>JAESGR010000113.1_pt1 | contig 161759 bp, 146 predicted proteins | sample 9269771 | NCBI WGS metagenome assembly JAESGR01 (sample SAMN15739572, study PRJNA653492) | algae metagenome | isolation source: Chroococcus sp. CMT-3BRIN-NPC107 and co-occurring heterotrophs from well... | place: USA: Clark Mountains Wilderness, California | collected 2010-04-18
CCTCCGGGCGGGGGGGCGCCCCCCCCGGGGGCCCCCCCCCCGCCGCGTTGGAGCAGGCCGCACAGGGATCCGGTCTCACGTGCGCTGCCGCGCAGCGGGACGCGGTGCGGCGAGCCATCAAGGGAGCCCTTCCCGTCGATCGGCCCGGAGCTCCCGCGCATGAAAACCCTGACGATCTCCCTCCTGACCGCGGCGCTCCTCGCCGCGGCGCCCGCCCGGGCCGCCTGCAACGGCTCCGACATCCTGCCCGAGCTGCGGCGGCAGGACGGCGCCGCGGCCGAGACCATCGAGCGGCAGGCGCTCGCGATGCCGTTCGCATCGGGCAAGTTCTTCCGGCTCGAGAAGGCGGGCCTCAAGCCCTCCTATCTCTTCGGCACCATGCACGTCGCCGATCCGCGCGTGACCGCGATCTCGGCCGAGGTCCGCAAGGCCCTCGAATCGGCGCGCGTCGCCGCGTTCGAGCTCGCGGAGCCGGGCGCCGACAAGGAGGACGAGGTGTTCGCCGCCCTCGGACCCAAGCTCGCGGATTACATCGAGGCGAGAGGCGAGGAGCGCAGCGACCGCCTGCTGTCGCCCGAGGACCTCGCGAAACTCGAGAAGGCCGTGGAGGCGGCCGGCATGCCGGCGGAAGCCGCGCGCGAATTGAAGCCGTCCTTCCTGGCGCTGACCTTGGGCCAGCCGACCTGCCGCCTCGCGGAGGGTGACAAGCCGGTGCTCGACGCGCAACTCGCCGCGATCGCGCGCAAGAAACGGATCCGGGTCGTGGGCCTAGAAACCATGGAGGAGCAGCTCGCCGCCTCGACCTCGTTCTCGCCGGAGGACCAACGCCTCATGCTGCAGGCGCTGCTGCAGGTGCTCGACCGGCGCGAGGACATCCACGAAACCACCATCCGCCGCTACGTCGCGGGCGAGATCGGCCTGATGACGGCATGGTCGCGCCATCCGGGCGCGCTGCCCGGCCGGGTCACGGCGGTGCCGCCGCCCTCCTTCGAGGCGACGCTCATCGATGAGCGCAACGGGCGCATGCGCGACCGCGCCCTGCCGCACCTGGCCAGGGGCGGCGCCTTCATCGCGGTCGGGGCGGCGCATCTTCCCGGCGAGAAAGGCCTCGCGCGGCTCCTGGAGCAGTCCGGCTACCGCGTGGTGCGGGCCGATTAGAATCTGTCTGCTCGCGATGGGATCGGGAGGGGCGGGGCTGTCGGCTCCGCGACCCCGTCCGGATGCGATCCTGACGCAGCCTGACAGACTCAGGAGACCGGAATCATCCTATTCCGCGACCGCCTTCTCCCAATCCGGAGGGGTGCAGCGCACGAGGCGCTGGGGCTGGGGATTGCGCGAGGCGGGGGTGCGCTCGATGGCGTCCGGATCGAGGATCGTGATGCGCTCGGTCGTGGGGAACTCGCGGCCTTCCGCCTGGCAGAGCAGGTTCGCCTGGTACTCCCGCCCGGTCTGGAGGTTCGCGACCACCTGCTGCGAGGTGCAGGTCGAGCCGCGGGTCACGAAGCGGCGCGGGCTGATGATGAGGGCGGTCTCGCCCGCGGGCAGGGCCGGCGAGATGCGGTAGCGCCCCTCCCCGTCCGGCTCGAAGGCGCGGGCGCACGATTCCCGGCTCGTCGCCCACAGGCCGCGCGCCTTGTCCTGGGCGGAGGCGTTCTCGCGCTCGAAGCGCTCCCGCTCGGCCCGGACCGTGGCGAGATCCTTCATGTCGGCGACGTTGCAGCGCTTCACGGGCACGAACCGCCGGTCGATCTCGATCTGGAAGCGGCCGTTGAGCTCGCGCATGGCGAACTTCTGGCGCTTGGTGCGGCGGCCGAACTCGCAGCGCCCCGTGAAGGTCACGTCGGCCTGGCGCACCGTGAAGTCGCGCACGGCGCACAGGTACTCGTTGTTCGAGATGCTCGTCGGGTTGATGATGAAGGCGGGAAGCGGTCCGCTTCCTTGCGCGCCGAACACCACGCGGCCGTTCTCGGCCGCGAAGATGCGGCTGCATTCCTCGGTCTCCAGCACCCAGGCGCCGTAGATCCCGAGCAAGGCCTCCTGGGCGGCGGCCGGGGCCGCCGTTCCGAGGAAACCCGCCAGTACCGCGCCCGCAACCGCCCGCATCCATCCCTCCGGTGATCGAACCCCGACCTCGGGCTCAACGCCGGAACACGGCTAAGGTTCGAGAGGGGCGCCGCATGGGGCGCCCCTGCCGGGAGTCACGCCTTCTTGGCGTCCGGCGGCACCGGCTGGGCCGGCGTGCCGTAGACCCGCGGATCGACCGGGCCGAGCGAGCCGTCGTCGTTCCCGAAGGGCGGCGGGTTGGCGTTGTAGGCGAAGGTGCCCTTGCCGTCGGGCGCCTTGCCTTTGGCCCACCGGCCTCCTTGCGCCTCGTTGCCCTCCGAGTGGTCGAGATAGAGATAGGCGACGTCGCCCTTCTCGAGCTCTTGCGGGAAGTTCATCGGCACCGGCGTGGCGTCGAGCCCGTCGGCCTCGAGCTCGGCAATCGCGGCGAGCCACTGGTTCTGGTGCATGGTGTCGCGCGCGATGAGGAACGAGAGCATGTCGCGCACCCCCGCATCGCTCGTCATGTTGTAGAGCCGCGCGACCTGGAGCCTTCCTTGACTCTCCGCCGTGACGTTGAAGCGGAAGTCGGCCAGCAGGTTGCCGCTCGCGGTCATGAAGCCGGCGTTCCAGAGGTTGCCGACGCTGTCGGCGGGCCGCGCGCCGAGGCCGGCCACGATGTAGTGCTGGGCGTTCATGCCGGCCACGATGGCGTCCTCGACCCGGGCCCCGCCCATGACGGCGCCGACGATCGAGTTCTTGGCCATCTCCTCCTGGTCCTCGATCGGCGAGGTCTCGAGGAGGCGCGCGATCATGGTGGCGAGCATCTCGACATGGCCGATCTCCTCGGTGCCGATGTCCATGATCATGTCGCGGTACTTTTCCGGCCCGCGGCAGTTCCAGCCCTGGAACAGGTAGGTCATCATCACGCTGATCTCGCCCCACTGCCCGCCGAGCGGCTCCTGCAGCATCTTGGCGAAGAGGGGGTCGGGCTTGTCGGGCTTGGCGTTGTAGGCGAGTTGCTTCTGGCGGAAGAACATCGGCAGCTCCTGGGCCGGGTGGACGATTGACGGCCAGCCCCGGGCGTTCCCCGGAATCCCGGGGTTGCTCATGGTGGGGGCTGGTGCGCAGTCGGACCCCAACGGCGGCGCGCGATCGGATGTTCCCCGGCGGTCGCGATCGTGATGGCGCATCCGCCGGTGCTCCGGCGATGCGCCGGTACGGTGACCGATTCGCTCAGTGCGGGTGCGGGGCCGGCGCCCTCCGCTCGGCCCGGCCGGCGCCGACGTCTTCCAGCATGGCCGAGACCGCGGCCTTCACGGTCGGCCAGCCGCGGCCGATGCCCTGCATGAGCTCGATCTCGCCGCGCTGCGCATGGCGCATCGCATGAGCCATGATCTTCACGCGGGGATCGCCGCCGGCGCGAAGCGCCTCGTCGGCCATCGCGACGGCACCGGCATGGTGCCGGCTCATCTCTTCGCGGAAGAGGGCGTCGAAGGCGGAATGCGGCACCCGGCGCAGGCACTCGACCTCCGCCGCGGGGAGCATGCCCGGCATGGCGGCGTGTTCTTCACGCGTCGCGGGCGGACGCTCGCCCGCAAACCAGCTCCGCCACCATTGGTCGAAGATCGCCACGTCGCCGCGCTGGCTCGCCACCATGAGCCGGGCGAGGCGTTTGAGATGCTCGTCCTGCGCCCGCTCCATCCCGATTTCGGCCAGGCGGATGCCCTGCTCGTGGTGGGCGCCCATGCGGCGCAGGAACGACCGGTCGAACGCCGCGTCGCCCATGTGCGGCGGGAACTCGCGGTTCTGGGAGCCGAGGAAGGCCAGGATCCCAAAGGCGAGCGCGCCCGCCGCGGCCAGCCCGGACCAGGTCGCCGCGAAGCGCCGGTGCCGCGAGGGGGTCCCCGCGACCCGGTCGCGGATATACGGGAAGAGCGGGTAGAGCGAGGCCGAGGCGAGGTGGACCGCAAGCCCGATCCAGTAGGTCTGCTCCAGCACGAAGATCGGCTGCCAGTGGGGCACGATCACGAACCATTCCATCGCGGAGGTGAAGATCGCCCAGAACGGCGCGACCGCGAGGAGCGTCCGGGGATTGAGCCGCGCGGTCCAGCGGCCGAGCACGCCGAAGAAGAACACCTCCCAGGAGAAATCCGCCCATTGGTGGAAGAGGATGCCGAGGGTGATCGATTTCCACGACGGATCGGCCTCGAGGATGATGTCCTGGAACGGGATCGAGGCCACCACCATCCAGTCGGTCGCCGCATCCCGCCCGACCCGCGCGGCCCCGAACGTCACCAGAATCGTCGAAAAGGTGCTGGTGATCAGCCCGAGGATCACCGCGGCGATCCAGTTGCGCTTGGTCTCGCGCCAGTGCCGTTCGGAGGGATGGGGCAGATCGGGGGAGGACGCCACGGCCAAGCTCCGGTGAGGGCCTAGGTGAACCGCAGGGCCTGCCGCGGGTTCCGGACGTGACCGCGCCGTCCCCCGGTGCTAAGCGGGCGCCATGCGCGAAGGCCCGCCTTGCTCCGGGCCGCCCGCCCGATCCGGACCATGCGAGACGCCATGCTGGAAGGCCTGCACCCCAACCGCCCCACCCACGTGATGCGGATCACCACCGACGAGCGCTCGGCGCGGGCGATGACGGACATCATCGGCGAGATCTTCGATCCGGCCGAAACGGCGGTCGCAGCCTTCGAGACCGAGGACGGCGGGCCCTGGCTGCTCGAGGCCTACTTCGCGAACGAGCCCGACGAGGACGCGATCCGCGAGCTCGTGCGGCCGCTGGTCGGGTCGAAGGCCGACGAGGCCGTCTTTCTGCCTCTGCAGCAGCAGGACTGGGTCAAGGCCTCGCTGGAGGGGCTCAATCCCGTGCGGGCGGGGCGCATCCTGGTGCACGGCTCGCACGACCGCGACGTGCGGCGCCCGAACGACGTGGCGATCGAGATCGAGGCGGCGCTCGCCTTCGGGACCGGCCATCACGGCACCACCAAGGGCTGCCTCCTCGCCTTCGTGGACGAAGCCAAGCGGCGCCGGCCGGCCCATGTGCTCGACGTCGGCACCGGCACGGGAATCTTGGGCTTTGCGGCCGCCAAGACCTTGAAGCGCCCCGTGGTGGCCGGCGACATCGACCCGGAGGCGGTCCGGGTGGCGCGCGAGAATGCGCGCCTCAACGGGATCGGGCCCTGGATGCGGCTCTATGTGGGAGCGGGCGCGCGCAACGCCCTCGCGGACCGGCCGGGACGGTTCGACCTCGTCTTCGCCAACATCCTGGCGAAGCCGCTGCGGATGCTGGCGCCCTCGCTCGCGCGGGTCGCGGCGAGGCACGGCACCCTCGTCCTGTCGGGGCTCCTCGCCCACGACGTGGCGGGCGTGCTCTCGGCCTACGCGGCGCAGGGCTGGCGCCTCAACCGCCGCTACGACCTCGAGGGCTGGGCGGCTTTGGTCCTGAAACGCGGCGGCGCGGCCCCGAGGCCGCGCCGGTCGTGAGGCGGGAGCGGGCTCCCGCCGCCTGATGCGGGCAGGTCTTCCGGCCCGAAAAGGCGCTCAGTCCTCGCCGAAGGCGTAAGGATGGCGCTGGCGCATCTCGCGGTACATGGCCATCGCCTCGGTGAAGACGTCGTGCACGATGCGCAGCGTGGTCAGGATGATCATGGCATAAAGCCCCTTTGCTTGAGGTCGGTGCGGCCGGTCGGGCGGGATTCCGCTCCCTCGAACGGCCGGGTGAAGGTCAGCGGCTGAACGGAAGCCGGTCGGACTGCGCGAGCCGGATGCCGCGCACGCCCTCGTGGACCATGGCGCTCTCGCGGATCAGCACCTCGCGCTCGCGGGAGGCGCGCGTCGCGGCCCGGGTGCGGAGCTGGGCCAGCGGTCGGGAAAGGAAGCGGGACATCGGATTTCTGTTCCTGCGGTCCGGCGCTGCGCCCCGTCCGGGCCCCGCGCCTCATGTCCAGAATGTGGCATCGGACACCGGTTTCGGTCAGATGCCTGGCGGCTTGGGAGACATGCTCATGCGACATATCTTACAGTGGTTCTGGTGCAAGTTATGGCGTCACATGCATGACTGAGCTCGGGGCCGGACCGGCGAAAGGCGGCGCCGAATCGGTTGCGGGCCACGCCGGCCCGCCCTAGCGTGCGCCACCCCTCCCGACCGGACGTCCGACCCGCATGGCCCGCTATCAATCCTTCGACGACGCCACCTCGCCGGCCCAGGGACCCGAGCGCATCGCGCGGCTGCGGCAGGAACTCGCCCGCCGGGGCCTCGCCGGCTTCGTGGTGCCCCGCGCCGACGAGCACCAGTCGGAATACGTGCCGAAGAACGCCGAGCGCCTGGCCTGGCTCACCGGCTTCACGGGCTCGGCCGGGACCGCTGTGGTGCTCCTCGACAAGGCGGCGCTCGTGGTCGACGGCCGCTACACCATCCAGGCCCAGGAGCAGGTCGACACCGGCGTGATCACGCCCGTGAAGCTCGCCGAATCCAGCGCCGAGGACTGGATCGCCGCCAACCTCCCGGAGGGCGCCGCGCTCGCCTACGACCCTTGGCTCCACACCAGCGACGGCCTGAAGCGCCTTGAGGAGGCGGCCGTGCGGGCCGGCGGGCGCCTCGCCCCCGTCGACATGAACCTCGTCGACGTGATCTGGGTCGACCGGCCGCCGCCGCCCCGCGCCCCCGTGCGCCCGCATCTGGAGGCGCTCGCGGGCGAGAGCGCGGAAGCCAAGCTCGCCCGCCTCCGCGCCAAGCTCGCCGAGGCCAAGGTGGACGCGCTCGTGGTGTCCGATCCCCACAACCTCGCCTGGACCTTCAATCTGCGCGGCGGCGACGTCGGCCATACGCCGCTGCCCTTCGGCTACGTGATCGTGCCGCGGGAGGGCCGCCCGACCCTCTTCCTCGACCCCGCCAAGATGACCAACGAGGCCGGCGCCGCGATCGGAGACTTCGCCGACGTCGCCGAGCCGGCCGCGTTCCAGACGCGCCTCGAAGCGCTCGCCCGCGGCGGCGCCCGGGTGCGCCTCGACCAGGCCACCGCGGCGGTCGCGCTCGTGCGCCGGATCGAGGCCGCCGGCGGCAAGCCGGATCTTGGGCCCGACCCGATCGCGCTCATGAAGGCGGTGAAGAACGGGTCCGAGATCGAGGGCTCGCGGAGCGCGCATCGCCGTGATGCGGTCGCGGTCGCGCGCTTCCTCGCCTGGCTCGACCGCGAGGCCCCGAAGGGCGGCCTGACCGAGATCGACGCCGTCGAGGCGCTCGAAGCCTTCCGGGCCGAGACCGGCGCCTTGAGGGACGTGTCCTTCCCGACGATCTCGGGCGCGGGCCCGAACGCCGCCCTGCCGCATTACCGCGTCACGCGCTCCTCCAACCGGCCGATCGAGCGGGATCGGATCTTCCTGATCGATTCCGGCGCACAGTACGAGGACGGCACCACCGACATCACCCGCACGGTGATCGTGGGCGAGCCGACGCGTGAGATGCGCGACCGCTTCACCCGCGTGCTCCAGGGCCACATCGCCATCGCCCGCGCGGTGTTCCCGAAAGGCACGGCGGGCGCGCAGATCGACGCCTTCGCACGCCGGCCGCTCTGGGAGGCGGGCCTCGATTTCGACCACGGCACGGGCCACGGCATCGGCAGCTATCTCTCGGTGCACGAAGGCCCGCAGCGCATCGCCAAGACCGGGCACACGCCGCTCGAGATCGGCATGATGCTGTCGAACGAGCCCGGCTTCTACAAGACGGGCGAATACGGCATCCGGATCGAGAACCTGATCCTCGTGGAGCGCCGCGAGATTCCGGGCGGCGACCGCGAGATGCGCGGCTTCGAGACCCTCACCTTCTCGCCCATCGACCGGCGCCTCGTCGAGCCCGCGCTGATGACGCCGGACGAGGTCGCGTGGCTCGACGATTACCACGCGAAGGTGCGCGCGGTGCTGTCCTCCGGGCTCGACGCGGACACGGCCGCCTGGGTCGAACAGGCCACGCGCCCGATCGGGTAAGCGTCCGGGGCGCCGGCCCGATTGTCTTCGCGGCGCGAACTCCGCTAGGGAACGCGCCGCATCCGCTCAGCCCACAGGTGTCCCGATGAACGCCCCGCGCCCCACCATGCTGATGATCCTCGACGGCTGGGGCTGGCGCGAGGACCCGCAGGACAACGCGGTCCTGCAGGCCAGGACGCCGAACTTCGACCGCCTGTGGGCGAGTTGCCCCCACGCGTTCCTCCGCACGTCCGGCCTCGACGTCGGCCTGCCCGAAGGCCAGATGGGCAACTCGGAGGTCGGGCATCTCAACCTCGGCGCCGGCCGCGTGGTCATGCAGGATCTGCCGCGCATCCACCAGGCGGTCGCGGACGGGAGCATCGCGCAGGCGCTCGCGCGCACCGGGCTCATCGAGAAGCTGAAGGCGACCGGCGGCACCTGCCACCTCCTCGGCCTCGTCTCGCCGGGCGGCGTGCATTCGCACCAGGACCACGCGGCGGCGCTCGCCCGCGTGCTGGCGGAGCAGGGCATCCCGACCGTGGTGCACGCCTTCACCGACGGACGCGACACGCCCCCGCAATCCGGCGCGGACTACGTGCGCGACCTCGAAGCGGCGCTGCCTGCGGGCGTGCCGATCGGCACCGTCTCGGGGCGCTACTACGCCATGGACCGCGACCGACGCTGGGAGCGCGTGGCGAAAGCGTTCGAGGTGCTGGTGCACGGGCGGGGCGAGCGCTTCCCCGACGCCCGAGCCGTCATCGCGGCGAACTACGCCGCCGGGCGCACCGACGAGTTCGTGGATCCCGCGGTAATCGGCGCCTACGCGGGCATGCGCGACGGCGACGGGATCCTGAGCTTCAACTTCCGCGCCGACCGCATCCGCCAGTTCCTCGACGTGCTTCTCGATCCGGCACGGAATGAGTTCGAGCGCGGCCGGGTCCCGCAGATCGCGGTCGCGGCCGGGATGACCTCCTACAGCGCCGATCTCGACGCCCGCATGGGCACGCTGTTCCCGCCGCAGACGCTCGCCAACGGTCTTGGGGAGACGGTCGCGAAGGCGGGCCTGCGCCAGGTCCGCATGGCCGAGACCGAGAAATACCCGCACGTCACCTACTTCCTCAACGGCGGCGAGGAGACGGCGTATCCCGGCGAGGACCGGATCATGGTGCCCTCCCCGAAGGTCGCGACCTACGACCTCCAGCCCGAGATGTCGGCGCCCGAACTGATCCGGCGCGCCGTCGAGGCGATCGGCTCAGGGCAGTACGACCTCGTCGTCCTCAACTTCGCCAATCCCGACATGGTCGGCCATACCGGCGTGCTGGAGGCCGCCGTCAAGGCGGTCGAGACCGTGGACGGGGGTCTCGGTCAGATCGAACAGGCGATCCGCCAGGCCGGCGGCGCGCTCCTCGTCACCGCGGATCACGGCAATTGCGAGATGATGCGCGATCCCGCGACCGGCCAGCCCCACACGGCCCACACCACGAACCCGGTGCCGATCCTTCTCGTGAGCGACCGCCCCGCGGCGCTGGCGGACGGGCGCCTCGCCGACGTGGCGCCGACGCTCCTCGACCTCATGGGCCTCGCGCAGCCGCCCGAAATGACCGGGCGCTCGCTCCTGTCGCGGAGATAGGCGGGAGGAAGGGGAGACGAACGGCGGCGCTTCACGGCTCGCCGATCACGTCGCCCTTCTTCTCCACCGCGGGCGGTACGCCCGCCGCGAGACGCAGGCCCAGGCCGCCGTGCAGGCTCTCCGCCGCCATGGCGGCGCGCTTCGCGGCCGTGCGCAGGCTCATGCAGTAGAAGTCGTGCCCGGGCGGCTCCGGGGCCTCGTCGAGATGCCGGCAGCGATCCGCATAGGGCACCACGTCGCCCGTGAAGGACGGCCAGTCGAGAGGGCCGTGGTCCACCGCCTGGAACCCGCATTCCGCACACGTCACCCTTCGCGCTTCGATCATCGCGGCCTGCCCTGTTCGTCGACGGTCGGCTCGATGATAGCCCAGTCGCGCGCGGATGCGAGAGCCCAGTTGCGGCGTCCGGGCCGTCGGAGACCGGCCGGGCGATGCGCCGTCAGCAATCCTCCCATCGAGCCGACGTCGGAGACCGGCGGCGTGCGGCGGCGCCGTCAGAGATCCTCCGGGCGCAGATCGGCGGGCCTGCCGCGGCAGGTCCAGACGAAGGCCCGCGTGGTGGCTTCGCTCTCGCCGTAATTGCCGCCGGCGCCGGCCTTGTAGTCGACGAGGCGGCGCTCCGCCTCGAGGCAGCGCATGCGCATCTCGTAGGCGGCCCGACGCTCGGCGAGTTGAGCCGATTGCCGCTGCTTCCAGACGATGTAGGCGAGCCCCGCGGCAGCCGCCACGAAGGCCGCGAGCATCAGCACCACGAGACGCACATTCCGCTCCTCTCAAGAACACCCTGTCCCGTCGCGGGTCGGCGCGGTGGGCGCGCATGGATTGTATCGCCCGAACGCCGCTCGACCACCCGCCGGGGAAACAACCCGGGATCCGGCGCGGCGCTACACGACCCGCAGCGTGATCGCGGCGGACCAGGGCTCGTCCGGCCTGAGCGCGAGGCAGGTCCGCTCGCCCAGAGCCGCGATCGGGTTGGCGCGGGCCGAGACCGCCGCGCCGAGATCGAAGGCGGAGGCGACCGGCTCGATCCCGAGGCAGAGGTTGCGCCCCGCCCAGGGCGCATGAGCCCGCCCCCGGTTCGAGATCCAGATCAGGGCGTGGGGCAGGAGACTCGCATCCCATTCGAGCCGGTAGGCGATGCCGGCTTCCGTGTCTTCGAGATCGATGCGCCCGTCGCTGCCGGTCAGCATGACGATCTCCTCAGTCGCGAAGGGCAAGGGCAACGCGTCGAGGGCGAGGCGGGTGCCGTCCGCGGCCGGGACCGCGCCGAGGTCGTCGAACCGGGCGAAGGGCGCGGCGCGGGAAATTCCGGGCTCGACGGGAGCCGGATAGGTGAAGCCGTGCCGGAAGCGCCCGGGCCGGATCCGGACCGATCCGGGACGGCCGGGCAGGCGGAAGATGGGATGGAAGCCGGCCGTCGTCCGGCAGGGGCGGCGCGCCACGATTTCGAGCGCGATGCGCACGCCAAGGCCCTCGTGGAACGGCGAGACGCGCCGCTCCAGGCGCGCGACGGCGCTCGCTGCGGGATAGGCGACCGTCGCGGAAAGGGCCCCCTCCTCCCGCGCTAGGCGCCAGCGCGCGTTGGCGCCGAAGCCGTGCGGCCGGTCGGGGGCGCTGTCCTCGACGTCGGGCTCGGCCGGCCCCTCCGCGACCGCCTGCCAGGACGGGACGAGGCGGCGGGGCTCGGGCGGGACCCCGAAGGGCACGCAGGGCCACTCGCCGCGGATGTGATTCAGGAGCGGCGGATCGAGCGCGGCCGAACCGTCGATCCAGGGCGCCCGATGGAACGGCTCGGCGATCCGTCCGTCCGGGAGGTGAAACCGCAGCGGCTCGAGCGCGCCGCCGCCCGCCTGCAGCGTCGCTTCCACGCCGCCCCACCGGGCCGAGACCGATCCCGGCGCGCCGCTCTCTCGCGCATGTCCTGCCCCGCTCACGTGCTGCCCTCCCCGGCCCGCGATGGTAGCGCTCCGGCGGGCATCGCGCGATCGGTGTCCGCTCTCCGATCAACCGCTCCGGCAGGATCGGCATGCGCGCATTCGGCGCCCTCCGCCGGATCGAGCGCGGTGGCGGCCACGGCCGCGGCCCTGGGCAGGCCGCGTTCCGCCACGCCCCTGGCGCCAGGCGGGTTGGAGGTCGCGCCGGCGCCCGGGACGAGCCCAACGTCGCGTTCGCGCAGGACCGCGGTCACGGGCACGAGGTCATCGGCAAGGCTGTGTTCATCGGCCGGCCGAAGCGGTGGTCCCGGTCGGTCCGCTCCGGGAGCCCGATGCCGAAGCCTCCGTCCCGCGTATCGAGGCAGGTTCGATCGCACGGCATTGAATGTCCCGTCATGCGATCCCGCCGAGTATCTCTAGATCTTACGATCTAATTGTCCTGTCACGGCCAAAGTATTATTGCCGCCGCACTTTGGCGTGTTATCGCGCATCGAACACGAACATACGGCATTTGGGGGCCGGATCATGTCTATCGGTCTTGAGGGTTACACTCTTACGTTCTCGGATGAGTTCACCGGGACGTATCTCGACACCAATGTGTGGAAGACGAAGTACTGGTGGGGTGGGCGCACGCTCGCGGATAACGGCGAGAAGCAGTACTTCGCCGACCGCTCCACGAGCGTCGTGCAGAAATACCCCGCCGCCGACCCCTTCCGCATCGTTCCCGACCGCACCGAAGGCGAGACCGGCGACGGCATCCTCTCGATCACGGCCCAGCTCTCGCCCAACAAGCGGCTCACCGACGGGCTGCCCTACGTCTCTGGGATGATCAACACCCACGGGGCCTTCTCCCAGACCTATGGCTACTTCGAGATCGACGCGAAGGTCCCGGCGGGCCAGGGGCTCTGGCCGGCCTTCTGGATGCTGCCGCAGAGCGGCAACTGGCCGCCCGAGATCGACGTGCTCGAACTCCTCGGCCACGACCCCTCGAGCTATTACGTGGGCGCGCATTGGAGCGGCGCCGACGGCGCGCACCGCTACGACACCACGAAGGTCGGCGCCGGGCTCGACCTCTCGCAGGGCTTCCACACCTACGGCACCCTGTGGACGCCGGACAGCCTCTCCTTCTACCTCGACGACGAGCAGGTCGGCCCGACCCTGGACATCCGCGGCCTCGGTTTCGACGAGCCCATGTACCTGCTGGCCGGGCTCGCGGTCGGCGGCAACTGGCCCGGGGATCCCGACGCGACCACGCGGTTTCCGGCGGAGTTCCAGATCGACGCCATCCGGGTCTATGCGGCCGGCGGCACCGGCGAGGCGGCGACCCCGCCCGTCGTCACGGACCCCTCGGCGACCGCGACCGTGAAGGGCACGGATTCGCCGCTCGGCGACAGGCTCTCCGGCACGGCCGGCAACGACGTCTTCTGGGGCGGCGCCGGCGCGGACCGCTTCACCTTCGCGGCCGGCATGGGCGGCCGGGACGTGATCCTCGATTTCGATCCGACGCTCGCGGGCGAGGTGGTCGAGATCTCGAAGGCCCTCGCGGGCGTGAAGGGGTTCTCGGCCCTCTACCGCAACATCCAGGACGATCCGGCGAGCGGCGACGCCGTCCTGAAATTCGCGGGCGGCAGCATCACCTTCGCGGACGTCAGCAAGGCCCAGCTCGGCTACGACGACTTCGTCCTCGTCTAGGCGGTCCGCACCTCGCCCGAGCCCGGGCCGCGGCGCCCCCTAAGGGCTTTCCCGTAGGAAAGCATCGGAATGGCTCCGCGGCCGGCCGCGGCGTATCCCGTGTCCGTACAGCAAACAGCACACGGACAACGAGGATACGATGACCACCTCGATACCAGCGGGCGGCCGGCGGCCGCCCCTCCCGGCCACCCCGCACCGGCGTCTCGCCGGGCTCACGGCGCTCCTCGCCGGCGGCCTCGCGGCCGCTCCCGCGCAGGCCCACGTGAAGTGGTTCGCGCCCTACATCGTCGACGCCTCCCCGCAGCCGGTCGCCGCCACCCTGACGAACGTCTGGTTCTGGACCGGCATCGGCCTCGTGCTCGCCTTCTTCCTCGCCACGCTCGCGGTGGAACGCACCGCGCTCGGCAAGGCGGTGCTCGGCGGCCTCGACCGGGTCACGGCCCCGCTGTGGAACCGCTCCGACGACTTCATGCGCGCGACGACGGGCGCTTTCTTCGTCGCGATCTTCGCGGTCGGCGGCGTCTACCTGACCCCGGACCTCAAGACCGATTCCGAGGTCATCTCCTGGGCCCAGCTCCTGATCGCGGCCTGCCTGTTCTCGCGCCGGACGCTTCCCGTGGCGGCGGCCGGCATCATCTCGCTCTGGGTCGTGGCCCTGCGCGAATACGACCTCTTCCACCTCCTCGACTACCTGGCGCTCGGGGTCGGCGTCGCGGGCTACCTCGTGCTCGCCGCCTCGGACGACCCGAAATGGCGCGAGCGCCGGTTCCTGGTCCTGCGCTGGGGCGTCGCGATCGCGCTCATGTGGTCGAGCCTGGAGAAGTTCGCCTATCCGAACTGGTTCTATCCCCTCGTCGAGGAGAAGCCGTTCCTGACCTTCGGGATGCCCCGCGACGTGTTCATTCCGATGGCGGGCGTGTCGGAGTTCACGCTGGGCTTCGGCCTGCTCTCGACCGCGCTCGTGCGCCGTCTCTCGGCGGTCGCCCTGCTCGCGATCTTCTTCACCGCGGTGTATCCGTTCGGCCGCATCGATCTCGTGGGTCACGCGCTCATCATGGCGGTGCTGTTCCTGGTCGCGGCCGACCCCTGCACCAAGGCGACGGCCGCGGCGCCGGTCGCGCTGATGCGGCAGATCCCGACGCTCGGCCGCATGGCCGCGGTGCCGGCCGGCCTCGCCGCCGCCCTCGTGGTGCTCGCCTCGGGCTATTGGGGTCTGCACGGCGCGATCTACGGCACGGACGGTATGGACCGGCCCGCGATCGAGATGTCGACGCACAGCCACAGCGCGGAGCATCCGCACGGGCCGCAGGCTCCCCGCCACGCGCACTGAACACGACGGTCGGCAATGCGACGAAGGCCGGGCTGGCGCCGCCAGCCCGGCCTTTTTGTCGTCTCAAGGTCCGGCTGGTCCCGCGGAGCCGGTTGCCGCAGGAGAACCCGGCCCCGGGGCGTGATCCCCCGCCTTCCGTATGGTAAGAGGCTTGGCCGGCGCGCATCATGGGGTGACCGTCGGCAGGGGCAGCGCCCGCCGTGCCGCGTCCCGAAGGATCCGGCGGCTGGGAGCAAGAGACCGACACGGATGATGCAGGGCGGCGGGTTCACGATCCGGCAATGTCTCATGGCCTTCGCGGCCGCCCTCCTGGCGCCGGGACTGATCTTCGCCGGCGTCCTCCTGTGGGGCTACGTCGCCGCGGAGCGGAGCCACGCCGAGCAGGAGGCCCGGGACGCCGCGCATCGGGCGGTCGCGGCGGTGGACCGGGAGCTCACCGGGCTCCAGGCCGCCGCGCAGGCCCTGGCGGCTTCCGCCTCCCTGCGCGAGGGCCGCTACGAGGCCTTCCAGCAGCAGGCCCTCGCGACCTTGAAGGTCTGGTCGCCCGAGAAGGGCGGCGACATCGCGATCGTGGTGCGGGACGTCTCCGGCCAGCAGGTCGTCAACACGCGCCTGCCCTGGGGCACGCCGCTGCCGAAGGGCGCCAACCTCCAGGTCGACCAGGAGGTGATCGCCACCAAGCGGCCGATCGTCCAGGACCTGTTCACGGGCGCGACCGCCAACCGGCCGATCACCAGCGTGCGGGTTCCGGCCGTGACTGAAGGCCAGGTCACCCACATCCTCTCCATGGCGCTCGAGCCCAAGTGGTTCGCGGAGGTGCTGCAATCCCAGAACCTGCCCGTCTCCTGGATCGCGGCCCTCATCGACCGCACCGACCGGGTGATCGCCCGCACGCGCGAGCACGAGGCGTTCGTGGGCACTCTCGCCCCCGAGGCCTTCCGCACGAGCCAGAGAGCGGACGAAGGCGTCTGGCAAGGCCGCAATCTCGAGGGCGCCCCGACCTTCGGGGCCTATGCGCGCTCCGCCCTCTCGGGCTGGCGCGTGTTCGTGGGCGTCCCGGTCGACGTGCTGAACGCCCCGCTCTACCGCTCGCTCTGGGCGCTCGCGGGATTGAGCGTCCTCCTCCTGGCACTGTCGTTCCTGCTGGCCCTGCGCTTCGGGCGCCGCATCAGCGATCCGGTCCAGCGGCTCGCCGAGACGGCCCGCGCCCTCGGCACGGGCGGGACCGTGCCGCCGCCGTCCGGGGGACTGGCGGAGATCGACGAGGTCGGGCGGGTGCTCGCCGTCTCGGCCGCCGAGCTCCAGGCGCGCGAGGCCGCGGTCCGGCAGAGCGGGGAGCGCCTGCGCGCCACCCACGAGAACGCGGCGGTCGGGATCGTCGAGGTGGACCGCGACGGCCGCTTCCTCTCCGTGAACGAGGCGCGCTGCCGCCTCACCGGCCACAGCCGCGAGGAGCTGATCGGCCGGCCCTTCGCGGACCCGGTGGTGAACGGGGAGCCCAACCCCGACTTCGCGCTGTTCGGGCGGCAGGTCGAGGGCGCCCTCGATTCCTACACCATCGAGAACCGCTTCACCCGCAAGGACGGCACCGGGGGCTGGGTCCGGGTCTCCAGCACGGCGGTCCGCGGGCCGGACGGCGCCTTCCTCTATGCGGTGCGCGTCGTGGAGGACATCACGGAGCGCAAGCAGGCCGAGGAGCGCCAGAAGCTCCTGATCGACGAGCTGAACCACCGGGTGAAGAACACCCTCGCGACCGTGCAGTCGCTGGCCTGGCAATCCGCCCGCAAGGGGGGTCCGCCCGAGGAGGCGCAGCAGCGCTTCCAGGAGCGCCTCCTGTCCCTGTCGCGAACCCACAACCTCCTCAACGAGACGAGCTGGGAGGGCGCTTCGCTGCGCACGATCCTGCAGACCGAGCTCGAGCCGCTCGGCCTCGGCGAGGCGCGGTTCCGGCTGGACGGCCCCGACCTCGACCTGCCGCCCAAGGTCGCGGTGGTGCTCGGCATGGTGATCCACGAGCTGACCACGAACGCCATGAAGTACGGCGCCTTCTCGCGGCCGGAAGGACAGGTCGCGGTGGAGTGGGACGGCCGGGCGGACGGCACCCTGCGCCTGACCTGGCGCGAAACCGGCGGCCCGCCCGTGGCCGTGCCCCAGGGCCGCGGCTTCGGATCGCGCCTCATCGAGCAGGCCGTGACCCGGGAACTCGACGGGCACGTGGAGATGCAGTTCGCCCCCGAGGGCCTGCGCTGCCGGGTGACCGTGCCGCTCGGGCGCCCCCTCGACCAAGTTGCGTAACCGTGCCGCTCGGACGCCCTCGACCCCGTCGCGTAACCGTGCCGCTCGGACGCTCCGCGACCCGGTCGCCCGGCCCTGCCACTCGGATGCCCGTCGGACCGGAGGCGTACCCGGCCGGAGCGCTGTCCCGATCGGCCGGCGCGACGGCACGGCCGCATTAAGGTTGAAACCAGGGAGCGTTCGACTCTGTCCCCGGCTTCGCTAACGTCCCCTCGTCTCAACAGGGGGATCCCGACGTGTCCAAGCCCACGACAACACGCACGATGATGGCCGCGGCGGCGGCTTGCGCTGCGATGGCGGCGTCCTCCGCGGCCCAGGCCAACGGACCCTGGCCCTACGGATACGGCCCGCCCGTCATGGCGCCGGGCGGAGCCGCCGTGGCGGTTGCGGGGCCGGGCTATGCCGCCGCCTCCGTCGCGATGCCCGCGCCGCCGGCCGTCGCCTACGCGGCGGCGCCCGCCGCCTATCCCGTGCCGGCAGGCATCCCGGTCGGCTCCGTCATCGTGGTCCCCGGGCCGGTCGCGGTTCCCGTAGCGCCGGTCTACGGGCTCGCCTATCCGGGCTATCCGGCCTACGACCGCACGATCGTCATCCGCGACAACAACAAGTGACCGCTCCGGGCGGCCCGGCCCGCAACCGGGCGGCCGCCCTCCGCGGCAACGCCCTGCGGCCGCGCAGTCCGCGATCGCCGCGGCCCGTCGGCGCCGCGATCGCCACCGGCCGCGGCGTGCTCTTCGCCGCGTCACCTCCTCGCCCGCTCGTGCGTTGGATCCGCGAGCGATCGAGGAGGCGGGATGGCGGGGACAAGCAATCCGTGGACGGTGCTGCAGTCGGAGCGCCTGTTCGAGGACGATTTCGTGAGCTTCGTCCGGCATGCGGTCCGCGATGCGGCCGGGACGGAATCCACCTACAGCGTGACGCGCTACAAGCAGATCGGCGTGCGCATCCTGCCAGTCGACCGCGAGGGCCATACCTGGCTCGTGGGCCAGTACCGCTTTGCGGCGGGCGCCTATAGCTGGGAGCTTCCGGCGGGCGGCGGGGATCTCGGCGAGGTGCCCGAGCGGGCGGCTAACCGCGAACTCCGGGAGGAGGTCGGCCTCGAGGCGGATCGGTGGCTCGAGATCAACCGCCTCGCCCCGGCCGGCTCCGTGCTCGATCTCCTCGAACTCTCGTTCCTGGCCTGGGACCTGAGCGTGCGTCCCCGGGAGCCGGATCCCCAGGAGGTGCTCGAAATCCGGCGCCTCCCGTTCGCGCAGGCGGTCGACATGGCGCTCGCCGGAACCATCGCGAACGCCGGAACGGTCGCAACGCTTCTCATGGCGGAGGCGAAGGCCCGCCGCGGCGACCTCCCGGACGAGGTCGCGCGGCTGCTGCGCTGAAGGCGGGACGCCCGGGGCGAGGCCGGCCGCGACGGCCGGTGCCCCATCGCGCAGATTTGCAGTCTGCTCCTGACTCTAGACGAAAGCCCCGGAGGCGTGGGGGAAGCGGTCGACGAGGGCGCGCTTGAGCTTCTCGAGCGCGCGGTTCTCGATCTGGCGAACGCGCTCCTTCGAGATGCCGAGGCGGTCGCCGAGGAACTCGAGCGTGACCTGCTCCTCCTCGAGCCGGCGGGCGCGCAGGATGCGCAGCTCGCGCTCGTTGAGGACCTCGAGGGCCTGCTGGAGCCAGCGCACCCGGCGCTCGCTGTCGATCACGTCGGTCACGCTCTCGTCGGGCAGCGGCGCGCCGTCGACCAGGAACTCCACCCGCTCGGCGGAATTGCCGGCGTCCGCATCGAGCACGGGGGCGTTGAGGGAGGTGTCCGGCGCCGAGAGGCGGGCGTCCATGAGCGCCACGTCGGCGCTCGACACGCCGATCGCCTCCGCGATGGTGGCGTGGACCTCGTGCGAGATCCGCTCCTCGCCGCCGCGGGTCAGGCGGGCGCGCAGGCGACGGAGGTTGAAGAACAGGGCTTTCTGGGCCGAGGAGGTACCGCCGCGGACGATCGACCAGTTGCGCAGGATGTAGTCCTGGATCGAGGCGCGGATCCACCAGGTCGCATAGGTCGAGAACCGCACCTCGCGTTCCGGCTCGAAGCGGGCGGCGGCTTCGAGGAGGCCGACATGGCCTTCCTGAACGAGATCGGCCATCGGCAGGCCGTAATGGCGGAAACGGGCCGCGATCGCGATCACGAGCCGCATGTGGGCCGCCGTGAGGCGGTGCAGGGCGTTTTCGTCGCGGTCCTCTTTCCAGCGGACCGCCAGCAGGCGCTCTTCCTCACGGTCGAGGAACGGAGCGTCCATGGCGGCTCGCACGAACCGGCGACGCACCCCCGAGATTTCTCCCATCGCGTTCTCCCTGGCGCACACGAGCCAACTTACGAGGGGCAAGAAAGTTCAGATCACGACGGTCAAGTTTTCGAGAAATAGGCGTGGCCGTTGCTGAAACAAGACGGCGGGCCGGAGCGGGGCGAAAAAACGCGGCGGGACGGGCGCCGCTCCGCAGGCCGAGAAGCCTGCGCCCGAGGACCGTGCGCGAAAAGGGGACCACGCGCAAAAAAGCCCGGCTCTGGGAGAGCCGGGCTCGGGATGGGAAACGATGGTCGCGGGAAGCCGCTCAGGCCGCCTCTTCCTGGAGGTCGTCGCCTTCGCCCTCGCCCTCGGCGCCCTTGATGCGGCGGGGCGACTTGGCGAGGCTCTGCTCGACGAGCTTCAGGGCCTCGGTCTCGGTGATCCGGTTCACGGCCGAGATCTCGCGCACCACGCGGTCGAGGGCGGATTCGTAGAGCTGGCGCTCGGAATAGGACTGCTCGGGCTGCGCCTCGGAGCGGTAGAGGTCGCGGACCACCTCGGCCACCGAGATTAGGTCGCCGGAATTGATCTTGGCTTCGTATTCCTGCGCCCGGCGCGACCACATGGTGCGCTTGATGCGCGCGCGGCCGGTGAGGATCTCGAGCGACTTCGTCACGAGCGTCGGCTCGGCGAGCTTGCGCATGCCCACGCTCGCCGCCTTGGCGGTCGGGACGCGCAGCACCATCTTGTCTTTCTCGAAGGAGACCACGAACAGTTCGAGCTTGAAGCCGGCGATCTCCTGCTCCTCGATGGCCGTGATGCGGCCGACGCCGTGAGCCGGATAGACAATCGCTTCACCCGTCTTGAAACCCAGACGTTGGGCGGACTTCTTGGCGGTCGTCATACGAGAAAGGCCTCCTGTAGCCCACGCCTTGCGGCGGGGGCGGTTCTGCCGTATCGCCATGCCTGACGCGTGGCGGGTGGGTCGTCCGTCCCGGGCTCCGCAGCCGGGCTCTCGTGCCATCGTCCGCCTGCCGGAGCGCCCTCGGGCCCTCGCGGCGGTCGGCTCACGATCCCGGGCCGTCACGCCTCGGGATCAACCACGAAGAAAAGCTCCAGCCCCGGCGAAACGCCATGTTTCGTCCGCTCTCAAGCCGCTCTTCGTTGAATCAAAGCCCCTTGCACCCTGTGACGCCGGATCGGATCGATCGTCCTTGGCCGCGGGTTCTGGATGTCATCTCGTCTTCTGTGAGCTGCCCATCCGCGGCTGGTCTTCGCGAGACGCGCAAGCAATGGCATGTCCGGACCTTATACCACGGGCCGGAGCAAAAAGCAAAAATATCTCAGGGCAATGGCCAAGCGCCGGCGCGAGGGCCGGTCAGCGACCCGGCCCGGGACCCGCCGGGCCGGCCGATCGTGCGGTGCGCAACCCGTTCGGTCAGCCTCCGCGCGTGACCTCGCGCGGAGGGTATCCGGGCCGGGACTGCCGGGCGCCGGACGGCTCAGGGGGATGATCTCCGGGCGTTCCGCGCATCGCCGGCGCAACCGCGGGGCGCCGGACGGGGTGCCCTCAATCGCCCGTGCCGGGATTGGCCGAGAAATAGGTCTCGTACTTGCCGGGCTTGCCGTCGAACTCCTTGGCGTCCCCCGGCGCATCCTTCTTCTGGGTGATGTTGGGCCAGCTCTTGGCCATCTCGGCGTTGATTTTCAGCCATTGCTCGAGCCCCGGCTCCCCGTCGGGCTTGATGGCTTCGGCCGGGCATTCCGGCTCGCACACGCCGCAATCGATGCATTCGTCCGGATGGATGACGAGCATGTTCTCGCCCTCGTAGAAGCAATCCACCGGGCACACCTCGACGCAATCCATATACTTGCACTTGATGCAGTTCTCGGTGACGACGTAGGTCATGGCGATCCTTGGACGGACGATTGACGACGCTGAGGCGGGGACGGGAAACAGGTCCGGAAAACGGGGCAGGTCCAAGCCGCCGCTCTAGCCGCTGCCGCAACCGCTGACAAGCGCCCCGTTGCCGCTCCCGCAGCGCCCGGAACGGCAGGGTTTCCGCCAGGCCCGCGCGGGCTCCGGGCCGGGAGGATGCGACACGTCGATGGGAAGCGTCAGCGCTTCCGTCAGGTCTGTGCGGACTCCGGGCCGGAGGGCTGCGAGAGGTCGGTATAGAGCGTCTGCGCCTCCGGGGCGGGGCCGCGCCGCTCGCCGAGATCCTCGACCCGCACCACCCGGGCGCCGCGGGCGAGCGCCACCGTGACGACGTCGCCGATCGCCAGCGCCTTGGCGGCGTTCTCGATCCGCTGACCGTTGACCCGGACGAAGCCGCTCCCCACGAGCTTGGCGGCGAGCGTGCGGGTCTTCGCGAAGCGCGCGTACCACAGCCACTTGTCGAGCCGCTGCCGGTCTTCGCGCATCGCGCCTCCGCCTCAGTCCCGCGCCGGGCGCCGCATCGCCGCCCCGGAGCGGCGGCCGGTCCCGCGAGGGCGGATCACCGCCGGGCGCCCGTGCGACTCGCGAACCGCGCCGCGAGCGCGGATCACCGCTTGTCGCCCTTCTGGCCCTCGAGTTGCGCCTTGAGGGCCGCGAGCTTGGCGAAAGGAGAATTGGGGTCCGGTGCCTTCTCGCGGCGGTCCTCCCGGCGCTGATCGGGCCGGCGGTCGGGACCGCCGCTGTTGCGGCGGTTGTCCGCGCGCTGATCGGGCCGCGGGCCGCGCCGGTCCTCGGACCGCCGATCGTCGGGGCGGTCCTGGCGCGGCGGCCGGTTCTGGGGCCGCCCGCCCTCGCCTTCGGCCCGGCGCTCGCCGCCCTGCTCGGGGCGGTCGCGGTTCGGCCGGTCGCGGCGCTGGTCCGGACGCCGGTCGCCCTGCGGGCGCTCTCCCCCGGGGCGGTCGCCTTGAGGACGCTCGCCTTGAGGGCGCTCGCCCGCCGGCCGGCCGCCCTCCCGGCGCCGGTCGCCCTCGCGTCCGGGACGGGATCGCGCATGGCGCGGCTGCTGACGCTCGTGGCGGCGCTGCAGGCGCCAGACCTCGATCAGCGCAGGAGCCTCCGCGGATGTGCCGTCCCCGGCTGCCGCATCGGACGGCGTCTCCGGCGCAGGATCGCCCTCTCCCTGACCCTCGACACCGGACGGCGCCTCCGCCGCGGGATCCCCCGCTCCTCGACCCTCGACACCGGACGGCGTCTCCGGAGCAGGATCCACCGCTCCCGCGTCTCCCGACCCGCGTTCCACGGCGGGTGCCGCCTCTGCGGTCGCGGCGGCGGCAGGCTCCATTTCCGGCGAGACCAGGGCGGCCTCGGCGTCCGCCGGTGCCAACTCGGAGGCCTCCGGAGCGCCGGCGGATTCATCCTGCGCCGCCGCTTCATCCTGCACCTCGGGCGCGGACGCGGCGGCGCGATCGGGGCTCTCCTGCGCCTCGGTTGCAGCATCCGTCGCAGCAGGGGCCGGTTCGATCATGCCCTCGGCCGCCTCGCCGGCGGCCTCGGAATCCCCGCTCGCATCCTCGGGCGCGGCCGCCTCTGCCTGGGCGTCCGACGGGATGCTCTCCGCGGGCGCTTCGCCGGCGCGCGGCGCGGGCGTGACGACCCGCGGCGCCGTCACGAGCGGCACCGTGATGGCGGGACCCGGGCGCGGCTCGGCCACGTAGCCGAGCGAACGCAGGATCGAGGCGAAGTCCTCGCCGGCGCAGCCGACGAGCGAGGTCATCGACACGGTGGGGACGAAGCCCTCCCCGTCGGCGGTGCCGGGCGGCGGCTCGCCGGGGGTGACGCCGGGCCGGTAGGCGATGGCCGGGCGGATCAGGTCGGCGAGGCGCTCCAGGATGTCGACGCGTACGGCGCGCCCGCCGCAGACCCGGAAGCCCGCGGCGCGGTAGAGCCCCGGCGCGATGCCGGTATCGACGGGGATCGAGGTGCGGCCGGAGCCCGCGAGATGCGCGATCTCGTCGATGCCCTTCTGGTCGAGCCCGCCATGGGTGAGCGCCCAGAGCTGGGCCGCCAGCGTGCGCGGCGCCGGCTTGAGCAGCGCGGGCAGATAGAGGTGGTAGGCGCCGAAGCGCACGCCGAGCTTGCGCAGGGCCGCGCGCCCGTCCTGGTCGAGGCTGCGCACCTCGTTGAGGACCTTCGAACGCTCGAGCACGCCGAGGGACTCGCCGATCTGGAAGGCGATGCCCCGCGCCAGCCCGGCCACTTCCGCGTTGTCCTCGAGCCCGAGCGCCGGCCCGAGCAGGCGCACCACATGGGCCTTGAGCCAAGCCCTCAGGCGCGTCTCGGCCTTGTCGCGCGCCGGGCCCGTGAGCTGCTCGTCGGCCAGGAGCCGGAGGCGCGGCTCGTAGAGCTTGTCGCCGGGCTCCAGCTTGGCGACCGGGTCGCCCTGCCAGCGGATCGTGCCGTCGTTCGAGAGCACGAGGCTGGAATCGGCCGCCATGGACAGCCGGTCGGCGCGCGCCTCGATCTCGCTCGCCAGCGCCTTCTGGGCCGCGCTGCGCAGGGTCTTGGCCTCCTCGGCGCTCTCCGTGCCGGGATCGGGCACGAACAGGAAACCGTGGAGGTGGCCGACATGTTGACCTTCGACGGTCACGTCGCCGGCGGCGGTGATCTGGGCCTCTAGCATCGCGTTCTCTCTGAGGCGCCGCATCAGAACGCTCGTGCGCCGGTCGACGAAGCGCTGCGCGAGCCGCTCATGAAGGGCATCCGACAGCCTGTCCTCTACCTGACGCGTGACGCCCTGCCAATGCTCCGGGTCCCGCAACCAGTCGGGGCGGTTGGCCACGAAGGTCCAGGTGCGGATCTGGGCGATCCGGTTCGACAGCGTGTCGATGTCGCCGTCGGTGCGGTCCATCGCGCTCACGTGACGCCCGAACCAGTCGTCCGGGATCGCCCGGTTCGTCATCAGGAAGCGGTAGAGCTGGCTCACGAGGTCCGCATGGGTCTGCGGCGAGGTCTTGCGGTAGTCCGGTACCTGGCAGACCTGCCACAGGCGCTCGACCGCGGCCTTCGACCGCGTGAGATCCTGGATGTCGTCCTCGCGCGCCAGGATCTCGAGGGCGGCGAGGTCCTCGCCCATGGGGGCGCGCACGAGTCCGTGCTCGCGCGGCTGGTCGGCGAGGCTGTCGCGCAGCGCTCCGATCGAGGCGAAGTTCAGGTCGGGGTTGCGCCATTGCAGCACCTGGACGGGATCGAAGGCGTGCTCCTCCAGGGCCTGCACGGTCTCGGCGTCGAAGGACGGGCAGCGGGCGGTCGAGCCGAAGGTGCCGTCGCGCATGTAGCGGCCGGCGCGGCCCGCGATCTGGCCGAGCTCGGACGGATAGAGCTTGCGGAAGCGGAAGCCGTCGAACTTCTTGTCGGAGGCGAAGGCCACGTGATCGACGTCGAGGTTGAGGCCCATTCCGATGGCGTCGGTGGCCACGAGGTAGTCGACGTCGCCGGACTGGTAGAGCTCGACCTGGGCGTTGCGGGTGCGCGGCGAGAGCGCGCCGAGCACGACGGCCGCGCCGCCGCGCTGGCGCCGGATCAGCTCCGCGATGGCGTAGACCTCCTCGGCCGAGAAGGCGACGATCGCCGAGCGGTGCGGCAGGCGCGACACCTTCTTCTCGCCCGCGAACGAGAGCTTCGACAGGCGCGGGCGCGTCACCACGTGCACGCCCGGGATCAGCGCCTCGATGAGCGGGCGCATGGTCGAGGAGCCGATGAGGAGCGTCTCGTCGCGGCCGCGCTGGTTGAGGAGCCGGTCGGTGAAGACGTGGCCGCGGTCGAGGTCGGCGGCGAGCTGGATCTCGTCGACCGCCACGAAGGCGAGGTCGAGGTCGCGCGGCATCGCCTCGACGGTGGAGATCCAGTAGCGCGCCCGGTCGGGCTTGATCTTCTCCTCGCCGGTCACCAGCGCCACGTTCTGGACGCCCGCCCTCTCGACCACCCTTTGATAGACCTCGCGCGCCAGGAGCCGCAGGGGCAGGCCGATCATGCCGCTCTCGTGGCCGAGCATGCGCTCGATGGCGAGATGGGTCTTCCCGGTGTTGGTGGGCCCGAGCACGGCCGTGACGCCGCGCGAGCGCGCCTGCGGCGGCAGGGAGCGGCGGGTCGTCCGCTCGGGACGCCGATCCCGCAGGTCCGGAGAGCCGACGAGGCGCCCGAGGTCGGAGAGTGAGCGAAGGGCCATCAGGTCAGGATGCAGGAGGAGCCGCTGCGGTTCCCTATCACGGGCCCGGCGCGGGGGAGCCGCTCGGGGCGCGAGCAGGCCAGGGAAGCCCTGTCGGCAGGGCCGGATCCCCTCCGATATGGGGATCGGCGAGCCGAATCACCACCGCTTCGCCCGAAGTTTCCGCCCGTTCCGGTCGGATTTCCGCCTCTCCGGACCCTTGCGCTATTCGACGACCGGCTGTTTCAGGATCGCATCCGGACGGGGTCGCGGAGCCGACAGCCCTGCCCCTCCCGATTCCATCACGAGCACACAGGTTCTAGTCGACGACCGGCGGCGCGTCGGTGGCGCCGGTGGTGGCCGGCACGACCTTGGCCTCCCCCTCCGCGGACCAGCGCGAGGCCTCGATCAGGCTCATGCCCGAGGTGGTCTTGACCTCGATCCGCATCGGCAGGAGCAGGCGCGCCCCCTCCACCGGGGCGAGCCAGACCCACATGTCGCGGTTGTCTTCCATGAACTTGGCCGCGGGGCGGTCGGCTCGGTGGCCCGCGATCGCCACGTAGCGGGCGCTGCACACGATCACGGGGCCCTTGTAGCCGGGCTTGTCGACGCTCTTGGTCTCGGAGTAGCGCAGCACGATGTCGAAGCGGGCGCCGCCGTCGAAGACCGGGATGGTGCGGTTGCAGTTTGCCGGATCCGTGAGCTCGCCGCGGGCGACGGCCGGCATCAGGAGCCCGCTCACGGGATCGACGACGCCGCGCTTGTGGGCCTCGCGCACGGGCACCCGGTCGCCCCGGTCCTCCAGCGGCGGGTCGATGTCGACCGCCGCGACGGTGCCGCTCGCGAGCCCGATCCGGACCGTGCGCTGGGCGTTCGAGGATTGGGAGGTGATCGCGAAGGAGGAGGGCACCGGGCTCGGCCCCGCGACGGCGCCCGTGGAGGTCGCCGCGCCCTTGCCGCCGGTCAGGAGGCCGGCGAGCCCGGTCAGCCGCACCTGGAGCTGCATCTTGTAGCGTTGGCCCTCGACCGTGGTGGCGAGGTCGGCGCTGCCGAGCGGCAGGCCGCCGAGCCAGATGCCGTAATCGGCCTTGACGGTCGCGGCCGCGACCGGGCCGGCGGCGAGGCCCGCGGCGAGGGCGAGGAGGAGGGTCCGGATTGGGCGCATGGCGTCCTCGTGACGGAGCATGAGCGACGGGCGCTCGAATCAAGGCGGATCGTGGCGCGGAGAGGGTTAAAAATCGAGTAACCATAGCGGCACCGGCCCGCCACGGTCCGGATGGGACGGAACGGCGCGGGCGCGGCGGGCTCGCTCGCCTTGACGGGTGGGGGCCTTCTGGCCTATACGCTCGCGCCTTCCAAGGACTTCTGGTGTCCGGTCGTCGCGGGATCTGCGTTCGAGCAAACCCGTGAAAGCCTTGGCCGCGACCCTCATGACGATAGGATTGTTCCCATGTCGCGCCGTTGCGAACTGACCGGCAAGGCCGTTCTGACCGGTCACCTCGTGAGCCACTCGAACCGCAAGACCAAGCGCCGGTTCCTGCCCAACCTCGTCAACGTGACGCTTCAGTCGGACACGCTCGGCCGCTCCGTGCGCCTGCGCGTCTCGGCGAATGCCCTGCGCACCGTGGAGCACCGCGGCGGCCTCGACGCGTTCCTCGCCAAGGCGGGCACCGAGGAGCTGTCGCAGACCGTGCGCGACCTGAAGCGCGAGATCGAGAAGAAGCTCGCCGCGGCGAGCTGACGCCTCTCGACCGAATTCTCGCTCCGGAGACCTGCGGGCGGCCCTCGGCCGCCCGTTTTGCGTTGTCCGCGAGCCGCCACGCTTAGCCTGAAGGCCCGGGATGGCCACCATGACCCCGACGAACCCGCACCCGCCCCGCGACCGCCGCGACTTCCTCGCCGCGCTCGCCGCCATGACGCTCGTGGTGCTGTCCTCGAATATCCTGGTCCAGCACCCGATCACGTTCGGGGGCCTGCAGGACTACCTGACCTGGGGCGCGTTCTCGTACCCGATCGCCTTCCTGGTCACGGACCTGTCGAACCGCCGCTTCGGGCCGAGAGGCGCGCGCCGGGTGGTCTATGCCGGGTTCGTGCTCGCGGTGCTGCTCTCGGTCGTTCTCGCGACGCCCCGCATCGCGATCGCCTCGGGCGCGGCCTTCCTGACCGCCCAGCTTCTCGACATCGCGATCTTCAGCCGCCTGCGCGGGCAGGCCTGGTGGCTGCCGCCCTTCGCGTCCTCGGTGGTGTCGTCGGCCGTCGACACGGCGATCTTCTTCTCGCTCGCCTTCTATTGCGGCCCGCTGCCCGGCCTCGGGCTCACGATCTCGGACGCCCTCGCCCTCGGCGGCGTCGCGGATTCCTGCATGGCCCTGCCCTGGACGAGCCTCGCGGCCGCGGATTACCTCGTGAAGCTCGCCCTCGCGGCGCTGTCGATCGCGCCCTACGGGGCGATCCTCGCCCTCATGCGCCGGCGCGACGGCTGCTTCGCCTGAGACCTCGAAGCCGGCTCGGGCCGCACGCCGGGGACGCCTCGCCCGAGCACGAAAAGGCCTCCGCGAGCGGGGGCCTTTTTTCGTTGAGCCATGGGCAAGCGCGCCCGGGAGGCCCCGCTCAGGCGTGCAGCCGGCGCCGCGGCGCGGGCGCGGGCGCCGGGTTGTCCTCGAAGAGCTCGGCGAGCTTCTCGGTCATCACGCCGCCGAGCTCCTCGGCGTCCACGATCGTGACCGCGCGCCGGTAGTAGCGCGTCACGTCGTGGCCGATGCCGATGGCGATGAGCTCCACGGGCGAGCGGGTCTCGATCTCCTCGATGATGTAGCGCAGGTGCCGCTCGAGGTAGTTGCCCGGGTTCACCGACAGGGTGGAATCGTCGACCGGCGCCCCGTCCGAGATCACCATCAGGATGCGCCGCTGCTCGGGGCGGCCGAGCAGGCGCTTGTGCGCCCAGTCGAGGGCCTCTCCGTCGATGTTCTCCTTGAGCAATCCCTCGCGCATCATCAGGCCGAGGTTCTTGCGAGCCCGGCGCCAGGGGGCGTCCGCCGACTTGTAGATGATGTGGCGCAGGTCGTTGAGCCGGCCCGGATTGGCGGGCTTGCCCGATTGCAGCCAGAGCTCGCGCGCTTGGCCGCCCTTCCATGCCCGCGTCGTGAAGCCGAGGATCTCGACCTTGACGCCGCAGCGCTCGAGGGTGCGGGCGAGGATGTCGGCGCAGGTCGCCGCCACCGTGATGGGCCGGCCGCGCATGGAGCCCGAATTGTCGAGGAGGAGCGTCACCACGGTGTCGCGGAAGTTCGTGTCCTTCTCGTGCTTGAACGAGAGCGGCTGGAACGGGTCCATGACGATCCGGGGCAGGCGCGCCGGGTCGAGCATGCCCTCCTCGAGGTCGAACTCCCAGGCCCGGTTCTGCTGCGCCATCAGGCGGCGTTGCAGGCGGTTGGCGAGGCGTCCGACCACGCCCTGGAGATGGGCGAGCTGCTTGTCGAGATAGGCGCGCAGCCGCGTGAGCTCGTCGGCGTCGCACAGGTCCTCGGCGTGGATGACCTCGTCGAACTTGCCCGTGAAGGGCTTGTAGTCGGGCCCGCGCGGCTCGTTGCGCTGGGACGACGGCGGCCGCCAGGCCTCGGAGGCCTCCTCCGAATCCGCCTCGTCGGATTCGTCGGGCATCTCGCCCGTGGGCGCGTCGGCGGCCTCCGTGGCGCCGTCCTCGACGTCCTCGCTGGCGTCGTCCGAGACCTCGACCTCGGCGCGGTCGCCTTGCGATTCCTCCTCGCTCTCGCCCTCGCCCTGCTGCGGGTCCTGGTTCGACTCGTTCTCGTCCTCGCTGTCCTCGTCCTCCGGGTCGAAGGCGGCCTCGTCCGCCATGTCGAGGGAGGTCAGGAGTTCGCGCACGGAACGGGCGAAGTCGCGCTGGTGCTCGATGTTCTTGAGGAGGCGGTCGAGGTCGCGCCCCGCCCTGGCCTCGATGTCGTCGCGCCAGAGCTCGACGATCTTGGCCGCGGCCGGCGGCGGCTTGAGGCCCGTGAGGCGCTCGCGGACCATCAGCGCGAGGGCGTCCTCGAGGGGCGCGTCGGCGCGGTCGGTGATCTCCTCGTACTTGCCGCCGCGGTGGTAGCGGTCCTCCAGCATGGCCGAGAGGTTCGAGGCCATGCCGGCCATGCGGCGCGAGCCGATCGATTCGACGCGGGCCTGCTCGACCGCGTCGTACACCGCGCGGGCCGCCTGACCCTCCGGCGCGAGGCGGCGGTGGACGGCCGCGTCGTGGCAGGCGAGGCGCAGGGCCATGGAATCGGAATGCCCGCGCAGCACTGCCACGTCCTGGGAGGTCAGGCGGCGCGGCGGCTCGGGAAGGCGCGCCTTGTCGCCCATGAGCGCCGGGCGGTCGGAGGCGAACATGACCTCGAGGTCGGATTTCTTGGCGATCGCGCGCATGCAGCCCGCGACGGAGCGCTTCAGCGGCTCCGCGGGCGCTTCCTTCCGGTCTCCGGGCTTGCGGTTCGAGATGGACATGAGGTCAGTGGCCCGAGTTCGGATCTTGCAGGATCTCGCGGCGCATCAGGTCGTCCCAGGAATAGGGGCATTCCGCCGGAAAGACGTCGAGGGGCAGGTCCGTTTCCTTCGCCGCACCCAATCGGCCTTGCCTGTAGGCACGCGCCGCCGCCTCGTCCTGCCGGCTCTTCAGCCCTGGATTGTCGTCGAGCACTGCGGAAATCTGCTCGCGCTGCTCGGCGATGCTGAGCACCCAGCTCCGGCTGCGCCGCTCCGGCTGGTGATCCCACTTCAGCAGGTGCAGCATCAGCACCCGAAGGGCGCTCACGAGCTTGTCGAATTCCCGCCGGGCCACGTCACCCACCTCGTCCAGCAAGTTGACGACATCCAAGCGGTCGAACTGCCTGGCCTCCAGAAGCGCGCATTGCTCCAGCGCCCAGGTGTAGGCGTCCTCCTCGTAGGGCGTCCGGCTCGCCGTCGGCGAGCGATCGACCGGGGCCCGCTCCTTCGGGATCGGATCCGACATGGTGGCCCCCGCCTAGCTCATCACCACGTTGACGGCGCTCTCGGGCAGTTCCTTGCCGAAGGAGCGCTGGTAGAACTCCGCCACGAGGGCCCGCTCGAGCTCGTCGCACTTGTTCAGGAAGGTCACCCGGAAGGCGAAGCCGATATCGCCGAAGATCTCGGCGTTCTCGGCCCAGGTGATCACCGTGCGGGGGCTCATCACGGTCGAGAGGTCGCCGTTGATGAAGGCGTTGCGGGTGAGGTCCGCGACCCGCACCATTTTGTTGACGATGTCGCGGCCCTCCTGGCCCTGGTAGTGCTTGGCCTTGGAGAGGACGATGTCGACCTCCTTGTCGTGGTGCAGGTAATTCAGGGTCGTGACGATCGACCACCGGTCCATCTGGCCCTGGTTGATCTGCTGCGTGCCGTGATAGAGGCCCGACGTATCGCCGAGGCCCACCGTGTTGGCGGTGGCGAAGAGGCGGAAGCCCGGATGCGGCTTGATCACCCGGCGCTGGTCGAGGAGCGTCAGGCGGCCCGACTGCTCGAGCACGCGCTGGATCACGAACATCACGTCCGGGCGGCCGGCGTCGTACTCGTCGAAGACCAGGGCCACGTTGTTCTGCAGCGCCCAGGGCAGGATGCCGTCCTGGAAGGCGGTGACCTGCTTGCCCTCCTGGAGCACGATCGCGTCCTTGCCGACGAGGTCGATGCGCGAGACGTGGCTGTCGAGGTTGACGCGCACGCAGGGCCAGTTGAGGCGGGCCGCGACCTGCTCGATATGGGTCGACTTGCCCGTGCCGTGATAGCCCGTGATCATCACGCGGCGGTTGCGCGCGAAGCCCGCCAGGATCGCCAGCGTGGTCTCGCGGTCGAAAAGGTAATCCGGGTCGAGGTCCGGCACGTGCTCCTCGGCCTGCGAGAAAGCCGGGACCTCCAGGTCCGAGTCGATGCCGAAGACCTGGCGCACGGACACCTTCATGTCCGGCCGGGCGGTCAGGGTCTCGGGGGTGGCTGGCATGGGGGCCTCGTCGTCAATCGGATCGGTGGTGGAAAATCGGCCTTGAGGGTGCCGGTTTAAGGTGCCCTGAACAGCCAAGCGCAGGGGGGTTCATAATGCGCGCCGCGCCCGGGCGCAATTTCGGTTCCCGCACGATGGGGCTGCATCGGCGGCAGTCCGGCGCCCCGTCGAGGGGGCGCCGCCGGCCGGCTCCTGGAGCACGATCGCTTCAGACGGACGCGATCGGGCTCTCTAAGTCATTGCCGTGCCGCATGATCTCATCCGAAAAGTCTGCACCTTCTCGGGAACAGGCTCTAGCACAAGCCGGCCTGTTTCAGGACGTCGTGGGCCCGGATGATGTCGCGCAGGCGCTCCTCGAAGGAGCGGTCGCCGCCGTTGGCGTCCGGGTGGAAGCGCTTCACCAGGGCCTTGTACTGGCCCTTGATGGCGGCGGCGTCCGCGGTCTCGTCGAGGCCGAGCACGTCCAGCGCCCGGCGCACGGGGCCGGAATAGCGCGGCCGCTTCGGCTCCGCCGGTGCCGCCCGGCGGGCGCGCCGGAAGTCCTGGCCGTGCAGGACCCCGAGCGGGTCGGCATAGGCCCATTCCCGGGCCTGGGGCGCGGCCGCCTCGCCCGGGGCCGCGGGGTTCACGCCCATGGCCCAGGTCGGGCGATGGCCGATGATCGCGTCCTTCTGGTAGGCCGCGACCGCGTCGTCCGACATGCCGGCGAAGTAGTTGTAGGAGGCGTTGTAGGCCCGCACGTGGTCGAGGCAGAACTGGAAGTAGCGCCCCTCCTGCCCGCGGCCCTTCGGGGCCCGGTAGAGCCCTGCCCCCGTGCAGCCCGGATGCTCGCAGGCCGGTGAGGCGGTCTCGCGCGGCTCGTCGGCGGTCGGCTTGATCCGGATGCGGGCGAACAGGGGCGAGTTGTAATCCATCGTCGGGGGATTATGAGCAGTGTCCATCATGGCCGGCAAGGGTTGAACGCTTTTAGCCGCACTCCCATTGAATCAGGGAACCAACGGCCCCGCCGCGGTTGACGGCGGGCTGATCACACGAAACGAAGGGCCGCGCGGCGGCCCGTACACGAAGGCGTCTCGACGATGACCCTGCAGGCTTGGATCGCCCGGACGCTGGAGGAGACCCTCCGGCCCACCCATCTCGCGGTCACGGATGAATCGCACCAGCATCAGGGTCATGTGGGCTGGCGCGAGGGGGGCGAAACTCACTTCCGCCTTGATATCGTGTCGGAGGCCTTCCAGGGCAAGAGCCGGGTCGAGCGCCACCGGATCGTGAACGCGGCGCTCGCCGGCGCCTTCGAGCGCGGCCTGCACGCGCTCGCCATCAAGGCGCGGGCGCCGGGGGAGTAGCGCAAGGCTAGCGGACCGCTGCCGCTTCCCGCGGCCGGGCCGGCGCGAAGGCGTAGACCAGCGTCGCGGCCAGCAGCACGAGCCCGAAGGCGAGATGGAGGTGGCCGAAGGCCGCGTCCGGCGGCGTGCCGGCGTCCCGCGCCCCCTGCACGAAGCGGCCGGAGAGCCATTGCAGGATTCCGGCGCCGCCGATGAAGGCGAAGTTCATGAAGGTGACGCCCCGCCCGAGGAGGTGCGCCGGGAAGAACTGGCGCGCATGGGCCATGAGGATGCCGTAGGTCAGGCCGGCCGCGCCCGCGAGCGCGAGGAGCGCGAGCGCGAGGGCCGCGCTCCGCTCGCCCACGAGGCCGAGCGCGACGAAGGCGCCCGCGGTCACGAGGCTGCCCGCGAGCGTCGTGACCTTGGGGCTGCCGATCCAGCGCTCGAGCGGGCCGTAGGCGAGCGCGCCCGCGGTCATGGCGCCCGCCATGGCGAGCGCCGCGTGGCCGCGCTCCGTCACCGAGAAGCCGTGCACCTCACTGAGGAACGGCGCGATCCACAGGGAGCGCGCGGCGATCACCACGGCATAGCTCGTGCAGGTGAGCGGCAGCAGCACCCAGAGCGCCCGGATCCCGACGATCGCGCCGAGCCCCCCGAACACGCCGCCGCCCGCCGCTGCCCCCTCGGCCCGCGGCGGATCGCGCAGGAACAGGACCATCACGAGGGCGCTCAGGGCCGTGATCCCGGCGATCACCCCCATGGCGCCGCGCCAGCCGAGCGCCTCGACCGCAAGCGCCAGCGGGGTCGCGCCGAGGAGGTTCCCGGCGGAGCCGAAGCCGATCATCAGGGAGGCCAGCATGGCGAAGCGGTCGGCCGGATAGGTGCGGCCGAAAAAATAGAGGCTCCCCATGAGCACGGGCGAGCAGCCGATCCCGATCAGCGCCATGGCGGCGAGGCATTCCGGAAAGCTCCGCGCCAGGCTTAGCCACGCCGCGCCCAGGACCGCCATGGTCATGAACCCCGCGATGGTGCGGCGCGGCCCCGCCCGGTCGAGCGCCATGCCGACGGGAAACTGCGCGAACGCGAAGGTCGCGAACCAGATCGCCGACAGGGCGCCGAGATCGGCGGCGTCGAGCCCGAGGTCCCGCGACAGGTCTCCGGCCACGATGGCGAGGAACGCCCGGTAGAACTGGCTCAGCACGTAGGCGAAGAGGAGGACCAGGAAGGGGAGCACGGGATTCTCGAATCTCTCTCCCTGAAGCCGAGAGGGTGGCCTGCGGATCGGGCCGGGGCGGAGGGGATCCGGGACCTACGGTGTCATCCCCGGCCGGAAACAGCGAAGCTGCTAGAGGGAACGGGATCCAGCACCCTCCGTGTCATCCCCGGCCCGAGCGCGGCAGCGCGCAGGGGAAGGGGATGACACGGAGGGTGTCCCCGGCCGCTCCGGCGCCGGCCTCCTACTTGATCCGCTCGAGCACGCTCACGTAGTTGGCGACCGCGGCGCCGCCCATGTTGAACACGCCGCCGAGGACCGGGTTGCGGACCTGCATGTCGCCCGCGTCCTCGCAGAGCTGCATCGCCGAGAGCGCGTGCATGGACACGCCCGTCGCGCCGATCGGATGGCCTTTGGCCTTGAGGCCGCCGGAGGCGTTCACGGGCAGCTTGCCGTCTTTCTGCGTCCAACCCTCGCGGATCGCGATCGCGCCTTGGCCGGGCTTGGTCAGCCCCATGGCCTCGTACTCTATGAGCTCCGCGACCGTGAAGCAGTCGTGCGTCTCCACGAAGGAGAGGTCGTCGAGGGTGATGCCGGCGTCGCCCAGCGCCTTTTTCCAGCCGAGCGCGCAGCCTTCGAACTGGAGGATGTCGCGCTTCGACATCGGCAGGAAGTCCTGCACGTGGGCGGTCGAGCGGAAGGCCACGGCGCGGCGCATGCGGAGCGCCGTCTCGGTGTCGGTGAGGACGAGCGCGGCGGCGCCGTCGGAGACGAGCGAGCAGTCGGTGCGCTTCAGGGGCCCGGCCACGAACGGGTTCTTCTCGGATTCGGCGCGGCAGAACTCGAAGCCGAGGTCCTTGCGCATCTGGGCGTAGGGGTTCGAGACGCCGTTCTTGTGGTTCTTGGCCGCGATCATGGCGAGCGCGTCGGACTGGTCGCCGTAGGCCTGGAAGTAGCGGCCCGCGATCTGCCCGAACACGCCGGCGAAACCGCCGACGGTCTCGCCGTCCTCGGGGAGATAGGACGCCTTGAGGAGGTTTCGGCCGATCTCCGGCCCCGGCGTCTTCGTCATCTGCTCGACGCCGACCACGAGCACGACCCGGGCGCGCTTCGCCTCGATGGTCTTGATGGCCTGGTGGACCGCCGCCGAGCCGGTCGCGCAGGCGTTCTCGACCCGGGTCGCGGGCTTGAAGCGGAAGCGGTCGTCGGCCTGGAACACGAGCGAGGCCGTGAAGTCCTGGGGGCTGAACCCGCCGTTGAAATGGCCGAGCACCACCTCGTCGACATCATCGGGCCCGATGCCCGCATGCTCGAGCGCGTCCCGGGTGACCCGCACCACGAGGCTCTCCACGCTCTCCGCGTCTTGCTTGCCGAAGGGGGTATGGGCCCAGCCCACGATGCAGGCGGTCATCGAGATCCTCGTCCGTTGTCCGTGAAGGTGCGTCTCAAGCCCCAAGATGCGCCCGGGGGACCGCCGGGGCAAGATTGCGCGCCGCTCATGAGGGTTGAAGTTGTCTCATGGCGGCTTGAGGCTTTCTCATCCCGAAAGGCCCGAGGCGGCTCCTCAGCGCTGCGCCGCAAGGCGCAAGGCTCGTTCCGCAACCCGGGAGCCGGCCCTCAGCGCTGCACCGCGAGGAGCAAGGCGACGCCGCCGACGATGAGGACGAGGCCCAGGATCTCTCGTCGCGTCGTGTTCTGCGACAGGAGCCGGTGCGACACCGCCTGGGCCATGAGGACCTCGACGAGGGCAAGCGTCCGCACGTTCGCGGCCGTGGTGAGGGCGAAGCCGATGAACCAGAACTGCGAGGCGAGCGCCCCGAGGAAGCCTGCGCCGAGCGAGGGCCGCCAGACCCGGAAGCTCCCGAGCAGCGCCGCCCGGTCGAACAGGCCGAGCCAGGCCACGAGGATGAGGGTCTGGGCGCCGAGGCCCCAGGCCAGCGTGGTCGTGGCGCGGATCAGGAACGAGCCGTGGTCGAGGGACTGGATCGCGCCGCGGAAGCCGATGGCGGCAAGCGCGAAGAAGGCCCCGGCCACGATCCCGAGCCCGACCGGCCGCCATCCCGCCGCGGTCGCGAGATCGGACCCGCCGGGCTTCACCGACATGAGCACGACGCCCGTGGTCGCGATCGCGATCGCGAGGGCGATCGGAAGCGTGACCGGGTCGCCGAGGAGCACGAGGCCGAAGAGGGCGACCTGCACGGGCTCGGTCTTGATCGTGGCGGTCACGACCGAGAAGGAGCGCTCGCGCATGGCGGCGAGCATCAGGGCGGTGGCGAGGATCTGGGCCGCCGCGCCGAGCAGGATGAAAGCGAGAAACCCGGGATCGGGGCCCGGCACCGCCTCGCCGGTGGCAAGCCGCATCAGGGCCAGGAAGGCGAGCGAGAAGGGAAAGCCGTAGAGAAAGCGGACCTGCGTGGCCCCGACGGTGCCGATGCGCTCGGTCAGGCTCCGCTGGGTGGCGTTGCGGGCCGTCTGGGCGGCGGCGGCCACGAGGGTGGCGGGGATCCAGAGGAGGGTCACGTCCATGGCCGGGAAGCCGCCGATCTGCAAAGAGGAGCGCCCGAGGGGGAGCGCCCGATGGAGAGCACCCACGGGCAGTACCCACAGGGAGAGCACCCGAGGGAGAGCGCCCGTCCCCGATACGCCATCCCCGGGCGCGCCGGCAATCGCAGGGGCGCATGGCGGCCCCCCGCGCCCGGCGAGCGGTCCGATCGGCCGCGGGATCCGGAACCTTTGCATCGGTTCGCCGCTAATCGAGAACCGGGCGCCGGAGCCCTCGCGTCCCGGCCCCGGGACACGGCGAAGCTTGGCAGGACGGGCGATCTCCGCCATGCTGTTGCCACGGATGAATGTAGAGTGCGGCCCGCACAAGGGTCCGCCCACGGCTGCTTCGGCGCGCTTTGCCGTTTGCTGGGGACAACGAGAGCCCTGCTGCTTGCCGGGGGCAACCGCGCCCTACAACACGAAACGTTCGAGGACGGAGCAAACCCGAATGGCTCTGAGCCAAGTCCTGCGCCTGTTCAGCCCGATGCTCCGCGATGGCGCGAGCCGGGAGCGCAGCCGCTTCCCCCGGGCCGTCCGGCCGGGCGCCCTGCGTCTGGCGGCCGCCGCCTTCGCGGTCCTGATGGGAGGCGCGGCCTGGGCCAACGGGCCCTCGCTGGTGGTCGACGCGGAATCGGGCCGGGTGCTCCATGCCGACCGGGCGACGGATCCCTGGTTCCCGGCCTCGATCACCAAGCTGATGACCACCTACGTGGCCTTCGACCTGGTGCGCCAGGGCCGGGTCGGGATGGATACGCTCCTCACCGTCTCCGAGACCGCCTATGCGCTGCCGCCGTCCAAGATGGCGTTCAGGCCGGGCAGCCAGATCCGCCTCGACAACGCGCTGCGGATCATCATGGTGAAGTCGGCCAACGACGTCGCCGCCACGATCGCCGAGAACCTGGGCGGGTCGGTCGAAGGCTTCGCGGCGCTCATGAACGACACCGCCTTGCGCATCGGCATGCGCGAGAGCCACTGGACCAACCCGCACGGGCTGCCGGACGAACGGCAATACACCTCCGCCCGCGACATGGCGGTGCTCGCCCGCGCCCTGATGCGCGACTTCCCCGAGCACGCGGACCTGTTCCATATCGGCGCGATCCGCTTCGGCCGCCGCATCATGCGCAACCACAACGGCCTGATCGGCCGTTATCCGGGCGCGGACGGCATGAAGACCGGCTTCATCTGCGCCGGCGGCTTCAACGTGGTCGCGACCGCGAGCCGCAACGGGCGCCGCCTCATCACCGTGGTGATGGGCTCGTCCTCGGCGAACGAGCGCACCCTCAAGGCGGCCGAGCTGTTCGACCTCGGCTTCGAGCGCTCCTCGACCTTCAACCCCTCGCTCGAGGCTCTGCCGGCCTCCGCGTCGCTCGCGCCCCCGAACATGCGCTCGGTGATCTGCGACCGGCGCGGACCGGTGCCGGGCGAGGACGACGGCGGCATGACCGTGGCGGCCGGGGCCGAGAGCAGCGGCCTGTTCTCCGTCCCGAACCTGATGGCCTATGCGGGCGGCACGCTCGCCCCGGCGAACCGGACGGTGCTCGGGCCGCGCGCGGCCGTGCAGCCCGTCGACGTCTGGCTCGGCGCCAACCCGCCGAACGCCGCGGAGGCGAAGGCCCAGGCCGAGGCCGAGGACGCCGAGGAGAAGGCGCGCCTCGACAGGAAGGCGAAGCGCGGCAAGGCCGTGGCGGCCCGGCCCGCCGCCGAGGACGCGGACGCGACGGCGAAGCCGGCCCCGGAGGCCGCGGAGACGAAGCCGAAGCCCGCCGCCAAGCCCGTCGCGGCCCGGCCCGCTCCGGCCAAACCCGCCGCGTCCGAGAGCGCGGCCGCCAAGCCCGCGGCGGCCAAGCCCGTCCCGGCCGAGGGCAGCGCCGCGAAGCCCGCCCCCAAGCCGGCCGCGAAGCCCGCGCCCCAGGTCGCCGCCAAGCCGGATCCGGCCGCCAAGCCCGCAGCCGCCGCGCCGAAGCCCGCTGCCGACGAGGGCAAGGCCGCCGCGAAGCCGGCCGCCAGGAAACCCGTGAAGCCCGAGGCCAAGCCGCAGGCCGAGAAGCCGGAAGCGCGCAAGGCCGGTGCCCCGAAGGCGGCCGAGGCCGCGAAGCCGGAGCCGCGCAAGCCCGGCGCCAAGGCGGCCGCCAACGAGACCGCGAAGCCGGCGCCCCGCAGCTGACGTCCGGCGCCCGCTCCGGCGGGCGCCCGATCCGGGCCCCTTGCCATCGGCGGGCCCATGGGCGAACGGTGGGCTCCGCCGGATCGCCTCCACTCCCCGTCCGAGATCATGTCCCCTCCCCCGCTCGCGGCCGCCGGCCTCGCGATGGCCGTGGCCTCCGCGACGCTCTACGGCCTCAACATCGGCTATGCGCGGCTCGCATCCTTCGCGGGGGTCAGCGGCTCGACCATCGTGGTCTACCGCGTCCTGCTGATGCTCGCCCTCGTCGGCATCGCGGCTGCCGCCATGCGCCGCTCGCTGCGGGTCGCACGCGGCGAGCGCGGCCTGATGGTCGTGCTCGGGCTCTCCACCACGCTGATCGGCGTGTGCTACCTCTCGGCCGTCGCCTTCATTCCGGTCGCGGTCGCGGTGGTGGTGTTCTACACCTACCCGGTGTTCATCGTGCTCGCGAGCCCGTTCGTGGAGGGCACGCGGCTGACCCCGACCCTGCTCGCCGTGGTGGCGCTCGCGCTCGTCGGCGTCGTGCTCGTGGTCGGCCCGGCCGCGGGCGACCTCGACTGGCGCGGGCTCGCGCTCGCGCTCCTCGCGAGCCTGGCGACCGCGACCCAGTTCTTCGCGGCGGCCCGCTCCCCGCGGACCGGGGTCTACGCCAAGGTGTTCTGGATCCACGTCCTGGTGCTGCCCTTCGCGGCCCTGATCGGGCTCGCGGCCGGACACCTCGCGCCGCCCTCGAACATGATGCTCGCCCCTTATGCGGTCGCGATGACGATCGGCGGCTACGTTTTCGGCTTCGTGCTGCAGTTCATGGCGCTCGTGCGCATTCCGGCGGTGGCGGCCGGCATCATCTTCTGCGCCGAACCCGTGGTCGCGGCCCTGTCCTCGACCGTGATCCTCGACGAGCCCCTGAGCCCGCTGCAATGGCTCGGGGGAGCGCTGGTGCTCTCGGCGATCGTCGCCAACGTGGTCCTGACCGAGCGCCGCGCCGCCGCGGCTCCGACCGCTTCGGGAGACAACGCATGACCGACGCACCCGATGCTCTGATGCCCGGCATTCTGGGAGAAGCCTCATGACCGACGCGCCCCGCGGGCCCCTGCCGCCGATCCCGCTCACCGTGCTGACCGGGTTCCTCGGCGCCGGCAAGACCACGCTCCTCAACCGGCTGCTGCAGGATCCGGCCCTCGCCGACACGGTGGTGATCATCAACGAGTTCGGCGAGATCGGCCTCGACCACCTGCTCGTCGAGACCGTGGACGAGGGCATGATCCTGCTCTCGGCGGGATGCCTGTGCTGCACCGTGCGGGGCGACCTCGTCGCAACGCTGGAAGACCTGCTGCGCAAGCGCGACAACGGCCGCATCCTGCCCTTCCGGCGCGTGGTGATCGAGACCACGGGCCTCGCCGACCCGGCGCCGATCCTGCACGCGGTGCTCTACCACCCCTATCTCTCGCTGCGCTACGCGCTCGAGGGCGTGGTCGCGGTGGTGGACGCGGTCAACGGGCCCGCGACCCTCGACGCGCACCCGGAAGCGGTCCGCCAGGCCGCCGTCGCCGACCGCATCGTGCTGACGAAGACCGATCTCGCCGGGGCTTCGGACGCTCTCCTCGAGCGCCTCCGCCGCCTCAATCCGGGCGCCGCGATCGTGACCGCCGTCGACGGCGCCGTGCCGGCCGCGGCCGTGATCGCCGGCGGCCTCTTCGCCCTCGACGGCAAGATCGCGGACGTGGGCGATTGGCTGCAGGCCGAGGCCGTCGAGCGCGCCGAGCGCGAGAGCCATGCGCACCAGCACCACGGCGGTCACGGGCATGGCCATCACCACCATCACGACGTGAACCGGCACGACGCGCGCATCCGGGCCTTCTGCCTCACGAGCGACGCGCCGGTGCGCCAGGGCGCCCTCGACATGTTCCTCGACCTGCTGCGCTCGCAGGCGGGCGCGAAGCTCCTGCGCGTGAAGGGCCTCGTCGGCCTCGCCGAGGATCCGGACCGGCCGGTCGTGATCCACGGCGTCCAGCACGTGGTCCACGTCCCTGCGGTCCTGCCCGCCTGGCCGAGCCCCGACCGCCGCACCCGCCTCGTCTTCATCGTCGACGACCTCGACCGAGGCTACGTCGAGACGCTGTGGAACGCGTTCCTGGGCAAGCCCGCAATCGACAGCCCCGACGCGGCGGCGCTCTCCGACAACCCGCTGTCGCTGCGGCGGTAGGGCTTCCTCTCCGCAGCATGACTCCCTCTACGCCTCGTCGCGGAGCAGGCGCCGGATCACCTTGCCCGTGGTGGTGAGCGGCAGGTGGGTCCGGAAGGCGATCTCGCGCGGGTATTCGTGGGCGGAGAGTCGGGCACGCACGAAGGCCTGGATGTCGGCGGCGAGCGCATCGGAGGGCCGCTGGCCCTCCTTGAGCACCACGAAGGCCTTGACGATCTCGGTGCGCAGCGGGTCGGGCTTGCCGACGGCGGCCGCGAGCGCCACGGCCGGGTGGCGGATGAGGCAATCCTCGATCTCGCCGGGGCCGATGCGGTAGCCCGCCGAGGTGATGACGTCGTCGTCGCGGCCGACGAAATGGACGTAACCGTCCCCGTCGAAGCGGCCCTGGTCGCCGGTGGTCATCCAGTCGCCCACGAACTTGGCCTCCGTGGCGCCGGGCTTGTTCCAGTACGACAGGAACATCACCGGGTCGGGCCGCCGGACGGCGATCTGGCCGATCTCGTCCGGCTCGCACCGTGAGCCGTCCTCGCGGATCACCGCCACGCGATGCCCCGGCACCGGGCGCCCGATGGCGCCGGCCCGGGCGACGCCGATCGCCGCGCAGGAGGCGAGCACCAGGTTGCACTCGGTCTGGCCGTAGAACTCGTTGATCGTGAGCCCCAGCGCCTCGCGCCCCCACGCGAAGGTCTCGGCCCCGAGCGCCTCGCCGCCGGACGCCACCGTGCGCAGCTTGAGGTCGAAGCGCCCGGCCGGATTCGGCACCGTGCGCAGCATGCGCAGCGCCGTCGGCGGCACGAAGGTGTTGCGCACGCCGTGATCCGCCATGAGGCGGAAGGCCTCCTCGGGGTCGAATTTTTCCGCTTTTCGGGCGACGACCGGCACGCCGAAATGCAGGCCGGGCAGAAGGATGTTGAGCAGGCCCCCGGCCCAGGCCCAGTCGGCGGGCGTCCAGAGCCGGTCGCCCGCCTGCGGCAGGAACTCGTGCGGCATCTGCACGCCGGGCAGATGCCCGAGCAGCACCCGGTGCGCGTGGAGCGCGCCCTTCGGCGGGCCGGTGGTCCCGGAGGTGTAGATCATCATCGCGGGATCGTCGGCCGCCGTGTCGACGGGGGCGAAATCGGGCCGGCCCGCCTCCAGGAGTTCGGCGAAGCCCGCGGCCGGGCCGTCCGGGCCGTCGGTGCTGACGACGACCCCAAGATCGGGCAGGTCGCCGATCGCCTTGAGCTTGGCGAGGCCCGCCGCGTTGGTGACGATCGCCTTGGCGCCCGCGTCCTTCAGGCGGTATTCGATGGCGTCGACCCCGAACAGGGCCGCGAGCGGCAGGGCGACAGCGCCGAGCTTGTAGACCGCCACGTGCACGACCGCGACCGCGGCCCCCTGCGGCAGCAGCAGCGCGACCCGGTCGCCGCGCCCGACGCCGCGCGCCCGCAGCGCATCGGCGAGCCGGTTCGAGGTCTCGTGCAGGGCGCCGTAGGTGAAGGGCGCGACCCGCCCGTCGGCGCCGACCTCCAGGATCGCGGGCCGGTCCGGCTCCACGGCGGCCCAGCGGTCGCAGACGTCGACCCCGATGTTGTAGCGGTCCGGGATGCGCCAGCGGAACGCGGCGACGAGGGTGTCGTAATCGGAGGTGGGTTCGAGCATGGCGCCCGGTCTAGCAAATAGGGCCGGCGGGGGCCATTCCCTGTCACCACAGGCCTCTCTCTCCCCGCCGGACGCCCCCTCTCCCCGCAGGCGGGGAGAGGGTTGGGTGAGGGGCCGGTCGGAAAAGCTCAGTGCATCCGTGTCATGGCCGGGCTCGACCCGGCCATCCCGGCGTGATGACCGCGATGGGTGTTGCTCCGGGCCGCGCGCCTTTCCGATCGAGGTGGCCGGGTCGAGCCCGGCCATGACAGGGGTGAGGTGGATATGTTGCGCTCATCCGACCCGCCCCTCACCCCAGCCCTCTCCCCGCAGGCGGGGAGAGGGGGCAGGAGCGCGGGAGACCGGGATTTACGCCGCCGCCATGTTGCTGCGCTGGGCCCAGCCCGTCATGGAGCGCTCGATCATCACGGTCGCGGTGTACATGACGACGCCCATCACCGCGAGGACCACGAGGGCGGCCCAGACGAGGGGAACCTCGAAGGCCGCGGACGCGCGGGTGAGCAGGTTGCCGATGCCGACGTTCGAGGCGTTCTGCTCGCCGATCACCGAGCCCACGTAAGCCAGCGTGATCGCCACTTTCAGCGAGCCGAAGAAATACGGCATCGCGCGCGGCACGCCCACCTTGAGGATGATGTCGGCCTTGGAGGCGCCGAGCGCGCGCAGCACGTCCTCGGTCTCGGGCTCGATGGTCGAGATGCCGGTCGCGACGTTCACCACGATCGGGAAGAACGAGATCAGGAAGGCGGTGAGCACCGGCGGCAGCCAGCCGACGCCGAACCAGAACACCAGGATCGGCACCACCGCGACCTTCGGGATCGAGTTGAAGCCGACGAGGAGCGGATAGCTGCCGGCGTTGACGATCCGCGAGGCGCCGAGCGCCATGCCGAGCAGGAGCCCGAACCCCGTGGCGAGCCCGAAGCCCGCCAGCGTCATCCACAGGGTGTGGAAGCCGTGATAGGCGAGTTGCGTGCGGTACTCCCAGATCGCGGCCAGCACCGAGGTCGGCGACGGCAGCACGAAGGGCGAGACGCCGAGGAAGCGGCAGGCGAACTCCCAGACGAGGAAGAAGCCGATCGTGAAGACCCAGGGCGCGAGGATGAGCGTTCGGTCTTTGCGCTTGGCCATTCTACGCAGCCTTCCGGGCGCCGGCGATGTGGCCGCGCAATTCGTGCACGATCGCGGAGAATGCCGGCGTGTAGGTCACCTCCAGGTCGCGCGGGCGGGGCAGGTCGACCTCGCGCTCGGCGATGATGCGGCCGGGCCGGGCGCTCATGCAGAAGATCCGGTCGGCCAGAAAGACGGCCTCGCGCAGGTCGTGGGTCACGAGGATCACGGTGACGCCCTGCGCCGCGTGGAGGTCGCGGATCACGCACCAGAGCTCCTCGCGGGTGAAGGCGTCGAGGGCTCCGAAGGGCTCGTCGAGCATCAGGAGCTTGGGCTCGTGGATCAGCGCCCGGCACAGGGACGCCCGCTGCTGCATGCCGCCGGAGAGCTGCCACGGGTATTTGTCGCCCTGCCCCTTGAGGCCCACCTGCGCGAGGAGCGCCTCGGCCTTGGCGACGTATTCGGCCTTGCGGCGGCGGATCCGGCTTCGATGCGGCTGCACGATCTCGAGCGGCAGGAGCAGGTTCTCCAGCGTGGTGCGCCAGGGCAGCATGGTGGGATTCTGGAACGCCATGCCGGCGAGCTTGACGGGCGCGCCGACCTGTTGCCCGGCCACGACGACGGTGCCGGATTTCGGGAATTGCAGTCCGGTCGCGAGCTTCATGAGCGTGGACTTGCCGCAGCCCGACGGCCCCACGATCGCCGCGAACTCGCCCTCGCGGACCGTCAGGCTCAGGCCCTCGACCGCCGGCGCGCCGTCCTCGGCCCCGCCGTAGATGTGGGTGACGTCATGGATGTCGACGAAGGATTTCATGGGCGAGTGGCGAGTGGCGAGTGGCGAGTGGAAGAAGCCGTCTGGCTGTCGGTCGTCATCAGCTCCTACCATCGATAACCATTCGCCATTCGCCTCTTACGGGATCTTCCGCAGCTCCGCGGCCGGCAGGAACTGGTCCGTGAAGATGTCCTCGACCTTCGGCTTGTTCTTGTAGGTGAAGGTGAGCCCGATCTGATCGAGGGCCTTCTCGAAGCGGGCCTTGTCGATGCCGCCGAAGCCGTTCTGCTTCACGGCGGGCGTGATCATGTTCTGGTCGAGCACCATCTTGAGGCGCTCGAGCTCCACGTCCTTCTTGGCGACGTCGTTGCGCTTGATGACGCCGTCGACGGCGGTGGACGGGTCCTTCACGGTGTCCTGCACGCCCTTCATGAGGGCGCGCAGGAAGCCCTTGACGGCCTCGGGCTTCTCGGCGGCGAATTTCGGCGAGACCAGGATGGTGTTGCCGTAGAGCTCGACGCCGTAATCGCTCATCAGCATCACGACGATGTCGTCGGCCGGCACGCCGCGGGACTTCAGGTTCATGTAGGACGACATCGAGAAGCCGAACACCGCGTCGACCTCGCCCTGCGCCAGCATGGGCTCGCGCACGGGGAAGCCCACGTTCTCGAGCTTCATGGTGGAATCGTCGATCTTGTTGACGGCCTTGAAGATCGGCCATTGCGCGAAGGCGGCGTCGGCCGCGGGCGCGCCGAACTTCTTGCCCTGGAGGCTCGCGACCTCCTTGGTGATGCCGCGGCTCTTGCGGCCGACGATCGCGAAGGGCGGGCGGTCGTAGACCACCATCACGGCCTTGATGGCGGTGCCGGGGTTCTCGTCGCGGAAGCGGATCAGCGAGTTCACGTCGCCGAAGCCCATGTCGTAGGTGCCCGACGCCACGCGGGAGATCGGCTCGCGCGAGCCCGAGGCCGGATCGATGGTGACGTCGAGGCCTTCCGCCTTGAAGTAGCCCTTGTCGAGGGCGACCGCGAACGGCGCCGCCGGGCCCTCCCAGCGCCAGTCGAGGGAGAACCGGACCGCCGTCTGCGCCATCGCGGTCGAGGCGCCGAGCGCGGCCGCGAGGCCCGCGCAGGCGCCGATGATCCAGGACCGCGCCGTCCGCGCGCCCTTCATGTGCTGATCCGTCATCTCGCTCCTCCCTGAGGCCGGTCTGTTCCCGAATTCCGGCGGCAGCAGGCTGCCCCTGCCGCCGTCCTGGCAAGCCCCGTGCCGTTTCCGTGCCGCGGCGCCGCATTCCTTGGGTTCATGCAAACAGAATGCGGAGACGCGTCAAGCGATTTGCCGGGGGATTGGGCAGATGGTGAACGGGGAGGCAGCAGGCACGGCCTCCCACTCCCGGCACGGGACTCCGTCTCCCCGTCGCCTACTCCCTCTCCCGCCTGCGGGGAGAGGGCTGGGGTGAGGGGCCGGTCGGTAAAGCGCGATGGCTCCGGTGTCATGGCCGCGCTCGACCCCGCCATCCCGACAAGAAGCGCGCGATAGCTGCCGCTGCGGGGGCAACGCGCCTCTACAATGGAGGTGGCCGGGTCGAGCCCGGCCATGACATCGGGGAGGCGTATGTCGCTCGGCTCATCGAAAACGCCATGACGGGGTGAGGTGGATGCTGCTCGCCTCACCGACCGGCCCCTCACCCCGGCCCTCTCCCCGCAGGCGGGGAGAGGGAGTAGGCGGGGAGAGGGAGTAGGCGCAGAGAGGGAGCGCGTAGCGGCGGGGCGGTCCCCTACACCGGCAGCACCCCGTCGCTCTTGACCTCCTCCATCACGGCGTAGGTGCGGGTCTCCTTCACGCCGGGCAGCGCGAGCAGGATGTCGCCGAGGAAGCGGCGGTAGGCCGCCATGTCGGCCACGCGAGTCTTGACGAGGTAGTCGAAGCCGCCCGCCACCATGTGGCACTCCAGCACCTCGGGCGCGCGGCGGACGGCGGCCGCGAAGCGCTCGAACACGTCGGGCGTGGTCTTGTCGAGGGAGACCTCGACGAAGACGAGGAGCCCGAGGCCCACGCGGGCGGGGTCCAGCATGGCCCGGAAGCCGGTGACGTACCCCTCCCGCTGCAGGCGCTTGAGGCGCTCGCTCGTCGAGGTCGGCGACAGGCCGATGCGCTCGGCCAGATCCACCGTGGAAACCCGGCCGTCGGCCTGAAGGTGGCTGAGGATCCGCCGGTCCGTCCTGTCGAGCTCCGTCATATCCCCGCCCAAACGCACCCTTCTCCGCGATATCTAAGGCAACGACGCGAAAAAGGCCATCGAAGCCCGGCGCCCTCTCCCCTATCTTCCCGGGGAGCCGCCCAAGGACCCTGCCATGCCCCAGCCCGCCCCCGATGCGCCGATGTTCAACGCTCCCTTCGCGGAGGACGATGCGGCGATCGCCCGGCGTCTCTTTCCGCGCAGCCGCCTCGCGCCGGAGCGCGAGCGCCGGGTCGACGCGACCGCCTCCCGCCTCATCGAGGCGATCCGCGCCGCGGGCGGGGGCCTGGGCGGCGTCGAGGACATGCTGCGGGAATACTCGCTCTCCACCAAGGAGGGGCTCGCCCTGATGGTGCTGGCCGAGGCGCTGCTGCGGGTGCCGGACGCCGCGACCTCCGATCGCCTCATAGAGGACAAGCTCGGCCAGGGCGACTTCGCGGCGCACGAATCCAAATCCGAGGCTTTCCTGGTGTCGGCCTCGGCCTGGGCGCTCGGCATCACCGCGCGGGTGATTCAGCCGGGCGAGACCCCCGAGGGGATCGTCGGCCAGCTCGCCAAGCGCCTCGGCCTGCCCGCCGTGCGCGCCGCCACCCGCCAGGCCATGCGCGTGATGGCGAACCACTTCGTGCTCGGCCAGACCATCGAGGACGCGCTGCGCCGCGCAGGCACCGGCCAGGGGCGGCTCTACCGCTATTCCTTCGACATGCTGGGCGAGGGCGCCCGCACGGGCGCGGATGCCGGGCGCTATTTCGAGTCCTACGCCGCCGCCATCGAGGCGATCGGCCGCTCGGCCGGCAACGAGCCGCTGCCGAACCGGCCCGGGATCTCGGTCAAGCTCTCGGCGCTCCACCCGCGCTACGAGGCGCTGAGCCATGACCGCGTCATGCGCGAGCTCGTGCCGCTCGTGGTGCGGCTCGCCGCCAAGGCCAAGGCGTACGATCTCAATTTCACGATCGACGCCGAGGAGGCCGATCGCCTGGAGCTTTCCCTCGACGTGATCGCGGCCGCCTTCGCCGACCCCTCGCTCGCCGGGTGGGACGGGTTCGGCCTCGCGATCCAGGGCTACCAGAAGCGCGCCGGCGCCGTGATCGACTTCGTCGCGGAGCTGGCCGAGCGCCACGGCCGGCGCATGATGGTGCGCCTCGTCAAGGGCGCCTATTGGGACACGGAGGTGAAGCGCGCCCAGGAGCGCGGCCTCGACGACTACCCGGTCTTCACCCGCAAGGCGATGACGGACCTGAACTACGAGGCCTGCGCCGAGAAGCTGCTGCATTTACGCCCGCGCCTCTATCCGCAGTTCGCGACCCATAACGCGCTCACCGTCGCCTCGATCCTCGAGCGTGCCGGAGGGGTCGAGGGCTACGAGTTCCAGCGCCTGCACGGCATGGGCGAGGTGCTCTACGGGCGCCTCATGGAGGATGTCCCGGGCGTCGCCTGCCGGACCTACGCGCCCGTCGGCGGCCACCGCGACCTGCTGGCCTATCTCGTGCGGCGGCTCCTCGAGAACGGCGCCAATTCCTCCTTCGTCTCGGTGGCCGCGGATCCGGCCGTGCCGGTCCAGGCGCTGCTCAAGCGCCCGGCCGACATCCTCGTGACCCCCGACGCAGCCCGGCACCCCCGCCTCCCCCTCCCGCGCGATCTCTACGGGACCGAGCGGGCGAACTCCCGCGGCGTCGAGTTCGGCCATCGCGCCTCCCTCGAAGCGCTCCTCGACGAGGTGCGGCGCGGCGGGCAGAGCGCCTTCACGGCCGGGCCGGTCGTGAATGGACAGACCCTGCGCGGTACGGAGCGGCCGGTCTTGAGTCCGATCGACGGCCGCACCGTCGCGGGCACGGTCGCGGAAGCCGCGCCCGAGGATGCCGACCGTGCGATGAGGGCGGCCCTGAAGGGCTTCGCCCCCTGGAGCCGCACGCCGGTGGAGCGCCGCGCCGCGGCCCTGCAGCGGGCGGCCGACCTGCTGGAGCGGGAGCGCGGCCGGCTGATCCACCTCCTCCAGGTCGAGGCCGGCAAGACGATCGACGACGCGCTCTCGGAGGTGCGCGAGGCGGTCGATTTCTGCCGCTACTACGCGGTCCAGGCCCGCACCCTGTTCCACGACGGCGAGCGCCTGCCCGGGCCGACCGGTGAATCGAACGTGCTGCGCCTGCGCGGCCGCGGCGCGTTCGTGGCGATCTCGCCGTGGAACTTTCCGCTCGCGATCTTCCTCGGCCAGGTCGCTGCCGCGCTCGCCGCCGGCAACAGCGTCGTGGCCAAACCCGCCGAGCAGACGCCGCTGATCGCCGCGGAAGCGGTGCGCCTGCTCCACGAGGCCGGCGTGCCCGCGTCCGCCCTCCATCTCGTCCCCGGCGACGGTCGCGTCGGCGCCGGGCTCGTGGCGCACCGGGACGTGGCCGGCGTGGTGTTCACCGGCTCCACGGAGGTGGCGCGGATCATCAACCGGACGCTCGCCGCCAAGGACGGGCCGATCGTGCCCCTCATCGCCGAGACCGGCGGCATCAACGCCATGATCGTCGACGCCACGGCGCTGCCCGAGCAGGTCGCCGACGACGTGGTGACCTCCGCCTTCCGCTCCGCCGGCCAGCGCTGCTCGGCGCTGCGGCTCCTCTGCGTCCAAGAGGACGTGGCCGACAAGATGATCGAGATGATCGTCGGCGCGGCGCGGGAACTCCGCAACGGCGATCCGCGCGATCCGGCCGTGCAGATCGGGCCTGTGATCGACGCGGAGGCGAAGGAGCGCCTCGACGCCCACATCGCGCGGATGAAGCGGGAGGCGCGGGTTCACTACGCGGGGGATCACACAGAGGGCGGCACCTACGTGGCGCCCCAGGTCTTCGAGCTGAAGGAGCCACGGTCGCTGGCGGAAGAAGTGTTCGGGCCCGTCCTCCACGTCGCCCGCTACCGCGCCGACCGGCTCGACGCGGTGCTCGAATCGATCGACGCCAGCGGCTACGGCCTGACGCTGGGCGTGCATTCGCGCATCGACGACACCGTGGAGCGGATCGTCGAGCGGCTGTCCGTCGGCAACGTCTACGTCAACCGCAACATGATCGGCGCGGTGGTGGGCGTGCAGCCCTTCGGGGGCCACGGCCTCTCGGGAACGGGCCCCAAGGCCGGCGGCCCGCATTACCTGCTGCGCTTCGCGACCGAGCAGACCGTGACGATCAACACCGCGGCGGCCGGCGGCAACGCCAACCTGATCGCCATGGGGGAATAGAGCCCCAGCGACTGCAGGGAGACGGCAACGCCGACCTCATCGCTACGGGAAGTGAGGCCGCAGGCTACGCCAGCGCGAACACCCGGCTCGGCCCGCCGGTCGCGCCTTTGATCTTCGGCCCGCCGACCACGATGGTGGCGCCCTTCGGCGGGCACTGGCCCAGGTTCGCCGCGCCCTCGATGCCCCAGCGCCCGGCCGGCAGCCAGGTGAGGTGCACCTTGAAGTCCTTCGAGGGGCCGTGGTCGAGGGAGAGGGTGTCGACCACGATGCCCTGCACCCGCCGTTCCTTGAGCAGGAACTCCGAGGTCTCGCCGTGGAAGCCGGGGAAGTGCATCACCCCTTGCGCATCAGCGTTGCGGAACTTCGGCGTGCCGACGTGCCGGTCCCACCCTGAGTTCATCGCCACGCACGCGGTGTCGGGCAGGCGCCCGTTGGCGCTCTCCCAGGCCCGGATGTCGTCGGGGGTGAGCTGGTAGTCCGGGTCCTTCTCGGCCTTGGCGGCGACGTCGATCACCGCGAGCGGCAGCACGAGGGCGGACGCGGGCAGCGCGTCGGCGGAGGCGCCGTCCTTGGTGAAATGCGAAGGCGCGTCCATGTGGGTGCCCACATGCTCGATGATCGTCCACTTGTTGACGTTGTAGCCGTCCTTCTCGATCGACAGGATCTTGTCGACCCAGACCTGCTGCTCGTTGCCGAAGGTGGGGAAATGGGGCTCGAGCGTGTGGGTGAGGTCGATCACCCGGGTGAAGCTGGCGGCTTGCGCCATGGCGGGCGCGGGCAGCGCGCTGGCCGCGAAGGCGGCGCCGGCCCCTGCCGCTCCCTTGAAGAACCCGCGGCGCGACAGCGTCCGCATCACGACCTCGTGGCACCCGGCAACGCACATGGTCCGCTCCCCTGGATTCGCTTCCGTAAGGGAAGCGTGTCACCGGCGGACCGGCCTGGCAAGCCGGACCGGCGCCCGAAGGAGGGGCGCCGGATCGCATTACCGCTCGGCGAGGCGCGTCGCGGTGCCCGTCCTCCAGGCGTGAGCCGGCGGATCAGCGCTCGTCGAGGCGGGTCGCCGTGCCGTCGATCTCGCGCGGGCCGTGCCTGCGGTTGGTGCCGAGGTGGTCGTGGATGATGCGCAGGTTGCGCTCGTTCGCCTTGAAGAACAGGTCGAAGGCGTCGCCCACGAGCGGAACCGCGCCGATCGCCGTGTCGACCGCCACGTTCCCCATCATCCGCGCGATCTTCCAGCGCGGCAGGCCGAGCTGGCGCGCCTCCCAGATGATGTAGCTCGCGAGGATCGTCGAGATCGCGTCGCCGATGCCCGGCACGAGGCCGATCACCGCGTCGAAGCCGACGCGGCGGTTGGTGCCGGGGATCACGAAGGCGCTGTCGAGGAGCTTGGCGAGCAGCGTGATCCGGGCGAGCGAATCCTCCCGGGTCGGGCCGGCCGCCTTCAGGGCTTCGAAAGCAGAGCTGCGGGACGCATGCATCGTCGGTCGTTTCCTCCGGCGCCGGCGTGAAGGGGTCGGCGCAACAAGGGTTATGTGAGGATGGAGAGGCCCCGCCGCAAGACCGGCGGGAGGCGGATCGAATCGCCGTAAGCCTCTGCCCGCCCTCGGCTTTTCCCAGGCCCTCGACGGGAAGCTTTGCGGTCGCCCCCGCTCGGCCTACACTCCCCCTTCCGGCCCGCTTCGCCCCGCAAGCGCGGCCGTTTCAGGAGCGCCGATGACCGCCAAGCCCGACGCCGCGACCCTCGAGCGCCGCATCGCGCAGGGGCGCGGCCATATGCCGGCCGATCGCGTGGTCGCGGACGTGCGCCTCCTCGATCTCGTCACCGGCGCGCTGACCCGCACCGACATCGCGCTCTGCGGCAGCACGGTCGTCGGAACCTACGGCTCCTACCGCGGCGCGGAGACGATCGACGGGCGCGGGCGCATCGCGGTGCCGGGCTTCATCGACACGCATCTCCACGTCGAATCCTCCCTCGTGACGCCGCTCGAATTCGACCGCTGCGTCCTGCCCCACGGAGTCACGACCGCGATCTGCGACCCGCACGAGATGGCGAACGTCATCGGCACCGCCGCCTTCGACTATTTCCTGGCCTGCGCCGGCCACACCGCCATGGACCTGAGGGTGCAGCTTTCGAGCTGCGTGCCCGCCACCCATCTCGAAACCTCGGGCGCCCGCATCGAGGCCCCGGATCTCGTGCGCTACCGCGGCCACCCCAAGGTCATCGGCCTCGCCGAGTTCATGAACTTCCCCGGCCTCCTCGCCGCCGATCCCGCCTGCCTCGCCAAGGTGGAGGCTTTCGCGGACGGGCACATCGACGGCCACGCGCCGCTGGTGCGCGGGCTCGACCTCAACGGCTATGCCGCCGCCGGCATCCGCACCGACCACGAGACCACGACCGCGGACGAGGCGCTGGAGAAGATCCGCAAGGGCATGATCGTGCTGATCCGCGAGGGCTCGGTCTCGAAGGACCTGCACGCGCTGGCCCCGCTCCTCACCATCGCGACCTCGCCGTTCCTGGCGCTGTGCACCGACGACCGCAATCCCCTCGACATCGCCGAGGAGGGCCATCTCGACCACATGATCCGCGCGCTCATCGCGCTGGATTGCGAGCCGCTCGCCGTCTACCGCGCCGCTTCGCTCTCGGCCGCCCAGGCCTTCGGCTTGCGCGACCGCGGCCTGATCGCGCCGGGACGGCGCGCCGACATCGTGCTCCTCGACGACCTCGAGGAGTGTGCGGTCTCGGACGTGATCGCGGGCGGGCGGCTCGTGAACGAGGCCCTTTTCGCCGCCCGCGGCACGGTGGCGCCCGTGGGCCGCAACAGCGTCAAGCTCGACCCCGTGAGCGCCGCCGATTTCCGCATTCCCGCCGCGGCCGGCCCCGCGCCCGTGATCGGTGTGATTCCGGGCAAGATCATCACCGAGCACCTGACGCTCGCCCTGCCGGTCCGCGACGGCGCCCGGCAGCCGGACCTCGAAGGTGACGTCGTCAAGGTCGCGGTGGTGGCCCGCCACGGCATCAACCGCAACATCGGCCGCGGCTTCGTGAAGGGCTTCGGGTTGAAGCGCGGCGCCATCGCGTCCTCGGTCGGGCACGACAGCCACAACATCTGCGTGGTCGGCGCGGACGATTCCGACATGGCCGCGGCCGTGAACCGCCTGCGCGAGATCCAGGGCGGCTTCGTGGTGGTCTCGGGCGGCACGGTCCGCGCCGAGCTCGCCCTGCCGATCGCAGGCCTCATGAGCGACATGCCGTACGAGGCCGTGCGCGACGCGCTCCATCCCCTGCGCGCCGCCGCCAAGGGCCTCGGCGTCACGCTGCCTGAGCCCTTCCTCCAGGTCGCCTTCCTGCCGCTCCCGGTGATCCCGCATCTCAAGATCAGTGATTTCGGCATGGTGGACGTGAACCGCATGGCTCTCGTTACGGGTTGAAGCGATGTTCGAAGGTTTCACGCAGACCCGCTTAGCCGGCGACGGCGTCGAGATCGCGCTGCGCCACGGCGGCAGCGGCCCGCCGCTCCTGCTCCTGCACGGCCATCCGCAGACGCATGTCATGTGGCACCGGATCGCGCCGCGTCTGGCGGAAACCTATACAGTGGTCTGCCCGGACCTGCGCGGCTACGGCGACAGCGGCAAGCCGGAGGGCGGACCGGACCACGCGGCTTACGCCAAGCGCGCGATGGCGCGCGACATGGTGTCGGTGATGCGGGCGCTCGGGCACGAGCGCTTCGCGGTGGTAGGCCACGACCGCGGCGGCCGCGTCGCCTATCGGCTCGCCCTCGATCACCCCGAGCGCGTCTTAGGCCTCGCCGTGCTCGACATCGTGCCGACCGGCGAGCATTTCCGCCGTGCCGGCACGCCCTTCGCGATGGGCTATTTCCACTGGTACTTCCTGGCGCAGGCGGCGCCGCTCCCGGAGAACCTCATCGCAGGCGATCCGGACGCCTTCTATCTGCGCCGCGGACGCCACCTCTTCGCTCCGGAAGCGCTCGCCGAGTACCGGCGCTGCTACACCGACCCGGCCACGATCCACGCCATGTGCGAGGATTACCGCGCCGCGTTCAGGGTCGACTATCCCATGGACGAGGCCGACCGGGCGGCGGGCCGGCGCATCGCCTGCCCTCTGCTGGCGCTCTGGGGCGCCAAGGGATCGATGGGCGAGTGGTACGACGTGCTCGGGATCTGGCGCGACTGGGCCGATGATGTGCAGGGCGGCGCGGTCGATTGCGGCCACTACCTCGCCGAGGAGGCCCCTGACGAGACGCTGGCCCGGCTGCTGCCGTTCCTCGAGGCGAACGCCGCGACGTAGCGGCAATGCCTCGAACGAGCACCGGCTGCGCGGCCTGCGGCCCGACCGCGAACACCCGCACGGGCTCGACACCAGCATAGGCTGGGCGGCCTGCGGTCCACCCTCGAACACCGCTGCCGTCTACACCAGCACCCGCTATGCGGCGTGCAACTCGACCTCGAACGCCCGCAAGGGCTCTACACCAGCACCGGCTGCGCGGCCTGCGGCCCGATCTCGAACACCCGCATGTAGCGCTCGACCTCCTCGCGCGGCCCCATCGCCTTGGTGGGGTTGTCGGAGAGTTTCACGGCCGGGCGGCCGTTGGCCGAGATCACCTTGCAGACGATGGAGATCGGATCGAGCGCGGCCTCGGGCGCGAGGCCGCGGAAGTCGTTGGTGAGCAGCGTGCCCCAGCCGTAGCCGAGGCGCATGCGGCCGTTGAAGTGGCCGTGGATCCGCTCGATGACGTCGACGTCGAGCCCGTCCGAGAAGATCGCGAGCTTGGCGGCCGGGTCCTGCCCGCGCGAGCGCCACCACGCGATCGCCTCCTCGCCGCCCTCGATCGGGTCCTTGGAATCGATGCGGATGCCGGTCCAGTTCGCGACCCAGTCGGGGGCGTTGCGCAGGAAGTTCGTGGTCCCGTAGGTGTCGGGCAGGATCACGAGCAGGTTGCCCTGGTAGTCCTTCTGCCAGTCGGCGAGCACCCGGTAGGGGGCGTCGGCGAGCTCGGCGTCGGAATCCGCGAGCGCCGCATAGACCATGGGGAGCTCGTGCGCGTTGGTGCCGACCGCCTCGATGTCGCGGCGGAGCGCGATGAGGCAGTTCGAGGTGCCGAGGAACGAGGAGCCGAGGCCCTCGATCATGGCCTGCACGCACCAGTCCTGCCACAGGAATCCGTGCCGGCGCCGCGTGCCGAAATCCGAGATGCTCAGGCCCGGCAGGGTTTTCAGCCGCTGGATCTTCTCCCAGACCCGGGTCATGGCGCGGGCATAGAGCACCTGCAGCTCGAACTTGCCCATGCCTTTGAGCACGCCCCGCGAGCGCAATTCGTTGAGGATCGCGAGCGCCGGGATCTCCCACATGGTCGTCTCGGCCCAGGAGCCGTGGAAGCTGAGGACGTATTGCCCGTCCGCCTTCTCGAGCTCGTATTCCGGGAAGCGGAACGCCTCGAGCCAGTCCATGAACTCGGGCGAGAACATCTGGCGCTTGCCGTAGAAGGTGTTGCCGCGCAGCCAGGTGGACTCGCCCCGCGTCAGCTTCAGGGAGCGCACGTGGTCGAGCTGCTCGCGCAGCTCGCCCTCGTCGATGATGTCGGCGAGCCGCACCCGCGTGGTGCGGTTCTTGATCCCGAAGGTCACGCCGACCTCGCGGTGCCGCCGGTGGATCGTCTGCGCCATCAGGAGCTTGTAGAAATCCGTGTCGAGCACGGACCGGACGATCGGGTCGATCTTCCAGGTGTGGTTGTAGACCCGCGTCGCGACGTCGGCCATCGCGGCTCCTTCCCAAGACCGAAAACGGGGCCGTGACCTTAGCGAAGGGACGGGGGCGCGTCATCCCGCAAACGCCCCGCCCCATTCCCCGCGATGCCACTCCCTCTCCCCGTGAACGGGGAGAGGGTTGGGGTGAGGGGCCGGTCGGAGAAGCGAGCGGTCTCAGAATGTCCCCACCCCTTTGCGGCCCGGTTTCAGGGTCCGGCATCGCGCAGGATCGGCCTGAGCCGCCCCTCAGCCCCCGAGCGCGTTGCCCCGACCCGGATTTTGTGGCACCGCTCGCCCATGCGGATCGCATCAGGCAACGGAACCGGGCAGGCCGGCGCGGAGGGGCGCCGGTGAAGGAGCGCAAGGCGGCGAAGGTATCCGGCGGCCCCTCCCCCCGAGCCAAATCCTCCGGCGGCAAGTCGTCCCGCGGCAAGGACCGGACGGGGCGGCGGGGCGATGCCGGCGCACGCCTCGCCGCGGGGGCGCTGCCGCTGCTGGAGCGCCTGCGGCCGCCCTCGCGCGGCGACCTCGTGACCGTGGTGGTGCTCGTTCTCATCTGCCTTGTCGTGGGCGCCACCTACTGGCTCAATCGGGGCGGCTTCCCCGCGCCGTGGTAGTCTGGCCTCGCACCGCATCGGAGCGGCTTCCCGGCGCCGTGGCAGCCCGGCCTCTCACGCCATCGGGACGGCTCCCCGGCCCCGTGGGAGCCCGGCCCCGGACCACGACGGGAGCGGCGCCGGCCGCCAGGAGAGGATCTCGATGACGCGCAGGCACGCAGAATCACGGCGCCGCAGGGCCGCTCCGGGCCGGACGACCGCGCAGGCAGGCGCCGGCCGGTTCCCCGTCTCCTCCGGAGGGGGGCGCCCATGAGACGGCGGCTCGACAAGGACCGCCTGCTCTACCTCCTCGGGATCGGCCTCGGCCTCGTGGTGGTCGGCCTCGTCCTGGTCTGGGTCACGGTGCTGCCGGTGCTCGGCTTGTTCTGGCTCATGGGGTGGCTCCGCTAGGAGACTGGCGGGGTGCGAGCTGTCCCGGCTTGAGGAGTGGATCCGCCAGGGCGACGCCGGGCTGCGGGCTGTCCCGGCTCTGGGGCCTTCGCCAGGAGGACACCGCCGGCGGGCTCGGAACGCGGCGGCGACGGCCCTCAGGACCGCGACCGGGCGGCGCGGACCGCCCGCACGGCCGCATAGGCGAGGACCAGCACCGCGAGGACGGCGACCGGCACCAGGAGGTCGCCGAGCTGGTCCTCGTGCCAGTTCCACGGCAGCAGCCGCTCGATATAGCCGGCGCGGTAGCTGCGGTAGCGCTCGTACTGCGTCGATTCCCGCGACCAGTACCAGGCGATCGGCGGCAGGGTGCAGAGCGCCGTCTCGACCACGGTCGGGAGCCGCCGCTGCACCAGCGCGACCACGCCCCAGACCAGCCCGGTCCAGAGCACCGACAGGCCCGCATGGGCGAACCACGACACCACGTCGCGGTCGCCGGCGAGAAGCCGCGCCGGCAGGTCGGCTAGCCATTCCGCGATCATGATACCCCCGGTGCGGTTTCAGGAATCATCGAGCCGTTCCGCGATCGCGAGGCCTCTTGTGCCGATGCAGGACCATGGGGCCTGCCCGACGGGGCGAAGTCGCGTCCGGCAGATCGTCGGGTCTCCCGAGCGCATGCGCCCGGCGATCCGGGGCCCCGCCCCATAGCACGGGAGCGGGCTCGAATCCGAGGGCTCGGGACCGCTCCGATCGCCCCGGCCCTGGCATTCCGCTTGCACCGCTCCGATATTCGGGAAAGCTGGGCCGTACCCGGCCCGGCCGAAGGGCGAGCGCCCCGCCCGCCGCACAGGACGACGAAAGGGGACCGCCCCATGACCGCAGCACGTTTCACCGCCTGGCTCCTGGGCGCCGTCTTGGGCTCCGTCCTGGCCGCCGGACCGGCCGCCGCTCAAGGGGCGCCGCCCGGGCCGCCGTCCGTCACGGTCGCGAAGCCGATCGTGAAGCCCATCACGGAATGGGACGATTTCATCGGCCGCTTCGAGGCGGTCGACCAGGTCGACATCCGCGCCCGGGTCTCGGGCTATCTCGACAAGGTGCATTTCCGCGACGGCGCCATCGTGCAGGTGGGCGAACCGCTCTTCACCATCGACCAGCGCCCCTACCGCAACGCGCTCCAGGAGGCGCAGGCCAACGTCACCTCGGCCCAGGTCCGGATCGACTTCTCGCAGACCGACCTCGACCGCGCCGAGCAGCTGCGCCGCACCGGCAACATCACCGACCAGCTTCTCGACCAGCGCCGCCAGAGCTTCCTGACCGCCAAGGCCGACCTCGACCGCGCGCAGGCGCAGGTGCGCCAGGCCCAGCTCGACCTCGAGTTCACCGAGATCAAGGCGCCGCTCGCCGGCCGGATCTCGCGCCGGCTCGTCTCGGAGGGGAATCTCGTCAACGCCAACGAGACGGTGCTGACCAACATCGTCTCGATGGATCCGATCCACTTCTACTTCGACGTGGACGAGCGCTCCTACCTCGCCTATTCGCGCCAGCACGAGGGCGGGACGCGCGCCTCCGGCGCGGCGCCCAACGAGGTGCTGCTGACGCTCACCGACGAGCGCGAGGGGCGCCGCACCGGGCGCATGGACTTCGTCGACAACCGGCTCGACAACGCCAGCGGCACCATGCGGGCCCGGGCGGTGTTCCCCAACAAGGACCTCTTTCTGACGCCCGGCCTGTTCGGCCGCGTCAGCATCCGGGGCTCCGATCCCTACGAGGGCGTGCTGGTGCCCGACGAGGCGGTGGGCAGCGACCAGGACCGGCGCGTGGTCTTCGTGGTCGGCGACGACAACATTGTCCACATGAAGCCGGTGCGGCCGGGCCCTCGCATCGACGGCTACCGCGTCATCCGCACCGGGCTCACCGGCAAGGAGACGATCGTGATCAACGGCCTCATGCGGATCCGCGCCGGCGCCAAGGTCGCGCCCCAGCCCACCACGCTCCCGCCCGTGCGCGAGCGGCCCGGAACCTGATCCGGGCCCGTTCACCGACGCCGACACCCGAGGGCGGAGGCCCTGTCCCATGCGGTTCGCTCACTTCTTCGTCGACCGTCCGATCTTCGCGACGGTGCTCTCCGTCCTGCTCCTGCTGATCGGGAGCATCGCCTACACGACGCTGCCGGTGGCGCAGTACCCGGACATCACCCCGCCCACCATCGTGGTGCGGGCGAGCTATCCCGGCGCCGACGCCCAGACGGTCGCGGCCACCGTGGCGACGCCGCTCGAGCAGCAGATCAACGGCGTCGAGGACATGCTCTACATGTCCTCCTACTCGACCGCCGACGGCGCGATGGCGCTCACCATCACGTTCCGCCTCGGCACCGACCTCGACAAGGCTCAGGTGCTGGTCCAGAACCGGGTCTCGATCGCGACGCCGCGCCTGCCCCAGGAGGTGCGGACGCTCGGGGTCACGACCCTCAAGAGCTCGCCCGACCTCATGATGGTCGTGCACATGCTCTCGCCGGACGAATCCTACGACCAGCTCTACGTCTCCAACTACGCGCGCAACAACGTGCGCGACGTGCTCCTGCGCCTCGACGGCGTCGGCGACCTGCAGATCTTCGGCGAGCGGCAATATTCCCTGAGGGTCTGGCTCGACCCCGAGAAGCTCGCGGCCTTCGGGCTCACCTCCGGCGACGTGGTGCGCGCGGTGCAGGAGCAGAACGTGCAGGTCTCGGGCGGCGCGCTCGGGGCCGAGCCCGCCCCCGCCGACACCGCGTTCCAGTTCGTTGTCAAGACGCAAGGCCGCTTCGAGGATCCGCGCCAGTTCCGCCAGGTGATCGTGCGCGCGACCCCCGACGGGCGCCTCGTGCGCGTCCAGGACGTGGCCCGCGTCGAGCTCGGCGCGCAGGACTACATCACGAACTCCTACCTTTCCGGCAAGCCCGCGGTCGCGCTCGCGATCTTCCAGCGTCCCGGCACCAACGCGCTCGCCGCCGCGGACGAGATCATCCGCACCATGGAGACTCTCAAGCGCGACTTCCCGCCCGGCATCGACTACCGCATCGTCTACAACCCGACCGAGTTCATCGCCGACAGCGTGAAGGCCGTCTACGAGACCCTGTTCGAGGCCGTGCTCCTCGTGGTCCTCGTCGTGATCGTGTTCCTGCAATCCTGGCGCACGGCCCTGATCCCGATCGTCGCGATCCCGGTCTCGCTCGTCGGCACCTTCGCGGTGATGAGCGCGCTCGGCTTCTCGCTCAACACCCTGACCCTCTTCGGCATGGTCCTCGCCATCGGGATCGTGGTCGACGACGCCATCGTGGTGGTCGAGAACGTGGAGCGCAACATCGCGCAGGGCCTCTCCCCGCGCGAGGCCGCGCACCGGACCATGGACGAGGTCGGCGGCGCCGTCGTCGCCATCGCCCTCGTGCTCGGCGCCGTGTTCGTGCCGACCGCCTTCATCCCCGGGATCACAGGCCAGTTCTACCGGCAGTTCGCCCTCACGGTCGCGGTCTCGACCGTGATCTCCGCCTTCAACTCGCTCACCCTCTCGCCCGCGCTCGCCGCCCTCCTGCTGAAGCCGCATGCGGCGCACCACGCCCCCCGCAACCCGCTCGCCCGCGCGGGCGCCTGGGCGGCGGAGCGCTTCAACCGCGGCTTCGACCGCACCTCCGAGGTCTATGCCCGCTCGGTCGGCGGCCTCGTGCGGCGCAAGCTCCTGGTGCTGCCGGTCTATGCAGGGCTCCTCGCCGGCACGGTGTGGATCGCCAACGCGGTGCCGCGCGGCTTCATCCCGAATCTGGACCAGGGCTACGCCATCGTGGTGGTGCAGCTCCCCGACGGCTCGTCCCTGTCCCGCACCGACGCGGTGGTGCAGCGCGCCTCGAAGATCCTGCTCGAGACCCCGGGCGTGCAGGACGCGGTGGCGTTCGCGGGCTTCTCGGGCGCGACCTTCACCAACGCCACCAACGCGGCCGCGATCTTCGCCCGCTTCGACTCCTTCGACGAGCGGATCGCCAAGGGCCTTTCGGCCGACGCCATCATCGGCGGGCTCTTCGGCCGCCTGCAGGCGATCGAGGAGGCCTTCATCATCGCGATCCCGCCGCCGCCCGTGCGGGGCCTCGGCAATTCCGGCGGCTTCAAGCTCCAGATCCAGGAGCGCACCGGCGACGACGTGCGGCGCATCCTCGCGGCCACCTACGAGGCCATGGGCCGGGCGCGGCAGAACCCGAACCTCGTCGGGGTGTTCACGACCTTCACGGCGAACTCGCCGCAGGTCTATCTCGAGATCGACCGCACCAAGGCGCGCATCCTCAACGTGCCGATCTCGGCGATCTTCGAGACCCTCCAGGTCAATCTCGGCACGGCCTACGTCAACGACTTCAATTTCATCGGCCGCGTCTGGCAGGTCCGGGCCCAGGCCGACCAGCGCTTCCGGGTCGACCAGGCCGACATCAACCGCCTGCGCGTGCGCTCGTCGTCGGGGGCGCTCGTGCCGCTCGGCACCCTCGTCGAGATGCGGGAGGTCACGGGGCCGGACCTGATCCAGCGCTACAACATGTATCCGTCCGTGCCGCTCCAGGGCAACGCGGCGCCGGGCGTGTCGTCCGGCACGGCGCTCGACGTCATGGAGGGCCTCGCCCGCAGCGTCCTGCCGCAGGGGACCTCCTTCGAGTGGACCGAGCTCGCCTTCCAGGAGCGCCAGACCGGCGACACCGCCGTGCTGATCTTCGCGCTCTCGGTGCTGCTCGTGTTCCTGGTGCTGGCGGCCCAGTACGAGAGCTGGTCGCTGCCCTTCGCGATCATCCTGATCGTGCCGATGGCGGTGCTCTCGGCGCTCGCCGGCGTGATGCTGCGGGGGCAGGACAACAACATCCTGACCCAGATCGGCCTCGTGGTGCTCGTCGGGCTCGCGGCCAAGAACGCGATCCTGATCGTGGAGTTCGCCCGGCAATACGAGGACGAGCACGGCACGGGCCCGGTCGCCGCGGTCGTGGAGGCGAGCCGCCTGCGCCTGCGCCCGATCCTCATGACGGCCTTCGCCTTCATCCTCGGCGTGGTGCCGCTCGTGATCGCGACCGGCCCAGGCGCCGAGATGCGCCAGGCGCTCGGCACCGCGGTGTTCTTCGGCATGCTCGGCGTGACCCTGTTCGGCCTGATCCTGACGCCGGTCTTCTACGTCGCGATCCGCGCGCTCGTGCTGCGGTTCGGCCGGCGCCGGGATGCGCCGGCCGACGGAGCGCCGGCTCCGGCCGAATAGCGCGCTACCCCCTTCGAAGGCTTGACCGCGGGCGGCGGATGGGGATGCTCCCCGGCTCGGTTTTCGACCACCACGAGGAGAACGAGCATGCGGACGGTGTGGAGCGGCGCGGCCGCGGCTTTGATGACGATCGCTCTTGCGGGCCCGGCCGCGGCGCAGGCGCCCGCGGCCCCGGGCGCGGGGCTGTCGGAGGCGGAGACCCGCGAACTCCTCGAGGCCGCCAAGGCGACCGCGAAGGCGACGCGCGAATCCGTCGAATATGCCCGCGTGACCCCCGACATCCTGCACCAGATCCTGGCGAAGCTCGACAAGCTCGAGGACAAGCTCGACAAGGTCGAGAACGCCGTGAAGGCGCAGCAGCGCTCGCGCGGGCGCTAGGGCCACGCGCCGAGCCGAGGGTGTGGGCCGCGAAGCGGCTCCTGCCGAACGGTCGCGATCGGGATCGTGCCAGGCCCGCGGCTAGCAGGTCCGGGCGACCGGTACCCGCTGCACCACCCCGCCTAGCAGGTCCGGCCGACCCGGACCCGTTGCAGCACCTCGCCCAGCACGGCTTCGTGCAGGGCGGGGCTGTCGGTTCCCGACAGCGCCAGCTCCAGGACCCAGTCGGACGAGAGCGGCAGGAAAGCGGCGTCGATCGTGAGCGCCCCGCTCGCGGAAAGCTGCGGGTCGAGCCAGGTGGCGGTCCAGCGCAGCGCCCCGTCGCCGAGCGGCGTGAGGGTCACGGACTGGGCCGGCCGGCCGAGGAAGCTCTCGTGCTCGCGCTGGAGGGCCGCCGCGGCGCGCCGGGCGAGGGCATCGCTCGCGGAGGGGACCAGGCCGGCGCGGCTTGCGAGCAGGGGAACCAGCGGCAGGCTGCGCGCCGGGCGCAACGCCAGGTCGAGGGCCGGGCCGTCGGCAGCCTGGAGATGGGCCGAGAGCGCGGCGTCGGGGGCGGCGGCGTCGGGATCGAGCGTCCAGGCCAGCGGCAGCGCGAGCGCCACGCACAAGCCTTCGACGCGGCCCGTGACCCGGGTCTCGCGGGCGGCGGGATCGAACACGGCCGCCACCCGGGGCGCCGGGCGCTCCCGGACCGTGCCGGTGGCCGAGACGCCTGCCCGCGCCGGATCCGGCCCGCCGGCGCCGAAGACGGCAACGGCGGCGAGGACGGCCGATAGGGCAAGAGCGGCGCGGCCGCGCCGGCCGGTCCGAATCGTCTGGCTCATGCCGCCCTCCCCTGAGGGTTGACCCTTCGTCAACGCAATCCCGTCGGAGGCAACGCGGGACGAAGGCCGAGGTTGCATGCGCGGGAGCCCGAGCCCCGCGGGCGGCCGACAGCGGGGGCGCACCGGGTCCAGAGTCATGCGGGTGGTCCATCGCCGGGGCGTGGGGTCGCACCGGGACGCGAAGCATCCGGGCGAACCTTGGCGGGGGCGCGGGGCCGCACCGGGCGCGGAGGTCCCGGCGCGGGGCACCGACCCGGAGAATTGGCGCCCCGGCCCCGGGTGCGGAGGCGGCGGGCGGCGGGCGGCGGGCGGCCGGAACGGGAACGGAATACGGGGTCCCTGTAGCCAGCGGCGCGCCCGGTCGTTAAGGCAGGTCGGGCTTAGACCCAAAGACGCGCTGCGGCGTTGTCGTGGGTCGTGCAGACACCGGGAAAGGACCTGCCATGTTCACGCTCGAGATCAAGGGCACGGCGATCGCCGTCACCAACGCCGACCAGGACGAGGCCTCCGGGCTCTTCGAGAGCGAGGAGTTCAAGGAGGACCTCAAGACCCTCACGACCGACGGCACGGCCCTCTGGGACGGCCGTACGGCGCTCACCATCCGGCCCGCGTCGGAGGACGAGATCGACGCCTTCGACGAGGCCATGAACGACGAGGATTACGAGGACGAGGACGAGGAGGACGACGACGAGGAGCCGATCGACGTGGTGTTCCTGGTCGAGATCGACGCCATGGAAGGCGACGCCGCCAACGACGACGGCGCGGCCTGATCCCCTGTCCCGGGGAGCCCGACCTGTGGCGCTGCGCTTGCCTGCGCGGGCGCCGGGAAGGACGGGTTCCGGTCTCCGGGACTCGAGATGAGGACGCCGCGGAGGCCGCGCCGCCTTTCCGCGCCGGCCGATTCGCCGGCCCGCCGCTGCGGGCCGCTCCCATCCGCGGCGGCACGGGCCTGGCCCGTGCCGCCGTCGCATTTTTATGGGATGGCTTCCCCGGACGCCGGGCGTGCGGCGGGACCTCGCCCTACCGGATCGCGTCCACGGCCGCGCAGGTGAGCCCTTGCAGCCGAAAGCGCTCGACCGGATCGCGTCTAAGCCGCACGGGTGAGCCCGTGCAGCCCAAAGCGGCTTGCCGGATCGCGTCCACGGCCGCGCGGGTGAGTCCGTGCAGCCGAATGCGCTCTACCGGATCGCGTCCACGGCCGCGCGGGTAAGCCCGGCCTGCTCGCCGGCCGCCAGCACGAACTCCCAGGTCGAGGGATCGACCGGGATGCCCTCCGCGAGGCGCCGCGCCCGGGTCTCGCGCTCCGGATCGCCCGCGAGCCGCACCTGGGCGCCGGTCTCGTTCTCGGACTGGACCCAGCGCACCACGTCCTCGAGGCTCCCCGCGAACGCACCCGCGGTGCCGAGCTTCTCCGGGTTGAGGATCACCGCCATCATGGAATTGAGGATGGCCGGGCTCGCGCGCGGGCCGGTCTGGCTCTTGCCGCCGACGAGTGCGGCCCCGAGCAGCTCGCAGGCGAGCGACATGCCCCAGCCCTTGTGCTCGCCGAAGGTGAGGAGGCCGCCCGCCGGCGAGGCGAAGAGGTCGCCCGGATTGGTGGTCGGCCGCCCTTCCGCGTCGAGGAGGTAGCCCTCCGGAATCGTCTCGCCCTTGTTGAAGGCGACGCGCATCTTGCCCACCGCCCAGCGGCTCGTGGCGAAGTCGAGCACGATGGGGTCCGCGCCGGGGCGCGGGATGCCGATCGCGAACGGGTTGGTGCCCATGCGCGGCCGGGTGCCGCCATGGGGCACCACCGAGGGCTCGCTCACCACGTTGACGAAGTGGATCGACACCATGCCGGCCGCGACGCTCTGCTCGGCCCAGTGGCCGATGCGGCCGATATGGTGGCTGTTGCGCAGCCCCACGATGCAGCTTCCGTGCTCGCGGGCGCGCTCGATGCCCTGCGCCATGGCGTCGTGGGCCATGACCTGGCCGACGCCCTGGCCCCCGTCGCAGATCAGCAGCGTGCCGGTGTCGAGCACGGTCTGGAGCGTGTTGTTCACCACCATGTGGCCCGACAGCCCGTTGGCCACGTAGGCCGGGATCATCCCGATCCCGTGCGAATCGTGCCCGCGCAGGTTCGCCTCGACGAGGTGGCGCGCGACCAGGGCGGCCTCGCGCTCGGACGAGCCGAGGGACGCGAACAGGGCGCGGACGATCGCCTCCAGCCTCGCGGCGGGAACGACGACCGGAGTCTTTTGTGCCGACATGACATCTCCCGGAAACGGCGCGGGATTGTGCACCCCGCAGCCGCGCTGTCCAGTGCGCGCGGCCGCGGCCGGGATTTCGGCGGCTGCCCCCGGGCCGGGGCAGGACCCGGGAGCTGACTCGCGGCCCGCCTCGATGCGCCGGCGCAGGGCCGAGGCGGAGCCCGGGATCTTACCCGCCGCCTGCTTCCATGATCCGGCGCAGGGCCGCGGCGGTCTCCGCATCGGCGGGATAGAAGGCCTCGACGGCGAGTTCCGACAGGGTCACGTCGATCGGCGTGCCGAACACGGTCGTGGTCGAGAAGAGCTGCAGGGTGCCGTGCGGGGTCGCCAGGCGCATCGGCACCACCACGCCGCCGTAATCGGCCCCGCCCGCCGGCTCGCGCGGGCCGGGCAGCGCGCGCAGGTCGTTGAGGAGCTCGACGAGCACCGGGTCCGCGGTGAGCTCGATCTGCTGGCGCAGGCGCGCCAGGAGGTGCGCGCGCCACTCCGCGAGGTTCGCGATCCGCGGCGCGAGCCCGTCCGGATGCAGGCTGAGGCGCAGCACGTTGACGGGCCCTTCGAGGAGGCCGGGATCGACCCCGGCGAGGAGCGGCGGCACCGCCGCGTTGGCGGCGAGCAGCGTCCAATGCCGGTCGATCGCGAGCGCGGGATAGGGCTCGTGGCCTTTCAGCACCAGGTCGACGGCGGCCCGCGCGGGCGCGAGCGCGGGATCGTCGAGGCGGCGCTCGCCGAAGACCGGCGCGAAGCCCGCGGCGACGAGGAGCACGTTGCGCTCGCGCAAAGGCACCTCCAGGCGCTCCGCGAGGCGCAGGACCATGTCGCGGCTGGGTCGTGCGCGCCCGGTCTCGACGAAGCTCAGGTGGCGGGTCGAGATCTCGGCGTCGAGCGCGAGGTCCATCTGGCTCAGGCGCCGGCGCCGGCGCCATTCGCGCAGGTGATCGCCGATGGAGGGTGCGGTCGGCCGCATGGAAGGCGCTCGCTCGAGGGAGGACCGCTGGACATTAGACGCGCGGCGGCGCGTGACCAATGACCTGCGAGGTCATCGACCCTGCGCACGATTTCGGCGGCCGGGAACGCCTCCCGGCGCGTCGAAGCATGACCTCGCAGGTAATCGACCCTGTGCGGCGCCCGGACCATCCTCGGCCCCAGGTCCTCGCCGATCGGCGGCGGGGAGACCTCAGACGAGAGGAGCCCACCATGACGAACGCCCCCATCCTCCCTGCCCCGCTCCTGCGCCAGGCGCTGCTCGCCGATGCGGTCACGACCGCGGCCTGCGCGGCGCTGCTGATCGCCGGCGCCGGCTTCCTCGACGATCTCCTCGGCCTGCCCGCCGCGCTCCTGCGCGGCGCCGGGCTCGTGCTCCTGCCCTTCGTGGCGCTCGTGGCCTGGCTCGGCACCCGGACGCGCCTGCCGCGCCTGGCGGTCCTCGCCGCGATCGGGCTCAACGCGCTCTGGGCGGTCGACAGCGTGCTGCTCCTCGTCTCGGGCTGGGTCGCGCCGACGGCCGCAGGCCTCGCCTTCGTGATCGCCCAAGGCGTGGTGGTCGCGATGTACGCGGAACTGCAGCTCATGGGCCTGCGGCGCTCCGCGGCGGCGCTCGCCTGAGGCGGGGCTTGCGGCTCAGAACAGGCTGAGCTGCCCCGTCCGCGGCTGCGGCGGCGTGAAGAGGTCCGTCCTCAGCTTCAGCCGGCGCGGGCTGAAGCCGAGGCGGTCGAGCGCCTTCTCGAAGCGGCGGCCGACCATCCAGGCGTAGGGGCCGACCCCGGTCTGGCGCAGGGTCCAGCCGGCATCGTAGTCCCGGCCGCCGCGCGCCTCCCGCAGCACCGACAGGACGTGGTCGAGCTTGTCGGGATAGTGCTCCTGGAGCCAGTCGCGCACGATCTCCTTCAGTTCGTGCGGCAGGCGCAGCAGCACGTAGCCGGCCTCGCGCGCGCCGGCGGCATGGGACGCCTGCAGGATCGCCTCGATCTCGTGGTCGTTGATCGCCGGGATGACCGGCGCGACCAGGACCGTCACGGGGATGCCCGCTTCGGCGAGCTGGCGGATCGCGTCGAGGCGGCGCGGGGGCGTCGGCGCGCGGGGCTCCATGCGCCGCGCGAGCGCCGGGTCGAGGGTCGTGACCGAGACCGCGACCTTGACGAGCCCGCGCGCCGCCATGGGCGCGAGGATGTCGAGGTCGCGGGTCACGAGGGCGGATTTCGTCACGATGCCGACCGGATGGTTCGTCCGCGCCAGCACCTCGAGGATCGCGCGCGTCAGGCGCAAGCGCCGCTCGACGGGCTGATACGGATCCGTGTTGGCGCCGAGCGCGATCGTGCGCGGCTCGTATCCGGGCGCGCGCAATTCCTTCTCGAGGAGTTCCGCCGCGCCGGTCTTGGCGAAGATCTTGGTCTCGAAGTCGAGCCCGGGCGACAGGCCCTGGAAGGCGTGGGTCGGGCGCGCGAAGCAATAGGAGCAGCCGTGCTCGCAGCCGCGGTAGGGATTGATCGAGCGGTCGAAGCCGATGTCGGGCGAGTCGTTGCGGGTGATGATCGTGCGGGCGCGCTCGACGATAACCTCGGTCGCGACGGCGGCGCGCTCCTCGTCGAGATCCCAGCCGTCGTCGAAGGCCTCCCGCTGCACGCTCTCGAAGCGGCCGCTCGCGTTCGAGGCCGCGCCGCGGCCGCGCCGGCGCTCGACCTCGACCCGGTAGGCGGGATCCGCCATGCGCCGCCGCGCCGCCTCGTTGGCGTCGAGCCCCTCGCCCGCGGGGCCGGGATTCCTCGGAGGAAGCGGGGCATGTCTGCCGGCCATGGTCGATAGCCTCGGAGCCGATCGGGGAGCGCCGCCATTATGAGAACGTAACGCGAACGATGCAACCGTTTCCGCGCGACCCGCGGCCCGCTATGCTGCGCGGATGATCACCGCCCTCGTCCGCGCGGCGCACGGCACGGACGCGCTCGCCGCGACGCTGTCCGCCCTCGTCTCCGCCGTGGCGGAGGGCCTCGTCGGCGATGCAGTCGTGCTCGCGGCGCCGGACGACGCGGACGCCATGCGGATCGCCGATGCGGTCGGCGCGCAATTCGTGGCGCTCGAGTCCGGCCAGGATCCCTGGCGCCGCGGCGCGGGATACGCCCGGCGCGAGTGGGTGCTGTGCCTCGATGCGGGCGACGTGCCCTCCGAGGGCTGGATCCGGGCGGTCGAGCGCTTCATCGCGGCGAGCCCGCCGGAGCGGCGCCTCGGCCGCTTCCCGCGCCGCGGCCACACGCTCGCGGAGGCCTTGCGCCTGCGCTGGCGGGCGGCGGCCGCGGGCGGACGGGTGCAGGCGGGCGACGTGGTCCGGCGCGCGGTGCTGCTCGACGGCGGCCGCGTGACACGGCCGGCGCGCATCGCGGCCTCGATCGAGCGCGACCCGGTCTTCGGCTGAGCCGCACGCCCGCATCACGCCCCCGATCGAATGCGACCCGGCCTTCGGCTGAGCCCGTCGCGTCAGCCTCGCTTCAGGGGCTCGTCTCGGCTGAGTCTGTCGCGTCAGCCCTGCGCCTTGCCGCGCTTCAGGTGCTCGTCGAGGCGGGGCATGATCTCGACGAAGTTGCAGGGGCGGTGGCGGTAGTCGAGCTGGCTGACGAGGATCCCGTCCCAGGCGTCCTTGCAGGCCCCGGGCGAGCCCGGCAGCACGAAGATGTAGGTGGCGCCCGCGACCCCGCCGGTCGCCCGCGACTGCAGGGTCGAGGTGCCGATCTTGTCGTAGCTGATGCGGTGGAAGATCGCCGAGAAGCCGTCCATCCGCTTCTCGAACAGGGGCTCGATCGCTTCCGGGGTCACGTCGCGGCCGGTGAAGCCCGTGCCGCCCGTGGTGATGATCACGTCGACGCCCGGGTCGGCGATCCAGGCCCGGACCTGCGAGCGGATCGCCTCGACGTCGTCGGGCACGATCGCCCGGCCGGCGAGCCGGTGGCCCGCCTTCCCGAGCCGGTCGACGAGCGTGTCGCCGGAGCGGTCGTCGGCGAGCGAGCGCGTGTCCGACACGGTGAGGACCGCGATCGAGAGCGGGACGAAGGGCAGGCTGGGGTCGAGCGGCATCGGCGGATTCGGGCTCTCGGGACTTAGGGCGGCCTCGGAGATGTGCGCCGGCCCGGCCCCGGGCGCAAGGGTTCCAGCATGCGGGCGCAGAGCCGCTCGACGCAGGCCGGGCTCCGCGGGCTGGATGTCGGAGCGCCGCTCGACACCGGCCGGCCCCCGGGGCGCAAGGGCGCCCCGGGTTCCCGCCGGAACTCCCATTTTCGCCCGGGCGTTGATGTTGCGCGTCAGAGCGCAGGGAGCGAACCCATGCAAACCACCACGATCCAGAGCGGCGACGTCCGCGAGACCCAGAACCTGATCGCCAGCGACAAGGTCGAAGGCACCCCGGTGCGCCGCACGGACGGCGAGAAGATCGGCACCATCGAGCGGGTGATGATCGACAAGCGCTCGGGCCAGGTCGCCTATGCGGTCATGAGCTTCGGCGGGTTCATGGGCCTTGGCGAGGAATACTACACGCTCCCCTGGGGCGTGCTGAAGTACAACACCGGCCTCGACGCCTACGAGCTCAACCTCACCGAGGATCAGCTGCGCGGCGCGCCCCGCCGCAGCGCGGAAGGGCACGACGCCTCCTACGATCGCGAGTGGGAGGAGCACGTGCACCGCTACTACAACGCCACCCCGTACTGGGGCGCGTCGGACCCCATGAGCACCGGCCGCTGACCCGCACCCGGCCCTCGAATCTGTCTGCTCGTGATGGGATCGGGAGTGGCGGGGCTGTCGGCTCCGCGCCTCCATCCGGATGCGATCCTGAAACGGCCTGACGGATTCTAAGACGAGCGATCACCCGGTCCGCCGGGCGATTTTTTTGGGCGCCCGCCTCAAGACAAAGGCCTCGCCGGGAGGATCCCGGCGAGGCCTTTGATGTCACCACGCCGCGCGAAAGCCTGAGGCCTCCGGCGGGTTCAGCGGCCGCAGGACCGCACGAGGGCTCTCGGCCGTCGCCGGTCTTGAGGTCCGGACAGCCGGGCCGCGGGATGCGGCCCGGCGGGTGCGGGCGGCGCGGGGCCGCCCTCCCGGCGTCAGCTGTTGGAGCCGTCGCCGCCCGACTTGCCGGAGCCCTTGCGCGAGCTCGAGCGGCGGGAGCCCACCGCACCCGACTTCTTCGTCGAGGACGTCCGGCTCGAGGAAGCCGCCGCGCGCTGGGTGCCCTTCGAGCTGCCGCGGCCGCCCGACTTCGCACCCGACTTGGCGCCCGAACGCGAGGCCGACTTCGCGCCGGACTTCGCGGACGAGGAGCGGCTCGCGGACTTCGTGGCGCCGCCGCGGCTTGCCGAGCGCGAGGCCGACTTCGAGCCCGACGAGCGGGTCGAGGCCTTCGACGCGGACTTGGTGCCCGAACGGGCCGACGACCGCGAGGCCGACTTGGTGCCCGACTTCGCCGCCGACTTGCTGCCGCCGGACCGCGACGACTTGGTGCCGGACTTCGCCGCCGACTTGCTGCCCGACTTCGAGGCCGACTTCGCGCCGGACTTCGCAGCCGAACGGCCGCCCGACTTCGACGAGGACTTCGAGGCCGACTTGGTGCCGGACTTCGCCGCGCTGCGGGTGCCGGACTTCGCAGCCGACTTGGTGCCCGCCTTCTTGGCGCCGCCGGATTTCGCCGCGCTCTTGCGCGCGCCGCCCGACTTCGTCCCGCTCTTCTTCGCACCGCCCGACGCGCTCTTGCGCGAGGACGTGCCGCTGCGCGCACGACCGCCGCGCGCGCCGCCAGAGCCGGACCCGCCGGTGCTGGACTCATCCTGCATGGTGTTCGACTTGTCGTCTGTCGCCATCATCGCCTCCTTACAAGGACCCTCACGTGCCAACCGTCACGCTTGACCAAGGCAACGTCATTATATGGAGCAGGTTCCGGAATTCGATAAGTCCTTGAAGTAGTCGCGCCCTCTTTTCTGTGGATTGTTTGCGCGCCGGAGCGCCGTTGCCATGCGTTCAACCTGTCAAGTGAGCGGCGCGAATGCACGTTGGATCGGCGCCGCACCGGACGCCGCATCCGCGGCGCAGCGATCTTCGACGATCAAGACGCTGTTTCGAAAACATCTTTCATTTCAGATGCTTACCCCGCTCGCGCGCGGCCGTGCCATCCTGCGACATCATACCCGCAATCACCCGCCGGCGCCGCGCTGCGGACGCTTCGCGTCTTCCGCAGAGACACCTGAAGTCTTGCTCGCGCGCAGCCCCGACGCCGCGCGATCGGAGGACGGAAAAAATCAAAAAAATTTCCGGCGCCGCTCCCGAAGGCCCGTTCGGAGCGCTGCAGCGCGGCGTCGGGGCGCGTGATTCGCGATGCGGGCAAGCCCGCGCGAAACCCGTCGGGCTCACGCGACACCCATGCGGAGCGCGTGCGCGGGGCATCATCATGCCGCCCTTCACGCGCCGCGCCGCACGGGTTAAGCCGCTGTCTTCCGACCGGACCATCGCCGTGACGCAAGACATCCGCACCGCTCCCCGCATGCCCGCCGGCTGCGCCCCATGACCCGGCGCAGCATCCTCCTCGTCGTGATGTGGATGAGCGGCGCGCTCGTCTCGTTCTCGGCCACCGCGGTGGCGGTGCGGGCGCTCGCGCGCACCTTCACGGTCTTCGAGATGCTCGCGCTGCGCAACACCGCCGGCCTCGCGATCCTCGTCGCCTTCGCGCTCGCCCGGCCGGAGCTGCGCGCCGCCTTGCGGCCGCGGCGAATGGGGCTGCACGCGGTGCGCAACCTCGTGCATTTCGGCGGCACCTATGCCTGGACGCTCGGCGTCACGCTCCTGCCGCTCGCCACCGTCTTCGCCCTCGAGTTCACCACGCCGGTCTGGGTCGCGGGGCTCGCCGTGCTGCTGCTCGGCGAGCGCCTGACCATGCCGCGCCTCGTCGCGATCGCGCTCGGCTTCGCGGGCGTGATCGTGATCCTGCGCCCGGGGCTCGAAGCCCTGCAGCCGGCCGCCCTCGTGGTGCTGGGCTCGGCGCTCGGCTTCGCGCTCACCGCGATCGGGACCAAGACGCTGACGCGCACGGTCTCGACCTTCGCGATTCTGTTCTGGATGAACGCGATGCAGCTCCCCCTCAACCTCGCGGGCTCCGACCCCGCGTTCTGGACCCGCATCGCGCCCGCGCAGGCGCTGCCCCTCGCGGGCATCTCGATCTGCGGCCTGCTCTCGCATTTCTGCCTTACCAACGCCTACCGGCACGGCGACGCCACCATGGTGGTGCCGCTCGACTTCCTGCGCATCCCGCTGATCGCGGTCGTGGGCTGGCAGCTCTACGGCGAGATCCTCGATCCCTTCGTGTTCCTCGGCAGCGTCCTGATCATCGCGGGCATCCTCTGGAACCTGCGCGCGGAGGCGCGGGGACCGGCCGCGAAGCCCGCATCGTGACGGGCGCTCCCGCCTCGCGGCCCGGCGCGCCGCGCCCTCTGCGCCGCACCCCGGCGGCGCCCCGGCATCCTGCTCCGACGCGCTACGCCCGCATCGCCGCGCCGCCCCGGCATCCTGCCCCGACGCGCTACGCCCGCATCGCCGCGCCGCAGCGCCTTCGCACCCCGACGCGCCGCGCCGCCGCGCCGCACCGGGACCGCGCGCCGTGAGCTGGTCGCCGCAGCAGGACGCGGCGCTGAAGGCCGTGGCCGAGTGGCTGCGGCGCGGCGACCGGCCGGTGTTCCGGCTCTTCGGCTTCGCCGGGACCGGCAAGACCACGCTCGCGACCCACATCGCGGAGAGCGTCGACGGCGACGTGGTGTTCGGCGCCTATACGGGCAAGGCCGCGCTAGTGATGCGGAGCAAGGGCTGCGCCGACGCCTCGACGATCCACTCCCTGATCTACCGTTCGCGCGAGGGCGACGAGAACGGCCCGCAATTCGTGCTCAACCGGTCGAGCGCCGCCGCGAAGGCGGACCTGATCGTGATCGACGAATGCTCGATGGTCGACGAGGAGCTCGGGCGCGACCTGCTCTCGTTCGGGCGGCCGGTGCTGGTGCTCGGCGACCCCGCGCAGTTGCCGCCCGTGAAGGGCGGCGGCTTCTTCACCGAGGTCGAGCCCGACGTGATGCTCACCGAGGTCCACCGGCAGGCGCAGGACAACCCGATCGTCCATCTCTCCTTGCGCGTGCGCGAGGGCGCGCGGCTCGAGCCCGGGACGTTCGGGGAGAGCCGCGTGATCCGCCGGCGCGAGATCGACGCCGATCAGGTGATGCGCGCCGACCAGGTGCTGGTCGGCCTCAACAAGACGCGCCGGCTCTACAACACGCGCATCCGGCACCTGCGCGGCTTCCGCGAGCCGATGCCCGCGGCGGGCGAGAAGCTCGTGTGCCTGCGCAACGACAAGACCAAGGGCCTCCTCAACGGCGGCACCTGGACGATCCAGGCCCTGCGCGGCATCCGCAACGACACCATCCGCATGGACGTGCTGCCCGAGGAGGAGGGCCGGCGCCGCGCCGTCGAGGTCGCGGTGCTCAAGCAGTTCTTCGAGGGCACCGAGGAGGACATCCCCTTCGTGCTGCGCCGCGACTCCGACGAGTTCACCTACGGCTACGCGCTCACGGTCCACAAGGCGCAAGGATCGCAATGGGACGACGTGGTGCTCTTCGACGAGTCCTTCGCCTTCCGCGAGCACCGCAGCCGCTGGCTCTACACGGCGCTGACCCGGGCGGCCGAGCGGGTCACGGTGGTGATCTGAGAACCCGGCGCACGGGTCCGCGGCGTCGCGCGGCCCGGGACCGCCCGCCCCCGCCGGGCCGTTCCCGAACCGGAGGGCGGCTTGGCGGCCGTCCCGCGGGCCGTTCCTGAACCGAAGCGCGGCTTGGCGGTTGTCTCGGGGATGGTCACCATCCCTTGAAGGAGACTCCCATGCTGAAGCGGCTGCTCATCGCGGGCCTGATCACGGGCCTCGCCGGACCTGCCCTGGCCCAATCGAACGCGGCGCCGGCCGACGGCCGGTTCCTGTCCACGATGCCCGCGGACGGCATGCGCCTGTCGAAGCTGCGCGGCGTCGACGTGGTCGGATCCGACATCACCCGCATCGGCGACATCGAGGACGTGCTCCTGAGCCGGGACGGGACGGCGGCGGGCGTGCTGATCGGCGTCGGCGGCTTCCTCGGGATCGGCGAGAAGAGCGTGGCGGTGCCCTTCGACTCGATCCTGTGGAATGCCGAAGCCTCGCCGACCCAGGGGGCGGCGTCGAGCAACACCGGCACGCCGGGCGACGGCGCCATGCGCACCCAGATGGCGACGCAGAACGATCCCCGCAGCCCCGGCGTCAACACCACGGGCGCGATCGGCGCGCGGACGAATGCCGGCCCGGACGGCACGGCGCTGCCGACCAACGCGGGCACGGTCGGCGGGCCCGGCGCGACAGCGCCCGGGGCCGGCGGGGCCGCGGGCGGATCCGGTGCCGTGCCGGCCGGCAGCCCGGCGGCGGGCGGGCCCGGTCCCCTCACGCCCATGGCGCGGGGAACGGCCGGCGACGATGCGGGGCGCTCAGGGATGGAGGTCGCCATGGGGGGCGCCGCGCCCGCGGGCTCCGCGACGGTGCCGGTCTCGGACGGCAAGGCGCCGACCCGCGCGATGCTGCGGATGACCAAGCAGGAACTGCAGGACGCGCCCGCCTGGAACGCCCGGCGCTGAGCCGCACGCGATCGCCGGACACGAGGGGCCGCCCGCCGGGCGGCCTTTTCCTTCCGAGTCATCTCCGCCGTTCTCGCGCCCGACCGGAACGGCTCGGTCCCCTTCCTGCCGTTCACGAGCGCTTGACAGGGAAGGCTGCGGCCTTGACCCGGGCGGGCCGACGCGAAACCTTCCCGGCACGCCATCGGAGACCGCCATGAACCCGCGCCCGCTTCTCCTCGCCGCCATCCTCGTCTCCGCCGCCCTCGTCTCGGCCGCCGGCGCCGCCCTCGCCCATCACGGCTGGGGCAGCTACGACGCCGGAAAGAAGTTCACGATCACGAGCCCGGTCGAGACCCTGGCGTGGCAGAACCCGCACGTGCACGTGACCGTGAAGCACGAGGGCGGGACCTGGGAGGCCGTGCTGGCGCCGCCCTTCCGCATGGATGCGCGGGGCCTCAATCCCGACCTCATCAAGGCCGGCACGTCCGTGACGCTGGAGGGCTATCCCTCGACCCGCACCGAGCGCGAATTGCGCGCGGAGCGCATCACGGTCGCGGGCAAGACCTACGAGCTGCGCTAGGTCGTGACGACGGTCTCACGCAACGCCGACGGGCTGCGCTAGGTCATGGGCGAGGTCTATGTCGAGGCGCTGCGGGCCCTGGAGGATTCGGGGCTCGGGCATCTGGCGCGCCATTCGGCCTGGACCTTCACGATCGCCAACGTGCTGCACGTGATCGGCGCCGCCCTGGTGCTCGGCGGGATCGCGGTGTTCGACATCCAGGTGCTGCTGCGGCGCGGCTGGCTCGCGGCGCAGACCGGCCGCGTCGCGATCCCGCTCGCGGCCTTCGGCCTCGCGCTCCAGGTTCTGACCGGCCTCGTGCTCCTCGCCGCGGAGGCGAGCGCGCTCGGGCGCAACCCGGCCTTCTATGCCAAGCTCGCCTTCATCGCGCTCGGCCTCCTCAACCTCGCGCTCGTGCACGCGCGCTTCCGCGGCGCGCTGCGCACGGAGGTGCCCGACGGCGCGCGCGCCTTCGCGGCCGTCTCGCTCCTCGCCTGGACCGCGACCGTCGCGGCGGGGCGCATGATCGCCTATCTATAAAGACGCGCATGCCCCGCCCCGTCCTCGACCTCGCCCTCGAGCGTTCGCTCCATGCGCAGGGGCACCCTTGCGTCGCCGGCCTCGACGAAGCGGGCCGCGGGCCGCTCGCCGGTCCGGTCGTGGCCGCGGCCGTGGTGCTCGATCCGACCTGCGTGCCGGACGGGCTCGCCGATTCGAAGGCGCTCACGGCGGCGCGGCGCGAGGCGCTGTTCGAGCTGATCCTCTCCAGCGCGGATGTCGGCGTCGCCTCGATCTGCCACGCCACCATCGACGCCATCAACATCCGCCGGGCCTCGCTGCTCGCCATGTGCCGCGCGCTCGCCGCCCTGCCCTGCCGGCCCGACGTGGCGCTCGTCGACGGCAACGATCCGCCGGACCTGCCCTGCGCGGTGCGAACGATCGTGAAGGGCGACGCGTCCGTCGCCTCGATCGCCGCCGCGTCCATCGTCGCCAAGGTGATGCGCGACCGCCTGATGCGCCGCCTCGACGCGCACCACCCGGCCTACGGGTTCAAGCGCAACGCCGGCTACAGCACCGCGCTGCATCTCGACGCGCTCGGCCGCGAGGGGCCGTGCGCGTTCCACCGCAGGTCGTTCGCGCCGATTCGGCGGGGTTAACGGGGCTTAACCCGCGGTAAACGCGCGTTTACGAAAAAGCTCAACGATTTCAAGGCGCAAGGTCGGACGGACGCGGACAAAAATTCGCGCCCGATGCGCCCTCTAAACCCGATCTTTACCTTAACCCCCGCATGATCCGGATGTCAGTTGCGTAACCGGTGATCACCCATGGGTACCTTGCGTACCGGGGCTGCCGGCGCCGCCGCCCGGATTCAGGTCTCGCGTCCCGGGCAGGCCGCGCCGGCACCTCGGAGAGGGCTTCAGCGCCCGTCCGTCGTCGCGCCGTCTCTTCCCCTCGACAGCATCCTCGTCGGCGACTGCATCGCCGAGCTCGAGAAGCTGCCGCCGGAAAGCGTCGACGCGGTCTTTGCCGACCCGCCCTACAACCTCCAGCTCGAAGGCGCGTTGACGCGCCCCGACGCCAGCCTCGTCGATGCGGTCGACGACGACTGGGACAAGTTCGCGAGCTTTGCGGCCTACGACGCCTTCACCCGCGCCTGGCTCCTCGCCTGCCGCCGCGTGATGAAGAAGAACGCGACGCTGTGGGTCATCGGCTCCTACCACAACATCTTCCGCGTCGGCACGGCGCTCCAGGACCTCGAGTTCTGGCTCCTCAACGACGTGGTGTGGCGCAAGGCCAACCCGATGCCGAACTTCCGCGGCCGGCGCTTCACCAACGCGCACGAGACCCTGATCTGGGCCTCGAAGAGCGCCGACGCCAAGGGCTACACCTTCCATTACGAGGCGCTGAAGGCCGGCAACGAAGACCTGCAGATGCGCTCCGACTGGTTCATCCCGCTCTGCACCGGCGAGGAGCGCCTGAAGGGCGCCGACGGCCGCAAGGTGCATCCGACCCAGAAGCCCGAGGCCCTGCTCGCCCGGGTGATCCTGTCCTCGACCAATCCCGGCGACGTGGTGCTCGATCCCTTCTTCGGCACCGGCACCACGGGCGCGGTGGCCAAGCGCCTGGGGCGCCGCTTCGTCGGCGTCGAGCGCGACACGGGCTATGCCGCGGCCGCCCGCGCCCGCATCGACGCGGTCGAGCCGCTCTCGGACCTCTCCGTCGCGGCGCCGCCGGAGAAGCGCGCGGAAGCCCGCGTGCCGTTCCTCGCGCTGATCGAGAGCGGCCACGTCACCCCGGGCGAGACGCTCACGGACGAGCGCCGGCGCTTCCACGCGGTGGTGCGCGCCGACGGCACGCTGTCGGTGAGCGGCATCGTGGGCTCGATCCACAAGATCGGCGCCCTCGTCCAGGGCCTCCCCGCCTGCAACGGCTGGACCTTCTGGCACGCGGAGCGCCGCGGCCGTCTGGTGTCGATCGACGATTACCGCGCGAAGGTCCGCGTGACGCTGAGCGCATAATCGCTCTTCCCGTGAAGGGGCACCCTGTCATCCCCGGCCGGCGCGCGACAGCACACCGGGGAAAGGCAGAGTGTCATCCCCGGCCGGAAGCGGCGCAGCCGCTGGAGGGGAAGGGGATCCGGCACCCACGGTGTCATCCCCGGCCGGAGCCCGCCAGGGCGGAGGGGAAGGGGATCCAGCGAAACGATGACGCCGCGAAGCGGCGCCTTATGGTCTCGGGAAAGCGGAGCTGCTTCGCAGCGAGTCGTTGTGCTGGATCCCCTTCCCCTTCCCCTCCGCGCTTCGCGCTCCGGCCGGGGATGACACCGCGGGTCTGTCGGGCGCGGAGAGCTCAGGCCGGGGACGACACCGGAGTTGCACCCCTTCCCCCTCCGCGCTTCGCGCTCCGTCCGGGGACGACACGGCGAGAGTCACCCCCCGCCTGCCCCCTCCCGCCGCGGCGCCGGCAGGGCGCCGAGGGCGTGTGTCAGCACCTTCTTCATCGCGCCGGGCAGCGCCTCCTCTGTGAGCGCCGCGCGCGGCGTCCAGCGCATGTCGTCCGGCGCCGGCGTTCCCCGCGGGACCTTGGCGAGGAAGACCGTGAGCTCGAGCGGGAAATGCGTGAAGGTGTGGCGCACCGTGCCGGGAAGCCGCGTCCAGCGCGCCTCGACCGGCGCGTCGAGCATGGCGCGCGAGAGCGCGTAGTCGGGCGCCCACTCGCTCGTCGGCGGCTCCGCCATGCCGCCGAGGAGCCCCGAGGGCGGCCGCGTCCGCAGGAGCACGCGGTCGTCGGCGCGCAGCACCACGAAGGCGGCGCCGAAGCGCAACTGCCCTTCCGTCTTCTTGACCTTCTTGGGGTATGCCTCCTGCAGGCCGGCGGCGCGCGCCGCGCAGGGGCGCATCCACGGGCAGAGCGCGCAGGCCGGGCGCTTCGGGGTGCAGAGCGTGGCGCCGAGGTCCATCAGAGCCTGCGCGAAATCGCCCGGGCGGTCCGCCGGCACCAGGGCCTCGGTGAACGCCCGCACCTGGGGCTTCGCCTTCGGGAGCGGATCCTCGATCCGAAACACCCGGCTGATCACCCGCTCGACGTTGCCGTCGACGGCCGCCGCCCGCTCGCCGAACGCGATCGCGGCCACGGCCGCGGCCGTATAGGCGCCGATGCCGGGCAGCCGCAGGAGCGCGGCCTCGGTCGGCGGGAAGCGCCCGCCGTGGCGCTCGACCACCGCCTTGGCGCAGGCGTGGAGGTTGCGGGCGCGGGAGTAATAGCCGAGCCCGGCCCAGGCCTGCATCACGGCCTCGGTGGGCGCGTCCGCGAGGGCCGCGACGGTCGGGAAACGTTCGAGGAAGCGCAGATAGAACGGCTTCACGGCCGTGACGGTGGTCTGCTGGAGCATGATCTCCGACAGCCACACCCGGTAGGGATCCGGGGTCTCGCCCGGCCCTGCGCGCCAGGGCAGGCTGCGCCGGTGCCGGTCGTACCAGGCGAGGAGATCCGCGGCGTCGGGACCTTCGGCGCGAAGCATGACGGAAGGAGCCGCGGCGTCGGGACTCTCGGCGCGAAGCGTGACGGAAGGAGCCGCGGCATCGGGACCCCCGGCGCGAATCGCGGCGGGAGGAGCCGCGGCGCCGGCAGAAGCCGCGACCGGCTCCGGCGGCGCAGCCGTCCCGGGCTCGGCGGGCGGTGCGGCCTCCGGAATCGCGGTCGTCGCGGGAAGCGGCGCACCGTCCCCTGTCCCGGAGGCCTTGCGCCCGGGCGCCCGGCGGCGCGCAGGCTTCTTGGTGGATCCGGGCGGGAGCGTTACCATAAGGAGGGGATTAACGGCCCGGCCGCCATAATCAACGCGGCGATACGACCTCGCCGAGCCGATGCGGCGCCGGAACCTGCCTGGCGACGCCCTCGCCGATCCTCCGTGGCGCCTGAACCCGCCCGGCGATCCGACCTCGCCGACACCTCCGCCCCGGGAACCCCGCGATGCGCAAGCCAAGGCCCCTCGCCGATCTGCTCGATGCCTGCCTCGGCCCGGCCCTGCGTGCTCAAGGGTTCGCGGCCGCGGACGTGATCCTGGCCTGGCCCGACATCGTGGGGGCGCGCCTCGCCGCCTTCACCCAGCCCGTGAAGCTCGAATGGAAGCGGAAAGGGTCCGGCCGGGACCCGGGCGCCCGCCCCGACCCCGCCACCCTGGTGGTGCGGGTCGAGAGCGCCTTCGCGCTCGAGATGCAGCATCTCGCGCCCCAGGTGGTCGAGCGGGTCAACGCCCATTACGGCTGGCGCTGCGTCGGCAAGCTCGTCCTCAAGCAGGGGCCCGTCCGGCGTTTCCGCGAGGAGCGCAGCCCCCCCCGCGCCCTGAGCGCGGCCGAGCGGGCCCGGGTCGACGCGGCGCTGGCGCCGGTCGGGGAGGACCGTCTGCGCGACGCCCTCGGCCGGCTGGGGCAGGCCGTGCTCGCGCAAGGGTCCGCCCCGCCCGACCCGAAACCCTGAGGACCGCGCCGCATCCGTCGGCGCCGAAAGGCCTGTCCCGCACGAAACCGTGACGTTGCGCGCGGTCGCGGGTCCTTGCCACAATCCGCGCCAGATTCTACCGCAGAGCCCAAGCATCCCTCTCGGAGCAGAACCCTCATGATCACCCGGCGCCAAGCGCTCCAGCTTCTCGGATCCGTGGCCGGCTCGGCCCTCCTCCTGTCCTCCCTCCCGGCCTGGGCCCAGAACGTCTCGGTCGGCGACCTCGCGGTCGCGGGCCCCCTCGGCGACGTCGCGCAAGGGCCGGCGGACGCCAAGGTCACGATCGTGGAATACGCCTCGCTGACCTGCTCGCACTGCGCCGCGTTCCACCGCGACACCTATCCGGAGCTCAAGAAGCGCTACATCGACACCGGCAAGGTGCGCTTCGTCCTGCGCGAGTTCCCGCTCGACCCGCTCGCCACCGCGGGCTTCATGCTGGCGCGCTGCGACGGCGAGGCGAAATTCTACCCGATCGTCGACATGCTGTTCCAGCAGCAGCGCGCCTGGGCCTTCACGGACAAGCCCCTCGACGCCCTGCGGCAGATGATGCGCCAGGCCGGGATTGCAGGGGAAAAGTTCGACGCCTGCTTGAAGGACCAGAAGCTTTTCGATGCCGTGAACGCGGTGAAGACCCGGGGCGAGAAGACCTTCAGGATCGATTCCACCCCCACCTTCTTCATCAACGGCCAGCGCCATCCGGGGAACATGTCGATCGATGAGATCGAGAAGATCATCAAGCCGATGCTGGACGCCTGAGCGGCCGCGCCGGTCCCGCCGTGACCCTCGGGCGTGCCGTCGTGCGCCCGAGGCCCGGCCCGTGCGACGGGGCCGGGCTCGGTCCGGTGAGCCGGTGATCTCATGACGCTCATCGGTCTGTGCATCGTCGGGTCCGACGACGGGGATCGGCTTCTTTCAGCGGGGCCGGCGACCCCATGACGCTTACCCTTTTGCGCATCGTCGCCTTCGACGGGAATCGGCTCCCGCAAGGGCCGGTGGCCCCATGAAGCTCACCCGCCTGCGCATCGTCGGCTTCAAGACCTTCGTGGAGCCGACCGATTTCCTGATCGAGCCCGGCCTCACCGGGGTCGTGGGCCCGAACGGCTGCGGCAAGTCCAACCTCGTCGAGGCCCTGCGCTGGGTCATGGGCGAGAGCTCGCACAAGAACATGCGGGCGACGGGGATGGACGACGTCATCTTCTCGGGCTCCACCTCGCGCCCCTCGCGCAACAGCGCCGAGGTGATGCTCACCATCGAGAACGACGAGCGCACCGCGCCGGCGGCCTTCAACGACGCCGAGCTCCTCGAAGTGTCGCGCAAGATCGAGCGCGAGGAGGGCTCGACCTACCGGGTCAACGGCAAGGAGGTGCGGGCGCGGGACGTCCAGATCCTGTTCGCCGACGCCGCCACGGGCGCGCGCTCGCCCGCCCTCGTGCGCCAGGGCCAGATCAGCGAGATCATCGCGGCGAAGCCCCAGGCGCGGCGCCGGATCCTGGAGGACGCCGCCGGCATCGCCGGCCTGCACGCCCGCCGCCACGAGGCCGAGCTTCGCCTCAAGGCCGCGGAGGACAACCTGCTCCGCGTCGAGGACGTGCTGCGCGAGATCGGCACCCAGGTCGAGAGCCTGAGAAAACAGGGCCGGCAGGCCTCCCGCTACAAGAACCTCTCGGCCGAGATCCGCCGTCTCGAGGCGCTGACCCTCGCGATCAGCTATTCCGAGGCGCGCGACCAGGCGGCTACGGCCGAGCGCCAGGCCGCCGACGACCTCAAGGCGGTCGCCGACCGCACCGAGGAGCAGACCCGGTCCGCCACCGCGCAAGGGATCGCGGCCCATGCGCTCCCCACCCTTCGCGAGGCCGAGGCCGCCGCCGCGGCCGCGCTCCAGCGTCTGACTCATGCCCGTTCGGAGCTCGAAGGCGAGGAGCGCCGCTCCCGCGAGCGCCTCGCCGAGCTCGAACGTCACATCGCCGATCTCGACCGCGACAGCGCCCGCCAGGCCGGCCTCGGCTCCGACGCCCAAGGGACCATCGCGCGCCTGCGGGACGAGGAGGCCGAGATCGCGGAGGGGCTCGAGGGCAGCGATGCCGCCCTCGCCGAGGCCGGGGAGCGCCTCGCTGCGGCCGAAGCCGAGCTCGCCGGGGCCGAGTCCGCCTTGGGCGGCCTCCAGGCCCAGGTCTCCGACCTCAACGCCCGCCGCGCCGCGCTCGAACGGAGCCTGCGGGAGGAATCCGAGCGCGCCGGCCGCTTCCGGGCCGAGCGGGCGCGGGTCGAGCGCGACCTCGCCGCGCTGCTGATGCCCCCGGGCGACGGGCCCTCGCTGGAGGAGATGCGCGAGGCGCTCGAGGTCACCGAGACCCGCGTCGCCGACGCCGAGGATGCGGCGACGGCCGCCCGTGCCGCGCTCGCCGCCGCCCGCGAGGCGGAGACGCGCTCGCGCCAGCCGCTCGCGGAGGCCGAGCGCAAGGCGCAGCGCCTCGACACGGAGGCGCGCACGCTCGCCAAGCTGTTCGCCACGCCGGCGAGCGACCTCTGGCCGCCGGCCCTCGACCAGATCACCGTGGCGCGGGGCTACGAGACCGCGCTCGGCGCGGCGCTCGGCGAAGACCTCGACGCCTCGACGAACGTCTCGGCCCCGGCCCATTGGGCCGACACCGGCGACGGCGCGGGCGATCCGCCCCTGCCCGAGGGCGCCGTCCCGCTCGCGGAGGTCGCGCAGGCGCCGCCCGCGCTGCTGCGCCGCCTGCGCCAGATCGGGGTGGTGGAGAAGGACGAGGGCCGACGCCTGCGCGGGCTCCTGCATCCGGGCCAGCGCCTCGTCTCCCGCGCCGGCGACATCTGGCGCTGGGACGGCTACACCAGTGCGGCCGAGGCGCCCTCCGCGGCCGCGCGGAGGCTCGCCGAGAAGAACCGCCTCGGCGAGCTCGAACGCGACGCCGCCGTGGCCCGCGCGGAGGCCGAGCGCCTGCGGCGCGAGGCGGAAGGGTTCCTCACGGCCGTGCGCCAGGCGTCCGCCCAGGAGACCCTCGCGATCGACGCCGCCCGCCAGGCCCGCCAGGCCCTCGACGGGGTGCGGCAGCGCCTGGCCGCCGCCGAGCGCCGCGAGGCCGACCTCGCCTCCCGCCGCTCCGCCCTGCAGGAGGGCCTCGCCCGGCTCACGGAGAGCGAAGAGGAAGCCGAGGAGCGGGTCGAGACGGCGCGCGGCGCCTTAAGCTCCCTCGCCCCGGCCCCGGACCTGGAGGCGCGGCTCCTCGCCGAGCGCGCCCGGGTGGGCGAGGCCCGCGCCGCCGCCGCGGAAGCCCGCGCCGCCCGCCAGGCCCTCGTCCACGAGGCCGAGATGCGCCACCGGCGCCGGGAGGCGATCGCGGCCGAGATCCGCTCCTGGACAGAGCGCGCCGAGCGCGCCGCGGCCGCGGCCGAGGACCTCGCGGAGCGCCTCGAGCGGGCGCGGGGCGAGCACGAGACCCTGGCGGAGGCGCCCGACACCTTCCACGCGCGCCGCCGCGCGCTCCAGGCCGAGATCGAGGCCGCGGAGGCCCGCCGCCGCGAGGCCGCCGACCGGCTCGCCGACGGCGAGACCGCGCTGGCCGAAGCCGACCGCGCCGCCAAGGCCGCGCTCGAGGCGCTCGCGGCCGCGCGCGAGGCCCGGGCGGGCTCGCAGGCCCGGATGGAGGCGGCGCTGCAGCGGGTCGCGGCGGTCGTGCGGGCGATCGCCGACACCCTCGACACCACGCCGGCCGGCCTCGTCGAGCTCGCCGGCCTCAAGGACGGCACCCCCCTGCCCGCCGCGGCCGAGATCGAGGCGCGGCTCGGCTCCCTCAAGGGCGACCGGGAGCGCCTCGGCGCGGTGAACCTGCGCGCCGAGGAGGAGCTCGCCGAACTCGACGCCAAGCACGGCAGCATCGCGGCCGAGCGCGACGACCTCGTCGAGGCGATCAAGCGCCTGCGCCAGGCGATCGGCAGCCTCAACCGCGAGGGCCGCGAGCGCCTGCTCGCCGCCTTCGACGTGGTGAACGGCCATTTCCAGCGCCTGTTCACCACGCTCTTCGGCGGCGGCACCGCCGAGCTGACCCTCGTCGATTCCGACGATCCCCTCGAGGCCGGCCTCGAGATCCTCGCCCGGCCGCCGGGCAAGAAGCCCCAGAGCATGACGCTCCTGTCCGGCGGCGAGCAGGCGCTCACCGCCACGGCCCTGATCTTCGCGGTCTTCCTCACCAACCCCTCGCCGATCTGCGTGCTCGACGAGGTCGACGCGCCCTTGGACGACGCCAACGTGGAGCGCTACTGCGACCTCCTCGACGCCATGGCGCGCCAGACCGAGACCCGCTTCGTGGTCATCACCCACAACCCCATCACCATGGCGCGGATGAACCGCCTGTTCGGGGTCACCATGGCGGAGCGGGGGGTGTCGCAGCTCGTCTCGGTCGACCTGGAGGCCGCCGAGCGCATCCGCGAGGCCTCCTGACCGTTCGGTCCGCCTCCGCGGACCGCGCGGATGCCGGTGCGAGGGGGCCGGACGCATCCGCGAGGCCTCCCGGCGCCGAAGTCGCGGAAGAGACGCCGGAACCCGCGGCCGGCCTGGGGTTTATCGAGGCAGATCAAAGGCTTAGATGTTTTCCGGTTCTCCTTGACAGGGGGGACCCCCCTCAATATGGTGCGCGCGGCTTTCGGGGCGGGTTTCCACGCCTTCTCCCGTGCCGCTTCAAGGAGCCGAGATGACGGATCCCACCAAGCGGGACGGCGATGCGGGCGGGGAGCCGACCGGCACCGACGAGGCCACCCTGTCGGCGAGACTGAAGTCCCTGGATGCGCGGCTTGATCAAGCAACCGCGCATCGGCGGGAGACCTCGGAGCCTCGCCATCGTCCGGCGTCCAATTCCACCGCGCTCGGCCAAGCCCTCCGGCTTTCGGCCGAGTTCGTCTCTGGAGTGGTGGCGGGCGGGATCGTGGGGTGGATCGTCGACGCCGTGTTCGGCAGCGCCCCCTGGGGTCTCATCGTCTGCGTCATTCTCGGCTTCTGCGCCGGGATGCTCAACCTGATGCGAGCAGCCGGGGTGGTCAAAGCCGCCCGGTACGACGAGAAGCGGTGACGGCACCCCAATCCCGAAGCCGGCGGCAGGCGGACACCTTTTTTCTCAAGAGCGGCGGATCATGGCGAGCCCGATCGAGCAATTCCAGATCAATCCCATCATCCCGGTCCTCAACTTCACCAACTCGTCCCTGTTCATGGTCGGGACCGCGGCGGTCGTCGTCGGCGGCCTGCTGTTCGCCACCCGCCGCCGCGCCGTCGTTCCCGGCCGCGCGCAGTCGGTGGCCGAGATGCTGCACGATTTCGTCGCCGGGACGCTCCGCGACGCCGCCGGCCAGGAGGGGATGAAGTTCTTCCCCCTCGTGTTCTCGCTCTTCATGTTCGTGCTCACCGCCAACATGCTCGGCATGATCCCGGGCTTCTTCACGGTCACGAGCCACATCATCGTGACCTTCGCGCTCGCCATGCTGGTGATCGGCACCGTGGTGATCTACGGCTTCATGAAGCACGGCACGCATTTCCTCGGGCTGTTCGTGCCCTCGGGCGTGCCCGGCTGGCTCCTGCCCTTCATCGTCGTGATCGAGGTGATCTCGTTCCTCTCGCGGCCGATCTCGCTCTCGCTGCGTCTGTTCGCGAACATGCTCGCGGGCCACATCGCCCTGAAGGTGTTCGGCGGCTTCGTGGTGTCGCTGGGCGCCGCCGGCGTCGGCTACGCGATCCTGGCTCCGCTGCCGCTCCTCATGGCGGTCGCTCTCACGGCGCTCGAGTTCCTCGTCGCCTTCCTGCAGGCCTACGTCTTCACGGTGTTGACCTGCATCTACCTCAACGACGCGCTGCACCCGGGCCACTAGGCGCCGCGCTCGTTTTCGCCCACCTCCCCTCCCGATCACCACACCTCTAGGAGAACACGATGGATCCGGTTGCTTTCAAGTTCCTCGGCGCGGGCCTCGCCTGCATCGGCATGGGCCTCGCCGCCATGGGCGTCGGCAACATCTTCGGCAACTTCCTCTCGGGGGCGCTGCGCAACCCGTCGGCGTCCGACAGCCAGTTCGCCCGCGCGTTCATCGGCGCGGCGCTCGCGGAAGGTCTCGGGATCTTCTGCCTCGTCGTCGCCCTCGTCCTGCTCTTCACCTAAGCCCCTTTCCGGTGATCGGGAGGGCGGGACCGTCGGTTCCGCCCAAGGGATCGATGACGGCGGATCCCCCGCCGTCATCTGACGTTTCAGGACCATTCGCCATGGCTCAGGCTCAGACGACCCCCGCCGCGACGACGCGCGCCGGGACCGAGGCCCACGGGGGCGCCCACGACGTGGGCTTTCCGCCCTTCGCGACCGAGACCTTCGGGGGCCAGCTCCTCTGGCTCACCATCACCTTCGGCCTGCTCTATTTCCTGATGTCGCGCTTCGTGGTGCCCCAGCTCTCGGGCATCATCGAGAACCGCCGCCAGACCATCGCCCGCGACCTCGACGAGGCCGCCGCGATGAAGACCCGCGCCGAGGAAGCCGGCACCGCCTACGAGAAGTCCCTCTCGGAGGCCCGCGGCCGCGCCCAGACGCTCGCGCAGGAGACCCGCGCCAAGCTCTCGGCCGAGTCGGACGTCAAGCGCAAGGCGCTCGAAGCCGACCTCGCCGCCCGCCTCGCCCAGTCCGAGGCCACCATCGCGGCCCGGAAAACCGAGGCCATGAGCAACGTGCGCGGCATCGCCGCCGAGACCGCGACCGCGATCGTCGAGCGCCTCACCGGCCGGGCGCCCGCGCCCGGCGCGGTCGAGGCCGCCCTCGACGACGTCCGCGCCTGAGGAGACCCGCATGCCGTCCGATCCCACCGTTCGGGCCGGCGTCGCCTTCGTGACCTTCGCCTGAGGAAACGCCCATCATGCTGTCCAATCCCACCTTCTGGGTCGGCGTCGCCTTCGTGATCTTCTTCGGCATCCTCGCCTATTACGGCGTGCCGAAGACCATGCTGGGCTCCCTCGACACGCGCTCCAAGCGCATCGCCGACGAGCTCGCCGAGGCCCGCCGCCTGCGCCAGGACGCCGAGCGGCTCCTCAAGGAGTACGAGTCGAAGCGCAAGGCCGCCGAGCAGGAGGCCGCCGACATCGTCTCGTCCGCCCGCGACGAGGCCGAGCGCCTCGCCCGCGAGACCGAGGAGAAGATGGCCGAGTTCGTCCGCCGCCGCACCGCCACCGCCGAGGCCAAGATCGCCCAGGCCGAAGCCCAGGCCTCGGCCGAGGTCCGCGCCGCCGCGGTCGACGCGGCCGTGCGCGCCTCCGAGCGCGTGCTGCGCGCCCAGCTCACCGGCCAGGCCGCCGAGGACCTCGTCACCGGCAGCCTCGGGGCCGTGCGGGCGCGACTCAATTCCTGAGACTCCCGAAAGACGCCCGTGCCAGCGGCCGCCCCACCGGGCGGCCGTTTTCGTTCGAGGCTCCCATGACGCTTCCGACCCGCCACGGCCTCCCGGGGGTTCGCTCCCGAGGCCCTCGTGACGCTCCCGATCCTCGCCTGCGACCGCATCCCCGCCGGTCCGCTCCCGAGGCGCTCGTGACGCTCCCGATCTTCGCTTGCGACGGCGTCCTGGCCGCTCCACATCCGAGGCGCCCGTGACGCTCCCGATCTTCGATCGCGATGGGGCTCTGGTCGATTCACATCCGAGGCGCCCGTGACGCTCCTGATCTTTGACTGCGACGGGGTTCTGGTCGATTCCGAGCGCCTGGCGAGCGAGGTCGACGCGGAGGTCCTGACCGGCCTCGGCTTCCCCTACACGCCCGAGGCCATCGCGAGCCGCTTCGTCGGGGTGAGCCTCAAGGACATGATCGGCCGGATCGAGGCGGAGCACGGGCGCCCGCTTCCCGCCGATTTCGGCGACACGGTCACGCGAGCGCTCCTCGCCCGCTGCGAGACGTCGCTCGAGGCCGTCCCCGGCGTGCGCGCCGCGATCCTCGCCCTGCCGCACCGGCGCTGCGTCGCGTCCTCGTCGACGCCGGCCCGGATCGCCCTGTCGCTGCGGGTCACCGGGCTCGCCGACCTCTTCGACCACGTCTTCAGCGCCGTCGCGGTCCCGTGCGGCAAGCCCGCGCCCGACCTCTTCCTCCACGCCGCCGCCCGGATGGGGGCGCCCGCGGAGGCCTGCCTCGTGATCGAGGACTCGGTCTTCGGCGTCCAGGCCGCCCGCGCCGCCGGCATGCCCGTGATCGGCTTCACGGGCGGCGGCCATTGCGGGCCGGCGCATGGCGCCGCGCTGACGCAGGCCGGCGCCACCGCCGTGATCGCCCACATGCGGGACCTGCCGGGCGCGGTGGCGCGGCTGGTCGGCTGAGCGGGCACCGCGCGATCCCCCTCCCCTCTGCGGGAGAGGGTGGCCCCGCGAAGCGGGGTCGGGTGAGGGGCCGTCCGACGTCAGTCACAACGATGCCGGGACGAGCACCTCCCTCCCCTCAGGGGAGGGCGACGCGGCAGCGCCGCGCGGGGTGGGGTGTTCGCCGCAAGGCGATCCCTTAGCCCCATCATGCCGGATGCGCTTCGCGCAACACCCCACCCGCCCTTCGGGCACCCTCCCCTGAGGGGAGGGAGAAGGGGGCGGCAACCGAGTGGCCCCTCACTCCAACCCTCTCCCCGTTTACGGGGAGAGGGAATCGTCAGGCGGAGAGAGGGAGAGAGGCCCTTACTCCGCCGCTTCCGCGATCGGCTTGGGCGGGGTCCAGCGCAGGACCGGGTTGCGGGCGGCCCGGGTCTCGTCGAGGCGGCGGCGCGGGGCGTGGTAGGGGGCACCCGTGAAGCGATCGGTCTCGCCGGCCTTGGCGCTCATGGCGAGGTCGCGCAGCGCCGCGATGAAGAGGTCGAGGGAGGCCTTCGATTCCGACTCGGTCGGCTCGATCAGCATGGCGCCGTGCACCACGAGCGGGAAATACACCGTCATGGGATGGTAGCCCTCGTCGATCATCGCCTTGGCGATGTCGAGCGTGGTGACGCCGGTGTCCTTGAGCCAGGAATCGTCGAACAGCACCTCGTGCATGCAGGGCTTGTCCCCGAAGGGCAGCGACATCAGGTCGGAGAGTCCGGCGCGGATGTAGTTGGCGTTGAGCACCGCGTCCTCGGAGGCCTGCTTCATGCCGTCGGAGCCGTGCGAGAGCATGTAGGCGAGCGCCCGCACATACATGCCCATCTGGCCGTGGAAGGCCGTGATGCGCCCGAAGGGCCGGGCATCGCCCGCCGCGCCGGCGTCCTCCACGAGGTCGAACCGATCTCCGCTTTTGCGCACGAACGGCACCGGCGCGAAAGCCGCGAGGCGGTCGGAGAGCACCACCGGACCCGCGCCCGGCCCGCCGCCGCCGTGCGGCGTCGAGAAGGTCTTGTGCAGGTTGATGTGCATGGCGTCGACGCCGAGGTCGCCGGGCTTCGCCTTGCCCACGATGGCGTTGAAGTTGGCCCCGTCGCAATAGAAGTAGCCGCCGGCCTCGTGCACGGCCGCCGCGATCTCGACCACCTGGGGCTCGAACAGGCCGCAGGTGTTGGGATTGGTGAGCATGATGGCGGCGACGTCCGGCCCGACGAGCGCCTTCACGTCCTCCACGTGGACCCAGCCGTCGTCGCGCGCCGGCACCGGCCGGACCTGGAAGCCGATCAGCGCCGCGGTCGCGGGGTTTGTGCCGTGGGCTGAATCGGGCACCAGCACCACCTTGCGGGTCGCGCCCTCGCCCTTGGCGTCGATCGCGGCCTTGATGGCCATCATGCCGCAGAGCTCGCCGTGCGCGCCGGCCTTCGGCGAGAGCGCCACCGCCTCCATGCCGGTGAGCACGAGGAGGTAGCGGCCGAGCTCGTGCATGAGCTCGAGCGCGCCCTGAACGGTCGAGACCGGCTGGAGCGGATGCACGTCGCCGAAGCCCGGCAGGCGCGCCATGCGCTCGTTGAGGCGCGCATTGTGCTTCATGGTGCAGGAGCCGAGCGGAAACAGCCCGGTGTCGATGCCGTAGTTCTGCTGGGAGAGCCGCACGTAGTGCCGCATGGTCTCGGGCTCGGACAGGCCGGGCAGCCCGATGGGCTCCCGCCGCTCCAGGCCGCCGAGGCGCGGCGCGAAGCCTCGAGGCTCGTCGACATCGACCCCGGTGGTCTCGTGCGTCCCGATCTCGAAGATCAGCGGCTCGATCTGCGCGAGCGCCCGGTTGCCCGTGAAGGTCGGATGGCGCGCGCCCTCCGGCGCCGGCAGCCGGTTCGCGTCGCCCTGCGCACGGGCGGCGTCGCCCGACACCCCGGCGGCGGGATCCGCCTGCCCGTGGGCCTGCGGCTGAGTGGGTCGTCCCTGGCGGTTCATCATGACGTGGTGTCCATGGAATGCTTGAAGCGGCGCGCGTCCGATCCCCCTCCCCCCGCTTGCGGCGGGGAGGGGTTAGGGGTGGGGGGCGTCTCCGCGATGCGATGAACGATCGTTTCAACGACGCCGTCGAAGTTCTCCCGAACCTCGCTGTTCCAGAACCGCAGGACGCGGTAGCCGGCCCTCTCGAGATACGAGGTCCGCACGGCATCACGCCGCAGACCGGCCTCGTATCCATGCTGCTCGCCATCGAGCTCCACGACGAGGCGCAGCCCGTGATCGGCAAAATCCGCGAAGTAGGGCCCGATCGGCACCTGACGGCGGAAATGTCCGCTCGGAATTTCCAGTTGCCGAAGCGCGGCCCAGAGGCGCCGCTCCACCGGAGGCGCGTCGCGTCTGAGGCGGCGGGCGCTTTCGGTACGGGGATCGGATCTGTCGCAGCTTGCGTCGGGCGCGGCTCCCCCCGCCCCTAGCCCCTCCCCGCCGCAAGCGGGGGGAGGGGGACAGGTTGGCCCGTCGGCGGTCACGCGAGAACCTCTTTCAAGGCGGACACAAACGCGGCGCGGTCCTCGTCCGTGTTGACCTCCGTGGAGGCGACGAGGAGGAGGTCGTCGAGGCCGGCATCGGGCAGGAGGCGCGAGACCGGGACGCCGCCGAGGATGCCGCGGTTCGCGAGATCCTCCACGACCGAAGCGGCAGGCTTCGGCAGCCGCAGCGTGAACTCGTTGAAGAACGCGCCGTTCGCGACCTCGACCCCGGGCACCCCCGACAGCGCATCCGCGAGCGCCACGGCGTTGGCGTGGTTGACGCGGGCCAGCCGCGTCAGGCCGGCCTCGCCGAGCAGCGTCATGTGGATCGTGAAGGCCAGGCAGCACAGGCCGGAATTGGTGCAGATGTTGGAGGTCGCCTTGTCGCGGCGGATGTGCTGCTCGCGGGTCGAGAGGGTGAGCACGAAGCCGCGCTGGCCGTTGGCGTCGACCGTCTCGCCGCACAGGCGCCCGGGCATCTGGCGCACATACTTCTGCCTGGTGGCGAACAGGCCGACGTAGGGGCCGCCGAAATTGAGGCCGTTGCCGATCGACTGGCCCTCGCCCACCACGATGTCGGCCCCCATGGCGCCGGGCGGGGTGACGAGGCCGAGCGCCATCGCTTCCGTGAAGACGGCGACGAGGAGCGCGCCGTGCTTGTGGGCCTTCTCGGCGATGGCCGAGAGATCGCGCAGGTTCCCGAACACGTCGGGCGTCTGCACCACCACGCAGGAGACCCCGTCGTCGATCCGGGCGAGGAGGTCCTCGCTGCCGGAGACGTCCGGGTCCATCGTGACGACCGTGTCGCCTGCCATGTCGGAGAGCGTGCGGACGACGGCGGCGTAATGGGGATGCAGGCCGCCGGAGAGCACCGCCTTGCGGCGCTTGGTGACCCGGTGCGCCATCAGCACCGCCTCGCCCGTGCCCGTGGAGCCGTCGTACATGGAGGCGTTGGCGACCTCCATGCCGGTGAGCGCCGCGACCTGGGTCTGGAACTCGAACAGGTATTGCAGCGTGCCCTGCGCGATCTCGGGCTGGTAGGGGGTGTAGCTCGTCAGGAACTCGGAGCGCTGGATCAGGTGATCGACGCTCGCCGGGACATGGTGCTTGTAGGCGCCGGCCCCGACGAAGAAGGGCACCGACGAGGCCGGGACGTTCTTGGCCGCCATGCGGCCGAGGATGCGCTCGACCTCCATCTCGCCCTTGCGGCGCGGGAGATCGAGCGGTTCGGTGAGGAGCGCGGCCTCGGGCACGTCGGCGAAGAGATCGTCGACGCCCGCGGCGCCGATGCGGGCGAGCATCTCGCGGCGGTCGCTGTCGGTGAGGGGAAGGTAACGCATCGGCGGGAGCCTCGGGGTGTTGTCGGGAGCAGTTCCGGCTAAGGGCACGCTGCATCGGCGAGGGGGAGGTCACGCATCGGCGGGAGCCTCGGGGTGTCGGCGGGGCGGTTCGGGCGCGGCGTCAGTGCGGGGGCAGGCCCGCGACCACGACCTCCGTGAGCACGGAATTCGCGATGAAGCATTCCCGGTGGGCGAGGTGGTGCAGGTCGGCGATCTCCTCGGGCATCGGCCGGCGCTCGCCCGAGAAGGCGATGTCGGGATCGAGGGTGACCCGGGAGACGAAGAGGCGGCCGTCCGCGTTCTTGGTCATCACGCCGACGGCGCGGTCCTCGTAACGGTCGATCACGTAGCGCTTCTTGCCGGCGAGCCAGAGGAAGGTGAGCATGTGGCAGCTCGAGATCGCGGCGACGAACGCCTCTTCCGGGTCGACCGCCTCCTCGCGCGACAGCGGCAGCGGCACGACGAGGGGCGAGGCCGAGGCCGGCACCTCGATGCCGCCGTCGAAGCGCCAGACATGGGCGCGGCTGTAGCGGTTGCCCGGGAAATCCGCGCCGTCCCGGTCCCACCGGATCGTCGCCCGGTACGCGTGCGCCATGCCTGACCTCCGTGACACCGTTTTGGTCCGTTTTGGTCCGGTCCGGACCGGCGGTCCAAGGGGGTTTGGACCGCTAGCCGATCGATTTCAGGAAGTCCTGATACTGTACTTCCGTTAGGAGACCGTCGAGTTCCGCCTTGTCCCGGATGCGGATCTTGAGGAACCAGCCGCGGCCCGCGGGGTCCTCGTTGACGGTGCCGGGCGCGCCTTCGAGCTCGCCGTTCACCTCGACGATTTCGCCGGAAACGGGGGCGTAGACCTCACTCGCGGCCTTCACGCTCTCGACGACCGCGGCTTCGCCGCCCTTTTCGACCGCTTTTCCAATCGTGGGCAGTTCCACATAGACCACGTCGCCGAGCTGCCCCTGGGCATAGTCCGTGATCCCGACCGTGCCGACATCGCCTTCGATGCGGATGTATTCGTGATCTTTCGTGTAGCGCGTGGTCATGATGTCCCCTCGTTGATCGGTGTCGTCGTCCCGCGCGGGCCCGGCAACGCCCAAGATCCCGTCTCGAGCGCAAGCCCCCGCCGGGCGGTCTCAGCCTCTCTTGTACCGGTGCGGCGCGAACGGCATCGGCACGATACGCGCCGGCAACGGCTTGCCTCGCACCATCAAGTGCAGTTCCGTGCCCGGAGTTGCTTCCGCCCGCTCCACGTAACCCATCGCGACGGGTCCGTTGACGCTGGGGCCGAAGCCCCCCGAGGTCACGGTGCCGACCTCCCGCCCGTCCGGCGTCACGATCGGCGTGCCCTCGCGCGCCGGCGCCCGCCCCTCGGGCTTCAAACCGACGCGCAGTCGCCTGGGCCCCTCGGCGAGTTCGCGCCGCACCCGGTCGGCCCCCGGGAAACCGCCTTCCTCCCGCCGCCGCTTCTGGATCGACCAGGTGAGCCCGGCCTCGACCGGCGAGGTCGTGGGATCGATGTCGTGGCCGTAGAGGCAAAGCCCCGCCTCGAGCCGCAGCGAATCGCGGGCGCCGAGGCCGACGGGCTTCACCTCCGCGTGCCCGGCGAGGCGCCGCCACAGGGCGGCCGCATCCGCAGCCGGGACGGAGATCTCGAAGCCGTCCTCGCCCGTGTAGCCCGAGCGGGAGACGTGGCACGCGATGCCGTCGACCGAGAGATCCGCCGACATCATGAAAGCGAGATCCGCCGCCTCCGGAGCCGTCCCGGCCAGGACCGACACCGCGGCCGGGCCCTGGAGCGCAACGAGCGCGAGATCGTCGCGGCGCCGGAGCGTGACGCCCGCGGGCAGGCGCGCCTCGATATGGGCGTAGTCGGCCTCCTTCATGGAGGCGTTGACGACGAGATAGAGCGAGCCCTCCTGAACCCCCTCCTGGCCGGACGCGCCGACGCGGGTCACCATGAGGTCGTCGAGGATGCCGCCGTCCTGGGCCAAGAGCTGTGAATAGCGCTGCTGGTTCGGCTTGAGGTTCAGGACGTCGGCCGGGATCAGGGCCTCGAGGGCGCGCGCGACCGTCTCGTGGCGCCCGTCTTCGGCGACCAGGAAGGCCTGGCCCATATGCGAGACGTCGAAGAGGCCCGCATGCTCCCGGGTCCAGGTGTGCTCGGTCAGGATCCCGGTCGGGTACTGGACCGGCATGTGGTAGCCGGCAAATGGCACCATGCGGGCGCCGGCCGCCACGTGCTCGCCATGGAGCGGGGTCTCGAGAAGCGGTTCATCCGCGGGGGCAGCCTGGGCCATCGGTCCTCCTTGGCGAGAGACGCGCGTTCGATCAGGCCTGCCGGCCTGCCGTCCGCGCCCCCTCTGTCCCGAGAACCTGAGAGATTTCCCCGACGCCCGCGCTTCGATTGCACGGTCCTCGGGTTACGCCCGTCGGTGGACGACGCCATCCGGCGCCGTCGCTTTCCAGAGTGCCAGCTCCCGCGCGGTCCTGTGGCCTGAGCGTTTCCGGGGCGGTTGCGCCTTCGGCGCCGGGTCTTAGCGAACCCGGTCTCTCCCGCGGGGATCAGCGGCTTCCCCCGTCTTATCGGGGAACCGCGACAAGTCAATCAGCCGGCGGCGCCATAGCGGCTGTTCCGGCTGCGATTGGCGCCTCCTCCCGGCGCGCTGCCTATCCGCGCCGGCGCGCTGCCGGCGCGGGGCCGGCGCCGAGACCGATGTCGATCTCGAAGGTCTCGGCGGCCGAGGGCGGCACCACGATGCCGTCTTCGACGACCGCGAACAGGGCGTTGCCCTCTCCGGCCGGGATCGCGACGGCAGCACGCTGCACGCGGCTGGCGATCACGTTTCCGGCGCCGTCGGAGACCACGAAGCGGACCGGCACGTCGAAACGCCCGCCGGCGGCTGCAGCGCCCAGAACGATCCGGCCCTGCACGCCGACCTTAATGACGAGAGACCCGTCGGAACGCTCGTTGCATTCGCGGGCCAAGTCGCCGAGCGAGACCACGCCGGACCGCACCTGCAGCGTCCCGCCACCCTCCAGGACGCCCACGCGGGGACAGTTGGGGTCGCCGACGCCTGGGGTCGAAGCCGGCGCGGCGGCGCGGGCGACCGGCGCAGGTGCCGCGGTGCCGGCAATCAGCATATCGGTCCAGGAGCTACCGCCCCCGCCGGAAGACGTGCTGCTGCACCCCGCGAGAGCCAGAGCCCCGATCAGGCCGGCCGAGCGGCCGGTTCTGCCCCAGTCACGACGCATGGTAACGCTCCCCCTTGCCCGGTTGGATCCTGAGCGCGCGCCGGTTCCGACGCCTTTCGAACGGTCCTGCTCTAGCGCGGCCGTGCGGAGCATGCCAGTCCCGATCGGAGCCCGCCGCATGCGACGCACAGCCGGGGGCGGTCCCGGTGGCGAGGTCCCGGCAGCGAGGGGCCCCGGCCCCATCCCTGAACCTTTAGGGCAGGGAATCGAAGCCCGGCCCGAAGCCGTTCAGGGAGACCGGGATGCCGATCCCCTCCTCCGGGGTCTGAAACACGATGAAGGTCGCGGTCTGCCCCTTCTTGAACTGCTCGATCAGGCTGTCCTCCATCACGACCTCGGCGACGCAACCCGTGGTGAGGCAGCGCACGAAGCCAGCGCGGCCGATATCGGCCTGGTCGATCCGCAGGCCGAGGCCCGAGGGCAGGAGCACGCCCAGCGGCGCGACCACCCGCAGAAGCCGACTCTTCTGGTCGGCGGTCTTCAGCACGATGATGATGAGGGTGACGTTCGGGCGGTCTTCCGCGGCGACGTTCTGGACCAGGGCGCATTGCTCGGTCCTGGCGCCGGCGGGCGTCTCGCAGCGCAGCTGCCAGTCGCCGAAGGTGTTCTTGACGACGCCCTGCGCCCCGGCCCCGGGGGCGAGCCCGACGAGCCCGAGACCGGAGGCCAGCGCGACCGCGCGGACCCGGCGGGAAACCCGGTTCGCGAGACCCCGCCCGAGGGCCGTCGCGAAGCGGTGGTCGGCCGGGCCCGGGCTCAGCGTCCCCCGTCGGCGGACCGCAGCCGCGGAGCGGACCCATCGCGATGCGTTCACCAGGATCTCCGTCTGTCAAAATGACCCATGTCGCAGGACTACAAAGCCCCTGCCACCCGCCCAATCTTTCGAGGTGTTCGGACCATGGGGCGGGACGCCTGTCAAGCGAAGGGCCGCTGCGGCGCAGGACGGCCCCGGAATGCCTCCGGGCCATGCCGGAACGGCCCTCCGGAGGCGCGTCGGGCGCTCGAACCGGGGAGCACGGGCTTGAAGTCACGCTCAGGGCCGTTATGACGCACAGACAGCAACGCCCTGGCCGTTGCGCTCGGTTGCGTCATATGGTCATTGAGCCCGATCAAAACGATGGCATCGACAGGCCGTCCGTCGTTCATCGCGCGTCATCCCCTGACGCCGCTGACGGGTCCCGCGGCCCCTATGCCAGACAGGAGCTTTGAGACAGCAATGCGGATCGAGACGGCTGGACTGCGATCGGCGCTGACCCTCGCGGGGGTTGCGCTGGGTCTGGGGTGGAGCGCCACGGCGGCAACGGCCGGCACCGGCTACCCCGATCCCTGGCAGATGGGGATGCAGGGGACCGCGACCACCATCGGGCACCAGGTCGCGTCCTTCCACGACTGGCTGCTCTGGCTCATCACGGCGGTCTCGCTTTTCGTGCTGGTCCTCCTGGTCGCGATCATCGTGAAGTTCCGGGAAGACAAGAACCCGGTGCCGTCCCGGACCACCCACAACACCCTGCTCGAGGTGGCCTGGACCGTCGTCCCGGTGCTGATCCTCGTGGCGATCGCGATCCCCTCCTTCCGGGTCCTGCGCGAACAGCTCGTCATCCCGCCCCACGACATGGTCGTGAAGGCGACGGGCTACGCCTGGTACTGGGGCTACGAGTATCCGGGGGAGCAGGCGGGCTTCAAGTTCGACTCCAACATGATCCGGGACGAGGACCTGAAGCCCGGACAGCCCCGCCTGATGGCGGTTGACAACGAGATGGTGGTGCCGGTCAACAAGGTGATCCGCCTCCAGATCACGGCCGCCGACGTGCTGCACAACTTCGCCGTTCCCGCGATCGGCATGCGCCTCGACGCGGTGCCGGGCCGCCTCAACGAGACCTGGTTCAAGGCGGACCGGGAGGGCGTGTTCTACGGCCATTGCTCGGAGCTGTGCGGAAACGGCCACCCCTACATGCCGATCACGGTCCGCGTCGTGAGCGAGCAGGCCTATGCGGCCTGGGCCGCCGAGGGAAAGCAGAAATACGCCCGCATCGACGGCTCGGCCCCGGCCAAGCTCGCCAACGCGCAATAAGTCTCCAGAACATAAGGACCACAGAGGTCTTCCCATGGCACATGTTGCAGTCCACGATCATCACGGGGACCACGGCGCACCGGCGTCCTTCTTCCGGCGCTGGTTCTACTCCACGAACCACAAGGACATCGGTACGCTCTACCTGATCTTCGCCTTCTCGGCGGGTCTGGTCGGCGCCTTCCTGTCCTTCGCGATGCGCGTCGAGCTCCAGGCCCCGGGCCTGCAGATCTTCTCGAACCCGCAGAGCTACAACGTGTTCGTGACCGGCCACGGCCTCATCATGGTGTTCTTCATGGTGATGCCGGCGCTCATCGGCGGCTTCGGCAACTGGTTCGTGCCGCTCATGATCGGGGCGCCCGACATGGCGTTCCCGCGCATGAACAACATCTCGTTCTGGCTCACGGTGGCAGGCTTCCTGCTGCTCGTCTGCTCCCTCTTCGTCGAGGGCGCGCCGGGCTCGCTCGGCTTCGGCGGCGGCTGGACGGTCTATCCCCCGCTCTCGACCGTCGGCCATCCCGGCCCTGCGCTCGATTTCGGCATCTTCTCGCTCCACCTCGCGGGCGCGGCCTCGATCCTCGGCGCCATCAACTTCATCACCACGATCCTGAACATGCGCGCCCCGGGCATGACGCTGCACAAGATGCCGCTCTTCGCCTGGTCGATGCTGGTGACGGCCTTCCTGCTGCTCCTGTCGCTCCCGGTCCTCGCCGGCGCGATCACGATGCTGCTCACCGACCGCAACTTCGGAACGACCTTCTTCGACCCGGCCGGCGGCGGCGACCCGATCCTCTACCAGCACCTGTTCTGGTTCTTCGGCCACCCCGAGGTCTACATCATGATCCTGCCGGCCTTCGGCATCGTCTCGCACATCATTTCGACCTTCTCGAAGAAGCCGATCTTCGGCTACCTCGGCATGGCCTACGCGATGGTGGCGATCGGCGTCGTCGGCTTCGTGGTGTGGGCGCACCACATGTACACGGTCGGCCTCTCGCTTCAGACCCAGGCCTATTTCGTGTTTGCCACCATGGTGATCGCGGTGCCGACGGGCGTGAAGATCTTCTCCTGGATCGCGACCATGTGGGGCGGCTCCATCCGCTTCACGGCCGCCATGCACTGGGCGATCGGCTTCGTGTTCCTGTTCACGGTCGGCGGCGTCACGGGCGTCGTCCTCGCGAATGCGGGCATCGACCGTTACCTCCACGACACCTATTACGTGGTGGCGCACTTCCACTACGTGCTCTCGCTCGGCGCGGTGTTCGTGATCTTCGCCGGCGTCTACTACTGGTTCCCGAAGATCACCGGCTACATCCTGCCGGAATGGATCGGCAAGCTGCACTTCTGGCTCGCCTTCATCGGCGCCAACGTGCTGTTCTTCCCGATGCACTTCCTCGGCCTCGCCGGGATGCCCCGCCGGTACGCGGACTACCCGGACGCTTTTGCGGGCTGGCACTTCGTGGCGACGCAGGGCGGTCATATCTTCGCGGCGGGCCTCGTGGTGTTCATCGCGGGCGTGATCTATGCCCTCGTCCGCAAGGAGCGGGCGGCCGGCAACCCGTGGGGCGAAGGCGCCACGACCCTGGAATGGACGCTGCCCTCGCCGCCGCCCTTCCATCAGTTCGAGACGCTGCCGCGCATCGCGGACACGCATCACTAAAGTGTCAGACGGGCGGCCGCAGGGCCGCCCGCTTCTCTCCCGAGGGCTCGCACCTCCCGAGCCTTCGGGCGAGAAGCCGACGATCTCACAGGGGGCCCGGCGGGCGAACCGCCGCGGGCCCTGAACGTTTTGATCCTTCTGGGGCCCGCCGCGATCGGCCGGCCCGGAGTGCTCCGGACGACCATGACGACCGCATCGAACACTCTCGCCGACAGCCGCACCCTTGCCGCCGCGCAGGCCTCGCAACAGGTCTCCCAGGGCGACGTGGCCGATTACGTCGCGCTCCTGAAGCCCCGGGTGATGTTCCTGGTGGTGTTCACGGCCCTTGTGGGCATGGTGGTCACGCCGGCGACGGCCCATCCGGTGATCGCCTTCGCCTCGCTTCTCATGATCGCGGTCGGCGCCGGCGCGTCGGGCTGCCTCAACATGTGGTGGGATGCCGACATCGACGCGGTGATGACCCGCACGATGAAGCGTCCGATTCCGGCGGGCAAGATCCGGCCCGACGAGGCGCTCGCCTTCGGGCTCACCCTCTCGGGCGGCTCGGTGCTGGTGCTCGGCCTCGTGGCGAACTGGCTCGCGGCCGGGCTCCTCGCCTTTACGATCGCCTTCTACGCGGTGATCTATTCCATGTGGCTGAAGCGGGCGACGCCGCAGAACATCGTGATCGGCGGTCTCGCCGGCGCGCTGCCGCCCGTCGTGGCCCAGGCCGCCGCGACCGGCCGCGTCGGCCTTGAGAGCCTCGTGCTCTGCGCCATCATCTTCATTTGGACGCCGCCCCACTTCTGGGCCCTCGCGCTCGTGAAGTCCGGCGACTACGCCCGCGCCGGCATCCCGATGATGCCGAACGTGGCCGGGCCCGATTCCACCCGCCGCCAGATCCTGGCCTATACCCTGCTCCTTGCTCCGCTCGGCATGGCCCCGGCCGCGCTCGGCTTCGGCGGGCTCGCCTACGCGGCCGTCTCCGGCCTCGGCGGCTTCGGCATGCTGCTCCTGGCCTGGCAGGTCTTCCGTCTGCGCGAGGGCGAGGCTGCGGTGAAGGTGCCCCAGAAGCTCTTCGCGTTCTCGATCCTCTACCTCTTCGCGCTGTTCGCCACGCTGCTCGCGGAGCACGCGTTCGGCCTGTTCCGGCCCGTGCTGGGGTAGCCCCGTGGCCGTGACCCCACCCGAACTGTCCCCCGAAGACCAGCGCCGCCGGCGCCGGCGCTCGCTCGCGATCGCCATCGTGCTCGGCGGCCTGGTGGTGCTGTTCTACGCCGTCACGATCGCCAAGCTCGGGCCCCAGGTCCTGCAGCGCCCCCTGTGAGGTCACCATGACGGGACAAAGCCCCCCTCCCGATCTCGACCGCCGGCTGAAGCGGACGGCCCTCGCCTGTGCAGGTCTCGTGGCCGGCATGGTCGGCCTCGCCTACGCTGCGGTGCCGCTCTACGACCTGTTCTGCCGCATGACGGGCTTCGACGGCACGCCGATCGTCCGCACCATCACGCCCGCCGGTCCCGCCCTCGACCGCACCATGGCGGTCCGCTTCGACGCCAACGTGGCGCCGGGACTCAACTGGCGCTTCTCGGCTGAGACCCCGGAGGTCACCGTCAAGGTCGGCGAGACCCAGACCGTCCTCTACCGCATCCGCAACGACGGCCCGGTCGCGACCACGGGCGTGGCGGCCTACAACGTGCAGCCCTCGCTCGCGGGCGCCTATTTCGTGAAGATCCAGTGCTTCTGCTTCACCGAGCAGACGCTCCAGCCCGGCGAGACGCTCGAATCCGCGGTGGTGTTCTACGTCGACCCGGCGGTCGCGCAGGACCCCAACATGGCCGACACCCGCTCGATCACTCTATCCTACACCTACTTTCCGGCCCGGAACGCCAAGACCGCGGAGGCTCCCGCCGCTGCGACATCGGTTCCGGCGGCAAAACCGCAACAAGCCCGGTGACAAGCTGGGCGGAAACGTCCTAGAGCAGTCTCCGGCAGGGCCCCTTCAGGGGAGTGCCGACGAGGCGAACCAGAGTGACGGGCAACCGTTGTCCAGCCACGGACGCCGGTGCCCAGGAACCGACCGGAACCGGAACCCTCTCTCAGGGCCGGCCCGACCGCGACGACTGAGGGATAGAGAGTAAGCGACATGGCCGAGGCCCACGCCAAGCACCACGATTATCATCTTGTCGACCCAAGCCCTTGGCCGCTGATCGGCTCCATCAGCGCCTTCCTCATGGCGGTCGGCGGCGTGATGACCATGAAGGGCATGCATCTCGGCCCCATCGCGGGTCCCTATGTCCTCGGTGCCGGCTTCCTCGGCGTGCTCTACACCATGCTGAGCTGGTGGACCGACGTCACCCGCGAGGCTACCTACGAGGGCCACCACACCCGCGTTGTCCAGATCCACCACCGCTACGGCATGATCATGTTCATCGCCTCCGAGGTGATGTTCTTCGTGGCGTGGTTCTGGGCCTATTTCGAGGCCGCGCTCTATCCCAACGACCCGATGCAGTATGCCCGGATGGAGCTGACCGGCGGCCACTGGCCCCCGAAGGGCATCGAAACCTTCGATCCCTGGCACCTGCCGCTCCTCAACACCCTGATCCTCCTAACCTCGGGCACGACCGTGACCTGGGCGCACCACGCGCTCCTGCACAACGATCGCCAAGGGCTCAAGATGGGCCTGTGGCTCACGATCATCCTCGGCATGATCTTCACGGCCTGCCAGGCCTACGAATACGGCCACGCCGCCTTCAAGTTCTCGGGCAACATCTACGGCGCCACCTTCTTCATGGCGACGGGCTTCCATGGCGCCCACGTGATCATCGGCACGATCTTCCTCGCCGTGTGCCTGTTCCGGGTCTACAAGGGTCACTTCACCCCCCAGCAGCACCTCGGCTTCGAGTTCGCGGCTTGGTACTGGCACTTCGTCGACGTGGTGTGGCTCTTCCTCTTCGCGGCCATCTACGTGTGGGGCTACGGCGGTCCCGTCGCCGGCGGCGGCCACTGACGAACAGCGTGTGCGATCACCATATGAAGGGCGGCTTCGGCCGCCCTTCGCATGTCAGGAGTGCCGTGGCTTGAGCACGCCCCACACGAACCCCGCGCCCGCCACCGTCGCCCTGAAAGGCTGCTGCCCCCGCTGCGGCCAGGGGCGGCTCTTCAAGGGCTTCCTGTCGCTCTCCCCCTCCTGCGAGGTGTGCGGGCTCGACTATTCCTTCATCGACACGGCGGACGGACCGGCCTTCTTCGTGATGTCCTTCGTGGGCATCGTGGTGGTGGCGCTGGCGCTCTGGGTCGAGTTCACCTTCACGCCGCCGATCTGGCTCCACCTCGTCATGTGGTTCGGCCTGACCGCGGTCCTGAGCCTCCTCCTGGTGCGCCCCCTGAAGGCCCTCATGGTCGCGCTCCAGTTCAAGCACAAGGCCGAGGAGGGGCGGATTCAGCGGTGACGCCCCCGTTTCCCAGCACCGAAGCCGGCTACGCCGCACCCGACACCGGCAAGGCGAAGAGCCGCACCGGCTGGCGCTCCCTCCTAGTTCCCGGGATCGCGACCCTCGTGACGCTCGCGATCCTGCTCGGTCTCGGCACCTGGCAGCTCCAGCGCATGGCCTGGAAGGAGGCCCTGATCGCGCGGATCGAAGCCCGCGCCTACGGCGAGCCCGGCGCTATCACCCCTGAAAGCGCCTGGGGCTCCTGGCAGGCCGAAGGCGACGAGTTCCGCCGTGTGCGGGTCACGGGCACCTTCCTCCACGAGCACGAGGCCCCCGTGCACGGCTTGGCGCCAGCCGAGCGAGGGGCCCCGGCCCAAGGCTTCTACCTGTTCACGCCGCTGCGCCTCGGCGACGGCGCCGTCGTCTTCGTCAACCGGGGCTTCGTTCCGACGGAGCTTCGCAATGCCTCCACCCGGCCCCTGAGCCGCCCGGAAGGCGAGGTCACGGTCACCGGACTCGTGCGGGCGCCCGAAGAGCGAGGCTGGTTCCACCCTGACGACGCGCCGCAGGAGAACCGCTGGTTCACCCGCGACCACCGTGCGGTCGCGTCCGCCCGTGGCCTGGACCGGGTCGCCCCGTTCTACGTCGAGGCGGATGCGGCTCCGAACCCTGGTGGCTGGCCCCGCGGCGGCCAGACCCGGCTCACGCTCCCGAACAACCACCTGCAATACGCGCTCACCTGGTACGGCATCGCGGCGACGCTGATCGGAGTCTTTGCGGCCTTCGCATGGCGGCGGATCCGTCCCGACCAAGCCACTTTGGCGCCGAGCCCGTGAGGCCGACGGTGCCTCGCCACCGCTCGCTCTGCGCAAGCTTGGCTTTCCCATTCCCAGCGGGTAATCTTCCCCCATGATCATCCGCCGCCTCATGCACGTCACCGGCATGCCGACGCCCCGACAGGGCGTGGGACCGGCTGCGCGCACTGGATAAGACGCGTCCGATCATCCCACGAGGCCCTGCGGAGACGAGCAGGGCCGCGAGGCTCGCTCCCCTCCGCGCCAGACCCGGAGAGAGGCATGCCCCCGGACCAGCCCCTACTCGAACGACAGCCCTCCGCTCCGACCGAGGCCGAGGTCGTGATCCGCGCCCTACGCGCGGGCGACCTGGAGGGCCTCAATGCGCTCCAGAACCTGCCTGGGTTCCGTTTCGGCACCCTGCGCATGCCCTATACGAGTCTCGACGAGACCCGGAAATTCTTCGAGAGCCGCTCCCCCGGGCATCTAGGGCTCGTCGCCGAGGCCGAGGGCGTGATCGTCGGCACCGCCGGGCTCGACCGCTTTACCGGTCGTCGTCAGCACGTCGGCGCCATCGGCATGGGCGTCCACGACGCCTATGTGGGCCGGGGCATCGGCACCCGGCTTCTGCGGGCGCTCCTCGACGCAGCCGACAACTGGCTCGCCCTACGGCGGGTCGAGCTCACGGTTTTCGTCGATAATGCACCCGCGATCGCCCTCTACGAGCGGCACGGCTTCGCGGTCGAGGGCACGCTCCGATCCTACGCGTTCCGGGACGGAGCCTATGAGGACGCCTACGCCATGGCGCGGCTGCGGCCATGACCGCACCAGCCCCGCGGCCCGCCCCCCTTCGACAACATGAGACGCGCGGGTGGCTCAGCCGTGACCGCCCCGCCGCGACCCGTTGCGCCTTGCCGCGACGGGTCTCGGTCCCTAATGTCCGCGCCTCATCAAGGACGACCACGATGCTGCATGTCTCGACCCGCGGCGAAGCGCCCGCGATCGGGTTCACCGACGCCCTGCTGACGGGCCTCGCCCGGGACGGCGGACTGTATGTGCCGCAGAGCTGGCCGACGCTCCCGCGGGAGACGATCGAGGGCTTCGCGGGGCAGCGCTACGCCGAGGTCGCCAAGGCCGTGCTCGGGCCCCTCATGGCGCACGACATCGCCGCGCCGGATCTCGACCGTATGATCGAGGAGGCCTATGCGAGCTTCCGCCATCCGGCGGTCTGCCCGCTGACTCAGCTCGGCGACAACCTCTTCGTGCTCGAGCTCTTCCACGGTCCCACCCTCGCCTTCAAGGACGTGGCCATGCAGCTCCTCGGGCGGCTCATGGACCATGCGCTGAAGGCCCGCGGGGCCCGGGCCACGATCGTAGGCGCGACCTCGGGCGACACGGGCAGCGCGGCCGTGGAGGCCTTCCGCGGCCTCGACCAGGTCGACGTGTTCGTCCTCTACCCGCACGGGCGCGTCTCCGACGTGCAGCGCCGGCAGATGACCTCGGTGGCGGCCCCGAACGTCCACGCCATCGCGGTCGAGGGCACTTTCGACGACTGCCAGAACGCCGTGAAGGCGATGTTCAATCACGCCCGCTTCCGGGATGACCTGCAGCTCTCGGGCGTGAACTCGATCAACTGGGCCCGCGTCGCGGCCCAGTCCGTCTACTACTTCACCGCTGCGGTCGCGCTCGGCGGACCGCACCGGCCGGTGTCCTTTGCGGTCCCGACCGGCAATTTCGGCGACATCCTCGCGGGCTGGGTCGCCAAGCGCATGGGACTGCCGGTCGAGCGTCTCATGATCGGCACGAACGCCAACGACATCCTGGCGCGGGCGCTGGGCTCCGGCTCCTATGAGATCCGCGGCGTCCAGCCCACCGCCTCTCCCTCCATGGACATCCAGATCTCATCCAATTTCGAGCGCCTGCTCTTCGAGGCCTACGGCCGCGACGGCGCCGCCGTGCGCCGGCTGATGGCGGGCCTGAACCAGTCCCGCGCCTTCCTGATCGACGCCGAGCCGCTGGCGCGGATCCGCGCGGAGTTCCAGGCCCTTGCCGTCGACGAGGCGACCGTCGCGGCCGAGATGGCCGAGACCTACCGGGCGACCGGCTACGTCCTCGATCCCCACACGGCGGTCGGCACCCGCGCGGGCCGCGCGCTCCTCGGGGAACGCCCGGAGGTGCCCGTGGTGGCGCTCGCGACCGCGCACCCGGCCAAATTCCCGGACGCGGTGGAGCGCGCCACCGGCCAGCGCCCTCCCTTGCCGCCCCACATGGCGGACCTGATGGAGCGGCCGGAGCGCTTCACCGTCGTGCCGAACGAGCAGGCCGCCATCGAGCGCTTCATGCGCGAGCGCGCCCGGGTCGCGCGGGGCGTCGCCGCGTGAGCCCGCTCGCCCGCGCGGGGATCGCGGCATGAACCGGCACTTCGCGGCCGAGCCCAGGATCCTGATCAGCCGGCTCCCCAACGGCCTCACGGTCGCAACCGAGCATATGCCCGAGATCGCCACCGCCACGCTCGGGGTCTGGGTCGGGGTCGGCTCGCGGGACGAGCAGCCGCACGAGCACGGCCTGTCCCACCTCATCGAGCACATGGCCTTCAAGGGCACGGCCCGCCGCTCGGCGCGGGCCATCGCCGAGGACATCGAGAACGTCGGCGGCGAGATCAACGCGGCGACGAGCGTCGAGTACACGAGCTACACCGCCCGCGTGCTCGGCGAAAACATGGACCTCGCCCTCGACGTGCTCGGCGACATCCTGCTCCATTCGGTTTTCGACGATGCGGAGCTCGCCCGCGAGAAGAACGTCATCCTGCAGGAATATGCCGCCGTCGACGACACGCCCGACGACCTCGTCTACGACGCCTTCATGGAGGCGGCCTTCGCAGGCCAGGCGATCGGGCGTCCGATCCTCGGCACGCCCGACACGGTCCAGGCCCTCGATGCCGGCGCGATCCGCGGCTTCCTCGCCCGCGAATACGCCCCCGACCGCATGGTGCTCGCGGCCGCAGGCGACGTGGACCACGCCCAGGTCCTCGACTTGGCCGAGCGCCATTTCGGCGCCATGCCGCCGGTTCCCCGCCGCCCGGTCCCGCCAGCGCGCTATACCGGCGGCGAGCGCCGCATCCCGCGCAAGCTCGAGCAGGCCAATCTCGTGCTCGGCCTGCCCGGCCTCTCCTTCAAGGATCCCGGCTACTACGGCACCCACCTCTTTGCCCATCTCCTCGGCGGCGGCTTGACCTCGCGGCTCTGGCACGAGGTGCGCGAGACGCGGGGCCTCGCCTATGCGATCGACGCGTTCCACTGGCCCTTCTCGGATTCCGGCCTCTTCGGCATCGGGGCCGGCACGGCCGGATCGGACCTCAAGGAGCTCGTCGAGGTCACCCTCGACTGCGCGGTCCGGGCCACCCGGGACGTCGACGCGGTCGAGGTCGCCCGCGCCAAGGCGCAGATGAAGGTCGGGCTTCTCGCGGCGCTCGAGTCGCCGGGCGGGCGCATCGAGCGCATCGCGCGTCAGCTCCTGGCCTGGGACCGGGTGATCCCGAGCGAGGAGATCGTCAGCCGGGTGGAAGCCGTGACGGTGGACCATATCCGCGAGGCCGGTCGGGCCGTGCTCCAGGGCGCACCGACCGTGGCGGCGATCGGCCCGATCCGCACCCTCCCGCGCCTGGAGCGTATTGCCGGAGGCCTGAGGGCGTAAGGTTCGTCGGCCGGTCCCGCCGCGGCTGCCCGCCCTCGGCGCGGAGCGCATGTGGGACGTGATGCCGAGCGGCCGGACCGCACTCCTCACCTCAATGCCGCCCCAAAGCGCCCCCATGGCGATCAGGACGCGCACCTCCGGCGGGGTGCCCCTCGGGGCTCTGCCTTGCTCTCAAGCTTCCTGCCCGATACCAAGGTTGCAGCTCTCCTCCTGAGGACCGGACGAAAGACCGAAGCGTTGCGGATCGTCTCTTTCGCCTTCACCCTTCTCCTTGCCCTCGCGGCTGGCCTCGCCGGGCCGTCCCCGGCCCGGGCGGTCGAGGCCGTGCGCGTGACCGTCGAGGCCAAGGCCATCGATCTCACGCCGATGATCGAGCACTACCGCTCCGATGGCGATCTCATCCAGATCTCCACGGCGCCTGGGCGCGACGGCATCGTGCGCCGCATCGCCGTCAAGGCGCGCGAGTCGGGCACGCGCCCGGACTGGATCGTCTTTGCGCTCACCAACGATACGGACGAGCAGCTCGACCGCTTGCTGGTGGCGCCGCATTTCCGGCTCACCGGCTCGGGCGTGATCTGGCCGGACCTCGGCTCGTCCCGCCTCGCGGCGATCACGGCAAGCGAGGGCATCCGGCCCGAACGGGAGGAGAGCGAGGATGCCGACACGTTCCTCGTCACCCTCGATCCGGGCACCACGGTGACCTTCGTGGCGGAGCTGCGCTCCTCGAACCTGCCGCAGCTCTATCTGTGGGAGGCCGATGCCTACAAGGAACAGGTCAACGGGCTCACCCTCTACAAAGGCATCATCATCGGGATCGCAGGCCTGCTGGCCCTCTTCCTCACCATCGTTTTCGTGGTGAAGGGGGCGCTGATCTTCCCCGCCGCCGCGGCGCTTGCCTGGGCGGTGCTGGCCTATGCCTGCATCGACTTCGGCTTCTTCCAGCGCATCTTCCCTGTCACGGAGGCCGCGGAGCGCGTCTATCGCGCGGGCGCGGAGGCGGTTCTCGCCGCAACGCTCCTCGTCTTCCTGTTCGCCTATCTCAACCTCAACCGCTGGCACGTGCGCTACAGCCACGTGACGGCATTCTGGCTCGTCTTTCTCGCGGCGCTCGTCGGGCTCGCGGTCATCGAGCCCCCGGTCGCCTCGGGCGTCGCGCGCATCTCGATCGCCGCCGTGGCCGGAATCGGGTTCGTCCTCGTGATCCATCTTGCGACCCACGGCTACGACCGCGCCGTGATGCTGGTGCCGACCTGGCTCCTCCTGATCGCCTGGGTCGCGGCCGCGAGCTTCACGGTCGTGGGCCAGCTCACCTCGGACCTCGTGCCCTCGGCGCTCATCGGCGGCCTCGTGCTGATCGTCATGCTGATCGGCTTCACCGTCCTGCAGCACGCCTTTGCGGGCACCGGCTTCGCGCAGGGGGTGATGTCCGACTCCGAGCGGCGGGCGCTCGCACTCTCGGGCGCTGGCGACATCGTGTTCGACTGGGACGTGATCGGCGACCGGATCTTCGTCAGCCCTGAAGTCGAGCAGCAGCTCGGGCTGCGCCGCGGCTCTCTCGAGGGGCCGGCCTCCGCCTGGCTCGACCTCATCCATCCCTTCGACCGCGACCGGTACCGCGCCACCCTTGATGCCGTGATCGAGCAGAGGCGCGGCCGCATCGTGCAGGATTTCCGCCTGCGCTCGGGGGCAGGCCCCTACCACTGGTTCCGCCTCAAGGCCCGTCCGGTGATCGGCTCCGACGGCGAGGTCATCCGGGTCGTCGGCACGCTGGCCGACATCACGGATTCCAAGACCGCCGAAGAGCGGCTCCTCCACGACGCCGTTCACGATAACCTCACCGGCCTGCCGAACCGCCAGCTCTTCTACGATCGCCTCGACGCGGCGCTCACTTTCGCGTCCCAGGGCGCATCCCTGCGCCCGACCGTGCTCGTGATCGACATCGACCGCTTCAAGCAGGTCAACGAGGCCGTCGGATTTTCAGCCGGGGATTCGATCCTGCTCACCTTGTCGCGCCGCCTCGGACGGCTGCTCAAGCCCCAGGACACGTTGGCGCGGATCGGCGGCGATTCCTTTGCGGTGATCCTCCTCTCCGAGCGGGATCCCGATCGCGTGCTCGCCTTCGCGGAGATGGTCCGCCGCGCGCTCACCACGCCGATCACCTACGCGGAGCGGGAGCTCTTCCTGACCGCCTCCATCGGCCTTATCCTCCACGATCCACAGGCGCCGGCGCCGCGGGAGGAGATCCTGAAGAACGCCGACATCGCCCTGACTCATGCCCGGCGCCAGGGCGGCGACCGCATCGAAGTCTTCCGGCCGGGCATGCGCTCCGACCGCGGCGACCGTGCCACCATGGAGGCCGATCTCCGGCGCGCCCTCGACCGCGGCGACATCCGGGTGTTGTTCAAGCCGGTGGTGCGCCTGGAAGACCGCACCATCGCGGGCTTCGAGGCGGTCCTGCGCTGGGACCATCCGCGCCTGGGTCGGATCGGCGCCGAGGAGATCCTGCCGGCGGCCGAGGATGCAGGCCTCATCGTGGACGTGAGCGTCTACGCTCTCGAGCGCACCGCGCGGGAGCTCTCCGTCTGGCAGCAAGCGCTTGTGGTCGAGCCGCCGATCTTCGCGAGCGTGCGCATGGCGAGCCACCAGCTTCTGCGCCACGACCTTCTGCAGGACGTGAAGACCGCGCTCGCGCGCTCCGGCGTGGTTCCGGGCTCTCTCAAGCTGGAGGTGACCGAGGGTGTGGTGATGGAGAACCCGGAGTTCTCCGCCCAACTCCTCGGTCGCCTGCGTGATCTCGGCGCCGGCCTGTCGCTCGACGATTTCGGCACGGGCTACTCGGCCTTGACCTATCTTCAGCGCTTCGCCTTCGACACCATCAAGATCGACCAGTCCTTCGTGCGCCAGATGGCAAACGGCAAACCTGTGATCCTCCGTTCCATCACCAAGATGGCGCAGGAACTCGGGATGGAAGTGGTCGCGGAGGGCGCGGAGACGGAGTCCGAAGTCATCGAGCTGTCGCAGCTCGGTTGCGAATACGCGCAGGGGCCCGTCTTCGGCGAGCCCATGTCGGCCGCCCAGGCGCGCCAGCTCGTCGGCGCCGCGCTCGAAGCGGCTTGACCTGCCTCAGCGCCGTGTAATGAGACCGGCGCAGAGGAGGCGCCCCCTCAGGCGTGTCCCGCCTCCATGGAGAGCATCGCGGGATCGATGCCGATCTTTCGAAGGGCCAAGTCGTAGCGCGAAGGAACCGAGGCGTTGAAGATCAGCTCCGGATCGGCCGGGCAGTTCAGCCAGCCGTTGGAGCGGATTTCAGTTTCGAGCTGACCCGGCGACCAGCCTGCATATCCGAGTGCCAGCACGGCATTCTGCGGCCCCTCGCCCTTCGCGATGGCGCGCAGGATGTCGATGGTCGCGGTGAGGCACACGCCGTCATCGATCGGCAGGGTCGACTGGTCGATGTAGAAGTCGGGCGTGTGCAGAACGAAGCCTCGGCTCGTCTCCACGGGACCGCCCATGAGCACGGGCATCAGGCCGACGCGCTGCGGCAGGCGGATGCGCTCCGGCTCCGGCACGATATCGAGCTGGACGAGCAGGTCCGGGAAGTTCAGGTCCGCGGCCGGGCGGTTGAGAACGATCCCCATCGCGCCTTCGGCCGAATGGGCGCAGACGTAGATCACGGCACGGGCGAAGCGATCATCGACCATCCCGGGCATGGCCACGAGCAGCTGCCCATCGAGATAACCGGCGCTCGTCTCGTCTTTCGTCCGTTTCAGAAGCATGGCCATATGCTGACGCTCGATGGTTCGGAAGTCCATCCCCGCTCGCGGGGCCGCCGGTCACAAGTCCGCTGGCATGCTCCACCGCCCGGGCGGGCGCTTCCCGCCTCACGGGAACGTGGATGGCCTGGCGGCTTTGAATCCGCATAAGGGGAAGTGCATGAGGTCCGCCGGAGTTCCATGACGCCCGTCCCGCGCCGCACCACCTGCCCCCGTCGCAGCCCGCAGCCGGGCAGTTGGAGGCGCCCATGAGTGTGCGCTCGCGTTGCGCCACCCTCTGCCGCACCACGGCATCGCTGCTGTGCCGCACACCGCATTGGCGCGGGCGGCTCCTGCCTGCATTCCTGTCGACCGTCTTCCTTGCCGCACTGATCGGGCCGGCCGCAGAGGCCTCGCCACAGGCGCAGGGCCTTCATTCCCGTGTCCGCCTCATCTCCGGCGGACAGAAGGACGGCCGAGTCCTCGCAGGCGTCGAGATCGCCCTCGACAGCGGATTCAAGACCTATTGGCGCAATCCGGGCGAGTCCGGCCTGCCGCCGCGCTTCGACTGGGCAGGATCGCAGAACGCGGGCGCCATCGATCTGCTCTGGCCGGCGCCGCAGCGCACAGAGGATGCGGGTGGCGTTTCCTATACCTATGCGGATCGCGTCGTCTTTCCGGTCCTCGTGACGCCCGGCAATCCGAAAGCGCCGGTGCGTCTCCAGCTCGCCCTCGAATACGGGGTCTGCAAGGAGATCTGCATCCCGGCCCGCGCAGACCTCGCCCTCGTCTTGACCGTCGATGCCGCGGGTGAAGGTCTCATTCGCCGTGCGCTCGCGCAGATTCCGACGCCGCTGCCCCTCGGCGGCGAGGGGGCGCTTGCGATCCTCGCCGCCGAGCCGGTCTCTCCCTCCGGCGACAAGCCGAGGATCGCGGTGACGGTGCGCGCCCCGGACGGGAGCGCTCCCACGCTGTTTGCGGAGGTGCCCGACGCCTGGTTCGTCTCCACGCCGGCCGAGAGCGAGGTGATCGGCCCTGGCCTCCGCCGCTTCGTCGCGACCGTCGAGGAGCGACCGAAGGATGGCGGCGGTCCCCTCCCCTTGCGCCTCACGCTCGTCGCCGGCAGCCGCGCGATCGAGAGCGATACGAAGGTCGACCTCCCTCGCTAGCGCGCTGCTGTGTGATTGGGCGGTCCGGACTCATCTCGACGGACGCGAATGGCCACGCTATCGAGGGGCATGGCGCGGTTCGCGCCCGCTCACACTGGAGATGCCCGATGACCATTCAGGTTGGCGACCGCCTGCCGCAGGCGAATTTCCGCGTCATGACCCCTGACGGACCGGCCACGAAGACCACGGACGACGTGTTCAACGGTCGGAAGGTCGTACTCGTGGCGGTGCCCGGCGCCTACACGCCGACCTGCCATCGCAACCACCTGCCGGGCTATGTACAGAAGGCTCAGGACATCAAGGCGAAGGGCATCGACGCCATCGCAGTGACTTCGGTCAACGACGTATTCGTCATGGATGCCTGGGGCAAGGCCTCGGGGGCGGACGGGATCGAGCTTCTCGCGGACGGCAACGGCGATTTCGCCCGTGCGCTCGGTCTGACCCTGGACGCCTCCGGCAACGGCCTGGGTCTCCGCTCGAAGCGATATTCCATGGTGGTCGACAACGGCGTCGTCGCGTCCATCAACATCGAGGACGCGCCCGGCAAAGCCGAGGTCTCGGGCGCCGAGAACCTCCTGAAGAGCCTCTGATCGCGAAAAGCGGGCCGGCCGTGCCGGCCCGCCTCGCCCCTGCACGCGACCGACGGTCCGATCCGCTGGCCCGCTTCCTGACGCTTCCCGCGGAGCCTCCCGCTCAGCCGGCGCGCTTCGTCTTGTAGGGCTGCAGCGCCGCGACCGCGAGCGCATCGACCCGGTTGTTGAGCGGGTCGGCGGCGTGTCCCTTAACCCAGTGCCACTGCACCTGGTGCTTCGCGGCGGCCTCTTCGAGGAGGCGCCACAAATCCTCGTTCTTGACCGGCTTGTTGTCGGCGGTGCGCCAGCCGCGGGCCTTCCAGTTGCGCAGCCAGCTCGTGATGCCCTGCCGGACGTACTGGGAATCCGTGAAGAGGTCGACTGCGCAGGGCCGGGTGAGCGCCTGCAATCCCTCGATCGCGGCCTGCAATTCCATGCGATTGTTGGTGGTGAGCGCCTCGCCGCCGGAGAGTTCCTTCTCCTTGCCCTTGAAGAGCAGGATCGCGCCCCAGCCGCCCGGACCGGGATTCCCGGAGCACGCGCCGTCGGTGTAGATCGTGACGCGGTCGGTCATGGGGCTCCTGTCTCCGCTCAGGTCGCAAGGCGGTCGGTCATGAATGTCGTGAGATTCGCATGGGCGCCGCTCACGCGGTCGCGCGCGAGGGCTCCAGGCCGTATTCGCTGGCGGAACGCACGTGGCGGTGGAAGGCGAGCTTGCGGTCGTATTCCAGCGGATCCTTCGGTCGCACGAGCGCGCCCGGGGGCACGTTGAGCCAGTCCACGAGGCGAGTCAGCATGAAGCGCAAGGCCGACCCGCGGCAGAGCACCGGCAGCGCCTCGATCTCAGGCACCGAGAGCGGGCGCAAGGACTGATACCCCGCGATCAGGGCGCGGCCCTTGGTGAGGTTGAACGACCCGTCGGTCTCGAAGCACCAGGCGTTGAGGCAGATTGCGAGGTCGTAGGCGAGCGCATCCGTGCAGGCGAAGTAGAAGTCGATCAGACCCGAGACCGAGCGGCCGATGAAGAACACGTTGTCGGTGAAGAGATCCGCATGGATCACGCCCGCGGGCAGATCGGAGGGCCACACAGCTTGGAGATGGTCGAGCTCGCGGCGGGTGCGCTCCGCGAGCCCGGCCGCCACCGTGTCGGCCTCGGCCTCGGCAGCCTGGAACAGCGGCGGCCAGCCCTCGAGCGAGAGCGCGTTCGGCCGGGACATCGGAAAGTCGCGTCCTGCGAGATGGAGTTGCGCCAGCGCTTGGCCCAGCGCTCCGCAATGGGCCGCGGTCGGGCGCCGCACCGCCACGCCCTCCAGGAAGGTCGCGATCGCGGCCGGCCGGCCCGCCACGCGCCCCAGCGCCTCGCCGGCGCGGTTCTGCACCGGCAGCGGGCAGTTGAGCCCGCGTGCTGCGAGGTGCTGCATGAGGTTCAGGAAGAACGGCAGGTCCGCTTCCCGCACCCGCTTTTCGTAGAGGGTCAGGATGTAGGAGCCGCGCGTGGTGTGCAGGAAATAGTTTGTGTTCTCGACGCCTTCGGCGATGCCCTTGTAGGACAGCACTGTGCCGATGTCGTAGGTCGCGAGAAAGGCCGCGAGCTCCTCGTCCGTGACCTCGGTGTAGACGGCCACGGGCTACTCCATCGCCTGGCGGGAGAACGGGCCCGGCAGGGCGCAGGATCTGGGGCCCTGCGCCATGAGGGAGCAGGCTGGAGGGAGCGGCACGGCAGCGGCCTCGATCCGGGAGCGGCCGCAGGCTATTCCGCGGCCTGGCCGCGGATTTCCCGGGGGAGCGGGAAGAACACGTTCTCGTCCGCGGTCGTCACGGTGTCGACGCTCACCTCGAAGCGGGCCGCGAAGGCGTCGATCACCTCCTCGACCAGAACCTCTGGCGCGGACGCGCCGGCGGTGATGCCGAGCGTTTTCACGGAGCCGAACAGGCTCCAATCGATCTCCTCGGATCGCAGGATCAGTCGCACGAGCGGGCAGCCCTCGCGCTCCGCGACCTCACGCAGGCGCTGCGAGTTCGAGGAATTGGAGGACCCTACCACGATCATGGCGTCCACCCGCGGGGCCACCTTCTTGACCGCACCCTGGCGGTTCGTGGTGGCGTAGCAGATGTCCTCCTTGTGGGGGCCGATCACCTGCGGGAAGCGGGCGCGCAACGCCTCCACCATGTCCTTGGTGTCGTCGATCGACAGGGTCGTCTGCGTTACGAAGGCAAGGTTCGACTCGTCCTCGGGCCTGAGATTCTCGATATCCTCCAGCGTCTCCACGAGGGTGATCGAGCCCTGCGGCAGCTGGCCGAGCGTACCCACGACCTCGGGATGCCCGGCATGGCCGATGAGCAGGATATGCCGGCCGCGCTTGAAGTGGATCTCGGCCTCCCGGTGCACTTTGGTGACGAGAGGGCAGGTGGCGTCGATCGAGATGAGATTCCGCTCGGTCGCGACGGCGGGCACGGATTTCGGCACGCCATGGGCCGAGAAGATCACCGGGGCGCCGCCGTCCGGGACCTCGTCCAGTTCCTTGACGAAAATGGCGCCCTTTTTCTTGAGGCTCTCCACCACGTATTTGTTGTGCACGATCTCATGGCGCACATAGACCGGCGCGCCATAGATCGCCAGCGCGTGCTCGACGGCGTCGATGGCACGCACGACGCCGGCGCAGAAGCCGCGCGGGGCGCAGAGAAGAATGTGAAGGTGCGGCTTGGTCATGATGGGGCAAATCTAGCGGGAGGACTTGCCCGAAGTAAGGCCCTCGGGCGAGCAATTCAGCATGCAGGAACACCCGAGCCGCCGCTCCGTCCGCTGGCGACAGGGCGAGCCGCTCGGGTGTGAACCAGATTCCGGCCCACGCCTCCGGACGTCCTGACCGCGGCGCGAGCTTCCCGCGATGTGGCGAAGCAGGCCCCCCGGTGTCAAGCGGGCGGGACATTTATTCGCGGAGCGGCCGCGCCTGATCCGGGCTCCGTCCGGCCGCAATAAAAGCTTCGCGGTTCGGAGTCTGGCCCTTAAGAAGGGAGCAAACCCCACGCCTTTGCGGTATCCCTATCATGGCAGGCGCTGCCTCTCACGCGAGCTTTTTGCCCCCCGTCCTGACCTTCTGCGCCGCCGCCGTGGTGGCCGTGCCCCTGTTCCGACGCTTAGGGTTGAGCGCGGTGCTGGGCTATCTCGCGGCGGGCGTCGCGATCGGCCCCTCGGCCTTGGGGCTCATCGAGGATGCCGAAACCACGGCGCAGGTTGCCGAGCTCGGGGTCGTGCTCCTGCTCTTCATCGTCGGCCTCGAGCTCAAGCTTGGCCATCTCTGGTCGATGCGGCGGGACATCTTCGGCGCCGGCTTCGCCCAGCTCGCGATCTGCTCCCTGGTGCTGGGCAGCGCGGCCTATGCGGCGGGCGTCCCCTCCCCCGGCTACCTGATCATCGGGATCGCGCTCGGGCTCTCGGCGACGGCCATCGCGCTCCAGATGCTCGAGGAGCGCGGCGACCTGCCGACCCCTTACGGCCAGCGGGCCTTCGCGGTGCTGCTGTTCCAGGATCTCTCGATCGTCCCGGTCCTGGCTGCGATCCCGCTGCTCGGCGGAACAGACATCGCGACCGAGTCCGCGGGGGTCCGCGACCTCATCGCGGTTGCCAAGGCACTCGCGGCCATCGCGGCCGTGGTGGTGATCGGACGCTACGGCCTCAACCCGTTCTTCCGTGTGCTCGCCCATAGCGGCGCCCGGGAGGTGATGACGGCCTCGGCCCTGCTCGTGGTGCTGGGCGCCGCGCTGCTCATGCAGGAGGTCGGCCTCTCCATGGCCATGGGGGCATTCCTGGCCGGGCTTCTGCTCGCCGAATCGAACTTCCGCCACCAGCTCGAGGCCGACATCGAGCCGTTCCGCGGCATCCTGCTCGGGCTCTTCTTCATGAGCGTGGGCATGTCGATCGACCTTGCGGTGGTACGGGAGCGCTGGGTCGAGCTCCTCGGCGCCACGCTTGCGGTGCTCGCCGTCAAGACCCTTGTCGTCACGATCGTGCTGCGCGCCTTCGGGTCGCCCTGGCGCGACGGGGTCCGGGCCGCCGTGCTGCTGTCGCCGGCCGGCGAGTTCGCCTTCGTGCTCCTGCCGCTCGCCGCCGGCTTCGCGCTGCTCGATCCGCCCATGATGCAGTTCGCCACCGCCCTCGCGGCGCTCACCATGCTGCTCGGGCCCGTCGCCGCGAAGCTCCTCGACATGGGCCTCGAGCGCGTGCGCACCCCGGAGCCGGAGCCGGAAGCGGACCATTTCGACGAGACGGAAAGCCGGGTGCTCGTGATCGGCTTCGGGCGCTTCGGGCAGATGGTCAACCAGGTTCTGTTGGCCCAAGGGGTCAGCCTGACCGTGATCGACCGCAGCGTGGAGCGCATCCGCGAGGCCGCGCCCTTCGGCTTCCGGGTCTATTACGGCGACGGCACCCGGGTGGACGTGCTGCGCGCGGCAGGCGCGGCCAAGGCCGAAATCGTATGCATCTGCATCGACGACCCCGCCGCCGCCCTCAAGGTCGCCGAGATCGTCCACGCGAACTTCCCCCAGGCCCGGACCTTCGTGCGCGCCTACGACCGGGTGCACGCCATCGACCTCATGAAGCACGAGGTCGATTTCCAGCTGCGCGAACTCGTCGAATCAGCCTTCGCGTTCGGGCGCGCCACGCTCCAGGAGCTCGGCCTCTCGGCGGAGGACGCCGGTGCGGTCGTCGACGACGTGCGCAAGCGGGACATCGCGCGCCTTATGATGCAGATGGCGGACGGCAGCCTCTTGAGCGGAGCGGACCTCCTGCACGGCACGCGCCTTGCGCCGGAGCCTCTCACGAAACCGCGGGCGCGTTCCCTCGCGCTCAGCCCCGAGACCCGCGACATCATCCGCGAGGAGACCTTGTGATGGCGCCAGCCCGCATGGCGCAGGCCCGGGAGGGCGCCGCTCCACGGGGCGACGCCACGGGGAGCGCGGCCGAAACGGCGTCAGGAAACTCCGGGCCGTTGCGGCGGCCGCGCCCGGCATGACGGCCGCGCCCGCCGCGCAGGAGGTCCCCCGCTTCGTCGCGGGTTCGACCATGCGCCACGTGGTCGTGATGACCGCAACGGGCTCTGTCGGGCTGATCGCGATCTTCGCGGTCGACCTCCTGTCGCTCCTCTACATTTCGTGGCTCGGGGACCCTCGCCTCACCGCAGGGGTCGGGCTCGCCACGGTGGTGCTGTTCCTGTCCACCTCGGTCAATGTCGGCCTGATGATCGCGGTCGGAGCCCTCGTCTCCAGGGCACTCGGCGCCGGCGAGCACGACCGGGCGCGGCGGCTCGCCACCTCCTGCACAATCCACCTCGCAGCGGTGGGCTGCCTCGTCACAGCCCTCATCCTGCCGGTGCTCGACGGGCTCCTCACCCGCATCGGCGCGAGTTCCGGCACCCTGGACGTCGCACGGGACTTCCTGTGGATCACCATGCCGTCGAACGCTCTCATGGCGGTGGGAATGGGCTTTTCAAGCGTGCTCCGCGCCGTCGGCGACGCGAAGCGCGCCATGTACGTCACGCTATCGGGGGCGATCCTGACCGCGGGGCTCGACCCGCTTTTCATCTTCGGCCTCGGTCTCGGCACCGATGGCGCGGCCGCCGCCATCGTGATCTCCCGGGTGCTGTTTGCGGCTGTCGGTTTCCACGGCGTCGCTCGGGTGCACGGGCTGCTGGCGCGGCCCCAGCTCCGCGACGTGATCGCGGACGCGCACTCGATGTTCGGCATCGCCGTTCCGGCGATTCTCACCAATGTGGCGACCCCGCTGGCCAACGGCATCTTCACGGCGATCCTGGCCCGCTATGGCGACCAGGCGGTCGCTGCCACGGCGATCGTGGACCGGCTGGTCCCGGTCGCCTTCGGAGGGCTGTTCGCACTTTCGGGCTCGGTCGGCCCGATCCTCGGGCAGAACTGGGGCGCGGGCCGCTTCGATCGCATGCGCCAAGCCCTCAGGGATGCCGTGGTTTTCATGACACTCTATGTCGGCGCCGTGTGGATCCTGCTCGTCTCCTCGAGCGGCCTCCTCACGGACCTCTTCCACGCCACCGGCCTGACTGGCGAACTCGTGGTCGTCTTCTGCCTCGTCAGCGGCGTCATGTGGTTCTTCGTCGGCCTGCTCTTCGTCGCCAATGCGGCCTTCAACAATCTCGGCTTCCCCCTCTACTCGACGGGCTTCAACTGGGCTCGGGCCACGCTCGGCATGGTCCCCTTCGCGCTCCTGGGCGCTGCCCTCGGCGGTCCGACCGGGGCGCTCCTCGGCGTGGCGCTCGGCCCGGCCCCCTTCGGGGTTGCGGCCATCGTCACCGCATTCCGGGCGATCCGGCGCCTGGAGCAGGCTGCCCTGCGGGCCGGGTATCCAAGCGCCCCTGGCGGCGCTAAAGCATCAGGCCTATCTGCCGCAGGACGGTAGGCCCGGCGCGGCGCGGGCCTCTCGAAATCTGGGGACGCATCCATGTTGAACTGGTTCGATCTCATGCGGCAGGCCCAAGGCGGCGCCGCCTTCGACAACATGGCGCGCCAGTTCGGCCTTTCGCCCGAGCAGGTCCAGCGCGCGACCGTGGCCCTCCTGCCGGCCTTCGCGATGGGCCTGCAGCGCAATGCCGCCAACCCGAACGGCATGGAGCAGTTCTTCAAGCTCATGAGCGCCGGCCACTATCCGTCCTTCTTCGAATCCGCGGCCCAGGCCTTCACGCCCCAGGCGCGCCAGGAGGGCACGACGGTGCTCAACCAGCTCTTCGGCTCCGACGACGTCAGCCGGCGGGTCGCGCAGCAGGCCGCGGCGGTCTCCGGTGTCGGGGCCGACATCCTGCAGCAGATGCTGCCCCTGATGGCCGGGATCTTCGCGGGCGGACTCGCGCAGTTCGCCCGGTCCGCGCCCATGGCCGGTCCCATGACGGCAGCCTTCACGCCGGAGCAAAAGCCGCCCTCCTCGCCCGGACAGACCGGGTTCGGGGCGTGGGCGGACCTGTGGAGCGGGTTCCTCGGCGAAGGCGCCAAACCGGCTGCGACGGCAAACCCGGCGCCCGGCTCGTTCGACGAGATGATGGCGAGCTTCCTCGCGGCCCAGCGCGGCGCGGCCCCGCGGGCGGCGGAGGCGTCTAAGCCCGAGGCGGATGCCCCAAAGCCGGACGCAGCGGGCGCCTTCGAGGCCTGGGGCCAAATGATGGAATCAGGACGCGAGATGCAGCAGCAGCACCTCGCGTCCCTCCAGTCGATCTTCGATTCCATGTGGCGCCGCGCCGGCGACAAGGAACCCGGCGGGGACGGCAAGGGCTCCTGAGGCGAGGGGCGCGGATCAGCGCCTGCCGCGCGGACGAGCCTTCGCGGCAGGGAGCGTTCGCCGGACCTCCGGCCCGATCAGGCGCCGAGCATGCCCTTCACGATCGGGACCACGGGACGAACCCGCTCATCCCGCCGCGCCAGTCGCTGAGCCCGCAGCCGCTGCTCGTGGGTTCGAACCAACACCGCGCTGGGATTTCGGTAGAACGGCTCGGCGAGCGCCCCGTGTACGTCCGTGCGGGAGAGCCCGATGTCCTTGAGGATCCGCTCGTCCAATTCGGCGAGATGCCGGACCTCGCGCCGGTGCCGGACGGCTTTGAAGAACGCGCCGATCTGACGGAGGGCCGTGCTCACCGAGCGGACGACGATCGCCAGCCCCGGAGCGGGAGCGAGGGATGCAGTGTGCCGGGTCATGGGAACCTCCTTTAGGTCGACGTCCAACAGCGGACGACCCGCGAAGGCGGAAGGCGCGAACGCGTTCGGAGAAGGCCGCAAGTAACGGATTTCTCTGAAGAATTTGCGGCTTTTCGCTTTCGTGGGGTGTTTATAGCTCCGCTCTTTCTATTCTTGAAGCGAATGGTTGAGATGTGTAGGATCAACGGCGTTGATATGTGGGAGCGGGCGCCGTGCATCTTCTCGACATCGACCAGCTCAGGACCTTCGTGGCCATCGCGGATACGGGCTCGTTCACCCGCGCAGCCGAGATCGTGCACAAGACGCAGTCCGCCGTCTCGATGCAGATGAAGCGGCTCGAGGAGCGGGTCGGGCGCACGATCTTCGAGCGCGACGGGCGCCAGTCGAAGCTCACGGAAGAGGGCGAGCGCCTCCTCGACTACGCCCGGCGGATCGTGCGGCTGAATGCCGAATGCATCGCCTCCTTCGACGACAAGGAGCTCACGGGCCGCGTCCGCCTCGGCCTGCCCGACGACTACGCCGACCGCTATCTCCCCGAGATCCTCGCCCGCTTCGCCCGCTCCAACCCGCGCGCGGAGGTCACGGTGGTGTGCGAGCCGAGCCCGCACCTCATCGACCGGGTCCAGAACGGCGACCTCGATCTCGCGATCATCACCCATGTGGAGCGGCGCGGCCCGTCCGAGATCGTGCGCGCCGAGCAGCTCCTCTGGGTGACCTCCGCGCGCCACACGGTGCACGAGGAGGCCCCCGTCCCCCTGGCGCTCGGCCGCCCCACCTGCGACTGGCGCCAATCCGCCACGGAGGCGCTCGAGCGCGCCGACCGCCCGTTCCGGATCCTCTACGTGAGCTGGCACTCGACCGCGGTCGGGGCCGCGGTGGTGGCGGGGCTCGCGGTCTCGGTGCTGCCGGAGAGCGCCATCCGGTCGGGGATGCGGATCCTGGGCCCCTCCGACGGCTTCCCGGCCCTGCCCTCGTGCAAGATCGGGCTCATCCGCTCCCGCCGCGAGGCGAACCCGCTCGCCGACGCGCTCGGCTTCCACATCAAGCAGAGCCTCGACAACCTCGGCTCCCAGCGCATGGCGCCCGCCGCCGAGTAGGGCCCGACGGCAAACGCACCGATCTCCCGGCGCGGAGGGAACGGGCGCTACTTCGCGGCCGGCCGCGTCAGCACGATCACGTTGCCGAGGAGCGCCAGCACCGCGCCCAGGACGGCGAGCCCGGTCCAGACATAGCCCTCGAACAGGGTCGAGACCGCGAGCGCCACGATCGGGAACAGCACGGTGGCGTAGCCTGCGCGAGCCGCGCCGATGCGGCGCAGCAGCGTGAGGTAGCACGCGAAGGCCACGACCGAGGCCGGCCCGGCGAGAAAGACGAGGCTGGCCAAGTACTTGACGGTCGGCTCGACGATGAAGGCGTGCCCGCGCAGCAGGCTGGCGAGAAGGAGATAGCCGACCCCGTAGGTCATCGCCCAGGTGTTGGCCGAGACGAGCGGCACGCCGCGGCGCTGGATCACCGTCGAGACCATGTTGCCGAGGCAGAAGCTCAGGGTGCCGCCGACGCAGAAGGCGAGCCCCGTGAGCGCCCCGCCGCCGGCGCCGGCATTGGCGATCTCGGGCCAGAACAGGAGCCCGATCCCGGTGAAGCCCACGAGTCCTCCGAGCGCCACCCGGGGCTCGATCCTTTGCCGCAGCAGCACGGCGCCGAGGCCCAGGTTGAAGATCGAGGCCAGCGAGAACACCACCGCGAGCAGCCCCGAGGGGATCGTGAGCGCGCCGTAATAGAACAGGGTGAAGTTGAGCGAAAACAGGCACAGGCCCGCGGCCGCGAAGCGCAGGTGGTCGGTCCTCGAGAAACGCAGGCGCTCGCCCCGCGCCAGCGCCCAGCCCCACATCAGGAGCGCGGCGAGGAGGAAGCGCCACAGGATCGAGACCTCCGGGGCTACGACCCCGACCTGCGCCTTCAGCGCGATCCAGCTCGTGCCCCAGCAGAGCACCGTGGTGGCGTAGAGCGCGAGGTCGCCGCCGGAGAAGCGGGCGGCCGGGGCGGACAGAGCGGGACCGGGGGCGAGGGTCGACGAGCGGGTCATGGCATCAGCGATAGGCCGAGCCATGCATCAGGACAAATGATGAATTGTGATGCCGACCCTGCGGACCGCTTATGGAACCGGCCGGACCAAATCGGACCAGAACGGTGTCACGCGGCTCACGCCAGGCTCACGGGGCGGTCCGGACCCGCCCCGCCTCAGACCGCGCATCCCCGGAACGCCGGCAGCACGGACCCGCCTCGTCCGTGCCTCAGAAGACGCATTCCCGGAACGCCGGCAGCACCGATCCGCCCCAGGGGCCGCGGTAGCGGTCGAGCAGGTCGTGCGCCTGGGTGCGCCCGGAGGCCGCGATGGCGTCGAGGGGATCGAGGTAGCGGGTCTCGTCGGCGCCCGACGCATCCTTGAAGCCGCGGCGGGCGAGACCCGAGCGGGCGAGCGCGAGGGCCTCGCGCGCGACCTCCTGCAGGGTGCGGCCGGCGACCCGCGCGTCGAGGGCCCGGGCCGGCACCTCGGCCCGCATGGCCTCGCGCTCCGCGGCGGTCCAGGCCTTCACGAGGTCCCAGGCCCCGTCGAGGGCGGCGGCGTCGTAGAGGAGGCCGACCCAGAAGGCCGAGAGCGCCACGATGAAGGCGGGCGAGCCCACATCGGCGCCGCGCATCTCGAGGTAGCGCTTGAGCCGCACCTCCGGGAACACGGTCGAGACGTGGTTGGCCCAGTCCGAGCGGGTCGCGATCTCGCCGGGCCGCGCCGGGTGGCGCCCCGCCAGGAGGTCGCGGAAGGAGGAGCCCGCCACGTCGTGGTAGGTGTCGCCGCGCTTGACGAAGTACATCGGCACGTCGAGCACCCAGTCGACGTAACGCTCGTAGCCGAACCCCTCCTCGAAGGCGATCGGGAACATGCCGGTGCGGTTCGGGTCGGTGTCGCGCCAGATCCGCGAGCGCATGGAGAGATAGCCGTTGGGCTTACCCTCCGTGAACGGCGAGTTGGCGAAGAGCGCGGTCGCGACCGGCTGGAGCGCGAGCGAGACGCGCAGCTTCTTCACCATGTCGGCCTCCGACGCGTAGTCGAGGTTCACCTGCACGGTGGAGGTCCGGTACATCATGTCGAGGCCCATGGAGCCGACCTTCGGCATGTAGTCGGTCATGATGCGGTAGCGGCTCTTCGGCATCACGGGGGTCTCGGCCCGCGTCCAGAGCGGGCTCATGCCGAGCGTCAGGAAGCGCAGGCCCAGACGCTCGCCGACCTGATTGGTCTGCCGGATGTGCTCTTCGGTCTCGGCCGCGGTGTCGTGCAGGGTGCGCACGGGTGCGCCCGAGAGCTCGAACTGGCCGCCGGGCTCGAGCGAGATCGCCCCGCCGCCGTGCTCGTCGTAAAGGCCGATCGGGTGGCCGCCGGCCTCGTCCGTCTCGACGATCGGCTGCCAGCCGTTCACCCCCTGCAGCCCCTCGAGCAGCGCCCGGATGCCGCGCTCGCCCTCGTACGGGACGGGGGCGTTGCCTTCCGGATAGAACGGGATCTTCTCGTGCTCGGTGCCGAGCCGCCATTCCGGCTCGGGCTTCTCGCCCGAGGCGACCCATTCGACCAGCTCGCGGCGCGCGCCGATGGGCATTGCGTCGGACACGTCACGAGCCATGCGGGCCTCTTCTCAAGGGCGGGACGCGGCAGGCGCCCCGGGGGTCATCAAGGTCGCGTGTAGATAAAGACCCGAACGCCAAGCTGCAATGACGGGCGGAATGCCGGCGGCGCGGGGGTGGGTTGAGGGCCGGGCCTCCCTCTCCCCGCGGCGATCCCCCTCTCCCCGCCACCGGACTCCCTCTCCCCGTTCTACGGGGAGAGGGTTGGGGTGAGGGGCTGGTCGGAGAAGCTCAATTTCTCCTGTGTCGTGGCCGGGCCTGTCCCGGCCACCTCGGCCGGAGAGGCGCGCTATCGATCATCAGCATTGTGGCCGTCGCGTCGGGATGGCCGGGTCGAGCCCGGCCATGACAATGGAGACTACTCGCTCCACCGACCGGCCCCTCACCCCAGCCCTCTCCCCGCAGGCGGGGAGAGGGAGTCCACGCGGAGTGTCCCTCAGTGCCGCAGCGGCGCCTGCCCCGTCGTTTCCGCCGTGAGCCAGTCGACCACGCCCACCAGGGCGTCGCGGGTCGAGAGGCCGCGGCCGAGGCCCTCGGTGTAGAGGTTGAGCTGCTGGTCGGCGCTGGTGCCCCGCGCGATGATCCAGCGGGCGAGGTCGAGCTCGCCGCGGCAGCCGAGCGCCGCCGCGTCGTCCGCGACCCGGTCGAGCACCTCGTCGAGCACCTGGGCCACGGGCTTGGCGCTGCGCGTCGCCTCGTCCACGAAGGAGCCGTGGATGCCGTAGCGCTGGGCGCGCCAGCAATTCTCCTCCACGATCGCCCGCGAGGCGCCGGTGAGGCCGCGGTTGAGCGCGGGCTCGCGCACGAGATGGCGCACGAGGCAGCGGTAGAGGGCGGCGATCGCGATCGTGTCCTCGACGCGGGTGCAGCTGTCGGCGACGCGCAGCTCCAGCGTCGGGTGCCGGAGCGACGGGCGGATCACCCACCAGCAATAGGACGAGTTCTCGATCGCCCGCGCGGCCACGAGGGTGTCGATGTAGCGCTGGTAGTCGGCGGCGTCCTGGAACAGGTCGGGCAGCCCGGTGCGCGGCAGTTCGCGGTAGGCGGCGAGGCGGTAGCCCAGCAACCCGGTGCGGTGCGCCTGCCAGAACGGCGACGAGGTCGAGAGCGCGAGCAGCAGCGGCAGGAACGGCTGCATGCGGTTCATGAGGTCGACGCGCTGGCCCGTGTCGGGCACCTCCACGTGCACGTGCATGCCGCACAGCACCGTGCGGCTCCCGAGCATCTGGAGGTCGTGCATGACCTTGCCGTAGCGGGGCTGGTTCGTGGGCTTGATCCGGGCCCAGGTCGCGAGCGGATGGGTGCCCGCGGCCATGATGGCGAGGCCGTGCTCCCGCGCCACCTCGCCGAGGGACGCGCGCAGGGAGCGCAAGTGCTCGCGGGCGGCCGCGAAATCGGTTCCGGGCGGCGTCGCGATCTCGACCTGCGGCTCCAGCATCTCGCGCTGCACGTCGGCCGTGACGTGGGCGCGGCAATCGGCGAAGAACTCGGCGATCCGGGACCGGGCCGCGTCGCGCTTCACGGCATCGTTGAGGAAGCACTCCTCCTCGATCCCGAAGCGGTAATCCCCGTGCTGTCCGCTCATGGCGGCGTCTCCTCGTGTGGGGTCTTTGGTGTGGGGTCTTTGGTGCGGGGTCCTTGGCGGGCCATCTCGGGAAGGGAACGGCGGGGCGGAAGGCCCGGTTGCGCCGCGCGCGGTCACAAGCGGGCCGGTTCCGATCACCTTCCCGCTACGCCGGCGAGCCCGCGCGTCCGCGGCAGCGGATCGCCGTCGGGAGCGGATGGACCGGGGGTCGCGGTCGGGGCGGGAGCGGGCGGTTCAGGCGGCTCGTCGTCGGGGCGCCTCGACGCCCGGCGCGGCGGGCGCGTCAGCGCCAGTCGCCGAGGACGGCCTGGACGAGGGCGAGGGCGGCGACGGCGGCCGTGTCTGCACGCAGGATCCGCGGCCCCAACGATACGCGAACACAAGGGCTGTGGGCGGCGACAAGCGCTCTCTCCTCGTCGGTGAACCCTCCTTCCGGGCCTATGACAACGGCGAGCTTGGCTGCCGGGTTCCGGGGCTCCGCCGCGAGCTTGGCGGCGTCCCCGGCGAGCGCCGCAACCGGGCTTGCCGGGGCTGCGTTCCCGCCGCGGAGAACGGCGCGGGCCCCGGCGAGCGCCTCGACCGGGTTCGTGAGCGGGGCGTCCTCGTCGCAGAAGACCAGGAGCCGGTCGGGCTCGAGCGCGGCGAGAGCCTGCGGCAGGGACGCCTCCTCGAGGATCGCCGGCAGCGCCAGGATGCCGCATTGCTCGGCGGCCTCGATCGCGTTGGCGCGCATGCGCTCCAGGTTCACCCGCTGGCTCTGGGTGCGGCGGGTGAAGACCGGCCGGAGCGCGCCCGCCCCCATCTCGACCGCCTTCTGGACCATGTAGTCGAGGCGGGCATGCTTGAGGGGCGCGAAGAGGTAGAGGAGGTCCGGGGCCGGCGCCTGCGGGCGCGTGAGCTCGCGCGCCACCAGGGCGGCGCTCTTGCGGCCCTCCGCCTCGACCTCGACCCGCCATTCCCCGTCGCGGCCGTTGAACGCGAGCACGCTCTCGCCGGTGCGCAGCCGCAGCACGTTGAGGAGGTAGTTGGCCTGGGCGCGGTCGAGCGCGATCCGGGCGCCGGCGCTCAAGGCGTCCTCGACGAAGAGGCGGGGGGCATCGAAGGCGTACAGGGCCATTGCGGCGCTCCGGCGGGGCGTCCTTGCGCGCCCGCGAACGGGGAGCGGGCCGCGCTCCGGCAGGACGGAGGCCTCCGCTCTAGACCAAGGCGGCGGCGCCGGGAAGCGGGGCCGGATCCCGGATGGCTCCGCTCCGGACCGAAGGACGAACGGGTGAATGCAGGGCCGGGCTCGCGGCAGCTCCGCTTCACCCCGGAAGACAAACGAGCCGAAGCGGGGCCGGGCTCGTGGCGGCTCCGCTCCGGACCGAAGCACGAACGGGCCGACGGCGGGGAGCGCCAATGCCGCCACAATCCTGTGGAGAGTCCCCGGGCCGCGGCGCTCCCACGCGCGGACCCGCCTGCGGCGTGCTTCGCCGCCCGGTGCGGCCCGGGTACGGGAGCGGACCTGCGCTGAGGTGCTTCGCCGCTTGGCGTCCCGCGCCTCCGCCTGCTAACAAAGCCGTCGCGCGGCCTGCCGCGCCCGTGTTTCACCGAGGGATTCCGTCCATGCTCCGTGCTTCCCTGTTCCGGTCGCACCTGGTCCGGCCGCTTCTGGCCGCCGCGCTGATCGGCGCGGGCCCCCTGACGGCGGCCGCGCCGGCGCTCGCCCAGTCGAACACCTGCGCCGAGGGGCAGAAATACTTCGTGACGGCCCAGAGCCTGACCGAGCAGCTCACCAAATCCGCCGTCAAGGGCAAGCAGCTCGACGCCCGCGCGGCCTGCCCGATCCTGACCAAGATGGTGGCGAACGGCGAGGCGGGCGCGAAGTGGCTCGAGGGCAACCGCGACTGGTGCCAGGTCCCGCCCCAGGTCGCCGACAGCTTCACCCAGTCGGTGGGCCAGTTCAAGAATCTGCGCGGCAAGGCCTGCGAGGCGGCCGCCAAGATCGCCGAAATGGAGAAGCAGGCGAAGGCCCAGGCCGGACGCGGCGGCGGCCGGCTCGGCGGCGAGGGCCTGACCGGCGAGTTCAAGATCCCGCAGGGCGCGCTCTAGAGCCCGACCCCGGAAAGCGGCGGATTCTTCGCATCGGCATCATGCGGAACGGCGACGACCGGGCGAACCCGATCGCGTCCCGCCGGAGGGATCGGGCGCCGGGCCGGCCTTGCGCCGGCGCCGCGGCCCGGCCGGGCGCGATGCATCCCCGATGACCTCCTCCCCGCAGCCGCGCCCGGCCGACCGGATCCTGCCCGATGCGGTGCGCGGCCACTGGGCCGACCGCCATACGCCCGAGGCCCTGCGGCCGTATCTCCGGCTCGCCCGCATCGAGCGGCCGATCGGCTGGTGGCTCCTGCTCCTGCCCTGCTGGTGGTCGGCGGCGCTCGCCGCGATCGCGGGCGGGCGGGCCTTTCCCGACCCCTGGCACCTCGCGCTCTTCCTCGTCGGCGCGGTGGCGATGCGCGGGGCGGGCTCGACCTACAACGACATCGTCGACCGCGACCTCGACGCAAGGGTCGAGCGGACGCGGAACCGGCCGCTGCCCTCGGGCCGGGTGAGCCTCAAGGGCGCGCTGGCCTTCCTCGCCCTCCAGGGGCTGGCGGGCCTCCTCGTGCTCGTGCAGTTCGACCGCTTCGCGATCCTGACCGGGATCGCCTCGCTCGGGATCGTGGCGCTCTACCCCTTCATGAAGCGCTTCTTCTGGATGCCGCAGATCGTGCTCGGGCTCGCCTTCGCGTGGGGCGGGCTCATGGGCTGGGCGGCGGCGGACGCGTCGCTTTCGGCGGCGCCGGTCGCGCTCTATCTCGGCGCGGTCGCCTGGGTGGTGGGCTACGACACGATCTACGCGCTCCAGGACATCGAGGACGACGCGATCGCCGGGATCCGCTCCTCGGCCCGCTTCTTCGGCGCCCGGGTCCGCCTCGGGGTCGCGGCCTGTTACGGGATCGCCGCGCTCCAGATCGGCCTGGCGCTCGTGCTCGCGGATGCGAGCCCGGTCGCCTTCGCGGGGCTCGCGCTGTTTTCCGGCCATCTCGCCTGGCAGGTGGTCCGCCTCGACCGCACCGACGGCGCCTTGGCGCTGCGGCTGTTTCGCGCCAACCGCGACGCCGGGCTGGTCCTGTTCGCGGCGTTCTGCCTCGACGCCCTCGTGCAGGCGGGGATCTAGACCTCCCTGCGGCCGACCATCTCGCGCTCCCGGTGCACCCGCGGGCGGGTCGGGAAGCGGCCGGTCTTGCGGCGGGTCAGGAAGCGCGGGCGCCTCCCCGAGAGGCCGCCGTGGCGCCGGCGCTGGCGTCGCCCGCCGAGCCGGACGCGGCCGATCTGCGGATAGGGGATCTCGACGCTCCCGTCCGGCCCCTCGATCGCGAGCGGCAGCCCCGAGGCGAGCCCGAGCCGCCGCCAGGCCGCGACCGCCTCCTCTTCCGGGTAGGGGCCGAGGGAGAGGAGCGCCCGGCCCTCGGCGTCGAGGAGCGCGAGGGCGAACCGCGCGCCCGCGGGATCGAAGCGCAGCGCCAGGCTGTGCGGCCGGGCGGAATCGAAGCCGGGCGGGGCGGCGGACAGCACGGAGAACGGCCCGCAATGAAAGCGGGGCGGAAGCGGGCCGGAGCCGGCATCAAGGCCGGCTCCGGCGTTCGAGCGGTGGTGGGCCATGGTCTTCACCCTGTCGTGACGCCTGTGATCGGGACCGCCGGCGCCCCTTGTGGACGGCGCGCTCGGCGGATCGCGGGACGGCCCCTGTCCGGCCGTCCGTTCGGGATCCCGGCTCTCTCTCGCGGATCGCTCGGGATGTGGGAGCATCATGCCCGGCGCCGGCCCCGAACCGCTTAAGACCTCTGGTAAAGGGATGGTATCGCAGGCGGATTCCCCGCCGATGCTCAACAAATGCTTGCCCGCGGGCACGCAGCCCCGAATCCGCCCGCAGCGGGTTCTCGCCGCATCGCCCTGGCGCGGGGGAGCCTCGCGCCCCATTCTCCGGATCATGCCCGCCACGCCCCGTCCCGACCTCGCCCGCCGCCTCATGCCCGCCCTGCAGGAGACCGCGCGGGAGGCCGGCGCCATCGCGCTCGCCCATTTCCGCCAAGGAGCCCGGACCGGCGCCCGGATCTGGTCCAAGGCCGGCAACTCCCCGGTCACGGAAGCCGACCTCGCGGTCGACGCCTTCCTCAAGGAGCGCCTCGCCGTGGCCCTGCCCGAGGCCGCCTGGCTCTCCGAGGAGACCGTCGACGACCCCGTGCGGCTCCGCCACGACCTCGTCTGGATCGTCGACCCGATCGACGGCACCCGCGCCTTCCTCTCCGGGATCCCGGACTGGTCGGTGTCGATCGGGCTTCTGGCCGCCGGCCGGCCGATCCTCGGCCTCGTCTACGCCCCGGCGCTGAACCGGCTCTACGAGGCGACCCTCGGGGGCGGCGCGCGCTGCGACGGGGTGCGCCTCGCCGGGCCGGCGGCGGACGCGCTCGCCGGTGCGCGGGTGGCCGGGCCGAAGCCCCTCGTGGACGCCATCGCGCGAAGCGGCGGCCCGGTCGAGCACCTCCCGAAGGTGCCGTCCCTGGCGCTGCGCCTCGCCCGCGTCGCCGAGGGCGCGATCGACGTCGGCCTCGTCTCGGCGAATGCCCACGACTGGGACCTCGCCGGCGCCGACCTGATCCTGCACGAGGCCGGCGCGCGCCTCACCGATTTCGGCGGCGAGCCCGTGCGCTACAACCGGCCCGAGCCCACCCACGGCGAGCTCGTCGCCGCCTCCGAGGCGCTGCACCCCGAAGCTCTCGCGGCGCTGAGGCGCTGAGGCCCCGAGCCGGCGCGCCCGTTGCAGGGCCGCACCGTCGGCATGCCGCTTCAGCCCGCCCGGCGCCCCGCGACCGGCGCCGCGCCCGTTGCATTGTCGCGGCATCGACGCCATGACAGGCCGATCGCGCGCCCGCCCGCCGGCCCGCGCGGAACCCCGCCAGGAGTGTCCCGTCCCATGCCCGAAACGCCCGGAAAGCAGCTTCTCCACCTCGTCTTCGGCGGCGAGCTCACCCATCTCGACGCGATCGATTTCAAGGACCTCACGAAGCTCGACATCGTCGGGGTCTTCCCGGACTACGCCAGCGCCCACGCGGCCTGGAAGGCCAAGGCGCAGTCGACCGTCGACAACGCCCACATGCGCTACTTCATCGTCCACCTGCACCGCCTGCTCGATCCCGACCGGCCGTGAGCCGGCGGCTCCCCGCCTCGCGAGCCCTCCCCGCCTGAGCGCCCCCTCGCGACGTCCGCATGAACGCCCTGAAACGCCTCCTCCGCTCCCGCGCCGCCCAAGAGGCTCCGCCCGCATGAGCGTCCTGAAACGCCTCCTCCGCTCCCGCGCCGCCCAGGAAGCCCTGGGCGCGCTCGCGGCCGGCTATCTCGGGCTGGTGCGCCGGACGAACCGCTTCGTCGTCGACCCGCCCGACGCCTACGACCGCATCGGCCCGATGCCCGTGATCGCCGCCATGTGGCACGGCCAGCACTTCATGGTGCCCTTCGCGCGCCGCGCGGGCGACCCGGCGGTGAGCCTCGTCTCCCGCTCCGCGGACGGCGAGCTCAACGCCATCGTGCTGCGCCGCCTCGGCATCCGCGCGGTCCGGGGCTCGGGGGCGCGGGGGCGCGACGCGCTCCGCAAGGGCGGCGCCTCGGCGCTGCGCGCCCTGCTGCGGGCGCTGAAGGCCGGCGAGATCGCCGTGCTGACCGCCGACGTGCCGAAGACCGCCCGCCGCTGCGGCCGCGGCATCGTGGTGCTGGCGCAGCATTCCGGCCGGCCGATCGTGCCCGTCGCGGTGGCGACGAGCCGGCGCCTGACGTTCGGGAGCTGGGACCGGGCGAGCCTCGGCCTGCCCTTCGGCCGCGGCGCCATCGTGATCGGCGACCCCGTCCGGGTGCCGCGCGAGGCCAGCCCGGACACGATCGAGGCCGCCCGCCAGGCGGTGGAGCGCGGCCTCGACGCCGTGCACCAGCGCGCTTTCGCTCTCGTCGGCGCCGAGGATCCCGGCGCGGGCCTTCGCGCCTCGGCCGCGCCCCGCAGGGAGCGCGCCGCGTGACCCTCGCCGGCACGATCGACCCGGCCCCGCGCGGGGAGACCGCCGCGTGACCCTCCCCTGGCCCGTGCTCGCCTACCGCGTGGGCCTCGCCCTGCTCGAGCCCGCCGCGCCCGCGATCCTGGCCTGGCGCCGCCGGCGGGGGCTGGAAGACCCGGCGCGCCTCGCCGAGCGCCGGGGCCGGCCGAGCCGCGCCAGGCCCGCGGGCGCGCTCGTGTGGATGCACGGCGCCAGCGTCGGCGAGACCCTCGCGCTCCTGCCGCTCGCCGAGCGGCTCACCGGGCGCGGCGTCGGCGTGCTCGTGACCTCGGGCACCCGCACCTCGGCCGCCGTGCTGGCGCGGCGCCTGCCGCCGGGGGCGATCCACCAGTTCATGCCCCTCGACGGGCCGCGCTTCATGCGCCGCTTCCTGGACCATTGGCGGCCCGACCTCGCGCTCTTTGCCGAATCCGAGCTTTGGCCCAACGCGGTGATCGAGATCACGGCCCGGCAGGTGCCGCTCCTCCTCGTCAACGGGCGCATGTCGGAGCGCTCGTTCCGGCGCTGGCGGCGCTTCCCCGCCGCGATCGGCGCGCTCCTGGCGCGCTTTTCCTCGAGCCTCGCGCAGAGCGCGGCCGATGCGGAGCGCCTGGCCTCCCTCGGCGCCGCCCCGGTCGCGGTGAGCGGCAACCTGAAATTCGACGCGAGCCCGCCCCCCGCCGACCCGCACGCGGTCGCGGCGCTCTCGGGGGTGCTGGCGGGCCGGCCGGTCTGGCTCGCGGCCAGCACCCATCCGGGCGAGGAGGCGGCGGCGGTCGCCGCGCACCGGGCGCTCCTCGACCGCTTCCCCCACCTGCTCACGATCGTGATCCCGCGCCACCCGGACCGCGGCGCCGAGATCGCCGAGATCGCCGAGGAGGCGGGCCTCACGGCCGCCCTGCGCTCCCGGGGCGAGGCGCCGGACCGGGCCGGGGTCTACGTTGCCGACACGGTCGGCGAGACCGGCCTGTTCTACCGGGTCGCGCCCGTGGTCCTCATGGGCGGCTCGCTCGTGCCGCATGGGGGCCAGAACCCGATCGAGCCGGCCCGGCTCGGCGCCGCGATCCTGCACGGGCCGCACGTGCACAATTTCGCGGAGGTCTACGCCCTGCTCGACCGCGCCGGCGGCGCCGGTCCGGTCCTCGGACCCGACGCCCTCGCGGGCGAGGTCGAGGCGCTCCTCGCCGACCCGGCGCGGGCGCGGGCCATGGCGCGCGCCGCGGGCGAGGCGGTCGCCGGCGTCGCCGGCGCGGTCGAGCGCACCCTCCGGGCGATCGAGCCGTTCCTCGCGCCCGCCCTCGAGGCCCGCCGCTGATGCGGATGCGGCGGGCCGTCTCTCGCGCCGGCCGTGAAGGCCCGAGGCCGATGCGGGTACGGCGGGCCGTCTCTCGCATGTGCCGGGGAGGCGCGGCGCCGCTGCGGCGAGCCGATCGAGCCCGCAGGCTGGCCCGCTGGGTGAGGCGCTGATGCGGGCGCCCGCCTTCTGGTGGCGGCCGGCGCCGTCCGGGCTCGCACGGGCGCTCGGCCCGGCGGCGGCGCTCTACGGCGCGATCGCCGGCCGGCGCATGGGCCGGGCGGGCGCACCGGCCCCCGTTCCCGTGATCTGCATCGGCAACTTCACCGCGGGCGGCGCCGGCAAGACCCCGACCGCGATCCGGGTCGCGGAGGCGCTTGCGGCGCGGGGCCTGCGCCCGGCCTTCCTGTCGCGGGGCTACGGCGGGCGGCTCGCGGGTCCGGTCGCGGTCGATCCCGCCCGCCACGGCGCCGACGCGGTCGGCGACGAGCCCCTGCTGCTCGCCCGCACCGCGCCGACGATCGTGGCGCGCGACCGCCCGGCCGGCGCGGCGCTGGCGGCCCGGGACGGCGCCGACGCCGTCGTGATGGACGACGGCCTCCAGAACCCCTCGCTCGCCAAGGATTGCGCCATCGCGGTGGTCGACGGCGCCGTCGGGATCGGCAACGGGCGCGCGCTGCCGGCCGGACCGTTGCGGGCCCCGATGGCGGCGCAATGGCCCCGCGTCGACGCGGTGCTCGTGATCGGGGCCGGGGCGCCGGGCGAGCGGGTCGCGGCCGAGGCCGCCCGCCGGGGCGTGCCCGTGCTGCGCGGCCGCCTCGCGCCCGACGGAGCGGCGGCCGCGGCGCTCGCGGGCGAGCGGGTGCTCGCCTTCGCGGGGATCGGGCGCCCGGAGAAATTCTTCGATACCCTGCGGGCCTGCGGCGCCGAGCCCGTCGTCGCCCGCGCGTTCCCCGACCACCATCCCTACCGTGCCGACGAGATCGCGGCGCTCGCGGCGCAGGCCCGCGCGGGGGGCCTGCGGCTCGTCACGACCGAGAAGGACGGGGCGAGGCTCGCGGGGCTCGGGCTGCCCCTCGCCGGGGTGACGCTGCTGCCGGTGCGCCTGGTGCTCGAGGACGAGGCGGGGCTTGCGGCGCTGCTCGATCGCGCGCTGGCGCGCGGCCGCGCCCGGGACTGAAGGGTTCGGGATTTCAGGGAGGCGGGACGCCGCGCCGCCGGGAGGTTCAGGTCTTCGGGCGCAGCGACAGGCCGAGGCGCTTGAGCACCGCCTCCGGCGACGCATAGGCCTCCTGGTGCTCGACGCTCCAGTACTTGAGCTGGTCGAGCGGGATCGCCTCGCCGGTCACGGCGCAACGCACGAAGGCGCCCGGCTTCACGAGCCGGAGATTGCTGTCGAGATATTCGACGACGGCCTCGCCGCCGCCCCGTTCGAGCTTGTTCATCCAGGGGCCTTCGCCTGCGCCTCAGGCTTTCGGGGACTCAATAGGACAGAGGGGGAAGGGGTTGCAATGGGCGGGGGATGCCCGCGTCATCCTGGCCGAACGCGGGGGAAAGGCCCCGTGTCATTCCCGGCCGGAGCGCGCCCTCACGCTGGGCCACCCCGAGTGTCATTCCCGGCCGGAAGCGGCGTCAGCCGCTGGTGGGGAAGGGGATCCAGCGAAACGACTTGCTGCGCAGCAGCACCTTATGGAGTCCGCACAAGGCGCCGCTTCGCGGCAGCTTCATTGCGCTGGATCCCCTTCCCCTGCGCCCTGACGGGCTCCGGCCGGGGATGACACCGGGGAGGTCCCGCTTCCGATCCCCTCTCCCCGCGGGCGGGGAGAGAGGTGGGGCGAGGGGCCGGTCGGCGGAGCGAGCGGCATCCGTGTCATGGCCGGGACTGACCCGGCCATTTCGATGCGAAGCCCGCGATGCTAGCCGCTGCGGGGGCAGCGCGCCATTCCAGTCGAGTTGGCCGGGACAAGCCCGGCCATGACACGCGTGCGGTGGATGCGCCGAGTTCATCCGACCGGCCCCTCACCCCGGCCCTCTCCCCGCCCGCGGGGAGAGGGAGTTCGCGCGGGGAGAAGACCTCCTCACCCGGCGCGCGCGGCCCAGTCCCACGCGGCGGCGGCGAGAGGGCGGACCTCGCGGGCCATGGCGGCGGCGTTGGCGTTGGTGGCGGTGCCGTCGCGGACGCGGCCGACGATGCCCTGCAGGATCGCGGCGAGGCGGAACAGGTTGTAGGCCATCAGGGTCTCGACCTGCGGGATGCCCGCGAGCCCCATGCGCTCGGCATAGGACGCCGCGTAATCCGCCATCGCGGGGATGCCCAAGGGAGCGATCTCGCGGTTGAGGAGGGTGCCGGTGCCGCCGCCAGTGTCGGAGCGCGGCATCACCCAGGTCATGAGGTGATAGACGAAATCGGCGTTGGGGTCGCCGAGCGTGGCGAGCTCCCAGTCGAGCACCGCGACGACGCGGGGCTCGGTCGGGTGCAGGATGAGGTTGTCGAGGCGGTAATCGCCGTGGACCAGCGCCGGGCGGGAGGTCGGCGGCACCCGGTCCGGGAGCCAGGCCATGAGCCGGTCCATCTCGGGGATGCTCTCGGTTTCGGACAGGCGGTACTGCTCCGACCAGCGCCGCACCTGGCGCGCCACGTAGCCCTCCGCCTTGCCGAAATCCCCCAATCCGATCGCGGCCGGATCGAAGGCGTGGAGGCGCGCGATGGTGGCGTTCATGGCGTTGTAGATCGCGGCGCGCTCGGCCGGGTTGGAGCCCGGGATCGTCGGGTCCCAGATCACCCGGCCCTCCACATGGGCCATGAGGTAGAAGGCGGTGCCGATCACGGATTCGTCGGCGCAATAGACGAGCGGCTCCGCCACGGGAAAGCCTTGCGCGTGCAGGGCCGAGAGCACGCGGAACTCCCGGTCGACCGCATGCGCGGAGGCGAGGAGCTTGCCGGGCGGCTTGCGGCGCAGCACGTAGCGGCGCCCGGGCGTCGTCACGAGATAGGTCGGGTTCGACTGGCCGCCCTTGAACTGGCGCACCTCGGCGGGGCCCGCGAACCCGGGGATGCGGGGCGCGAGCCAGGCCACGAGCGGGGCGGTCTCGAAGGCGAGCGCCGCGGGCACCTCCTTGGTGCCCGAGAAGGCTTCCTGGCGATTGAGTGCGGTCACGCGGGGAGCCTCCCTCTTGTGTGCGGCGCAGCCCTTTTCATCATGGGACGTGCACCGCTGGCAACGGAAGCCCCGCCCCTACCGCAGGAACGCCTGCAAGGCTTTGAGCGTCGCGGGCGCGGCCTCCTCGGCAACGAAGTGACCGCAGGTCACGGACGTTCCCGTCGCGTGCGGCGCGAAGGTCCGCCGCCACACGTCGAGGGGCGATTCGCCCGCGCTCTTCACGAGGTAGAACTCGCTCGACACCACGTGCACGGGACAGGCGATGCGCTGTCCCGCCGCCAGATCCGCTTCGTCCTGTTCGACGTCGACCGTGGCGCCGGCGCGGTAATCCTCGCAGAAGGCGTGGATGCGGGTCGGCTCGTTGCAGCCCGTGCGGTAGGATTCGAGCGCGACCGGGTCGAAGGCCTCGAGGGTGCCGCTGCCGCTCCATTTGGCGAGCAGGCCCTCGAAATAGGGCAGCGGATCGCGGCCGATCTCGGATTCGGGTGTGGGATGGGGCTCGGACAGATACCCCCAATGGGCGGCGGGCTGCTGGCCGGCGCGCATGCGGGCCCAGACGTGGAAGGTCGGCAGGATGTCGAGGAGCGCGAGGCGCTCGACCCGGCCGGGATGGTCGAGGGCGAGCCGGTAGCCCACCCGCGCACCGCGGTCGTGGCCGGCGAGCGCAAAGCGCACGTGGCCGAGCGCCTCCATGACGGCGACCACGTCCCGCCCCATAGCGCGCTTGGAATAGGTCTCGTGCGCGGGGTCGCCCCGCGGCGCCGACGACCAGCCGTAGCCGCGCAGGTCCAGGAGGACGACCCGGTGGGTCTCGGCGAGCGCGGGCGCGAGCCGGTGCCACATGGCGTGCGTCTGGGGAAAGCCGTGCAGCAGCACGAGCGGAGGTCCGGAGCCCTTGGAGCGCGCGAAGATCTTGCCGGCCTCCATATCGATCCAGTGGTGGTCGAATCCGGGGAAGAGGCTGTCGGTCATCGGGGATCCGGGTCAGGGGCGCCAGGCAGGGACGATGTCGGTCCGGGCGAAGTCGTCGCCCTTGAAGAGGAGCGGCGCGTCGAGGGCGCAGGCCAGCGCGTAGGAGAAGCAGTCGCCGATGTTGAGCGACGCCGGGTGCCGGCCCTTGCCGAAGCGCAGGAGCGCATCAACGGCGTGCCGGTGCTGGGCCTCGTCGACGGGCCGAAGCGCCAGTCCGAGATCCCGCACGAGGCGCTCCACCTGGCTCCGCGTTCCGCCGACGCGCCGGCTGCACAGGACGGAGAACGTTTCGAGGAACGAGACCAGGGACAGACGGGCCTCGGCGGCGGCGTCGATCCTGTCGACGAAGATTGCAGCCTCCGGCTCCTCACGGAAGATCGCGACGAGCACGGAGGTGTCCACGACCATCAGTCGAAATGCCCTTCGTCGTTGTAGCCGAGCAGTTCTTCGTCGGACTTGTCCTCGTTGATCCTGGGAAGTGCGGCGAATTCAGCCTGCAGCCGCGCCAGGGCCGCACGGTCGACGCGCCCCCTGGGACGCGAAGGCAGGCTGTCGAGGCGCTGCCGGGCCGCGACCTTGACGGCCTCGGTCAGGGACTCGCCGGTGCGGGCGGCGAGCTCGCGGACGATCCGGTCCGTCTCGGGGTCCTTGATCAGCAGCGCCATGGGGGCCTCGGATATAAACGCAGCCCACCAATATAGATCGCGGCTTTCCGCAGGTCAGCCCCGCTCGCGCTCGACCGCCCGCCAGCCGATGTCGCTGCGGCAGAAGCCCTCGGGCCAGTCGATGCGCGCGACCGCCGCGTAGGCGCGCTCTTTCGCCTCCGCGACCGTGGCGCCGGTCGCCGTAACGGCGAGCACGCGGCCGCCGTTCGCCACGAGCGCGTCGCCCTTCAGCGCGGTGCCGGCGTGGAACACGGTGACGTCCGGGAGCTTTTCGGCGTCCTCCACGCCCCGGATCGCCGAGCCGCGCTCGACCGGGCCGGGATAGCCCCGCGCCGCCATCACGATGGTGAGCGCGGCGCGGTCCCACCACCGCACGTCGAAGCGGTCGAGCACGCCATCGCAGGCGGCGAGCATCGCGGCCACGAGGTCGCTCTTGAGGCGCGGCATCAGCACCTGCGTTTCCGGGTCGCCGAAGCGGGCGTTGTACTCGATGAGCTTCGGGCCCTCGGCCGTGAGCATCAGCCCGGCATAGAGCACGCCCACGTAGGGCGTGCCGCGGGATTTCAGGCCGCGCAGGGTCGGCTCGACGATCTCGCGCATGACGCGGGCCTCGAGCGCCGGCGTCAGCACGGGCGCGGGCGAATAGGCCCCCATGCCGCCGGTGTTCGGGCCCCGGTCGCCGTCGTGGGCGCGCTTGTGGTCCTGGGCGGTCCCGAAGGGGATCGCGTGCGTGCCGTCGCACAGCGCGAAGAAGCTCGCCTCCTCGCCTTCGAGATAGGCCTCGACCACGACCTCCGCGCCGGCCTGGCCCAGGCCTCCGCCGAACATCATGTCGATCGCTCCTTCCGCCTCCTCCACGGTCGTCGCGACCACCACGCCCTTGCCGGCCGCGAGCCCGTCAGCCTTCACGACCACGGGCGCGCCCTGCTCCAGGATATAGGCCTTGGCGGCCTCGGCCTCCGTGAAGCGGCGGTAGGCGGCGGTCGGGATGCCGAACTCGGCGCACAGGTCCTTGGTGAAGCCCTTCGAGCCCTCGACCTGGGCGGCGGCCTTCGTGGGCCCGAAGGCCTTGATCCCGGCGCGCGCGAGGTCGTCCACGAGCCCGGCGACGAGGGGCGCCTCCGGCCCCACCACCACGAGGCCGATGCCGTTGATCCGGCAGAAGGCCACGACCGCCCCGTGGTCGGCGACGTCGATGTTGACGTTGATCCCGCAGGACGCGGTGCCGGGATTGCCGGGCGCGACGAAGAGCCGGTCGCACAGCGCGCTGCCCGAGATCGCCCAGGCGAGCGCGTGCTCGCGCCCGCCCGAGCCGATGAGGAGGATGTTCATGGGCCAGTCCTTCGGGTTCCTGGAGCGCGGCGTCCGCGGGGCTCATAAGCGGCGCGGCGCCCCCCTGCAACCGGCCGGCCCGGGCCGCGGGCTTTGCGACACATCGCCCGTGGGCAAGCCCGCCCGCGCCCGCCCGGCCCCTCGCGCCGGGCCAGCGAAGCGGGTAGCATTCCGGCCATGGCCCTGGACCGCATCGTCGAGAAAGCTCCCTCCAACGCCCCCGAATGGTCGGTCACCGACCTCGCCGGCGCCCTCAAGCGCACGCTCGAGGAGGCGTTCGGCTTCGTGCGCCTGCGCGGCGAGATCTCGGGCTACCGCGGCCCGCATTCGTCCGGCCATGTCTATTTCTGCCTCAAGGACCAGGGCGCCCGCATCGACGCGGTGATGTGGAAGGGCTCGTTCTCGCGCCTGCGCATCAAGCCGCAGGAGGGCCTCGAGGTCGTCGCCACCGGGCGCATCACCACCTACCCGAACAGCTCGAAATACCAGATCGTCGTCGAGACCCTGGAGCCCGCCGGCATCGGCGCCCTCATGGCGCTGCTCGAGGAGCGCCGCCGGCGGCTCACCGCCGAGGGCCTGTTCGCCGCGGAGCGCAAGCGGCCCCTGCCCTATCTCCCCCGGGTGATCGGCGTCGTGACCTCGCCCACGGGCGCCGTGATCCGCGACATCCTCCACCGCCTGGAGGACCGCTTCCCCCGCCGCGTCCTCGTCTGGCCCGTGCGGGTGCAGGGCGAGACCAGTGCGGAGGAGGTCGCGGCCGCGATCCGGGGCTTCAACGCGCTGCCCCCCGGCGGGCCGATCCCGCGCCCGGACGTGCTCATCGTGGCGCGCGGCGGCGGCTCGATCGAGGATCTGTGGGGCTTCAACGACGAGGCGGTGGTGCGCGCCGCCGCCGAGAGCGCGATCCCGCTCGTCTCCGCGGTCGGCCACGAGACCGACTGGACGCTCATCGACCACGCCGCCGACATGCGTGCCCCGACGCCCACGGGCGCGGCCGAGATGGTGGTGCCCGTGCGGGCCGAGCTCGCCGCCACGATCGCGGACCTCGCCCGCCGCCACGGCGAATCGATGCTGCGCGCGGTCGAGCGCAAGCGCACGGACCTGCGCGCCACGGCGCGCGGCCTGCCGGCCGCAGACCTGCTCTTCGCATCGAAGCGCCAGCGCCTCGACATGGCGGCCGCCAAGCTCGGGCCCGGCCTCATCCGCAGCATGCGCGAGCACGAGGAGCGCCTGCGCCGGATCCTCACCCGCATGGCGCGCTTCTCGCCGGCCGTGCGGGTCGCGGCCCTGCGCGGCCGCCTCGTCGCCATCGACCACCGGCCCCGGGAGGCGCTCGACCGGCTCCTCGCGCAGCGCGCCGAGACGCTGAAGCAGTCCGGCCAGCGCCTGAGGGTCGCGCGGGAAACGCTGCTCCGGGCCGAGACCGTGCGGATCGCGCAAGGCCGCGAGCTCGCCCGGGGCACGGGCGAGCGCCTCGCGCCGGCGCTCCGCGCCCAGCTCGACCGCAAGCGCGCCCGCCTCGAGACCCTGTGCCAGCTCTTCGACTCGCTGAACTACAAGTCCGTGCTGGAGCGCGGCTATGCGCTGGTCTGGGACGGCCAGGGCCGGCCGGTGCGCTCGCAGGGCTTCGTCACGGAGGGCCAGGCCCTGACGCTCGAATTCGCCGACGGCCGGGCGGACGCCACCGGCGGCCGCGGCGCACGGCCTCCGCGCCCGGCGCGGCCGAAGCCCGCGCTGGTGGAGCAGGGAGCGCTGTTCGAGGAGCTGTGAGAGGCCATCCTGCTCTCCGGACTCCCTCTCCCCGTTCACGGGGAGAGGGAGTCCGGAGGCGGGCTGCCCTGCGTGTCATCCCCGGCCGGAAGCGGCATCAGCCGCTGAAGGGGAAGGGGATCCAGCACGATGAAGATGCCGCGAAGCGGCGCCTTATGTGCTGACGTATTGAGCTGCTTCGCAGCAAGTCGTAGCGCTGGATCCCCTTCCCCTTCGCCCTGACGGGCTCCGGCCGGGGATGACACCGAGCCCTTTCCCTTCGCATCGCAAGCGCGGCGAGGGGCGCACCCCCTACCCTGCCCCGGACAGGCCCCGTGCGAGGCGTTCGATCCGCTCCGCGGCGCGCGCGATGCCCTCGGCGGTGCGGGCTTCCAGATCCTCGCTGCGGGCGTCGCCCGCGGCGCTCTCGCGGCGCTGGGCGTCGAGCTCGGCCTGGAGGGAGGCGAGGCTGCGGCGGGCCTCCGCGAGCTCGTCCGCGATGGTGAGCGCCGCCATGACGTGGAGGCGCATGTCGCCGATCTCGCCGAAGGCCTTGCGCATCTCGGCGATCTTGCCGTCGTAGAGGCCGGCGAGCCCGGCAAGGTGCGCCTCCTCGCCGTCCGCGCAGGCCATGCGGTAGGCCTTGCCCGCGATCGTCACCGTCACCTGGGGCATGAGGCCCTCTCCCTTACGCCGAACACAAAGGCACGTCGAAACCGCGATCCCGGGGCACCCCTCAGGCCTCCGCGGGCCCGGCCTCGGCGAGCACGTCCCGCACCGCCCCCATGGCGCGCTGGATGCGCCGGCCGACGTCGTCGGCCGCGGTCTCGACCCGGTGCAGGCGCGCGAGCGCCGCGTCGAGCTCGACCGCGAGGCGCGAGCGGTCGTCCTGCATGATCTGCAGCTCGGTCTCGAGGTCGCCCCGCCGCCGCTCCGCCTCGAGCCGGCGCACCACCGCGACCTCGAGGAGGTCGAGGGCGCCGTCGAGGCGCGCCAGGGCGTCGTCCAGGGAAGGGGGCATCGCGTGAGCCGAAATGGGAACCGAGAGTGGAGACGAAAGAGAGGCCGATGAATCGCCGGACCTGCGGAATCGAGACCCCGAGACTAGGCGCGCCCGCCGCCCCCCGCAATGTGCCGCAACGGGATCCCGGCCGGTCGATCGGGTGCGGCCCCGCCGGGCGTCGACGCGGCCGCCCCGCGCGTCCTGCGCCGCCCAACCTTTGACTCGGGGGTTCCCCATGCTAAGGAGCCCGCGATTTCGCGGGCGCCAGGCCCTCCCGGGCGCTCGTCCGCCCCTCGCCTGTCCCTCCAAGCCGCCTGTGGATCGTAGCACCGTGCCCCATCCCGCCTCCGCCGATCGCGTCCCCCACTCCGATCTGGCGAACGCGGTGCGCGCGCTCGCCATGGACGGGGTCGAGCAGGCGAAATCCGGCCATCCCGGCCTGCCCATGGGCGCCGCCGACATCGCCACGGTGCTGTTCACGAAAGCCCTGAAATACGACGCCGCCGACCCGCGCTGGCCCGACCGCGACCGCTTCGTGCTCTCGGCCGGCCACGGCTCGATGCTGCTGTACGCCCTCCTCCACCTCGTCGGCGTCGAGGGCATGACCGCGGACGAATTGCGGCGCTTCCGCCAGCTCGATTCCAAGACCCCGGGCCATCCGGAAAACTTCATGACGCCCGGCGTCGAGACCACCACGGGCCCGCTCGGCCAGGGGCTCGCGACGGCGGTCGGCATGGCGCTCGCCGAGCGCATGCTCGCGGCCGAGTTCGGCGACGGCCTCGTCGACCACCACACCTACGTGCTCGCCTCCGACGGCGACCTCATGGAGGGGATCTCGCACGAGGCGATCGCGCTCGCGGGCCACCTCAAGCTCAGCCGGCTCGTGGTGCTCTGGGACGACAACGGCATCTCGATCGACGGGCCGCTCTCGCTCTCCGATTCCGTCGACCAGGTGAAGCGCTTCGAGGCCTGCGGCTGGCGGAGCCACCGGATCGACGGCCACGACCCGGAGGCGATCGCACGGGCCCTGGAAGAGGCCAAGACCTCCGACCGCCCCACCATGATCGCCTGCCGCACCACCATCGGCTACGGCGCGCCGAAGAAGGCCGGCACCTCGAAGGCGCACGGCGAGCCGCTCGGGGCCGAGGAGCTCGCCGGCGCCAAGGCGGCGCTCGGCTGGACGGCCGCGCCCTTCGAAGTCCCGGACGCGATCCGCGGGGCCTGGACCGCCGCCGGACGGCGCGGCGCCGAGGCTCGCGCGGCCTGGCGCGAGCGCCTTGCGGGGCTGCCCGCGGAACGCCGGGCGGAGTTCGAGCGGCGGATGCAGGGCATCCGCCCCGAGGGGCTCGGGGCCGCGGTGGAAGCCCTCAAGGCCCGCCTCGTCGCGGAGCCGCAGGCGGTCGCGACCCGCAAGGCCAGCGAGATCGCGCTCGAGGCCGTCACGGCCGCGATGCCCGAGCTGGTGCTCGGCTCCGCCGACCTGACCCCCTCCAACAACACCAAGACCAAGGCCGCGCAGGCGGTGCAGCCTGGCTCGTTTGCGGGCCGCTACATCCATTACGGCATCCGCGAGCACGGCATGGCCGCGGCCATGAACGGCATGGCGCTGCACGGCGGGTTCGTGCCGGCCGGCGCCACCTTCCTGGTCTTCACCGACTACGCCCGCCCGGCCATGCGGATCGCGGCGCTCGCCGGCATCCCGGTCGTCTACGTGATGACCCACGATTCCATCGGGCTCGGCGAGGACGGGCCGACGCACCAGCCGGTCGAGCACCTGGCGGCGCTGCGCTCGATGCCGAAGATGCGGGTGTTCCGCCCCGCCGACGCGGTCGAGACCGCCGAATGCTGGCAGCTCGCGCTCGAGCGCCGCGACGGCCCGAGCGTGCTGGCGCTGACCCGCCAGACCCTGCCGCAGGTGCGGCGCGAGGCGCAAGGCGGCAACCGCTCGGCCGCGGGCGCCTACGAGCTCTCGCCCGCCAAGGGCAAGGCCCGCGCGACCATCTTCGCCTCGGGCTCCGAGGTCGAGATCGCGCTCGCGGCGCAGACGATTCTCGATGAACAAAGCTTCGCCGTACGCGTTGTATCGGTGCCCTCGCTCGACCTGTTCCTGGCCCAACCCTCCCATGTCCGCAAAGACGTCATCGGCGACGCGCCCGTGCGGGTCGCGATCGAGGCCGCGGTCCGGTTCGGCTGGGACGCGCTCATCGGTCCGGACGGGATCTTCGTCGGCATGAGCGGCTTCGGCGCGAGCGGCCCCTACAAGGATCTCTACCGCCACTTCGGCATCACGCCCGAGGCGGTCGTCGAGCGGATCCTCAGGACGCACAACATGTGAGGCGCAAACGGCCTCACCGGGCCACGGAACGCACACCAGGTGAGGCGGACGCCCTCACCAAAGTTCGGAACGCACACCATGTGAGGCTCGAGACAGCCTCGTCGGTATCAAGGGAGTCGGCACAATGACGGTGAAGGTCGCGATCAACGGGTTCGGACGCATCGGGCGCAACATCCTGCGCGCCATCGTGGAGAGCGGACGCACCGACATCCAGGTGGTGGCCATCAACGATCTCGGCCCCGTCGAGACCAACGCCCACCTGCTCCGCTTCGACTCCGTGCACGGCCGCTTCCCGAGCGAGGTCCGGGTCGAGGGCGAGAACATCGTCGTCAACGGCCAGACGATCCGCGTCACCGCGATCAAGAACCCGGCGGAGCTGCCCCACAAGGAGCTCGGCGTCGACATCGCGATGGAATGCACCGGCATCTTCACCTCGAGGGAAAAGGCTGCCGCCCACCTCCAGGCCGGCGCCAGGCGCGTGATCGTCTCGGCGCCCGCGGACGGCGCGGATCTGACCGTGGTCTACGGCGTCAACCACGACCAGCTCACCCGGGACCACGTGGTGATCTCGAACGCGTCCTGCACCACGAACTGCCTGGCGCCGGTCGCCAAGGTCCTCAACGATGCGGTCGGCATCGAAAAGGGCTTCATGACGACGATCCACTCCTACACCAACGACCAGCCCTCGCTCGACCAGATGCACAAGGACCTCTATCGGGCCCGCGCCGCGGCGCTCTCGATGATCCCGACCTCGACCGGCGCCGCCAAGGCGGTCGGGCTCGTGCTGCCGGAGCTCAACGGCAAGCTCGACGGCGTGTCGATCCGCGTGCCGACCCCGAACGTCTCCGTGATCGACTTCAAGTTCGTGGCCAAGCGCGCGACCTCGAAGGACGAGATCAACGCAGCCGTGAAGCGCGCCGCCGATCAGCAGCTCAAGGGCGTGCTCGGCTACACCGACCAGCCCAATGTCTCGATCGACTTCAATCACGATCCCCATTCGTCGGTGTTCCATATGGACCAGACCAAGGTGATGGACGGGACGCTCGTGCGCGTCATGTCCTGGTACGACAACGAGTGGGGCTTCTCGAACCGCATGGCCGACACCGCCGTCGCCATGGCGAAGCTGATCTGACGTCCCGCCCCCGCCTGCCCCGACCCCGCACGAACAACCGACGAGGCCCCGCATGTCCGCCTTCCGCACGCTCGATCAGGCCGATGTGAAGGGGAAGCGCGTTCTGGTCCGGGTCGACCTCAACGTGCCGATGGAGAACGGGCGCGTCACCGACGCGACCCGCATCGAGCGGGTGCTGCCGACGATCCGCGAGATCGCCGACAAGGGCGGACGGGTGATCCTGCTCGCCCATTTCGGCCGGCCGAAGGGCCGCGACCTCAAGGAGACGCTCCGGCCCGTGGCCGCGGCTGTGTCGGAGCACCTCGGCAAACCCGTCGCTTTCGCGGAGGACTGCATCGGGGCAGGCGCGGCGCAGGCGGTGCATGCGCTCAAGGACGGCGAGGTGCTGCTCCTCGAGAACACCCGCTTCCATGCGGGCGAGGAGACAAACGAGGCCGGGTTCGTGGCCGAGCTCGCGGCGCTGGGCGACCTGTACGTCAACGACGCCTTCTCGGCCGCGCACCGGGCGCACGCCTCGACCGAGGGTCTCGCCCGCAAGCTGCCGGCCTATGCCGGCCGCTCCATGCAGGCCGAGCTCGACGCGCTCACCAAGGGCCTCGAATCCCCCGCCCGGCCGCTCGTCGCGGTGGTGGGCGGCGCCAAGGTCTCGACCAAGATCGACCTGCTCGAGAACCTCGTCGCCCGGGTGGATGCCCTCGTGATCGGCGGCGGCATGGCCAACACCTTCATCCACGCCACCGGCCTCGGCATCGGCAAGTCGCTCGCCGAGAAGGACCTCGCCGAGACGGCCCTGCGGATCATCGCCAAGGCGCGGGAGACCGGCTGCGCCATCATCCTGCCGGTCGACGGGGTCTGCGCCTACGAGTTCAAGGCCGGCGCCCACCACCACACCTACGGGATCGACGCCATCCCCCGCGACCAGATGATCCTCGATGTCGGCTCGCAATCGATCGAGCGCGTCAATGCCGCGATCAACGACGCCGCCACGCTGGTCTGGAACGGCCCGCTCGGCGCCTTCGAGATCGCCCCCTTCGACCAGGGCACGGTCGCGACCGCGCGCCACGCCGCGGAGCGCACGCGCCAGGGCAAGCTCGTCTCGGTGGCGGGCGGCGGCGACACGGTCGCGGCCCTCAACCATGCGGGCGTGGCGGACGACTTCTCCTACGTCTCGACCGCGGGCGGCGCCTTCCTCGAATGGCTCGAGGGCAAGCAGCTCCCGGGCGTCGAGGCGCTGCGGCAGGGGTGACCCGTGACCGTCCGGCACCGTTGCAGCGGCGTCGAGGCGCCTCGGCAGGGGCGAGGCTTGGCGGTTCGGCCCCCTTGTCCAGGTCGAAAACGGCTCCTCCCGTCGACAATTCGCGGGGGCGGGCCCATCTTTACAGGGACCTTGAGCCCTTGAGCGAGGCTGCCCGCCGTGCCCGACAACGTCCAGGACGTCACGCTGGAGATCCTGAAGAGCATTCAGGCGGATCTCTCGGACTTCCGCGCCGAGGCCACGGAGCGTTTCGAGCGGATCGAAAAGATCCTGCGTGACCAGCGGCGCAACGCAGCCGGCATGCTGGTCATGATGCAGGCCACCGCCGGAGCCTTCGACGAGCGCGTGAAGGACATCGAAGAGCGCGTCGCCGCCCTCGAAGCCCGCACCCAATAGACCCACGAACAGCAACACACGACCAGGGAGACACCCCAGATGGCCCGCATCACCCTCCGCCAGCTCCTCGACCACGCCGCCGAGCAGGGCTACGGCGTGCCCGCCTTCAACATCAACAACATGGAGCAGGCGCTCGCCATCATGGAGGCCGCCAACGCCACCGACGCGCCGGTGATCATCCAGGCCTCGCGCGGCGCGCGCTCCTACGCCAACGACGTCATGCTCAAGCACATGATGGACGCGGTCACCGAGATCTATCCCCACATCCCGGTCTGCGTGCACCTCGACCACGGCAACGAGCCCGCGACCTGCATGACCGCGATCCAGGCCGGCTTCACCTCCGTGATGATGGACGGCTCGCTCAAAGCCGACGGCAAGACCCCGGCGGACTGGGACTACAACGTCGGCGTCACCCGCAAGGTGGTCGAGATGGCCCATCTCGGCGGCATCTCGGTCGAGGGCGAGCTCGGCGTGCTCGGGTCGCTGGAGAGCGGCCAGGGCGAGGCCGAGGACGGTCACGGGGCGGAAGGCAAGCTCTCCCACGACCAGCTCCTCACCAATCCCGACGAGGCCGTGAAGTTCGTGGCCGAGACCAAGGTGGACGCCCTCGCGATCGCCATGGGGACCTCGCACGGCGCCTACAAGTTCTCGCGCAAGCCCGACGGGGCGATCCTCGCCATGCACGTCATCGAGGAGATCCACGCCAAGCTCCCCAACATGCACCTCGTGATGCACGGCTCGTCCTCGGTGCCGCAGGAGCTCCAGGACATCATCAACCAGTACGGCGGCAAGATGCCCCAGACCTGGGGCGTGCCCGTCGAGGAGATCCAGCGCGGCATCAAGCACGGCGTGCGCAAGATCAACATCGACACCGACAACCGCATGGCCATGACGGGCCAGATCCGGCGCATCCTGCAGGAGAGCCCCGGCGAGTTCGACCCGCGCAAGTACCTCAAGCCCGCCATGGAGGCGATGACGAAGCTCTGCCGGCAGCGCCTGCAGGAGTTCAACACCGCCGGCCAGGCCTCGAAGATCAAGCGCGTCCTCACCCCGGCCGAGATGGCCAAGCGCTACGCCAAGGGCGAGCTCGACCCGACCTTCGGGGCGACCCGCCAGGCCGCGGAGTAACGGTCCGCACCCCGCCGCGCCCGGACACACCCTTCCCTCTCCCCTTCAGCGGGAGAGGGGTAGGGCCGTCCTCGGTGTCATCCCCGGCCGGAGCCCTCTCCGGCGCTGGTGCCACCCACGGTGTCATCCCCTTCCCCTCCAGCGGCTGCGCCGCTTCCGGCCGGGGATGACACGGCGGATTTTCCCACTCGAGGTCGATCAGCCTTTCGCCGCAATCCGCGTCCACACGGGGCCTCGCAAGACGGCCCCGTTTTCGCTAGGACACGGGGCTCCCGAACCCGCGACATCCTCCATGGCCGAACCCGCCACCCGCCTCACCCTCATCACGCCCGCGATCGACGACGCGGAGGCCTTCGCGCCGCGGCTCGCGGAGGCCTGCGCGGCCGGCGATGTCGCCTCCGTGCTGGCGCGCTTCGCGGAGGCCGACGAGCGCACGCTGACGAAGCGCGTGAAGGCGCTGGCGCCGGCCGCGCAGGAGGCCGGCGCCGCCTTCGTGATCGAGGTGCCGGGCGATCTCGACCGGGCCGCGATCCTGACCCGCGGCGGCGCCGACGGGGTGCAGGTCTCGGGCGAGCGCGCCGTGCGCGAGCTGCGCGGGCGCCTGAAGGGCGACCGCATCGTCGGCGCGGCCGGGATCCGCTCCCGGGACGACGCCATGGCGATTGGCGAGGCCGGAGCGGATTACCTCCTGTTCGGCGAGCCGCGCCCCGACGGCTCCGTACCCGCGCTGGAGGGCGTCGCCGAGCGCGCCGCCTGGTGGGCCGAGATCTTCGAGACCCCGTGCATCGCCTACGCCCCGAGCCTGGAGGCGGTCGCGGCACTCGCCGCCACCGGGGCCGAGTTCGTGGCGCTGGGCGACGCGGTCTGGAACCACCCGGAAGGCCCGGCCGCGGCCGTGCGGCAGGCGCTCGAAGCGCTCGCACGGGCCGAGGCTCCGCGCTGATGCGGTTCGCCCCCGGCCTCGCTCTCCTCGCGGCGTCGACCCGGCCGATGCGGTTCGTCCCCTGTTTTGCTCTCCTCGCGGCGCTGATCCTCTCCGGCGCGGCGCGCGCGGCGCCGGAGCCCGACATCGCCTACGGAGCCTATCAGCGCGGGCTCTACATCACCGCCCTGCGCGAGGCGACGCGCCGCCTCGAGGCCGATCCCGCCGACGCCCCCGCCATGACGCTCCTCGGCGAGCTCTACAACCAGGGCCTCGGGGTCGCGCAGGACCCCGTCAAGGCCGCGGAATGGTACCGCCTCGCGGCCCAGCGCGGCGACGCCCACGCGCTCTCGTCGCTCGGCCTCATGGCCCTCGACGGGCGCGGCATGGACAAGGACCAGGCGCGGGGCCTCGCCTGGCTCGAGGAGGCCGCCGCCAAGGGCGAGCCCGCCGCCTCGCACAACCTCGCCCTGCTCCTCCTCGGGACCGGCCGCCCCGAGGACCTGCTGCGCGCGGTCGAACTCCTGCGCCGGGCCGCCGAGGCCGAGATCGGCGACGCCCAGCACGCGCTCGGCGTCCTGTACCTGCGCGGCCGGGGCGTGAGCCGCGACCTCGCCGAGGCGGCGCGCTGGTTCGCCCGCGCGGGCCGCAACGGCAACGTCGCCGGCCTCGTCGAGCACGCGATCCTGCTGTTCAACGGCGAGGGCGTGGCCGCCGACGAGGCCCAGGCCGCACGCCTCTTCCGGCGCGCCGCGCTTCGCGGCAACGCCATCGCCCAGAACCGCCTCGCCCGCCTCCTCGCCGCCGGAAGGGGCGTGCCCCAGAACCGGGTCGAGGCGGCGTCCTGGCACCTGATGGCCGCCGCCCGCGGCCTCGCCGATCCCTGGCTCGACGACGCGCTCCGGGCCCTCTCGCCCGACGAGCGCACCCGCGCCGAGCGCCTGGCGCGGGAGCGCTCGACGGCCCTGTGAGGCTCAATCTCCCCGCCGCCTCCTGCTCCCTCTCCCCGCCTGCGGGGAGAGGGGCCGGTCGGAGGAGCGCGGTGTGTCCGGATCATACCCTCCCCCTGAGCCGAGGAGGGTGGACTGCAGAGCAGGCCGGGTGGGGGTTGGTCCAGGAGGCACCTCTCAGCCACGTCCTGCACCGCCCCCCACCCCCGACCCCTCCCCGCAAGGGGGAGGGGAGATCATCGGAGATCGCCCGCTCCACCGACCGGCCCCTCACCCCAGCCCTCTCCCCGCACGCGGGGAGAGGGAGTCATGCTGCGGGGAGCGGGCCGCAACGCTCCCCGCCCTCGCTTGACGCCCCGCCCGTCGCGTGTGAGGAGCGCCCGGCCCCGCCCTTTCCGCCGCAAGACCCGAGGATAGCGATGATCCGCTCGCCCCTGATGACCGTCATGACCGATGCCGTGATGAAGGCGTCGCGCTCGCTCAAGCGCGATTTCGGCGAGGTCGAGAACCTCCAGGTGTCGCGCAAGGGGCCCGGCGACTTCGTCTCGGCGGCAGACCGCAAGGCCGAGGCCATCCTGCGCGAGGCGCTGGAAAAGGCGCGGCCGGGCTACGGCCTCGTCATGGAGGAGAGCGGGGTCGTCGAGGGCGCCGACACGACCCACCGCTGGCACATCGACCCGCTCGACGGCACCACCAACTTCCTGCACGGGCTGCCCCAGTTCTGCATCTCGGTCGGGCTGGAGCGCGAGGGCCAGATCGTGGCCGGGGTGATCTACGACCCCGCCAAGGACGAGATGTTCATCGCCGAGAAGGGCAAGGGCGCCTTCCTCAACAACCGGCGCATCCGGGTCGCGGCCCGCAGCGACATGGCCGATGCCCTCGTGAGCTGCGGCCTGCCCCATATCGGGCGCGGCAACCACACCCAGTTCCTGAAGGAAGCCGCGACCGTGATGGCCCAGGCCGGCGGCATGCGCCGCCTCGGCTCGGCCGCCCTCGACCTGGCCTACGTGGCGTGCGGGCGCGCCGACGCCTATTGGGAGCGCGGCCTCCATACCTGGGACATGGCGGCCGGGATCGTGCTGATCCGCGAGGCGGGCGGCTTCGTCTCGGATGCCGACGGGGGATCGAACCCGCTCGCCGCCCAGTCGATCGCCTGCGGCAACGAGGCCATGCACCGGGAACTCGTGAAGCTCCTCAAGCAGGCGAACCGGCCCTGACCGGGGCGGGCGGCGAAGCGGCCCCGCCGGCCGCTGCCGACCCGGCGCCCGGGGCGGTTCCCGCTCGGCCGGTGCCCCCTGTTGCCAACCCGGCGCCCGATGCGGTTCCCGCTCGATCCACTCGTCCCCGTGTTGCCAACCCGGCCCCCGGGGTCGTTCCAGATTGATCCGCCCGTCCCCCTGTTGCCAACCTGGTGCCCGAGGCCGTTCCGGCTTGATCCGCCGGTGCCGGGCCGTCACAGTGGCGGCGCACCTCAACCGGAACGGAAATGACGAGCGACCGGCCGCCCCTCACCCCGCCGCGGATCTATCTCCTCCGCATGGCGGTGTTTCTCGTGCTCACGGGGTTCATCGCCTTCATCCTCTACCGGCAGATCTGGGAGGCGTTCCTCGCCAATCCCGGCCTCAACGCGCTCATCCTCGGGGTGATGGCGATCGGCATCATCCTGGCGGTGCGGCAGGTCTGGCGCCTCTTTCCCGAGATCCGCTGGGTCAACGCGCTTCAGGCGGGCGACGAGGCCGCGCCGGCGCGGCGCCCGCCCGTGCTCCTCGCCCCGATGGCGGCGCTGATCCACAACCGCTCGAGCCGGGCGGCGCTGTCGGTCACGACCACGCGGTCGCTGCTCGATTCCATCGGGGCCCGCCTCGACGAGAGCCGCGAGATCGTGCGCTACCTTGCGGGCCTGCTGGTCTTCCTCGGGCTGCTCGGTACCTTTTGGGGCCTGATCGAGACCGTGGGCTCGGTCGGGCGCATCATCGCGTCGCTTCGCACCGGGCAGGACGCCGCGGTGCTGTTCGACGAGCTCAAGAACGCGCTGGCGGGCCCGCTCCAGGGCATGGGCCTGTCGTTCTCGGCCTCGCTCTTCGGGCTCGCGGGCTCCCTCGTGCTCGGCTTCCTCGACCTCCAGGCCGGCCAGGCCCAGAACCGCTTCTACGTCGAGCTCGAGGACTGGCTCGCGGCCTCGACCACGGACGTGGCCGCCGACGGCGCAGGCCGCGCCGCCATGCCGGGGCCGGAGCTGACCGCTATCCTCAACCGGATCTCCGCCGCGGTCGCGGAAGGCGGCGGCAACCGCGCCGCCACCCAGGCGATGGCGAACCTCGCGGAAGGCATTCAGGGCCTGGTGCAGCACATGCGCGCCGAGCAGCAGATGATCCGCGACTGGGTCGAGGCCCAGGCCGCGCGGGAAAAGGAGCTCAAGCAGGTGCTCGACCGCCTCTCGCGCGACAGGATCGGGTCGTGAGGGCGCGTGCAAGGGCGCGTGCAAGGGCTCGACCGGCTGTCGCGCGACGGGAGCGGGTCGTGAGCGAGCACCGGCCCGCGCAACCTGATCTCGGCCGGAGGATCGGCTGATGCCCGCCGCGGCCAGCGGGCGGCGCGGGCGCCGGAGCGAGATGAACTATTGGCCGGGCTTCGTCGACGCCCTGTCGACGCTGCTGCTCGCCATCATCTTCCTGATCTCGGTGTTCATGCTCGGCCAGTTCTTCCTGGCGCGGGAATTGTCGAGCCGGGACACGGTGCTGGACCGCCTCAACCGCCAGATCGCCGAGCTCACGGACCTGCTCGCGCTCGAGCGCTCCGGACGGCGCGAACTCGAGCAGAGCGTCTCCGGCCTGCAGACGACGCTCCGCGCCGCGGAGGCCGAGCGCCAGCGCCTGCAGGGGGTCATCGCCTCGGGCGGCGAGGCGCAGGTCCGGGCGGGCGAGCTCGACGCGGCGCTCGCGAGCGAGCGGCAGGCGACCGGGCGGGCGCTCAACCAGGTCGAGCTCCTCAACCAGCAGATCGCGGCCATGCGCCGCCAGCTCGCGGCGCTCGAGGACGCGCTCGCGGCCTCCGAGTCGCGCGACCGGGAATCCCAGGCCCGCATCGCGGATCTCGGATCCCGCCTCAACGTGGCCCTGGCCCAGCGGGTGCAGGAGCTCGCCCGCTACCGCTCGGACTTCTTCGGCCGCCTGCGCCAGATCCTCGGCAACCGCACCGACATCCGCATCGTCGGCGACCGCTTCGTCTTTCCCTCCGAGCTGTTCTTCGCGCCCGGCCAGGCGGTGGTGCGCCCGGAAGGGGCGGGCGAGCTCGACCGCATCGCGTCGCTGCTCCAGGAGCTCGACCGCCAGATCCCTGCCGACATCCCCTGGGTCCTGCGCGTCGACGGCCATACCGACCAGCGCCCGATCGCGACCGCGCAGTTCCCCAACAACTGGGCGCTGTCGGCCTCACGCGCCATCGCGGTGGTGCAGTACCTGATCTCCCGCGGCGTCCCGCCCCAGCGCCTGGTGGCGGCCGGCTTCGGCGAGTTCCAGCCCCTCGACCCGTCCAGCACCGACGAGGCCTTCGCCCGCAACCGCCGCATCGAGCTGAAGCTCACGGAGCGGTGAGGGACCGCGTCATCCCCGGCCGGAGCCCATCAGGGCACAGGGGAAGGGGATGACAAAGGGGGTCTCCCCACCGCCGGAGCAGGGTCCGGCCGGGGACGACACGGCCGCCCTACCGCAAACTCGTCGCCTTGACCCACCACCCGGGGTACGCCCGGCGCAGCGCCCCGGCGGCCGCGGCGGCGGCGGTGCAGTCGTCGTAGAGGGCAAAGCAGGTCGCGCCCGAGCCCGACATGCGGGCGAGCCGGCAGCCGGGCGTCCGGCCGAGCGCCGCGAGCGCGTCGGCGACGACGGGCTCGACCGCGCGGGCCGGGGGCTCCAGGTCGTTGCGGCCGGCCCCGAGGGCGGCGAGGATTTCGGGCGCCGCGGCGCCGGCGGCCACCGCGGGATGCGGCGCTCCGGGAAGCGTCTCGCCCGGCGCGAGGCCGAGCGCCTTGAAGACCCGCGGGGTCTCGACGGGGACGCGCGGGTTGACGAGCACCGCGAAGAGCGGCGGCAGGCGCAGGTCCGGCCCGAGCGCCTCGCCGACGCCGCGCATCATGCGGGCGCGGGGCTCCAGGCAGACCGGCACGTCGGCGCCGGTCCGCCGCGCCGCCTCGCGCAGGGCACGATGGGCGAGCGGCAGGCCGTTGAGGCGGGCGAGCAGCCGCAGGGCCGCGGCGGCGTCCGAGGACCCGCCGCCGATCCCCGCCGCCACGGGCAGGCGCTTGACGAGCCGGAACGCCCCGACCTTCAGGCCGGGCACCGCCTCCGCGAGGAGGCGCGCGGCCTTGAGGACGAGGTTGTCGGCGTCCGCGCCCGCCAGCCCCGCCGTCGGACCCTCGACGTGAAGCGAGAGGGCGTCCCCGGGCTCCAGGGCGAGGCTGTCGCCCGTGCCCGCGAAGGCCACCAGGCTCTCGAGCTCGTGGTACCCGTCCGGCCGGCGCCCGCGCACGTGCAGGGTCAGGTTGATCTTGGCGGGCGCGCGGGTGGCGAGGGGCAGGGGCATGGCGGGCTACATGCCCGAGCGTCCGGGAAATGGGAAGCCGCATGGCTCCCTCTCCCCGCAGCGAGCCCCCTCTCCCCGCCTGCGGGGAGAGGGTTGGGGTGAGGGGCTGGTCGGAATAGCGAGATGTGCCCAGTGTCATGGCCGGGCCTGACCCGGCCATCTCTTCGAGAAGACCGCGATGCTTGTCGTTGTGGGACAGTGCGCCTCCCCGACAGAGGTGGCCGGGACAAGCCCGGCCATGACAACGGAGAGGCCGCGCTCTAGCGACCGGCCCCTCACCCCGGCCCTCTCCCCACCTGCGGGGAGAGGGAGAGAAGCGTCAGCCGCCGTTCTTGGCGGGGCCGGCCGGCGGGGTGGCGGCGGGGGCGTTCTCGGCGGCGGCGGGCTTGGGCTCGTCCTCGAGGCCGTTGTCGATCTTCTTGAGGATCTTGACGAGCTCCTCGTGCTCCGGATCCGAGGCCTTGGCGTGGTCCCACTGGAAGCGGGCCTCGAGGCGCCGGCCGACGCGCCAGTAGGCGTCGCCGAGATGGTCGTTGATGGTCGGGTCGCCGGGCTTCAGCTCGACCGCCTTCTCGAGCTCGCGCACCGCGTCGTCGTAGCGGCCGAGGCGGTAGAAGGCCCAGCCGAGCGAGTCGATGATCATGCCGTCGCGGGGCGCGAGCTCCACGGCGCGCTGGAGCATCTTGAACGCCTCGTCGATGTTGATCCCCATGTCGACCCAGGAATAGGCGAGGTAGTTCAGCACCTGCGCGCGCCCGTTGGTCAGGGTCTCGGGGACGAGCTCCAGGGCCTTCTTGAGGTCGGCCTCGGCCTTGTCCCATTGCTTGGCGCGCTCGTAGGAGGTGCCGCGGTAGAAGAACAGCACCCAATGGCCCCGGTCCGGCGTGCCGATCCGCTCGACCGCGCGGGTGTAGACCTCGGCGGCCCGGCCGTACTCCTTGCGCGAGCGCAGGACGTTGCCGAGCGCCATGATGACCTCGATGTCGTCCGGCCGCTCCTTCATGAGCTGCTCGAGATGGGCCACCGCCTCGGCGCCGCGGTTGAGCTGCTCCAGGTTGGTGCCGATCGCGATGTCGGCGGAGGCGCGAAGCGGCGAGTCCTTCGGGACGCGGCTGAACACCTCGATGGCGCGGTCGAGCTGCTTCAGGCGCTCGTAGGCGTCGGCGAGGGTCACGAGGGCCATGGGGTGCTCGGGCTCCACGTGGAGGCCGAGGCGCAGGTAGATCAGCGCCGGCAGCTCGTCGCCCGAGGACGAGCCCGCGGCGCCGAGGCCGTAGAGCACCTCCGCGGCGCCCTCCTGCGCGTTCGTCACGAAGGGCGCGAGCGGCTTGCCGGATTCGAGCCGGGCGAGGGCGTCGCGCACCACGGGATGGCGCGGCAGCACGGCGTCGAAGGCCTTGTAGACCTCGACGGCCCGGTCGCGGTTGCCGCGCTTGGCCTCGAAGCGGGCATAGGCGTCGACCACGCGCAGGGTGTTGCGCTCGGCCTCGTAGGCGGCCTTGAGCCGCCGCTCGGCCTCCGCGGCGTTGCCGGTGAGGTCGGCGATGAGGCCGGCGTGATAGTCGCGGAAGAGCGTAAAGGCGCGCTCGTTCTTGAGGCGCTCGATCGCCTCCAGGGCCTTCTTGCCCTCGCCCGCGCCCGCATGGGCCCAGGCGGTCAGGAGCGTCGCGGTGAGGTCGGCCTGCCGGCCGCGGCCGCCCTTGGAGAGATGCGTGCGGGCGGCCGCATATTGGCGCGCCTTGATGGCGCGCACGCCGAGGACGAGCTGCGCCAGCCCGTTGGTGCCGTCGCGGGCGACAAGGCGCTCGGCCGCGCGGAAGGCCTCCGGCATCGCGCCGTCGGCCAGGAAGGCCACGAAGGCACGCTCCAAGAGCTCGGCGTTGCGCGGATCGGCCTTGATGGCCTCTCGGTAGAAGGTGACGGCCGCCGCCGTGTCGCGCGCCGCGCCCGCGATATAGGCCGCGAGATAGTTGCCTTCCAGCGAGTTGGCGGGCTCCAGAACCTCGGCGCCGGTCCCCTCCCGGGTGGCGTGGGCCGGTGCCGCCGCGAGGCAGGCCGCCGAGAGGACAAGCGCAGCGAGGCCGCGCACGACCGTGGACGGTTTGAATTCGGGCACGAAGCGTGGCTCCTGTGGGCGCAGCCGTCCAGGCGACGGGGCGCCATACTGGGGCGGAGAATGGCCCTTCCGCCGCAGCCCGGCAAGGGAAAGGTTGACGCGCCGGCCCGGCGCGGGTCCCCCTGCCGCAGGCGCGGCCGGGTCGCGGGAGACCCCATCCGCCCGGCGCCGGAAGCCGCGCCTGCGGGCGGTCAGACCACCGGCGCGCGCAGCGGCTTCTCGGCCGCCGCGGGGCCGAGAAGCCGCCCCAGGGCCTGTTCGAGGTCCCGGCGGCGGTAGGGCTTGCGCAGGAGCGGGATGCTGCGGTCCCAGCCGGTCTGGGCCGCGAAGACGTCCTCCGGATAGCCGGAGGTCAGGAGCACCCGGAGGCCGGGCTGGAGCTCCGCCGCCCGCCGGGCGAGCTCGACGCCGTTCATGCCCTTGGGCAGCACCACGTCGGTGAACAGGAGGTCGAAGGCCTGGCCCCGCCCGAGGAGCGCGACCGCGTCGGCGCCGGTCGAGACCGCCGTGACCGCGTGGCCGAGATGGGTGAGCTGCGAGGACACGAATTGCAGCACCTGCGGCTCGTCCTCGACCACGAGGATCCGCGCCCGAACCCGCTCGGCCTCCGGCGAAGCCGCCGGCTCCGCCGCCGTCTCGGGCTCCGGCCCGACCGAGCGCAGCACGATCGTGACCGCCGTGCCCTCTCCGGGCCGGCTCGCGATGGCGACGTGGCCGCCCGATTGCTGCGCGAAGCCGTAGACCATGGAGAGGCCGAGCCCCGAGCCCTTGCCGATCTCCTTGGTGGTGAAGAACGGCTCGAAGGCCCGCTCCGCCACCTCAGGCGACATGCCGGTGCCGGTGTCGGAGACGGTGACGAACACCACGTCCTGCCCGATCGGCAGGCCGCCCTCGTCCGGTCCGGCGAGCCGCTCCCCGGTGTTGATCGTGAGGGTGCCGCCCCTCGGCATGGCGTCGCGGGCGTTCAGCACGAGGTTCAGGATCGCGCTCTCCAGGAGGAGCCGGTCGGCGAGCGCCTGCGGGGCGCCGACCGCGAATTCGGTGCGGAGCTCGACGGTCTCGCCGACCGTGCGCCGCAGGAGAGGCACCATCCGGCCGATCACGTCCGCGAGCGCGAGGCGCTCGGGCCGCAGCGACTGGCGCCGCCCGAAGGCGAGGAGCTGCTGCGTCAGGTGGGCCCCGCGCCGGGCGGCCTCGAGGGCCATCTCGGCGGTCCGGCGGTGCTCCGGGTCGGGCAGGTCCTCGGCCAGGATCTCGGTGTTGCCGATCACCACGGTGAGGAGGTTGTTGAAGTCGTGCGCGACGCCGCCCGTGAGCTGGCCGATCGCCTCCATCTTCTGCGACTGGCGCAACTGATCCTCGAGGCGCACCCGCTCCGAGATGTCGCGCACGACGCTGAGGATGTCGGCCGGGCGGCCTTGCGCGTCGCGCAGGAGCCGGCGGCGGGTCTCGAGCCAGACCCAGTGCCCGTCCTTGTGGCGGAAGCGGTAGGTGAAGGTCTGGTGCGCCGCCGCGCCCGAGAAGAGCTCGTCGGCCCCGGGCTGCGACTGCCGGGCGTCGTCCGGATGCATCTGGTCCGTGACCGGGCGGCCGACCAGCTCCTCGGGGGCATAGCCGATGATCTCGCGGCAGGCGGGCGAGATGTAGCGGCGGATCCCGTCGGGGCTCGCGCGCACGATCATGTCGGTGGCGTTCTCGGCGATGAGGCGGTAGCGCGCCTCGCTGTCGGCGACGGCCTGCTGGGCCATCCGCTCGTCGTGGACGTCCGTGAGGGTGCCGACCCATTCGAGGACGGTGCCGTCCGGCGCCCGCAGGGGGACCGTGCGGGCATGGGTCCAGCGGTACTCGCCCTGGCCGTTGCGGATCCGGTAGACGTGCTCGGCGGGCTCGCCGGAGGCGAGGGCGCGCCGCCAGACCGCGAGGAGCTCGGCCCTGTCCTCCGGATGCACCGCCTCGGTCCAGGCGTGGCCGCCATAGGCTTCGCGCAGGTGGCTCGATTCCGCCGTCCAGCCCTCGGAATCCAGGATGGCGCCGTCCGGCGCCGCCCGCCAGAACACGCCGGCGCTCGTCTCGATCACGGCGCGGTAGCGGGCCTCGTTCTCGCGCGCCTGCCGCGCGGCTTCGCGCTCGCGCCGGTCGGCCCGCTCCATCGCCATGCAGATCAGGATGAAGGCGAGGGCCGGCACGTAGAGGAGCAGGAGCAGCGCGAGCTCCGCCGACCACCGGTTCACCAGCACGTTCACCCAGGGAAACGGCGTCAGGGAGAAGGCGAGGAGCCCGCGAAGGCCGTGGAACGCGGCGCTGACCGCGAACAGCGCCGCGGCGACGCGCGCGAACCGGAGCCTCCGGGGCGCGTGGCGGACCAGCTCCCAGGCCGAGGCCAGGTTGTAGCCGGTGACGATCGCCGACATCAGGAGCAGGCGGGCCTCGAACCAGCCGCCGATCAGGGGCCAAGCCGCGAGCCATAGGGCCGGCCCCGCGAGCGCGAGCAGCGGCGACGGCTCGCGCCCGTCGAAGACCCGGCAGCCGGTGTACTGGAGCGCGTAGGCGCAGGCGACGAGGAAGTTGCCGGCGAGCAGCAGCATCCAGCCGGGGGCGCCCTGGCCCAGGGTCACGCAGGCGATGCCGAGCGCGCCGAGGCCGTAGCTGCCGCCCCACCAGGCGAGCGCGCGGGTGCTCCGGTGCAGCGCCCAGGAGACGAGGAGGAGCGTGCCGAGGACGGCGAGCAGCAGAACGAAGGCGAGGCCGAGCGTGGCCGGGTCGAGTTTCATCGCATGCGATCGGGCGGGCCAGGCGGACTGGCGGACTGGCGGAGGCAGGAAACGGCCGCGGGAGCGATCCGGATGCCGCTCCCGTACGGGCCCCTCTTGCAGCGCTCCCTTTCCGCCGGTCAACCGCCGCGGATGGTCTAGGTCCTATGCGGCCCAGGATCGGACCGGCGTCCTAGGACCCCATGCGAAAGGTGCGGCTTCCCCTCCAGCATGCAGTCGGCGCTGGAACTGCCTCCTGAAGTTGCATAATCGGTGCCGGCGCGGCCCGAGAACCGGCGCCGGCGGCGCGGCCGGGCGCCCGGTAGCGGTCCGTCAGCGGGGCGTGAAATCGGTGTCGGGCTTCACGCGGCGGCAATACGCCGCCATCAGGCGCGCGCAATCCTCGACATCCTTGAGGCTCAGCAACTCGCACGGCGTGTGCATGTAGCGCAGGGCCACGCCGAGCAGTCCCGTCGCCATGCCGCCCCGGTTGAGCTGCATGGCGTTGGCGTCCGTGCCGGTGCCGGCGGGATTGACGCTGACCTGGTAGGGGATGCCGTCCTCCCGCGCCGCCTGCGTGACGAGGTCGAAGGTGACCGGGTTGGTGTTCGGCCCCCGCGAGACGCTCGGGCCCTTGCCGATGTCGAGCTGGCCGTGGCGGGCCTTGCTGACGCCCGGGTAGTCGACCGCATGATTGACGTCGACCGCGAGACCCGTCTGGGCCTCGATGCTGAAGGCGGCGGTCCGCGCGCCGCGCAGCCCGATCTCCTCCTGCACGGTCGCGACCGCGTAGACGCCCACGTCGGGATCGAGGCCGCCCTCTTCCTTCAGGAGCCGCAGCGCCTCGGCGACGATGAAGGAGCCCATCTTGTTGTCGAAGCCGCGCGCGGTGGCGCGGTCGCCCATGAGGGTCTGGAACTCGTACTGGAAGGTCACCACGTCGCCGAGCTGGACCACCTCCTCGACCTCCTTGCGCGAAGTCGCGCCGACGTCGATCCAGAGGTCCTTGAGCTCCGGCTTCTTCTTGCGCTCGTCCTCCTCCTGGAGGTGGATGGCCTTGCGCCCGATGATGCCCGGCACCCTCTCCTTTCCGTGCACCCACACCCGCTGGCCGACCGGTATTACGCTGTCGTGGCCGCCGATGCCCTTGAAGTAGAGGAGGCCCTCGTCGCTGACGTGGTGGATGATGAAGCCGATCTCGTCCATGTGGCCGGCGAGCATGACCTTCGTGCGGGCATCGGGATTCAGCACCGCGGCCACGTTGCCGTGCACGTCGGTGGTGACGCGGTCCGCGAAGGCCTCCGTGTAGGCCCGATAGACCTTGGCGGCCGGCTGCTCGTAGCCGCTCGGCGAGGGCGCGTTGACGATGGCTTTGAGGAAGTCGAGGGATTGAGGTCGCATGCCCTCCCTATAGCGGCTCGAAAGCGGCCACGCCAACCGGCCCGCGCCGCCGGGCGCCGGTTCTTTACCGTTTGTTAGCCATAGCGGCCGCAACACTGGCGAAAGCGCCCGGCCGCCTCCGCCGGGCTCCTGCCGACGGCGGACGCAAAGGCCCTGCATGACGCGATTCCTGTCCCGTGCGGGCTTGCGCCTCTCGCTGCTGGCGCTCGCGCTCGCGGCGCTTCCCGCCGAGGCGGCGCCTTATGCCAAGCACGAGGCGCCGATCCCGGCCGCGACGCTGGCGCTGATGAAGCAGGCCGGCACCACGCCGGCCGCACCGCTCCTGATCCGGATCTACAAGAAGGAAGCCGAGCTCGAGGTCTGGAAGCGCAGCCCGCGGGAAGACCGCTACGTGCTGGTCAAGACCTTCCCGATCTGCCGCTGGTCCGGGGATCTCGGCCCCAAGCGGCATCAGGGCGACCGGCAGACGCCGGAGGGCTTCTACGCGATCACGCCGGGTCTGATGAACCCGCACTCGGCGCATTACCTCTCCTTCGACACCGGCTTCCCGAACGCCTACGACCGGGCGCACGGCGCCACCGGCTCGGCCCTCATGGTGC
>JAESGR010000114.1_pt1 | contig 155415 bp, 144 predicted proteins | sample 9269771 | NCBI WGS metagenome assembly JAESGR01 (sample SAMN15739572, study PRJNA653492) | algae metagenome | isolation source: Chroococcus sp. CMT-3BRIN-NPC107 and co-occurring heterotrophs from well... | place: USA: Clark Mountains Wilderness, California | collected 2010-04-18
CGGCCGCGGCGGGTGCACGGTCTGACAGGTCGCGGCGGGCGGGGTCAGCCGAGCAGGCCCCGCTCGTAGCCGGCGGCCACGGCGGCGGCGCGGTCGGCGACACCGAGCTTGTCGAAGACGTGGCCGAGGTGGGTCTTCACGGTCGCCTCGCTGACGAACAGCGTCGAGGCGATCACGCGGTTGGCGGTGCCGCGCGCCACCAGCCGCAGGACGGCGAGCTCGCGCTCGGTGAGCTCCTCCTCGGGCTCGCCCCGCAGGCGGTGGACGACCTGGGTCGCCGCGGCCGCGGACAGCACCGACTCGCCGCGGGCGGCCGCCCGGACGGCGGCGAACAGCTCGTCGCGGGGGGCGTCCTTGAGGACGTAGCCGGTGGCGCCGGCCTCGAGCACGGCGTGCACCTCGCGGGCCGTGGCGTAGGTGGTGAGCACGAGCACCCGCGGCGGCGGGCCGCCGCCGTCCTCGCCGCCGCTGCCCCCGGTACCTCCCCCGGCCGTTCCCCGCCGGATCGCGGCGGTCGCGGTGACGCCGTCGCCGCCGGGCATCCGCAGGTCCATCAGCACCACGTCCGGGCGGGTGCGGCGCACGACCGCGAGCGCCTCGACGCCGTCGGCCGCCTCACCGACCACCTCCAGGCCGCCGGCGGCCGAGAGCATGCCGCGCAGGCCGTCCCGCACGACGGGGTGGTCGTCGACGACGACGACCCGCACGACGGCGCCGGTCCCGGCCACGGCGCCGGTCCCAGCCACGGCGCCGGTCTCAGCCACGGCGCACCGGGACCCGCAGCATGACGGCCGTGCCCGCGCCGGGGGCGGACTCGACGACCAGCTCGCCGCCGAGCCGCTCGGCCCGGCGGCGCATGCCGGTGATCCCGAACCGCCCGGGCGCCGCGCCCGCGGCGCCGCGGCCGTCGTCGCGCACGTCGAGGGCCAGCTCGCCCGCCATGAAGCTGAGCGTGACGCCGACCCGGCTCGCGCCGGCGTGCTGCTCGACGTTGCGCAGCGCCTCCCCCGCGACCCGGAGCACGGCGCTGTCGACCTCCGCCGGCACCGGCCGCACCGTCCCGGTGACCACGGCCTCGGCCGCCGTGCCGGTGCGGGTCGACCACTCGTCGACCGTCCGCTTGAGGGCGTCGACCAGGTCGGAGCCGTCCAGCGCCTCGGGCAGCAGCCCCTCGACCGAGCGGCGGGCCTCCCCGAGCGCGTCGCGGGCCAGGTCGCCGGCAGCCACGAGCCGGCGCGTGGCGGCGTCGGCGTCGGCGTGCACGTCGGTGCGGGCCGCCTCGAGCTGGGTCACCACGCCCATCAGGCTCTGCGCGATCGTGTCGTGGATCTCCAGCGCCAGCCGCTCGCGCTCCTCGTGCCGGCCGGACTCGCGGGCCCTGCGCAGCAGCTCGTCGTGCAGGCGCTCGTTCTCAGCGAGCGCGTCCGCCAACCGGCGGTTGACCCGCTCGAGCTCGTCGATCGTCGCGACCCGCTGCTCGGTCAGGCGGTCCTGCTCGACCTCCATTCGCGCGAAGAACAGGCCGAGCCCGACGTTCAGCAGCAGCAGGACGCCGAACAGCCCGGCCTGCATGCCGTTCACCGGGGGCAGCCCGCCCGACTGCGCGCCCGCCATCGTCACCGCCGTCACGACGACCACCGCCGTCCCCGCGCGCCGGTGCAGGTAGCGGCCGGCGTCGAAGTAGCCGATGAAGGCCGACAGCGAGAAGAACGGGTTCAGCACGCACAGGACGGCCAGACCGGCCGTCCGGCCGACCGCGTAGACCTGCGAGGCGGTGTCGTCCGGACCGGTGCGCGACCAGCGGCGCAGCACGAGCAGGACGTGCGCGGCGAGCAGGACCGCGACCAGCACCGCGGCCGCCACCACCTCGGTGGGGCTCATCCGCACGAACGAGGCGGTAGCCGCGCTGGTGGCCGACCCCACGACGAGCAGTACCGGCGGCCCGACCCGCGCCAGCCGGTCCGAGCGCCGGTCGAGCCGGTCCGCGAGGTCGTCCACGACCGCCACCTCCCCCGCCGCCATCGCGCCCGTCACTCCCAGCGGAAGTATCGCGCCGCGAGGCCGCCGAGGGCCACGGCCCACGCGGCCGTCACGAGCAGGTGCACCGGCTCGGGCCAGCCGCCGCGCATGGCGGCGTCGAGGGCGTAGGCGGCCGAGCCGAGCGGGGTGAGCGCCACGACGTCGGCGAGCCACCCGGAGAACACCGTGACCGGGACGTACACGCCGGCGGTGAACATGCTGGGGACGAAGACCGCCGTGCCGACGACGGCGGCCGTGCGGGTCGAGGCGACGACCCCGCCGAGCAGGCACCCGGTGGCCAGCGAGGCCAGCAGCGCCAGGAGCAGCGCGAGCGCGTAGGGCAGCGGCGCCTGCGGGAGCGGGGCGCCGTAGACCAGGCGTCCGGCCGCGATGACGAGGACGGCCGAGACCACGACGGCGGCGCCGTGCAGGGCGACCTGGGCCGCGAGCAGGTGCCACGGACGGGCGGGGCTGGTCGCCACCCGGCGCAGGACCTTGTTCTCGCGGTAGGCGGTGAGCACCTGCGGCATCGCCTGCACCGAGGCCATGATCACCGCGAGCAGCACCGAGATCGGCACGTACAGGTCGAGGACCCGCAGCCCGCCGAGCTCGGGGTCGGGCTCCCGGAACGGCGGCACCAGGCCGATGACCACGAGCAGCAGCGTGGGGAAGCCGGCGATCCAGAACAGCGAGAACGGCTCTCGCAGGAACAGCCGGGTCTCGGCGGCCAGCACGGCGCGGGCCGGACGGGCGCGGCGGCGGGTGGCGACCGGGCCGGACGGGACCGACGGGGCGGTGCCCGCGGCGGTGCCGGAAGGGGCGGGGGCGGCGGTGCTCATGCGGTGACCTCCGTGCGGTCGCTGGCGGACGCGTCGCCGGACAGGCGGCGCACGACGTCGAGGTAGGCGTCGTCGAGGGTGGACTCGACGACCCGCAGGCGGTGCGGGACCGTGCCGGTGGCGTGCAGGTGCGCGAGCACGGCGGTGACGCCGTCGTCGTCGGCCTGCACCTCGACCTCGGCGCCGCGCGCCCGGGCCGAGCGCACCCCCGGCAGGGCACCCAGGACCTCGAGCTCCGGCGGGCGGAGCGGGTCGCCGGTGCCGAACGACATCACGGTGGGGGCGCCGCTGCCGCGGACGACCTCGGCCGGCGTCCCCTGCGCGACGACCCGGCCGTCGGCGACCAGGACCACGCGGTCGCACAGCCGCTCGGCCTCCTCCATCAGGTGGGTGACCAGCACGACGGTCGTGCCGCCCTCGCGGACGTCCTGGACCAGCTCCCAGGTGGCCCGGCGGGCCTGCGGGTCGAGCCCGGTGGTGAGCTCGTCGAGCAGGACGACGCGCGGCCGGCCCACCAGGGCGAGCGCGATCGCGAGCCGCTGCTGCTGCCCGCCGGACAGCGCCTCGTACCGGGTGCGGGCCGACCCGGACAGCCCGAGCCGCTCGAGCAGGCCTGCGGGGTCGAGCGGGTCGTCGTGGAAGGCGGCGAACAGGCGCACGGCCTCCAGGGCGGTCAGCCGCGCCTGCAGCCCCCCGCTCTGCAGCTGGACCCCGAGCACGCGGGTGACCTCGGCGCGGTCGCGCCAGGGCACCAGCCCGGCGACCGTGGCCGTCCCGGAGTCGGGCCGGCGCAGGCCCGCGACGATCTCGACGGTCGTGGTCTTGCCGGCCCCGTTGGGGCCGAGGACGCCGAGCACCTCGCCCTCGTGGACGTCCAGGTCGATCCCGTCGACCGCCCGCGTGCTGCCGTAGCTCTTGCGCAGGTCGCGCACCTCGATGACTGGCATGCGACCAGGCTGTCGGGCGCGCGGTGCGGTTCCGTCCACCGATCGGCTGGGACCGGTGCGCCGATCGGCCAACCGCCCGGGGCGCGGCCCGCGGCGGGCTCAGCGGCGGGCTCAGCGGCGGGCTCAGCGGTGGGCGGCGGGCTCCTGCTCCGAGGTGCGACCGGCCCCGGCGGGCGCGGACGGCACCCGGACCGGGACGGGCGGCGCCTGGCGACCGCGGGCGCGGCGCACGGCCAGGACGAGCAGGCCGAGCCCCGCGATGACGGCGCCCGCGGCCGCGGTGGTGACGAAGCCGGCCCAGGGCCCGGACGCGTCGATGCTCGCCCCGGCCAGCGGGCCGCCGACCGCGCCGCCCAGGGTGAGCGCCGACCCGTGCCAGCCCATGGCGACGCCGCGGCGCTCCTCGGGCACCAGCCGGGCGACGGCCTCGGCCGTGGAGGAGATCACCGGGGCGCAGAGCGCGCCGGCGACGAAGATCGCCGCGCACAGCTGCCAGACCGAGTGCGCGAGCCCGACGGGGGCGGTGCACACGGCCAGGCCCAGCAGGAGCCAGAGCGGGTGCGGCGCCCGACGCAGCTGGCCGAGGACCAGCGCGCCGACGATCGAGCCCACGCCCCAGAACGCGAAGACCAGGCCGGTGCGGGTGACGGCGTCGAGCTCGCGCAGCAGCGAGATGACACCGACGTCGGTGCCGTAGAGCACGAGCGTGGCGCCCGCGGTGGCGGCCAGGACGACGACCAGCGCCGGCGTGAGCCAGCCGGCACCCGGCCGCAGCGGGGAGCCCCCGCGCCGGGGCGGGCGCGCCTGCTCGACCCCGGCGGCGGCGTGGGGGGAGGTCTCCGGCAGCCGGGCCGCGGGGGTGTCGTCGTCCGGACGGGCGCTGCGGACGGGCGGGTCGAAGGCGAACAGCCCGACGCCGGCGAGCAGCACCGAGCACGCGACGGCCACCAGCGCCGCACGGGTCGACCAGGCGGTGGCGACCCAGACGCCCAGCGCCGGGCCGGCCATGAACGACAGCTCGACGCCGATGGAGTCGACCGCGTACGCCGTGCGGCGGCGCTGCTCGGGCACGAGCACGCTCAGCGACTGCCGCACGACCGAGAAGATCGGGATCGCCAGCAGGCCGCCGACGACGGCGAGGACGAGCAGCCAGGCGTAGGGGACGAAGCCGGCGACGGCGAAGACGGCGGTCTCCCCCACCAGCGACGGCAGCAGCGCCCGGCGCAGGCCGGTGCGGTCGACCGCGTGGCCGCGCCACGGCGCTCCGACCGCCGCGCCGACGGTGAACGCGGCCGCCACCCACCCGGCCGCGGCGTACCCGAGGCCGAGGGTGGTGACGACGTGCAGCGTGAGGACCAGCCCGCCGGCCGTGTGCGGCACCCGCGCCACGACCCCGAACAGCAGCAGGGTGCGGACGTCGCGCTGCGACAACAGCTCTCGGTACGGGGTCAGCCTCACCCCGCGATGGTGCCAGCCCGCACCGACGGTCCCGCCACCGCGTTCGGTCAGGCCGGGACGACCCGCAGCTCCAGGGAGTCGACGTGCTCGGCGACGGCGTCCGAGGCGGCCAGCGCCTCGCCGACGCGGGCGGTGAGGGCGTCGAGCCGCTCGCGGGACAGGCCCGGGACGACGGCCAGGACGACGGCGAGCTCGGCCCGCCGCCCGGGCTCGCAGCGGGCCGCGGCCAGCTCGGGCTCCGCCGCGGCCAGGGCGCCCACCGCGCGCACGACGTCCGGCTGCTGGGGCGACGGCACCCAGGGGCGGTCCTGCGCGATCGCCCACACGGCGGGACGCGGGACCAGCACACCGGCGCCGCCCGGGTCGACCACGAGGAGCTGGCAGCCGTCGTCGACCGCCGAGAGCGCGGCCCGCCGCGGGTGCACCGGCACCGGGCGGGCCCGGTCGTCCCAGGCCGCCAGGGCCGCGGTGCTGCTGAACACCGGCAGCGCCTGCCGGCCGTCCGGTGCCGTCAGCAGGACCAGCGCCATGTCGGCGCTCTTGTCGGTGGCGAGCCCGGTGAGGCTGCTCTCCTCGGCCTCGCCCAGCACCGCCACCACCGGGACGATCACGCGCGCCGACGACAGCGCGGCGACGACCCGGCGGACGTCGCCGGAGGCCAGCGCCTCGACCAGGACGGGGTCGGCGCCGCCGTCGTCGTCCGGGAACTGCTGCGGCGACAGCAGCCCGCTCACGTCGGCCTCACGGCAGGACGGCCTCCACCTCGACCTCGACGAGCATGTCGGGGTGCACCAGGGCGGCGACGCAGACCATGGTCGCGGCGGGCCGCACCTCCCCCAGCACCTCGCGGTGCGCGGCGGCGACGGCGTCGCAGTGCTCGGGGCCGACGACGTACATGCGCGTGCGCACGACGTGCTGCAGGTCGGTGCCGGACCGCTCGAGCGCGCGGCGCACGACGCCGAACGCCTCGAGCGCCTGGGCGCCGGCGTCACCGGGGTGGAGCACGTCGCCGTCGACCGCCGAGGTGCTCCCGGCGACCAGGACCCGGCCGTCGACGACGACGGCGCGGCTGTAGCCGGTGACGTCCTCGTAGGGCCCTCCGCCGGAGACCCGCCGGATGCGGTCAGGCACCGGTTCCGCCGGCGGTCGCCAGCGCCTCCGTGAGCGTGAAAGCGCCTGCGTAGAGGGCCTTCCCGACGATGGCGCCCTCGACGCCGAGCGGGACCAGCTGACGCAGCGCCTCGAGGTCGGCGAGGCTCGACACCCCGCCCGAGGCGACGACCGGGCGGTCGGTGCGGTCGCAGAACTCCTGCAGCAGAGCGGTGTTCGGTCCGGTGAGCGTGCCGTCCCTCGAGACGTCGGTGAGCACGTAGCGGGCGCACCCGTCGCGGTCGAGCCGCTCGAGGGTCTCCCACAGGTCGCCGCCCTCCTGCGTCCAGCCGCGCGCGGCGAGCGTCATCCCCCGGACGTCGAGCCCGACCGCGATGCGGTCGCCGTGGCGCGCCACGACCTGCGCGGTCCACGCCGGGTCCTCGAGCGCGGCGGTGCCGAGGTTGACCCGGCGGCACCCGGTGGCGAGCGCGCGCTCGAGCGAGGCGTCGTCGCGGATCCCGCCGGACAGCTCGACGTCGACGTCGAGCGCGCCCACGACCCCCGCGAGCAGCTCGGCGTTGCTCCCCCGCCCGAACGCGGCGTCGAGGTCGACGAGGTGGATCCACCGCGCGCCCTGCTCCTGGAACGAGAGCGCGGCGTCGAGCGGTGCGCCGTAACGGGTCTCGCTGCCGGCCTCGCCCTGCACGAGCCGCACGGCCTGGCCGTCGGCGACGTCGACGGCGGGCAGCAGCTGCAGCGGCGGTGCCGCGGTGGGGTCGGTCACGAGGAGGGCCTCCGGTCGAAGACGAGGATGACGAGCACGGGCCAGGCGAGCAGCGACAGCACGGCGGCCGTCGCCCGCAGCGACCAGGCGGGCACCTGGGTCCACAGCAGCGCGTTGAGGACGAGCAGCACCGCCAGCAGCGCGACGTCCTGGCGGCGACGACGCGCGCGCAGGATGCTGTCGGCGCGTGGGCGGCGTCTCTTGTTCGCCGGCAGCGCGCGGAGCGGAGAACGGCCACGCCGCTTCGCGCCGCCGCGTGCAGCCGCCGGCACCCGGCTCTGCACCGCCTCGCGCTCCGCCCGGCGGCGGGCGCGCTCCTTGCTCACGACCGGTCCGCCCGCGGCCGGCCCGGTGCGCGCCGGCTCACGAGAGCGACCCGACCCAGGTGCGCAGCAGCTGCAGGCCGGCGTCGCCGGACTTCTCCGGGTGGAACTGGGTGGCCGACAGCGGGCCGTTCTCGACCGCGGCGACGAAGCGGCCGCCGTGCTCGGTCCACGTGACCAGCGGCGGGCGCAGCCGCGAGCCGGAGCCGGCGTCCTCGAGCTCCCAGCGCTGCACCCCGTAGGAGTGGACGAAGTAGAAGCGCGCGTCCTCGAGGCCCTCGAACAGCCGCGACCCCTCCGGGACGCTGACGGTGTTCCAGCCCATGTGCGGCACGACCGGCGCCTGCAGCGGCTCGACGGTGCCGGGCCACTGGCCCAGGCCCTCGGTGCGGCGTCCGTGCTCGACCCCCTCGCCGAACAGGACCTGCATCCCGACGCAGATGCCCAGCACGGGCCGCCCGCCCGCGAGCCGGCGGTCGACGACCTGGTCGCCCCGCACGGCGCGCAGCCCGGTCATGCACGCCTCGAACGCCCCGACGCCTGGAACGACGAGCCCGTCGGCCGCCTCGGCGGCGGCGCGGTCGGCCGTGAGCTCGACGGACGCGCCGACGCGCTCGAGCGCGCGCACGGCGGAGCGCACGTTGCCGAAGCCGTAGTCGAGGACGACCACGCGGGGAGCTGCCACGGGTCCAGCCTACGAGGCGGGCGAGTCGTCGCCGGTGCCGGCCGCGGGCCCGGCGGACGGCCCGGCACCGTCCGGCGGCACGTCGGCGCGCGGACGCAGCCGGACGGCCCACACCACCATGCCGAGGGCCACCAGCGCCGCGACGACCGCGACCACCCACGACCCGTCGGCCGTGGCGGCGCGGACCCCCTCGACCACGGCGAGCAGCGCGGCCACGACGGCGACGACGACCGCGGCGGCACGGTCGGTGCGGCGACGGCGGGCGGCGCGACCGGGCTCCCACGCCGGGCCGCCCGGGCCCGAGGGGGTCGGGCGCAGCCCGGTGCGCACCGCGCCCGGCACGTCGGCGGGGTCCGTGCTGCCGACCAGCAGCGCGTGCACGACGTCGGGCAGGGTCGAGACGAGCAGCCCCGGCTGCGGCGCTTCGGCCAGCGCGCCGCGCACCCACCGCCGGGCCTCGACCTGGCCGCCGTCGGAGCGCAGCAGCAGCACCGGCGCGCGACCGAGCACCCGGGACAGGCGCGGCACGGCGGCGTCGGCGTCGACCGCCGGGTCGAGGACGACGACGCACACCCCGTCCGCCGGGACGACGTGCCCGTCGGCGCCGAGCCCGGCGCAGGCGCGCGCCAGCCGGGTCGGGTCGGGCGTGGGGACGACGAGCAGCCTTCGGGCCGGGGGGCGGTCCTGCCCCGGGTCCGGACCGGTCACAGCGTGCCCTTGGTGCTGGGCACCCCCTGCACCCTGGGGTCGACCGCGATCGCCGCGCGCAGCGCCCGGGCGACGGCCTTGAACTGGGTCTCGACGACGTGGTGCGGGTCGCGGCCGGACAGCACCCGCACGTGCAGCGCGAAGTGGGCGTGGAACGCGAGCGTCTCGAACACGTGCTGGGTCAGCGAGCCCGCGTAGGCGACCCCGCCGCCCCCGCCGCCGATCAGCGCGTACGGCTGGCCCTCGGGCTCGCCGGTGTGCACGCAGTACGGCCGGCCGCTCACGTCGACGACGGCCTGCACGAGGCACTCGTCGAGGGGCACGGTCGCGTCGCCGAAGCGGGAGATGCCCTGCTTGTCGCCGAGCGCCTGGCGGATCGCCTGCCCCAGGACGATGGCGGTGTCCTCCACCACGTGGTGGGCGTCCACGTGGGTGTCGCCCTGCGCCTCGACGACGAGGTCGAGCAGCGAGTGCCGGGCCAGCGCGGTGAGCATGTGGTCGTAGAAGCCGACCCCCGTGGACACCCGGGCGGTGCCGGTGCCGTCGAGGTCGACCTCGACGACGACGGCGGACTCGCCGGTCGTCCGCTCGATCCGGGCCGTGCGGCTCATCGCTGCTCCTGGTCCTGTGCGTCCTGTGCGTCGTCTGCGTCCTGTGCCTCGCGCGCCCCCTGCGCGCCGGGGGCCAGTGTGGCAGCCAGCGCGGCCAGGAAGGCCGTGGTCTCGTCCGGGGTGCCGGCGGTGACCCGGAGGTGACCCGGGATGCCGACGTCGCGGACCAGGACGCCGTGCTCGAGAAGGCCCTGCCACGCGGCCTTCTCGTCGTCGAGACCGCCGAACAGCACGAAGTTGGCGTCGCTCGGCACCGGGGTGAGACCGAGCATGAGGAGCTCGCGCACCAGCCGGTCGCGCTGGTCCTTGATCGCCTCCACCGTGCCGAGCAGCCGCGGCGCGTGGGCGAGGGCGGCCCGCGCCACCGCCTGGGTGACGGCGGACAGGTGGTAGGGCAGTCGCACGAGACGCAGTGCGGCACAGAGGTCCTCGTCGGCGGCGAGGTACCCGAGCCGCGCCCCGGCGAGCGCGAAGGCCTTGCTCATGGTGCGGGTGACGACGAGGCGCTCCCGGCCGGGGAGCAGCGAGACCGCCGAGGCCGTGCCGGGTCGGGCGAACTCGGCGTAGGCCTCGTCGACCACGACGATGCCCGGGGCCACGTCGTACACGGCCTCGACGAGGGGCAGGTCGAGTGCGGTGCCGGTCGGGTTGTTGGGCGAGCAGAGGAACACCACGTCGGGACGCAGCTCGCGCACGAAGGCGGTGACCTCGGCGGCCTCGAGCGAGAAGTCGGCGCGGCGAGGGCCGTCCACCCAGGTCATGCCGACGCCCGTCGCGATGACCGGGTGCATCGAGTACGCCGGCGTGAAACCCGCTGCGGTGCGGTGCGGTCCGCCGAACGCGAGGGCGAGGTGCTGCAGCACCTCGTTCGAGCCGTTGCCCGCCCACACCTGGTCCGGGCCCACGGGGCACCCCGTCGTCGCCGTGAGGTACGCGGCGAGGTCCTCGCGCAGGGCCGTGTGCTCGCGGTCGGGGTACCGGTTCAGGCCGGCGACCTCCGCCGCCACGGCCGCGGTGACGTCCTGGACCACCTCGGCCGGGACGGGGTAGGAGCTCTCGTTGGTGTTGAGGCGCACCGGGACGTCGACCTGCGGTGCGCCGTACGGCTCGCGCCCGCGCAGGTCCTCGCGCAGGGGCAGCCGGTCGGTCCGGCCCACCGGGGTCAGGACCCGAACCGGGCGGTGACGGCCTCGCCGTGCGCCGGCAGGTCCTCGGCCGTCGCCAGCGCGACGACGTGGTCGGCCACCTCCGCGAGCGCCTCGCGGCTGTAGTCGACGACGTGGATGCCGCGCAGGAAGGTCTGCACCGACAGGCCGCTGGCGAAGCAGGCGCACCCGCCGGTGGGCAGCACGTGGTTCGACCCGGCGCAGTAGTCGCCCAGCGACACCGGCGCGTACGGGCCGACGAAGATCGCCCCCGCGTTGCGGACCCTGGCGGCGACGGCAGCGGCGTCGGCCGTCTGGATCTCCAGGTGCTCGGCGGCGTAGGCGTCGACCACCGTCAGGCCCGCCTCGAGGTCGTGGACCAGGACGACGGCGGACTGGGGGCCGGCCAGCGCGGTGGCCACCCGCTCGGAGTGCTTGGTGGCGGACACCCGCTCCACCAGCACCGCCTGCACCTGCTCCGCGAGCGCGAACGAGGCGGTCACCAGGACGCACGCGGCGTCGGGGTGGTGCTCGGCCTGGCTCACCAGGTCGGCGGCGACGTGCACGGGGTCGGCCGTGTCGTCCGCGAGGACGGCGATCTCGGTGACGCCGGCCTCGGAGTCGATGCCGACCAGGCCCATCACGAGCCGCTTGGCCGCGGTGACGTAGGCGTTGCCCGGCCCGGTGACGACGTCGACGGGTGCGCAGACCCGTTCTCCGGCGCGGGGTCCGTCGGTCTCGCTGGCGCCGTGGGCGAACATCGCCACGGCCTGGGCACCCCCGACCGCGTACACCTCCTCGACGCCGAGCAGCGCGCACGCGGCGAGGATCGTGGGGTGGGGCAGGCCGCCGAAGTCCTTCTGCGGCGGGGACGCCACGGCCAGCTCGGCGACGCCGGCCTCCTGCGCCGGCACCACGTTCATCACCACGCTGGACGGGTACACCGCCAGGCCGCCCGGCACGTAGAGCCCGACCCGGCCGACCGGCACCCAGCGCTCGGTGACGGTGCCGCCGGGGGCGAGCCGGGTGGTGGTGTCGGTGCGGCGCTGGTCGGCGTGCACCAGGCGCGCGCGCCGGACCGACTCCTCCAGCGCCGCGCGCACGGCCGGGTCCAGCGCCTCCAGCGCCGCGGCCAGCGCGGCGGCCGGCACCCGCAGCTGCTCGGGCCGCACGCCGTCGAACCGCTCGGACGCGTCCCGCACGGCAGCCGCACCGCGGGCGCGGACGTCGTCGACCACAGGACGGATCCGCTCCACCGCGGCGCCGACGTCGAGCACGGCGCGGGGCAGGTGCCCGCGCAGCTCGCGGACGTCGAGCTCGCGGCCACGCAGGTCCAGGTAGCGCATCACGCGGTCCAGGGTACGGCGGTGCCGGCCGCCCCGGACGCCGGCCGACGCCCTCGACGGCACCCGCCTGGGCGGACGGCCCCACCGGCCCGCCGTCAGCGCGCGGCGACCTCGGGGTGGGTGGCGCGGTAGGCGGGCAGCAGCGCGCCGAACAGCTCGTCCCAGTCCGGCGCGGGGCCGCCCTCGAGCTGCGCGCCGAGGGCGGCGAGGTGCGCCTGCCAGCCGGCGGCGTGCCCGTGCGCCTGGTTCGCGGGCAGCCGGGTGTGCTCGATCCGCAGCACCGCGCCTCCCGGCGCGGCGGCCACCCGGACGGCGACGACCGAGTCCGGCTCCCCGTCGAGCTCCCAGGTGACCTCGTAGCCCGTCGGCGCCTCGCAGCGTGTCACCGCACCGCGGCTGCTGCCGTCGCCGCCGAAGTCGATGACGTAGCGAGCGCCGACGGCCGGCGGGCCGTCCACCGTCGTCGGCGCCATCCACCGGCTGATCCGCTCCGGGTCGGTGACGGCCTGCCACAGGTCGTCGGCGCCGGTGCGGAAGGTGTGCTCCAGCGTCACGGCCGGCCCGTCGTCGCGCCGGCTCAGCACGCCCCACAGGTCCGGGTGCGTCGTCTCGCTCATCGTTCCTCCTCGCCGCCCTCGGCGGCCTCGTCGTCCCCGCGCGCCGTCCGGCGTCCACGGGCGATCTCGGTCTCGAGCGCGGACATCCGCCCGCGCCAGAACCCTCGGTACCGCTCTAGCCACACGTCGACCTCCTGCAGCGGCTCGGTGCGCACCGCGTAGATGCGGCGGGCGCCCTGCACGCGCACGTCGGCGAAGCCGTTCTCCCGCAGCACCCGCAGGTGCCGCGACACCGCGGGCTGGGTGATGCCGAACTCCTCCACCACCCGTGCCGTGAGCTCGCCGGCGCCGGTCTCGCCGTCGGCGAGCAGCTCCAGCAGGCGGCGGCGGACCGGGTCGCCGAGGACGTCGAACGCGTGCACCCGATCGTTGTATCACGATTGCGTTATATAACGCAACGCTCATCAGTGACGACACGGTCGCAGTTCGCCCGGATGCCTCGCCGCACCGTGGCGCCGGGGCTACGGTCAGGGGGTGCAGAGGCTGGCGCTGTTCCCGCTCGGCACCGTGCTGGTGCCCGGACTGGTGCTGCCGCTCAACGTGTTCGAGCCGCGCTACCGGGCGCTCGTGGCGGACCTGATGGACAAGCCGGAGCGCGAGCGGGTGTTCGGGGTCGTGGCGATCAAGTCGGGCCACGAGGTGGGTGAGGGAGCGGCGCAGGCGCTGCACTCGGTCGGCACCACCGCCGTCGTGCGCCAGGTCACCGAGAACGCCGACGGGACGGTCGGACTGGTCACCAGCGGCGCGGTGCGGTTCCGCCTGCACGAGGTCGACGAGGCCGCCGGCACGCCGTACCTCACCGGCCTGGTCACCGCGCTGGAGGACCACGAGGGCGACGACGTCGACGTCGAGACCCTCGCGGACAAGGTCTCGGCGGCGTACGCGCTGTACCGCGACGAGCTCGGGCTCGACCCACCGGAGCTGCCGTCGTCCCCGCGGGTGCTGTCCTACCTCGTGGCCGCCGGCATGGTGCTCGACGTCAACGACTCGCAGTCGCTGCTCGAGCAGCCCGACACCGCCCGACGGCTGACCGCCGAGGCCCGCCTGCTGCGGCGCGAGCGGATGCTCGTCACCGCCCTGCGCGCCCTGCCGCACCAGGGCGGCTGGGAACCGGCCAGCCTGAGCTGACCGCCGGCTGGCAGGGTGTCGGCGTGACGATGACCCCGGCCACCCGTGCGCTCGAACGGGCGCGGGTGGCGCACACCGTCCGCGCGTACGAGCACGACCCGGGCACCACCGCGGCGGCCGGCGGCTACGGCCTGGAGGCCGCGGCGGCGCTCGGCGTCGACCCCGCGACGGTGTTCAAGACGCTGCTGGCCGACGTCGACGGCCGGCTGGTGGTCGCGGTGTGCCCGGTGACGGCCCAGCTCGACCTCAAGGCGGTGGCGGCCGCGGTCGGCGGCAAGCGGGCCAGGATGGCCGACCCGGCCGCGGCCGAGCGCGCGACGGGGTACGTGGTCGGCGGGATCAGCCCGCTGGGGCAGCGCAAGCGGCTGCCCACCGTGGTCGACGCCAGCGCCGCCGGCCTGCCGACGGTGCTGGTCAGCGCCGGGCGCCGGGGCCTCGACGTCGAGCTGGCGCCGGACGACCTGGTGCGCCTCACGGCGGCCGTCGTCGCCCCGGTCGCCGCCCGCTGACCCGCCCGGATCGACGCGTCCCCGGGGTCGGGCGCGTGTCGGACGCCCGGGAACGCGGCGATCCGGGAGATGGAGGAGGAGCGGGTCAGTCGGAGGTCGGCGGCTTGACCAGGAGCCAGCCGAGCAGCCCGACGAACAGCACGCAGGCGGTGGCGCCGGGCCAGAGCAGGACGACCAGGGGGGTGCTGAGGTCGAGCGGGGCGCGCAGCACCTCGGCGCCGGCCTCCTGCTGGGCGGCGACCGACGACGGCCCGAGCAGGCGCCCGAGCTGCCAGGCCAGGGCACCGGCGAGCGCGCCGCCGACCAGCGCCGCGCCCGACCAGGTGAGCAACCGGTCGCCGCCGCGCCACAGCAGCGCGAGGGCCACCAGCACCCCGGCCACCAGCGACAGCGCCGCGAAGGCGCCGTCGGCGGAGGCCAGGACGTCGTCGGACGGGCCGGGCGAGGCGACCAGGCCGTCGTCGTTGGTGAGCACCGGGGTGGAGGGCACCAGCGCCCACCAGGCGACGGCGACCGCGACGGCGAGCAGCAGCAGCCCGACCACCAGCGCCACCCAGCCCGCGGCAGCGCGGCGCCGAGCGGCCGGGCCGCGACCGCCGTCCGGGGAGGCGGCGGCAGCGGCGGGAGCCGGTGCCGGCTCAGACAAGGCAGCCCGGGCCGAGCAGCGCCTTGAGGTCGCCGAACAGCGCCGGGGACGCGGTGACGCGGAGCGCGTCCGGCAGCTTCATCACGGTGGCCTTGTCGTGCTGGGTCAGCCGCAGGTGCACGTCGGTGACGCCCGGGTGGGTGCCGAGGACGTCCTTGAGCCGGGCGACCATCGGCTCGGTGCAGCGCACGGTGGGCATCGAGATGACGACCGGTCCGCGCGGGCCCTCCGAGACGTCCGGCAGGCTCATCTCCTGGGCGTTGACCGCCGGCACGTCGTCGCGCCGGTTCAGCCGGCCGCGGACCACGACGACCTGGTCCTCGCGCAGCTCGTGCGAGACGGTCTGGTAGGTCTGCGGGAAGAACAGCACCTCGATCGAGCCGGCGAGGTCCTCGACCTGCGCGATCGCCCAGGTGGAGCCGGCCTTGGTCATCTTGCGGGTGACCTGGGTGATCATCCCGGCGATGGTGACGGTGCTGCCGTCGGGCCGGGACTCGTCGGCCAGCAGGTTGGCGATCGAGGTGTCGGCCGCCGAGGCGAGCACGTGCTCGACCCCGAGCAGCGGGTGGTCCGACACGTACAGCCCGAGCATCTCCCGCTCGCTGGCGAGCTTGAACCGCTTGTCCCACTCCAGGTCCGGGATCGGCGGCAGGGTCGCGAGCTGCACGCCGCTGTCGTCGTCGAGGCCGCCGAACAGCGAGTCCTGCCCGATCGCCTCCTGCTTCTTCTCCTCGACCAGCGCGTCGACGTAGATCTCGTGCACCGCGGCCAGGCCGCGGCGGGTGTGGCCCAGGGAGTCGAAGGCGCCGGCCTTGATCAGCGACTCGATCGTGCGCTTGTTGCAGACCACCGCCGGTACCTTGCGCAGGAAGTCCTCGAAGGAGGTGAAGGCGCCCTTCTCCTCGCGGGTGCGGACGATCGCCTCGACCACGTTGTGCCCGACGTTGCGGATCGCGGCCAGGCCGAACCGCACGTCGTCGCCGACGGCGGCGAACACGCCGATCGAGGCGTTGACGTCGGGCGGCAGGACCGTGACCTGCATCCGCCGGCACTCGCCGAGGTACAGCGCCGACTTGTCCTTGTCGTCGCCCACCGAGGTGAGCAGCGCCGCCATGTACTCGGCCTTGTAGTTGGCCTTGAGGTAGGCGGTCCAGTACGAGACCAGCCCGTACGCGGCCGAGTGCGCCTTGTTGAAGGCGTAGTCCGAGAACGGGACCAGGACGTCCCACAGCGCCTTGATCGACGCCGGGCTGAAGCCGTTCGCCCGCATGCCGGCCTCGAACCCGACGTACTCGGCGTCGAGCACCTCGCGCTTCTTCTTGCCCATCGCCCGGCGCAGCATGTCGGCCTTGCCGAGGGTGTACCCGGCCAGCTTCTGCGCGATCTCCATGACCTGTTCCTGGTACACGATCAGGCCGAAGGTGGTGCCGAGGATGGGCTCGAGGGCCTCCGCGAGCTCGGGGTGCGGGTACTCGACCTCCTGCTGCTTGTTCTTGCGCAACGCGTAGTTGGTGTGCGAGTTCGCGCCCATCGGGCCGGGCCGGTACAGCGCGCCGACCGCGGAGATGTCCTCGAAGTTGTCCGGCTTCATCAGCCGCAGCAGCTGGCGCATCGGCCCGCCGTCGAACTGGAAGACGCCGAGGGTGTCGCCGCGGCCGAGCAGCGCGTAGGTGGCGTCGTCGGTGGGGTCCTTGGACAGCGCGTCGAGGTCGACCTCGACGCCGCGGTTGGCCTGCACGTTCTTCAGCGCGTCGTCGAGGATCGTGAGGTTGCGCAGGCCGAGGAAGTCCATCTTGACCAGCCCGAGCGCCTCGCACGTCGGGTAGTCGAACTGGGTGATGACCTGGCCGTCCTGCAGCCGCCGCATGATCGGGATGACGTCGAGCAGCGGCTCGCTGGACATGATGACGCCGGCCGCGTGCACGCCCCACTGCCGCTTCAGCCCCTCGAGCCCGCGCGCGGTCTCGACCACCTTGGCGACCTCGGGGTCCTCGGCGTGCAGCGCCCGGAACTCCCCGGCCTCCTTGTACCGCTTGTGCTCGGGGTCGAAGATCCCCGACAGCGGGACGTCCTTGCCCATCACCGCCGGCGGCATCGCCTTGGTGATCTTCTCCCCCATCGCGAACGGGAACCCGAGCACCCGCGAGGAGTCCTTCACCGCCTGCTTGGCCTTGATCGTGCCGTAGGTGACGATCATCGCCACGCGGTCGTCGCCGTACTTCTCGGTGACGTAGCGGATCACCTCGCCGCGGCGGCGCTCGTCGAAGTCGACGTCGAAGTCGGGCATCGACATGCGCTCGGGGTTGAGGAAGCGCTCGAAGATCAGGCCGTGCTGCAGCGGGTCGAGGTCGGTGATGCGCATCGCGTACGCGCACATCGAGCCGGCGCCGGAGCCGCGGCCGGGGCCGACCCGGATGCCGTGCTCCTTGGCCCAGTTGATGAAGTCGGCGACGACGAGGAAGTAGCCCGCGTACCCCTTGGAGACGATGACCTCGGTCTCGAAGTCGGCCTGGGCGCGGACGTCGGCCGGGACGCCCTGCGGGTAGCGCACCGCCAGGCCGCGGTCGACCTCCTTGATGAACCAGGACCGCTCGTCCTCGCCCTCGGGGCACTCGAAGCGCGGCATGAACCGCCCCTCGCCCTCGGTGAAGGAGACCTCGCACCGCTCGGCGATCAGCAGGGTGTTGTCGCAGGCCTCGGGCAGGTCGCGCCAGACCTCGCGCATCTGCGCCGGGCTCTTGAGGTAGAACTCGTCGGCGTCGAACTTGAACCGGTCGGGGTCGGCCAGGGTCGAGCCGGACTGCACGCACAGCAGCGCCGCGTGCGCCGTGGCGTCCTCGGCCCGGGTGTAGTGCAGGTCGTTGGTGGCGACGAGCGGCAGGTCGAGGTCCTTGGCGATCCGCAGCAGGTCGTCGTGGGTGCGGCGCTCGATCTCCAGGCCGTGGTCCATCACCTCGGCGAAGTAGTTGCCCCGGCCGAAGATGTCGCGCAGGTCGGCCGCGGCCTCGATCGCCTTGTCGTACTGCCCCTGGCGCAGCCGGGTCTGGACCTCGCCGCTCACGCAGCCGGTGGTGGCGATCAGGCCGCCGCCGTAGGTCTGCAGCAGCTCGCGGTCGAGGCGGGGGAACTTGCCGTAGACGGCGTCCAGGCTCGCCTGGGAGGACATCCGGAACAGGTTGTGCATGCCGGCGTTGTTCTCGGCCAGCAGGGTCATGTGCGTGTAGAGCCCGCGCGAGGAGACGTCGTCGCGGCCGCCGTCGCCGTAGGTGACGCGGGTGCGGTCGGTGCGGTGCGTGCCCGGGGTGACGTAGGCCTCGACCCCGATGATCGGCTTCACGCCGTGCTTCTGGGACTGCTTCCAGAACTCGTACGCGCCGAAGACGTAGCCGTGGTCGGTGGTGGCCAGGGCGGGCATGCCCATCCGCGCGGCCTCCGCGAACAGGTCGCCCACCCGCGCCGCACCGTCGAGCATCGAGTACTCGGTGTGGTTGTGCAGGTGCACGAACTGGGGGGAGCCGGACGGCATGGGGTGGCGGCCTCCTCGTGCGCGCTCTGCGGGCGGACGACCCGGGGAAGGTCCGGACCACCGCCCGCGGGCGGCGGCCGGTGGCCGCTGCGTGAGGACCTGAGTCTAGGTCGCCCGGCCGACAGTCCCGGGCACCGGTCGGCGGGTCGCAGGTGGGACGGCGTGTCCCCCGGCGTGTCCGGCCCGGCTGCCGGACCGGTGGTCGCGCGGGGTGATCCCCCGCTCCCGCTTGAACGCCACGCTGAGCGCCAGCCCGCTGCCGTAGCCCACCCGCCGGGCCACGGCGTCAAGGGTCGAGCCGGGCTCGGTGAGCAGGTCGGCCGCCAGGTTGAGCCGCCACCGGGTCAGGTAGGTCATCGGCGGCTCGCCGGCCACGTCCGCGAACCGGCGGGCGAAGGCGGCCCGCGACAGCCCCACCTCGGTGGCGAGCGAGGCCACCGTCCAGCCCCGCTCGGGCGAGGACTCGACCAGCCGCAGCACCCGGCCGACGACGGGGTCGGTGTGGGCGGCGTACCAGGTCGGGGTGTCGGTGTCCGGCCGGGCGAGCCAGGCGCGGACCACCGAGACCAGGACGAGGTCGAGCAGCCGGTCGACCACGGCGTCCTGGCCGGGTGCCTCCTGCAGCGACTCCTGCTCGAGCAGGTCGAGCAGCGAGGCGCGCCAGTCGTGCCGCCGCACCACGGCCAGCGGCGGCAGGGCGTCCAGCAGCCGGCGCCCGACGGCGTCGGTGCGCTCGTAGGTGCCGATCATCAGCACGCACTCGCCGTCCGGGCCGGTGCCCCAGCTGCGCCCGCCGAGCCGCATCGCGTCGCACAGGTCGGACCCGTCCGGCCCGCGCGCGACCTGGTCGGGCCCCACGACGCCCATCGGCGGGCTGCCCGGGGCGTCGGCCACGGTGTACGGCGCGGGCCCGGACAGCATCGCGACGTCGCCCGCCTCCACCGGCTGGCGGCGGCCGTCGTCCAGCACGACCCACAGCCGGCCGCGCACGACCGCCACCAGCGTCAGCGGCGCCTCGTCCTCGACCCGCAGGCCCCACGGCGGGTCGAGCACCGCCCGCAGCACGAACGCGCCCCGCGCCCGGGGGCCGTCGAGGAAGGCGGCCAGGGTGTCCACCTGCGGAGGCTACCGCCGTGGGCGTCGCCGGCGCGGTCGTCGTGGACGACCAGACGTGCGGACGAGCCGCTGGACCATGGATCGTCTTGTGCCGCGAGCGCTTCACTCGGGTCATGACCACGACGCAGCAGGACCACGCACCCCGGACCGCACCCTCCGCCGACGCCCTCCTCGCGCTGCTCGCGCGGCGGACCGTCGCCCACCTCGCCACCGTCTCGGACGCCGGGCGGCCGCACTCGGCGGCCGTCCTGTACGCCGCGGTCGGCAGCACGCTCTACGTCTCGACCGACACCGGCAGCCGCAAGGCCCGCAATATCGCGGCCAACCCGCACGTGGGCGTGAGCATCCCGGTGCGGCGGCTGCCGGTGGGCCCGCCGTCGTCGATCCAGTTCCAGGCCAGGGCGACCCTGCTCGACCGCGGCTGCGACGAGATCACCGCGCTGGCGGCAGCCGGACGCATCGACGGCGTGACCGGCCACGGCGAGCTGGACCGCGAGGGGGCGTGCTTCGTCCGGGTCGAGCCCGGCGCCCGGGTGCACACCTACGGCCTCGGGATGTCGTTGCTGCACCTGCTGCGGCACCCGCTGGACGCCGCCGGCACGGTGCTGCTGCCGGCGTGAGCGCGCTCAGCGGTCGCGCAGGCGCTCCAGCGCGGTGGCGAGGTCGTCCGGGTAGTCGCTGGAGTACTCCACGCGCTCGCCGGTGCCGGGGTGGTCGAAACCGAGCCGGTGCGCGTGCAGCCACTGCCGGGACAGGCCCAGCCGGGCCGACAGGGTCGGGTCGGCGCCGTAGGTGAGGTCGCCGACGCACGGGTGCCGCAGCGCGGAGAAGTGGACGCGGATCTGGTGGGTGCGGCCGGTCTCCAGGTGCACCTCGACCAGGCTGGCCGAGCGGAACGCCTCGAGCAGCTCGTAGTGGGTGGTGCTCGGCTTGCCGGCGGTGGTCACCGCCCACTTCCAGTCCGAGGACGGGTGCCGCCCGATCGGGGCGTCGATCGTCCCGCTCACCGGGTCGGGCAGGCCCTGGACGACCGCGTGGTAGACCTTGTCGACCGTCCGCTCCTTGAACGCCCGCTTGAGCACCGAGTACGCGTGCTCGCCCTTGGCGACCACCATCAGCCCGGACGTGCCGACGTCGAGCCGGTGGACCACGCCCTGGCGCTCGGCGGCGCCGCTGGTGGCGATGGTGTAGCCGGCCGCGGCCAGGCCGCCGATGACCGTCGGGCCGCTCCAGCCGGGGCTGGGGTGCGCGGCCACGCCGACCGGCTTGTCGACCACCACGATGTCGTCGTCGTCGTGGACGATCCGCAACCCCTCCACCGCCTCGGCGACGACCTCGACCGGGCCGCGCGGGTCGGGCAGGTCGATCTCGACCCAGCCGCCCGCGACCAGGCGGTCGGACTTGCCCGCGGTGCGGCCGTCGACCCGGATCGCGCCGTCGGCCGCCAGCGCGGCGACGGCCGAGCGCGACAGGCCGAGCATCCGCGACAGGCCGGCGTCGACCCGGTCGCCGTCGAGCCCGTCGGGGACGGGCAGGGTGCGGGTCTCAGGCACGGGGGCCATCCTCGGCCGGCTCGCCGGCGGCGCGGTCGTGGCGGGGGCCCTGCGCCCTGGTCCGGTCGTGCCCTCGGTCGCCGTCCGCCTCGGGAGCCGGGTCGGGCCGGTCGCGGCTGCCGTCGGGGCCGATGCCGACCGCGCCGAGCAGGCCGATGGCCACCGCGGCGCCGACGATCCAGATGTCGGCGACGTTGCCGACGAACCAGTCGCGGTAGGCGATGAAGTCGATGACGTGGCCGCGCGCGAAGCCCGGCTCGCGCAGCAGCCGGTCGGTGAGGTTGCCGAGCGCGCCGGACAGCAGCAGCCCGAGGGCCAGCGCCCACCGCAGGCTGCCGAGCCGGCGCGAGACCCGGACGATGACGACGACGACCACCACCGCGACCGCGGTGAACAGCCAGGTGGTGCCCTCGCCGAGCGAGAACGCGGCACCGGGGTTGAACAGCAGCCGCAGCGCGAGCCAGCCGTCGACCACGGGGACGACCTCGCCCTCGCCGAGCCGCTGCAGCGCGAGCCACTTGGTCACCTGGTCGGCGGCGTACCCGAGGGCGCAGACGACGGCCAGCACGAGCAGCAGGCGACGGCGCCGCGCGGGCGGCACCACGTGCGTCGCGGGGGCGTCCCCGGACGCGGTCGTGGCCCCGGCGGGCGCGGGGACGGGCTCGGTGGGCACCGCCCAAGCCTCCCACGCACCGGGAGCCGCTCCGTCCGCCGGTGCGGGGGTCGCTCCTGGCTCAGCGTCGGGTGCGGGTCAGTGCCTCTCCTGCTGCTGCTTGCACGTGACGCACAGCGTGGCGCGCGGGAACGCCTGCAGCCGGCCCTTGCCGATCGGGTTGCCGCACGACTCGCAGGTGCCGTAGGTGCCGTCGTCGATGCGGGCCAGCGCCCGGGCGTTCTGGGCGAGCAGCTCGCGGGCGTTGTTGGCCAGCGAGATGCCGTGCTCGCGCTCGAACGCCTTGCTGCCGGTGTCGGCCTGGTCGTCGCCGGCGACGTCACCGGCGTCGCGGATCAGCTCGGCGATCTGGTCGTCGGCCACGGCGAGCTCGGCGTTCAGCCGGTCGATGTCGGCCATCAGCTCGGCCCGGACCGCCTTGAGCTCGGCCTTGGTCCACGGGCTCTCGTTCTCCCGGACGGCCAGCCGGTCCGCCTGCGGCAGCGGGGCCGAGGCCGACGCCGCGCGCTGCGCCGCCGCCCCCTTGGCCGCCGCCCGGGTCGGCTCCGCCGTCGTGGACGTCGAGGTGGCCAGCGGCGCGGTCGCCGTCGACGCCTTCGCGGGCGCGGCCTTCTTCGTCGCGGTCTTCGCGGGCGCGGCCTTCTTCGCCGTGGACTTGGCGGGCGCGGTCTTCTTCGTCGCCGCCTTCGCGGGCGTCGCCTTACTCGTCGCGGCCTTCGCGGGCGCGGCCTTCTTCGCCGCGGCCTTCGCGGGCGCGGCCTTCTTCGTCGCGGTCTTCGCGGGCGCAGCCTTCTTCGTCGCGGCCTTCGCGGGCGCGGCCTTCTTCGTCGTGGCCTTCTTCGCCGCGGCCTTCGCGGGCACGGCCTTCTTCGCCGCGGCCTTCGCGGGCGCGGCCTTCTTCGTCGTGGCCTTCGCCGGCGCAGCCTTCTTCGCCGCCGCCTTCGCGGGCGCCGTCTTCGTCGTCGTGGTCGTCGCGGTCTTCGTCGTGGCCGCCGAGGTCGCCTTCCGTGCGGCGGTGGCCGTGCCTGCACCCGAGCCGGACCCGCCGCGCCGTGCTGCCGTGCCCGCCATCGTGGCCTCCTCCGGGCCCGCAGAACCCCTCGTCGTGCCGCGAGGATAGGGGGCACCGGCCGCGCGGCACACCCGGGGCGCGCCACGGTGCTCTCCCGCACCGCCCGACCGCGACCACCACCCGAGCAGCAGGACGGGGCCGCGACCGGTGGTCGCGGCCCCGTCCTGGGGATCGTGCTGGGGTGCTGCCGAGGTGCCCGTGGTGCGTCGGACCCGGCCGGCTGGTCGGCCGGCGAGAGGTCAGGCGCCCTGCAGGCCGCCCTCGCCCGGACGTCCGGGGGCCAGGCTCTGCTTGTTCTCGAGGTCCTTGAGCTGGGTCTCCAGGTAGGACTTCAGCCGGGTGCGGTACTCGCGCTCGAAGCCGCGCAGCTCGTCGATCTTGCGCTCGAGCAGCGAGCGCTCCTGCTCCAGGGCGCCGAGGGTCTGCGACTTCTTCGTCTCGGCCTCGCGCACCAGCCGGTCGGCCTGCTCCTTGGCCTCGCCGATGAGCTGGTCGCGCTTCTCCTCGCCGCTGCGCACGTGCTCGTCGTGCAGCTTCTGCGCCAGGGCGAGCATGCCGGTGGCGGCCTCGGGGCCGGCACCGCCGACGGACATGGCGGCCGCGGGGGCCGCGACGGGGGTCGGCGCGGGCGGCGGGGCGACCGGCTGGGCCACGACGGGCTCCGGCTCGGGCTCCGGCTCCGGCTCGGGCTCCGGCTCCGGCGTCTTGCTCAGCACCGGCGCGGCGGCCGTGGCGGCGCCGGCGCGGGACAGCTCGCCCACCCGGTTCTCGCACGCGGCGAGCTTGGACTTCAGCTCGTCGTTCTCCGTCTGCAGCGCGCGCAGCGTGTTCACGACCTCGTCGAGGAAGTCGTCGACCTCGTCCTGGTCGTAGCCCTCGCGGAACTTCGTGGGCTGGAACGTCTTGTTGACAACGTCATCTGGCGTCAGAGCCATGTGGTCACCTCATAGCGATGTTCGGACCGCGTGACCCCGACCAGCCGGGATCCAGCGGCAACGTTAGCGGACGGGCAGGGCCCGTGCAGGAAGCGTGCCGACGGCGCGGGGTGCGCCTAGGCACTGGCGGCGATCGCCGCTCCCTGGACGAGGTTCATCGCCAACCCGGTCACCAGCATGATGACCAGGAAGGCGAGGTCGAGCCGGATCTGGCCGATCGTCAGCGGCGGCAGCACCGAGCGGAGCGCCTTGAGCGGCGGGTCCGTCGGGGTGTACACGACCTCCGCCACCACCAGCATCACCCCACGTGGGCGCCACTGCGGGGAGAACGACTGGATCACGTCCAGCACCAGGCGCGCGATCATCAGGACGAAGAAGATCAGCAGCACGTAGTAGAGCAGGACGAGGAACAGGGCCACGTCAGCAGCCTACGGTCTCGCGCGACGGCGGCGGGACGCGGCCGGGACGGGGAACGGTCAGCTCTGGTTGAAGAAGCCGCTCTGGACCGCCGTGCGCTGGGCCGGCGCGGCGGGGGCGGTGACCTCGACGTGGGCCGGCGAGAGCAGGAACACCTTGCTCGTCACCCGCTCGATCGAGCCGCGCAGCCCGAACACCAGGCCGGCGCTGAAGTCGACCAGGCGCTTGGCGTCCGAGTCGTCCATGTCGGTGAGGTTCATGATCACCGGGACGCCCTCGCGGAAGCTCTCGCCGATGGTCTTGGCGTCGTTGTACGTGCGCGGGTGGATCGTCGAGATCCGGGTCAGCTCGCCGCCGACCGGCTCGGACACCACGCGCTGCGGACCGCGGTCGCGCTTGATGTGGGTCACGGCGGTGGCACCTCGCTCCTCACGGGCCTCGTCGGACCGAGCCGACGGGGTGGCCTCGGTCTCGGCCTCGTACTCGTCGTAGGCCTGGGACTGCTGGTCGTCCTCGGCCAGGCCGAGGTAGACCATGGCGTTGCGTAGGCCGCCCATTGCGTGACTCCTCCAGTCGTACCCCACCCGGCGCGGAGGCCGACGATCATGACGCGATCGACGCTACCCGAGCGGAGGTCGCGATCCGAGGACCGCGGTGCCGACACGCAGGTGTGTCGCGCCGTGCGCGACGGCGACCTCGAGGTCGCCGCTCATGCCGGCCGAGACCAGCTGCGCCCCGGGGTGTTCCGCGCGCAGGTCGGCGGACACCTCCTGCAGGCGCGCGAACGAGGCGGCCGGGTCGGCACCGAGCGGCGCGACGGCCATCACGCCGCGCAGCCTGAGACCCGCTGTGCCGCTGATGGTCTGGGCGAGCGGCAGCACCTCCGGCACGGGCGCACCGCCGCGACCGGGGTCGCCGTCGAGGCTGACCTGCACCAGCACGTCGAGCTCGCGGCCGGCGAGCTCGGCCCCGCGCCCGAGGGCGGTGGCGAGCCGGTCGCGGTCGACCGAGTGGACGACGTCGGCCCACCGCGCCAGCGCGTTGGCCTTCTTGGTCTGCACCTGCCCGATCGCGTGCCAGGTGAGGTCGAGACCCTCGCAGCCCTGCGCCTTCTCGGCGCCCTCGGCCACGCGCGCCTCACCGACGTCGCCCACGCCGAGGCCAGCGAGCAGACGCACGTCGTCGACCGGGTAGGTCTTGGTGACGACCACGAGCACCACCTCGGACGGTGACCGCCCGGCCTGCTCGCAGGCCCGGTCGATCCGCTCGCGCACCCTCTCGAGCGAGGCCCGCAGCTCCTCGCGCCGCGCGTCCTCGTCCCGGGCGCCGGAGTGCTCGCTCACGCCGCCTCGCCCAGGGCGACCACGCCGGCGAACCGCCCGGTCGTGCCGTCGCGGCGGTGCGAGAACAGGTCGGGGCGCTCGACGGTGCACCCGGGCAAGAGCCCGACGCGCACACCCGCCTCGTGCAGCTGCTGCAGCACCCCGGCCGCGACGTCGATCGCCGGGGTGCCGGTCCGCGACACCGACGCGGACACAGGCACGGCGGCGGCGACCTCGTCGCGCAACGCGGCCGGCACCTCGTAGCAGCGGGCGCACACCGACGGGCCGACCACGGCGTGCAGGTCGCGGGCGCCGAGGTCGCGCAGGGCCGCGACCACCGCCGGCACCACCCCGGCCGCCATCCCCGTGCGGCCGGCGTGGGCCACGCCGACGACGCCGGCGGCGGGGTCGGCGAGGAGCACGGGCACGCAGTCGGCGACCATCACCGCCAGCGCGGTGCCGGGGGTGCGGGTGACCATCGCGTCGGCCCGCGGCACGGTCTCCCAGGGGCCCTCGACCACCTCGACGTCGGTGCCGTGCACCTGCTCGGCGAGGAACAGCCGCTGCGGTCCGACGCCGAGCCGCTCGGCGAGGCGGTGCCGCGTCGCCGTGACGCGCTCGGGGTCGTCGCCGACGTGCAGGCCGAGGTTGTCCGCGCCGTACCGGTCCTCCGCCGGTGCCGGGCCGCGGCCGGTGAGACCCAGCAGCACCGGGGCGCCCGAGGAGCGGGTCGAGGCCGCGTCCGGCGACCCGGTGGGCGCGGGGCCGGACGCGCCGAGACCCCGCGACCACCAGAGGAGATCGCGGGGTCCCGTCGGTCCGCTGCTCACCGCCCGCTCCGCCACGGGACCCAGTCCACCACGGGCGGCTGCGGCCCGGCGGCTGGGTCCCGCGGTCGGTCGCGGGGGTGGGTCACTTGAGGAAGTCGGGCACGTCCAGGTCGTCGTCCTCGAGCGTGGCCGCGCGGGGGGCGCCGCGGCGGACCGGCTCGCGGTCGAGGTCCAGCGGCCGGGTGGGCGGGTACGGCTGCACCGGGGACGCACCGCGGCGACCCGCGTCGTCCGCACCGCTCTCGGCCTCGGCCAGCGGGACGACCCGCTCGGCGGGGACGGCGGGCTCGGACGCCGGGACCGCCTGGGCCGGGGCGGCGGCCTGCGGCGGGACGGCCGAGCGCTGCTGCGGCTGGGCCTGGGCCCGACCGCTGACCTGGCCGAGCGCGCGGTCGTCGCGGCGCCGGTTGGGCACGCCGTTGTCGAAGCCCGCGGCGATGACGGTGACCCGCACCTCGTCGCCCAGGGCGTCGTCGATGACCGTGCCGAAGATGATGTTCGCCTCGGGGTGCGCGGCCTCCTGCACCAGCCGGGCCGCCTCGTTGATCTCGAACAGGCCGAGGTCGGAACCACCCTGGAAGGACAGCAGCACGCCGTGCGCGCCGTCGATGCTCGCCTCGAGCAGCGGCGAGGAGATGGCCAGCTCGGCGGCCTGCACCGCGCGGTCCTCGCCGCGGGCCGAGCCGATGCCCATCAGGGCCGAGCCCGCGCCCTGCATCACCGACTTCACGTCGGCGAAGTCGACGTTGACCAGGCCCGGGGTGGTGATGAGGTCGGAGATGCCCTGGACGCCGGACAGCAGCACCTGGTCGGCGGCGCGGAAGGCGTCCATGACCGACACGCCGCGGTCGCTGATCGACAGCAGCCGGTCGTTCGGGATGACGATGAGGGTGTCGACCTCCTCGCGCAGGCCGTCGATGCCGGTGTCGGCCTGGGTGGCGCGCCGGCGGCCCTCGAAGGTGAACGGGCGGGTGACCACGCCGATGGTCAGGGCGCCGAGGCCGCGGGCGATGCGCGCGACGACCGGCGCGCCGCCGGTGCCGGTGCCGCCGCCCTCGCCGGCGGTGACGAAGACCATGTCGGCGCCCTTGAGCACCTCCTCGATCTCCTCCGCGTGGTCCTCGGCGGCGCGCTTGCCGACCTCCGGGTCGGCCCCGGCGCCGAGGCCGCGGGTGAGCTCGCGGCCGACGTCGAGCTTGACGTCGGCGTCGCTCATCAGCAGGGCCTGCGCGTCGGTGTTGATGGCGATGAACTCCACGCCCTTCAACCCGACCTCGATCATGCGGTTGACGGCGTTGACACCGCCGCCGCCGATGCCGACGACCTTGATGACCGCCAGGTAGTTCTGCGGTGCTGCCACGTCGTGTGCCTCTTCCTGGTGCTGGGGGTCGGGGGGAGCTGCGGGGTCCGGGGACCTTCACCCTCAACTAGAGGGTTATAGTTATGTCAACCTGCTGACGACCAGAAGGTAGGCGTCGGCACCCGGCAGCCCGGGCAGACACGCCGCGTGTCGCGGAGGTTTTCCGGACCGACCCGGGTCAGCGGGTGACGGGGGTGCCGGGCGCCGAGACGTCGTAGACCTCGGCCGGCGTCGCGAGCAGCACCTGCAGCACCGCGGCCTTGCGGTCGGACTCGTCCGGGCTCCCCCAGACCACCTGGGCCGACGAGGCCAGCGTGAGCACCACCGAGTCGGGCGTCGCCGCGGTGGTGCCGGTGACCTGGTCGGCCAGCACCGGCGGCAGCGCCTCGAGCACCTGGGCGGCCGCGAGCAGCGCGGCGTCGCCGGCGGCGACGGTCTCGGCGCTGACCACCGGCAGCCCGGCGGGCGGCGCGGCGACCTGCTCGACCTGGACGCCGTCGGCGTCGACCAGCGAGAACGCCGACCCGTCCGGCACCGCGGCGACCGGCTCGCGCTCGGTCACCCGCACCTCCACGGTCGACGGCCACACCCGCAGCACCTGGACCGAGCGGACCTCGGGCAGCACGGCGAGCCGCCCGCGCACCGCGTCGGCGTCCAGGCGCGACAGCGGACGGCCGAGCTCGGCGGCGACCGCGGCGTCCACCTCCTCCTGGGTGACGCGCTGGGCGCCGACGAGCTGCACCTCGCGGGCCGCGAGCAGCGGCGAGAACCACACCACCCACCCGGCCAGGACGAGCACCGCCAGGACGCCGGCGGCCACCGCGAGCGGCCGCCAGGTCAGCAGCCGGCGCCGCCGGGCGCGGTCGGCGAAGCGGCGCACGGAACCGGTCGACACCCGGCTGCGGGACAGGGCGTGCAGGCCGCGGGGCGCGAGCCCGTCGCGGGCGTCCCGCAGCCCCGCCGACGCACCGGCCGCGGGTGCGCCGGGGACGGCGACCGGGAGCGCGGGGTCGATCCCGACGGCCGGCGACGTGGTGCCGGCAGCGCGGCGCCCGGGCACGCGGCGGCCGACGTCGCGCGCCGACGCCCGCACCGAGGTGCCGAGCCGGGCGCCCCAGGAGCCCGGACCGCCGGACCCGCCCGGCCCGGCCGCGGTCGTGGCGCCGGCCTGCGTCCCGGCGTCGGTGCGCGTGGTGGGGCGGCTGGTCGCGGGGGTGGTGGGGCGCGGGGTGGCACGGGCGGTCGCGGCGGTGCCGTCCGCGCCGGCGGAACGGGTGGGCGCCACGGGACGCCGACGGCCTGCCGCGGCGACGGCGGGCGGGACCGCGGCGGCCGGACGCTGCGTGGACCGCGCGGCCGGCGCCTGCCGCGCCGGCTCGGGGGCCGAGGTCGTGGCCCTCGAGGCGCTCGGGGCGGCGCGCGGCCGGCGCACGGGCGGCGTGGGGCGCGGGCTCACGGGCGCACCTGCGCGCTGCGCGGGCGGGGCCCGGCGCTGCCGAGCAGCGCCAGCACCTCGCGGCCCACCATCGTCACGTCGCCCGCGCCGACGGTGAGGACCAGGTCGCCCGGGCGCGCCCGCGACACGGCCTCGGCCGGGACGGCCGACCAGCTCGGGACGTAGACCACCTGCTCCGGCGGGAGGTCGACCTGGTCGGCCACCAGCGCGCCGGTGACGCCGGGCACGGGGTCCTCGCGCGCGGCGTAGACGTCCATGACGACGACCTCGTCGGCGGCGGACAGGGCGCGGCCGAAGTCGGCGGCGAAGTCGAGGGTGCGGCTGTACAGGTGCGGCTGGAACACCACGACGAGCCGTCCGGTGCCGGCGACCTGGCGCCCGGTGGCGACCGCGGCCGCCACCTTGGCCGGGTTGTGGGCGTAGTCGTCGTAAACCCGCACACCGCCGGCCTCGCCGCGCGCCTCGAACCGGCGGCGGGTGCCGGTGAAGGCCGACAGCCCCTCGCGGGCGGCGCCGGCGGGCACGCCGAGGGCCCGCGCCGCGGTGTAGGCGCCCGCGGCGTTCAGCACGTTGTGGTGCCCGGGGACCTGCAGCCAGACCTCGGTGCCGGGCGTCCCGCCGTCCGCGCCCTGGCCCGCGGTGAGGTCGCGCAGCGTGAACCGCGAGCGGCCCTCGACCATCCGGACGTCGTGCACCTGCACCTGGGCGGAGGGGTCGGTGCCGTAGGTCAGCACCCGCCGGCCGAGCCCGCGGCTGCGGTCGGCCAGTGCGGCCGAGCCTGGGTCGTCGGCGCAGGCCACGAGCGTGCCGTGCTCGTCCAGCCGGTCGGCGAACGCCTCGAACGCCTCGACCACCTTGTCCGCCGTCCCGTAGTGGTCGAGGTGGTCGGCCTGCACGTTCGTGACCACCGAGACCTCGGGGGTGTAGACGAGGAAGGAGGAGTCGGACTCGTCGGCCTCGGCGACGAAGACCTCGCCGCTGCCCGCGTGGCCGTTCGTGCCGGCCCCGACCAGCTCGCCGCCGAGCGCGAAGGACGGGTCGAGCCCGGCCACCTGCAGCAGGACGGTGAGCATCGACGACGTCGTGGTCTTGCCGTTGGTGCCGGCCACCGCCACGGCCCGCTGCCCGAGCAGCAGCGACTGCAGCGCCTGCGAGCGGTGCAGCACGGTCAGGCCCAGCTCGCGGGCGCGCACCAGCTCGGGGTTGTCGCCCCGGATCGCCGAGGACGCCACGACGGTGCGCACGCCCTCCAGGCGGCCGGGGTCGAAGCCGACCTCGGCGCGGGCGCCGACGGCGCGCAGCGCCTCCAGCACCGGCACGTCCTTGGCGTCGCTGCCCGAGACCGCGAGGCCGCGCGCCAGCATGATCCGCGCGATGCCGGACATGCCGATGCCGCCGATGCCGAGGAAGTGCACCGGCGCCAGGTCGTCGGCCGGCGGCACCGGCGCGGCCGGGTCGAAGGTGGTGGCCACGACCGTCACCGCCCCCCGGCGCGGGACGCGGCCGCCTCGTGCACGAGGTCGACCAGCCGCTCGTCGGCGTCGAGCACCGCCGTGCCCCGCGCGGCCCCGGCCATCGAGGCCAGCCGCGCCGGGTCGGCGAGCAGCGGGACGACGGTGTCGCGCAGCCACTGAGCGGTGAGGTCACCGTTGTCGACGAGCAGCCCGCCGCCGGCGTCGACCACGGGCTGGGCGTTCAGCCGCTGCTCGCCGTTGCCGATCGGCAGCGGGACGTAGACCGCGGGCAGCCCGACGGTGGTGATCTCGCAGACGGTGCTCGCGCCCGCCCGGCACAGGACGAGGTCGGCTGCGGCGTAGGCGAGGTCCATCCGGTCGCTGAACTCGCGGACGACGTAGCGGCCCCGGGCGCCGTCCGCCGCGACCGGCACGTCGACGCCCTTGCCGGCGCCGGTGAGGTGCAGCACCCCGGCACCGGCGGCGAGCAGGTCGGCACCTGCCTCGCGCACGGACTCGTTCAGCCGCTGCGCCCCGAGCGAGCCGCCGGTCACCAGCAGCGTCGGCGCGTCCGGGGCCAGCCCGAAGTGCGCACGCGCCTCGGCCCGCAGGCCGTCGCGGTCGAGCCGGGAGATCTCCCGCCGCAGCGGCATGCCGAGCCGCACCGCGTGCGGCAGCCGGGTGCCCTCGAAGGTGACGGCGACGAACCGGGTCAGCCGCGCGCCGAGCCGGTTGGCGATGCCCGGGCGGGTGTTCTGCTCGTGCACGACGATCGGGACGCCGAGGCGGCGGGCCGCCAGGTACGCGGGCGGGCTGACGTACCCGCCCATGCCCACCACGACGTCGGCGCCGGCGTCGCGGATCGCCGTCGCGGCGGCGTCGACGGCGCCCTTGAGCCGGGCGGGCACGCGCAGCAGGTCGGCGCCGAGCCGCCGCGGCAGCGGCACCTTGGCCACCGTGACGAGCTCGTACCCGCGCTGCGGCACCAGCCGCGCCTCCAGGCCCTCGGCGGTGCCGAGAGCGGTGATGCGGGTGCCGGGGTCGCGGCGCACCAGGGCGTCCGCGAGCGCGAGCATCGGGCTGACGTGGCCCGCGGTGCCGCCACCGGCCAGCAGCACCGACAGCGAGCCGTCAGCCGGGCCGTCGTGGAGCGGGGCGCTCACCGTCGGCCCCGGGCGTCGCTCCCCCGGCCCGCCGAGCCGCGGGACCCGACGACGGCGAGCGAGCGCCGCACGACGCCGGCGCGGGCGGCCAGCGCGTCGTCGGCACCCGGCTCCTGGCGGGCGAAGGACAGCACCATGCCGAGCGCCATCAGCGTGGTGATGAGCGCCGAGCCGCCGCTGGAGACCAGCGGCAGGGGCACGCCGACCACGGGCAGCAGGCCGAGCACGACGCCCACGTTGATGAGCCCCTGGCCGACCACCCACGCGATGACGCCTGCGGTGGCGATCTTGACGAACGGGTCGTCGTGGCGCTGGACGACCCGCAGGCCGGCGACGCACACGACGGCGAGCAGCCCGAGCACCGCGAGCGTGCCCGGCAGGCCGAGCTCCTCGCCGATGATCGCGTAGATGAAGTCGTTGTGGGCCTCGGGCAGCCAGGACCACTTCTCACGGCTGGCGCCGAGGCCGACGCCCCACCAGCCGCCGGACGCCAGCGCCCACTCGCCGTGGATGGGCTGCAGGCAGGTGCCGTAGCGGTCCGTGCACTCCCCCGACAGCCAGATGCCCACGCGCTCCATCCGGTTCGCCGAGGACAGCACGAGCATCGTGATGACGGCGGCCGCCGCGGCGCCGGCGAGGACGAACATCCGCACGCGCACACCGCTGACGAACAGCATCACCGCGACGACGAGCATCAGCACCAGGGCGGTGCCGAGGTCGTGGCCGAGCAGGACCAGGCCGAGCGCCCCTGCCGCGACGATGCCCACCGGCACCACCACGTGCTGCCACTGCGCGAGCAGCGGGCCCTTGCGGGCGAGCACCACGCCGCACCACAGCACCAGGGCCACCTTGACCAGCTCGGACGGCTGGCCGCGGAACCCCGCGATCTCGATCCAGTTCAGGTTGCCGTTCACCCGCACCCCGAAGGGCGTGAAGACGAGCAGCTGCGCGCACAGTGCACCGACGAGCGCGGGCCACGCCAGCCGCTTCCAGACCTCGATCCGGACCCGGCTCAACGCCCACATCAGCGGCAGTCCGACGGCGGCGAACACCGCCTGGCGCGAGAACACCGAGAACGGCGAGCCGCTGGACGCGATCGAGGTGACCGAGGACGACGACAGCACCATCACGAGCCCGAAGACGACCAGGGTCAGGACGGCGCCCAGGAGCAGGTAGTAGCTGGTGGCCGGTGTCTCCCAGCGTCCGAGCCGCTCGCCCAGCCGTCCCAGCGTCGCCCGGAGGCCGGCGCCGCCGCGCTCGGGTGCGGTGACGGCCATCAGCCGTCCCCCGCGGACGAGGCCCCGCCGCCGAGGTGCGCGCGCACCGCCTCGGCGAAGGCGTCGCCGCGGTGGCCGTACGAGACGAACTGGTCCATCGACGCCGACGCCGGTGCGAGCAGCACGACGTCGCCGGGCCGCGCGAGGCGCGCGGCGGCGTCGACGGCGCGGGCCATCACGGTCTCGGCGGCGGACATGCCACCAGTCTCGGCGTGCTCCACCTCGACGACCGGGACATCGGGCGCGTGTCGTGAAAGAGCCTGCAGCAGCAGCGAGCGGTCGACGCCGATGAGGACGACGGCACGCAGCCGAGAAGCGTTCTGGCGCACCAGGTCGTCGTAGGTGGCGCCCTTGGCCAGACCGCCCGCGACCCAGACGACGTCGTCGAACGCGCGCAGCGAGGCCGCAGCCGCGTGCGGGTTGGTCGCCTTGGAGTCGTCGACCCACGTCACCCGGTCGGCGGTGGCGACGGTCGCGATGCGGTGCGGCTCAGGTCGCATGCCCCACAACCCGTCACGCACAGCGAGTGTCGAGACCCCGTGCGCGCGAGCCAGTGCCGCGGCGGCCAGCGCGTTGGAGACGGTGTGCGGTGCGACGACACCGCCGCCGGCGTGCCGCAGGTCGTCCAGGGTCGCGAGCTCGACAGCGCTGTGCCGTCGCTCGGCGAGGAACGCGCGGTCGCAGAGGACGTCGTCGACGACACCGAGCATCGACGGTCCCGGGACGCCGGTGGTGAAGCCGATCGCCCGGGCGCCCTCGACGACGTCGGCGTCGCGCACCATCTGCTCGGTGACCTCGTCGTCGACGTTGTAGACGCAGGCCCTCTCGGTGCGCTCGTAGACCTTGGCCTTGGCGTCGCGGTACGCCTCGTAGGAGCCGTGCCAGTCGACGTGGTCGGGAGCGAGGTTGAGGCACGCGCTGGCCTGCGGCGCGATCGAGTGCGACCAGTGCAGCTGGAAGCTGGACAGCTCGACCGCCAGGACGTCGTACCCGCGGGGGTCGACCACGGCGTGCAGCAGCGGCGTCCCGACGTTGCCGACCGCGAGCGCCCGCCGGCCGGACGCGAGCAGCATCGCCTCGAGCATCTTCACCGCGGTGGTCTTGCCGTTCGTGCCGGTCAGCGTGAGCCACGGTGCGGCGCCGGTCTGCGGCCGCAGCCGCCAGGCGAGCTCGACCTCGCCCCACACCGGGACGCCGGTGGCGCCCGCCTGCGCCCGCAGCGGGGTGTCCGGCCGCCACCCCGGCGAGGTGACCACCAGGTCCGGGCCGCGACCGCCCACGTCGGGCAGCCGGTCCGACGACCCGGGCCCGAGCAGCGTGCTGCCGCCGATGACGTCGACCAGCTCGGCGTCGCGCGCGATCTGCTCGCCGTGCCCGGGGTCCTGCGCGGTCCGGTCGTCGACGACCACGACCTGCGCCCCGCGCTGGAGCAGCGCGTCGGCGGCCGCGAAGCCGGAGATGCCGAGCCCCGCGACCACCACCCGCAGCCCGTGCCAGTCGGCGGCGGCGTGCGTCAGGCCGGAGACGTCACGCACGCGTGACCCCGCCCCTCACTGCGCGACCACCCACTCCGCGTAGAACAGGCCGAGCCCGAGGGCGACGAACAGGCCGGCGACGATCCAGAACCGGATCACGATGGTGACCTCGGCCCAGCCGACGAGCTCGAAGTGGTGCTGGAGCGGTGCCATCCGGAACACGCGCTTGCCGGTGAGCTTGTAGCCGCCGACCTGGATGATCACCGACAGCGTGATGATGACGAACAGCCCCGCCAGCACCACGAGCAGCAGCTCGGTGCGGGTCGTGATCGCGAGTCCGGCGAGCACCCCGCCGAGCGCCAGGGACCCGGTGTCGCCCATGAAGATCTTGGCGGGAGAGGCGTTCCACCACAGGAAGCCGAAGCAGGCGCCCATCACCGCGGCCGCCACGACGGCGACGTCGAGGGGGTCGCGCACCTCGTAGCAGTTGGGCCCGGCGACCTCGATGATCTGGCAGGACTGGCCGGACTCCCAGATGCCGATCAGCACGAAGGCGCCGGCGACCATCGTCGCGGCGCCGGTGGCGAGGCCGTCCAGGCCGTCGGTGACGTTCACGCCGTTGCTCGTGGCGGCGACGATCACCTGGGCCCACAGCACGAACAGGATCGCGCCGATGACGGGCCCGGCGAAGGCGAGGTCGATCGCGGTGTCGCGGATCACCGAGATGTTCGTCGAGGCGGGCGTGCGGTACTGCTCGTTCGGGAACTGCAGGGCCAGCACCGCGAACACGATCGCGACCAGCGACTGCCCGATCAGCTTCGGCACCGACCGCAGGCCGAGGCTGCGCTGGCGGGAGATCTTGATGAAGTCGTCGACGAAGCCGACGATGCCCAGCCCGGTCATGAGGAACAGCACCAGCACCGCCGACATCGTCACCGGCGCACCGGTCAGCAGGTGCGCCACGGCGTACGCGCCGAGCGTCGCGAGGATGATGACCGCGCCGCCCATCGTCGGCGTGCCGCGCTTGGTGTGGTGCGAGGTGGGGCCGTCGTCGCGGATGAACTGCCCGTAGCCGCGCCGCACGAGGAAGCGTATGTACAGCGGCGTGCCGAAGAGCGTCAGGACCAGCGCCACCGCCGCCGAGGTGAGGACCGCCCTCATCGGACGTCACCGCCGCCGTCCGGCGTCTGGTCGGGCACGGCGTCAACAGTGTCAGCACCGGGGACGGTGTCGGCGGCGACACGCTCCCCGAGCCAGCGCAGGCCGCTGTCGCGGGAGGACTTGAGCAGCACGGTGTCGCCGGCCCGCAGCTGCTCGTGCAGGAGGTCGAAGGCGGCGTCGGCGTCGGGCACCCACACCGACTCCTCGCCCCACGAGCCCTCCATCACCGCGCCGGTGTGGATCGCGCGGGCACCGTCGCCGACGGCGACCAGCCGCGAGACGTCGAGCCGGACGGCCAGGCGGCCGAGCTCGTCGTGCAGGCGCACCGACTCCTCGCCGAGCTCGAGCATGCCGCCGAGGACGGCCCAGGTGCGGCCCTGCGGGCGGCGCATCTGCACCAGCGTCTTGAGGGCGGCGCGCATCGAGTCCGGGTTGGCGTTGTAGGCGTCGTTGACCACCGTCACGCCGTCGGGCCGCTCGGTGACCTCCATCCGCCAGCGGCTCGCGGGCCGCGCGGTCGACAGCAGGTCGGCGACCTGCTCGACCGTGCCGCCGAGCAGCAGGACGACGGCCGCGGCGCTGAGGGCGTTGTCGACGTGGTGCTCGCCGTGCAGCCCCAGCCGCACCGGCGCGCGGCCGGCCGCCTCGGGCAGGTCGGAAGCGAGGACGAACGAGGCGCGGCCGGCGTCGTCGGTGGTGACCTCCTCGGCGCGCACCTGCGCGTCGGTGGCCGCCGACCGGGAGGTGCCGACGGTGCGGGCGCCCGCGCCGTCGGCGTGCTCGCGCATCGCGGCGACGCGGTGGTCGTCGAGGTTGAGGACGGCGGTGCCGTCGGCCGTGAGCGCCTGCACCAGCTCGGACTTCGCGGCCTGGACCGCCTCGACCGAGCCGAACTCGCCGGCGTGCGCCCACCCGACGTTGAGCACGACCGAGATGTCGGGCGGGGCGATGGTGGTGAGGTACTGCAGGTGCCCGCCGCCGCGGGCACCCATCTCGACCACGAGGTACCGCGTGCCGGGCTCGGTGCGGCAGACCGTCAGCGGGACGCCGATCTCGGAGTTGTACGACTCCTGCGCCGCGACGGTGGGCCCGAGGCCGGAGAGCAGGTGCGCGAGCAGGTCCTTGGTGCTGGTCTTGCCGGACGAGCCGGTGACCGCCACGACGGTGAGGTCGTGCCCGGCCGCCTCGACGACGTCGCGGGCCAGCAGCCCGAACGCGGTCTCGGTGTCGTCGACCACCACCTGCGCGACCGGGACGTCGACCTCGCGCTGCACCAGGGCGCAGACGGCGCCGGCGGCGTGCGCCGCACCGACGAAGTCGTGGCCGTCGGCCTGCTCCCCCGGCCGCGCCACGTAGAGGCCGCCCGGGCCGCACAGCCGCGAGTCGGTGACGACCGGGCCGTCGACGACCAGCGCCTCGGCCGCCTCGGCCGTCGTGCCGGGCGGCGGGACGAGCCGTCCGGCGGTGGCCGTGACGACCTCGTGCAGTGTCAGCGGGATCACCGGGCACCCCCGCCGGACGTGGCCGTCTCCCGGTCCGGCGGGCCGGCCGCGCCGCCGAGCAGGCGGGCCAGCACCTCCCGGTCGTCGAACGGGTGCACCGTGCCCGCCACCTCCTGGCCGGTCTCGTGGCCCTTGCCGGCGACGAGCACCGTGCCGCCCGGGTCGGCGGCGGCCCGGTCGAGGGCGGTCGCGATCGCCTCGGCGCGGTCGCCGACCTCGAGCACCTCGACGGTGCGACCCAGCGCGGCGGCCGCCCCGGCGGCCTCCCGGGCGCCGGCCAGCACCGCCGCCCGGATCGCGGCGGGGTCCTCCGATCGCGGGTTGTCGTCGGTGACCACGACGACGTCGGCCTCCAGCGCCGCGGCGGCGCCCATGGCGGCGCGCTTGCCGGGGTCGCGGTCGCCGCCGGCGCCCAGCACCACCACGAGCGCGCCGGACGTCCGCGGGCGCAGCGCCCCGAGCGCCACGGCGACCGCCTGCGGCGAGTGGGCGTAGTCGACGACTGCCAGCGGCTGGGACGCGCCGGCGCCGGCGTCGACGACCTGCATCCGCCCGGGCACGCCGCCGGCGACCTCGAGGCCCTCCGACACCTCGGCGGGCGCCAGCCCGGCCAGCCGCAGCACGAGCGCGGCGACGGTGGTGTTGGCGACGTTGAACCCGCCGGGCAGCGGGCTGGTCAGCGGCCACGCCTCGTCGTCCGGGCCGCCGCGCAGCACGAACCGGGTGCCGACGCCGTCGGCCGCCGGCGCGAGGTCGGTGGCGCGCCAGTCGGCCGGCGCGTCCGGGTCGTCGCTCGCGGGCGTCGCGACGGTGACGACCGGCACGCCGGCCTCCCCCGCGAGCCGGCGGCCCCAGGCGTCGTCGACGCACACCACCGCGCGGGTGCTGCGCTCCGGCGTGAACAGCGACGCCTTGGCGGCGTAGTAGTGCTCGAGGTCGGGGTGGAAGTCGAGGTGGTCCTGGGACAGGTTCGTGAACGCCGCGACGTCGTAACGGATCCCGTCGACGCGGTGCAGCGCGAGCGCGTGGCTCGACACCTCCATCGCGCACACCTGCACGTCCTGCTCGCGCATCGTCGCGAGCAGCGCCTGCAGGTCCGTCGACTCCGGCGTGGTCCGCACGCTCGGCACCCGCCGGTCGCCGATCCGGGTCTCGACCGTGCCGACCAGCCCGGTGCGGCGCCCGGCCGAGCGCAGCGCCGCCTCGAGCAGGTAGCAGGTGGTGGTCTTGCCGTTGGTGCCCGTGACGCCGAGCAGCAGCAGGTCGTCGGCGGGGTGGCCGTACACGCGCGCGGCGACCTCGCCCAGGACGGCGCGGGGGTCGTCGACCACCAGCAGCGGCACACCCGGCCCGCCGTCGGCGAGCAGCTCCTCGGACGTCGAAGCCCCGGCGGCGTCGGTCAGCACCGCCCGCGCGCCGAGCCCGACCACCTGGGGGACGAAGCGGCTGCCGTGCACTGTGGAGCCGGGCAGCGCGGCGTACAGGTCACCCGGCCGCACGGCACGCGAGTCGTGGGTGACGCCGGTGAGCACCGGGTCGTCCTCGGGTCCGTCCTCGGGGCCGTCGCCCGCACCGTCGGGACCGGCCGGGAGGCGCACGGCGCCACCGGTCGCCGTGGCGAGCGCGGAGAGCCGGACGCCCTCGACGTGCACGGGCCGCGGCGGCCCGGCGGCTGCCGCCCGGCCCGCGGGAGAGGGGTCGGGAGGAGCGGCGGGCACGGCGACGAGGCTACTCACTCCCACGTCAGCGGGTACGGCGTGGGCGTCGTGCCCGTGGGCGGGATCCCCAGGTCCTGCAGGGCGAACGACATGACGTCCTTGAAGACCGGACCCGCGACCGTGCCGCCGTAGTAGCCGTTGGTGGGCCGCTGGATCACCACGCCGACGACGATCTTCGGGTCGTCGGCGGGCGCCATCCCGATGAACGAGCCGGTGTACCCGCTGTACCCGCCGGGCGCCGGCGCCTGCGCGGTGCCGGTCTTGCCGGCGACGCGGTAGCCGGGGATGGCCGCCAGGGTGCCGGTGCCGTCGTCGACCGCGCTCTCGAGCATCGTCCGCACCGCGGCGGCGGTCTCCGGGCTGACCACCTGGGTGCCCTGCGAGGCCGGGGCCTCCTCGAACAGGCCGTCCTCGCCGGCGACGCCGTCGACCAGCCGCGGCGACATCCGCACGCCGTCGTTGGCGATGGTGGCGAACACGTTGGTGGCCTGCAGCGCGTTGGTCGACACGCCCTGCCCGAACAGGACGGCGAACTGCTGGCGGCCGTCCCAGTCGTCCGGCTGGGCCAGGATGCCGCGGGTCTCCCCCGGGAACTCCAGACCGCTCGGCTGCCCGATGCCGAACCGGGTCAGGTAGTCGTAGCGCTGCTCCTTGCTGAGCAGCTGGCCGGCCTGCACGGTCCCGGTGTTGGACGACTCGGCCAGGACGCCGGCGAAGGTGCGCTTCTCGACGCCGTGCTCGTGCGAGTCGCGGAACGTCTGCCCGTTCGAGGTCGTGTAGCGGTACGGCACCTCGAACTGCGTGGTCGGCGTGACCAGGCCCTCCTCGAGCACCGCGGCGGCCGTCACCACCTTGGCGGTCGAGCCCGGCTCGAACACGTCGGACAGCGCCCGCGACCCGCGGTCCTCGGCCGGCGAGGCGCCGGGGTCGTTGGGGTCGACCGACGGCGACTCGGCCAGGGCGAGGATGTTGCCGGTCTCGACCTCGATCGCGATCACCGCGCCCCACTCGGCCTTGGCGGTCGCGACCTGCGAGGTCACCGACTGCTGGGCGAACCACTGCAGGTCGCGGTCGATCGTCAGCCGGACGTTGCGCCCGTCGACGGCGGGCTCCTCGGCCATGTCGCCGGTGGGGATCATCTGGCCGTCGCGGCCGCGCTCGAAGTTCCGCGAGCCGTCGGTGCCGGCCAGCACGTCGTCGAGGCTGCCCTCGATGCCGGCCTGGCCCGCGCCGTCCGCGCCGGTGAAGCCGAGCAGGTTGCCCGCGACCGCGCCCGCGGGGTAGGTCCGGGCGCTGGTCTTGACGCCGTAGACCCCGGGCACGCGCAGCCGCTGGATCTCGCGCCAGGTGTCGGGCGGGACGCCCTTGGCGACGTAGGCGAACTTGCGGTCGCCGGTGAGGGCGAAGCGCACCTCGGCGACGTCCTGGCCGGTGATCGCGGCGATGTCGGCCGCGGCGCCGTCGATGCCGGTGCCGCCGGTGCCGTCCTCGCTGCCCGCGTACTGCGCGACCAGCGTCTGGTCGACGGTGATGTCACGGCGCTCGACGTTCGAGGCGAGCACCACGCCGTCGGCGTCGGTGATCTGCCCGCGGTCGGCCACCAGGGTCGTGGTGACCAGCCGGTTGCCCAGCGCCTCCTCGGCCAGCGTGGAGGCGTCCAGCCCCTGCATCTGCACCAGGCGCGCGGCGAACAGGCTGAGCACGACCAGGACCAGGATCACGAAACCGCGCGCGCGTCCGTCGTGCTGCGTGGGCCGCGGTGCCGGCCGGCCGCGGGCCGACGGCGGGGCCGGGGTCGCCGGTGCGGTCGTCGCGCGGCGCTGCGCCGGGACGGTGCGGGGCGTGGTCGCGCCCGCGCGTCCGGACGCGGGCGTGCGGCCGGTGCCGGAGCTGCGGCCGGTCGTCGCGCCGCTGCCCGCGCGGCCGGTCGTGGCGCGCCCGGTGGTGGCGCGTCCGGTGCCGTCCGCGCCGGCAGCCTTCCCGGTGCCCTTCCCGGTGTGGGGGCGCGCCGGCCGGGCGTCGCCGCGGGTGCGCGACGGGCGGCGGGTGGGGCCGGTGAGGGTCACGGTGCCTCCCCCGTGGTCGCGTTCACGGCACCGTCGCCGAGCGCGGGCGGGGCCGGCTCGGTGCCGGTCGAGGTGCCGGTCGAGGTGCCGGGCTCCGTCGTGGTGCCCGCGGCGGCGGCCTCGGCGGCGGCCGCGGCAGCGGCGCGGTCGGCCTCCGCCCGCACCTTGGCGGCCTCGGTCTCGGCGGCCTCCTGCGCGGCCGCGGGCGCCTCCGGGACGACGTCGAGGCCCACCGCGGGGATCGACGCGGCGGCCGGCGCGGTGCCGGCCTCGGCGGGCGCCGGCGAGCCGAGCACCGTGCCGTCGCTCATCCGGATGAAGGCCGGGTTGGTGTTGGGCACCATCCCGAGCTCGCGGGCGCGCTGGGACAGCACCGCCGGCGACGCCTGCACCGCGAGCCGCTCGCTCAGGTGCTGCTCGGCCTCGGTCAGCTCGATCGTCCGGTTCTCCAGCAGGTGCTCGGTGTACGCCCCGCGCGACAGCACGATGTTGATGACGAGGACGCCGAGCAGGCTCGCCACCAGCACCGCCGCGCACAGCGCGGCGAAGGGCAGCCGGAACCGGGTGGACGCCGGCGGCGCGAGCAGGGTCAGCCGGGGGCCCGGGGTGGCGGGGCGGGCGCGGCGGACGGCGGAGGCCACCCGGGCGCGCGCGGCGGCGGCCGGGCTCACGACCTGCCCCCGCTCATGCCGCCACCGGGTCCGGTCGCAGCCGCTCGGCGGCGCGCAGCCGCACCGAGGCGGCGCGCGGGTTGCGCTCCTGCTCCTCGGCCGGCGCCACCTCGGCACCACGGGTCAGCAGCCGGAAGACCGGTGCGTGCTCGGGCAGCTCGACCGGCAGGTCGAGCGGCGTGGTGCTCGCGCTCGCGGCGGTGAGCACGCGCTTGGCCAGCCGGTCCTCGAGCGAGTGGTACGACATCACGACCACCCGGCCACCGACGGCGACCGCGCGGACGGCGGCCGGCAGCGCCCGTTCGAGCACCTCCAGCTCGCCGTTCACCTCGATCCGCAGCGCCTGGAAGGTCCGCTTGGCGGGGTTGCCGCCGGTGCGCCGGCTCGCGGCGGGCACGCTCGAGCGCACGATGTCGACCAGCCGCGCGCTGGTGGTGAACGGCGCCTCCGTCCGGGCCCGCACGACGTTGTCGGCGATCCGGCGGGCGAACCGCTCCTCGCCGTAGGCGCGCAGCACCCGGGCCAGCTCGGCGGCCGGGTAGGTGTTGAGGACGTCGGCGGCGGTCCAGCCCTGCGTCTGGTCCATCCGCATGTCCAGCGGGGCGTCCTGGCTGTAGGAGAAGCCGCGGTCGGCCTCGTCCAGCTGGAGCGAGGAGACGCCGAGGTCGAGCAGCACGCCCTGCACGGCGGGCAGGCCGAGACGGCGCAGCACGTCCTCGATCTCGTCGTAGACGGCGTGCACGAGCGTGACGCGCTCGCCGAAGCCGGCCAGGCGGCGGCCCGCGAGCTCGATCGCCTGCGGGTCGCGGTCGATCCCGACCAGGCGGGCCTGCGGGCAGCGCTGCAGCAGCGCCTCGCTGTGGCCGCCCATGCCGAGGGTGGCGTCGACCACGACCGAGCCGGGCTCGGCCAGCGCGGGCGCGAGCAGCGCGACGCAGCGGTCGAGCAGCACGGGCACGTGACGCGCTGCGGCATCGGGGGACATCTCGACCCTTCACGGTGTGCGGGTGCGCCGTCGGCCCGGTCTCGGGTCTCCGGCGCGGGGGGAAGTGGGGAGGTGCGCGTGGAGGAAGGGGGGTCGTGGTGGTCGCCGGGTCGCGTCCGGCGACGGTGGTGGTGCGGGTGGTGCTGGCTGTGCGGGTCTCGCGGGTGCCGGCCGTCCGGCCGGGTCTCCCTCCGTCCGCTCGGCCTGGCACCGGGGAAGGTGTGCCAGGACGGGCGGTCGGCTGGAGACCGGGTCGGACGGACGGCGCAGGTGGCGGCCTGTCAGAACAGGCCGGGCACCACCTCCTCCGCCGTGGTCGCGAAGGCGTCCTCCTGCTCGGCCAGGTAGGTCTCCCAGGCCGGGGCGTCCCAGATCTCGACCCGCGAGCCGGCACCGATGACGGTGACGTCGCGGTCCAGACCGGCGTAGGTGCGCAGCTGGGCCGGGATGGTGATCCGGCCCTGCTTGTCGGGCAGCTCGTCGTAGGCGCCGGACAGCAGCACGCGCAGGTAGTCGCGGGCCTGCTTGCTGGCGGTCGGCGCCTGCCGCAGCTGCTCGTGCATGCGGGCGAACTCGGCGGAGGTGAACACGTACAGGCACCGCTCCTGGCCGCGGGTGACCACGACGCCGGGGGCCAGCTGCTCGCGGAACTTCGCGGGCAGGATCAGCCGTCCCTTGTCGTCCAGACGCGGGGAGTGCGTGCCCAGGAACACGGCGCCCCTCCCCTCTGTCTCGGTCGGAGCCACCTCTGGCGCTCCAACGCCCTCCACATTACCCCACTTCACTCCACGGTCAATGCGTCTTCGGCCGCGTCGGCGGCGGACTTGAGCCGTTCTCGCAGGTCAGGACGGGTGGGGCGAGGTGGAGGGCTCGGCGCCGCCGACGACGGCACGGGCCGTTCGCCGAGCACGGCCAGGGCTCCCGGTCGTGCTCAGCAAGGGGCTCCGCGAGGGGCTCCGGCGGTCTCGGGGAGGGGCGGTGGAGGGAGGTGGGGGGCCGTGGGCGCGACGCCGGGCCGGTGCCCACGGCGCGGCGGCGGATCACGGCTCGGCATCCGGCTCCCGGTCCGTCCCGCGGTCGCGTACCGTCCTGTGCAGGGAGCGGGACCCGTCCGGCGGACGGTCGCCGCACCACTCCGATCGGGCCGAGCAGGTGGAGGACCAGGCGTGACCACGACCGGGACAGCGCCGACGACGCTGGACGACCTGGCGGCGACCGCCGGCCAGGTGCAGTCCGCGATCGAGTCGGTGATCGAGGGCAAGACGGCCGTCGTGCGCACGGCCCTGGCCGTGCTGCTGGCCCAGGGCCACCTGCTGGTCGAGGACGTGCCGGGCGTCGGCAAGACCATGCTCGCCAAGGCGCTGGCGCGCTCGATCGACTGCTCGGTGCGCCGGATCCAGTTCACGCCCGACCTGCTGCCGAGCGACATCACCGGCGTGAGCATCTACAACCAGGAGACCCGCGACTTCGAGTTCAAGCCGGGCGCGGTCTTCGCCAACGTGGTCGTCGGCGACGAGATCAACCGCGCCTCGCCGAAGACGCAGTCGGCGCTGCTGGAGTGCATGGAGGAGCGGCAGGTCACCGTCGACGGCACCACCTACTTCCTCGAGCCGCCGTTCATCGTGGTCGCCACCCAGAACCCGATCGAGATGGAGGGCACCTACCCGCTGCCCGAGGCCCAGCGCGACCGGTTCATGGCGCGGCTGTCGATGGGGTACCCGTCCTCGGCCTCCGAGATCGACATGCTCGACTCGCGCGGCGAGTCCGACCCGCTGGACGCCCTGCAGCCCGTCGCCGACGCCGCGACCGTGCGCTCGCTGATCGAGGTGGTCAAGGCGGTGCACGCCTCCCCCGCGGTCAAGCAGTACCTCGTCGACCTGGTGACGGCGACCCGCCAGCACCCGGACCTGCGCCTCGGCGCCAGCCCGCGGGCCAGCCTGCAGCTGCTGCGCCTCGGGCAGGCGCAGGCCGCCCTCGACGGCCGCGACCACGTCCTGCCCGACGACCTCAAGCAGCTGGCGAGCACCGTGCTGTCGCACCGTCTGCTGCCGACGGCCGACGCCCAGCTCGCGCGGCGCTCGGTCGACGACGTGCTGTCCGAGGTCCTGGCCCGCGTCCCGGTGCCTGCCGGCGCCCGCTGACGGGGGTCCTGCGGATGGATCCTCGCGCGAGCGCCCCGCGCGGCGCACGCCCGCCGGGGGCGACGGCGGCCCGCGGCGCGGGACCGGCCGACGGCGTCGACCCGCGGACGGGGCAGCGGCCCCGGCGGCTCGACGTCAGCGCGATCCCGGCCGCCCTGTCCGGCCTCACCCTGCGCGGCCGGGCGTTCCTGGCCGCCGGCATCGCCACCGCCGCCTGCTCGGTGGTGCTGGGCCAGCGCGACCTGCTGCGGGTGGCGGTGCTGCTGCTCGCGGTGCCGCTGGTCAGCGTGCTGGTCGTCGCCCGCGCTCGCTACCGCGTGCAGCTGGCCCGCACCGTCGCGCCGGGACGGGTCGACGCCGGCTCGTCGGCGTCGGTGCGGCTGGAGCTGGCGAACCTGTCCGGCCTGCCCACCGGCGTGCTGCTGGCCGAGGAGCAGCTGCCCTACGTGCTCGGCGCCCGTCCGCGGTTCGTGGTCGACCGGCTCGAGCCCGGCCGCCGCGCGGCCGTGTCGTACACGCTGCGCAGCGACGTGCGCGGGCGCTGGGAGATCGGGCCGGTGCGGTTGCGGCTCACCGACCCGTTCGGGATGTGCGAGGTCGGCCGGTCCTTCACCGCCACCGACCCGCTGGTGGTCGTGCCCAAGGTGCACCCGCTGCTGCCGCTGCGCGCCGCCGGCTCGTGGCGCGGCGCCGGCGACTCGGTGATCCGCACCGCCGCCGCCTCCGGCGAGCACGACCTGGCCACCCGCGAGTACCGCCACGGGGACGACCTGCGCCGCGTGCACTGGCGCTCGACCGCCCGCCGCGGCGAGCTGATGGTGCGCCGTGACGAGCAGCCGCACCAGATGCAGGCGACCGTGCTGATCGACCGCCGCGCCGTCGGCCACCGCGGCGAGGGCCCGGCGTCCTCGTTCGAGTGGCTGGTCAGCGCCGCCGCCTCCGTCTGCCACCTGCTCGTCGACGCCGGGTACGGCGTGCGCCTGGTCAGCGACGACCTCGAGACCGGCTGGACGGGGCGCGAGCACGTCGGCGGCGTGGGGGCGCTGCTCGACCGGCTCGCCGTGATGGACCTCGGCGGCCCCGGCGAGCTGCCCGCCGCCACCTCGCTGCTGGCCCGCGCCGGCGGCGACGGCCTGGTCGTCGCGCTGCTCGGCGAGGTCGGCCCGGACGTCGCCCACCCCCTCGCGGCGCTGGCCAAGCAGGGCACCACCGGCGTCGCACTCGTGCTGCGCACCACCAGCTGGGCGGTGCTGCCGCCGCGCCGCGCCGGCGAGATCGACACCGCCCGCGAGAAGGCGGTCGGGACGATGGAGGTCGGCGGGTGGTCGTGCGTCGAGGTCGACGCGCGCACCCCCGTCCCCGTGGCGTGGGAGCAGCTCGTCGCCCGCCACGCCGCCCGCCAGAGCAGCGGCGCCGCCCGCAGCGGGGTGGGCTCGTGACCCGCTCCCACCTGACGACAGGCACGTGCCCGAGGAGAGGTGCCCGATGACCCGACCCGTCCGCGCCCGGCTGGTCGCGCTCGTCGCCGTCCTGCTGGCGGCGACCACGTTCTTCCCCCTCGTCGAGGGCGTGGTGTGGCTGGCCGAGCTGGTCGTGGTGCTGCTGCTCGGCGCGATCGCGGCCACCGTGGCGCACCGCGCGCTCGGCGAGACCGCCGGCGCCGTCGCGGGCCTGGTGGCCGCGGTGCTCGGCCTGACCTGGGTCTTCGCGCTGCCGGAGGCCTTCCTCGGGATCCTGCCCGGCACTGACACGGTCGCCCGCTTCGCCGACCTGTTCGCCCAGGGCGGCGAGACGATCACGACCTCGATGGCGCCCGCGGACGCCACGCCCGGCCTGCGGCTGATCGTCGTGGCGGGGCTCGCGCTGGTCTGGTGGACCGTCGACCTGGTCGCCGTGGTGCTGCGCCGCCCGGCCGTGGCCGGGCTCGCGCTGCTCGCCGTCTACTGCGTCCCCACCGCGCTCGTCCTCAGCGGGCTGCCGTGGTGGTGGTTCGTCCTGGCCGCAGCGGGTTACCTCGTGCTCGTCGCCTCGGACGCCCAGGAGCGCGTCGCCCGCTGGGGCCGGGTCGTCGGCAGCTCGGGCAGCCCCGGCGAGGTGGAGGAGCGGGCCTCGCTGTCCGCCACCGGACGCCGCGTGGGCGCGCTCGCGATCGCCGCCGCCGTGGTCGTCCCCGCGCTCGTGCCCGGCCTGTCCGAGAGCCTGCTGCCGTCCGGCAACCTGCCGGGCAACGGCCCGGGCGACGGCACGATCGCGGTCCTCAACCCGATCCTGTCGCTGCGCGACGACCTCACCGCGAACGACGACGTCACGGTGCTGGAGTACGAGACCGACGACCCCTCCCCCGACCCGCTGCGGCTGGTGACCGTCGACTCCTTCGACGGCGAGACCTGGGAGCCGACCTACGGCGACATCGACCGCGACCAGCGCGCCGCGGGGCAGTTCCCGTCGCCGCCCGGGCTGTCGCCGGTGGCGGGCGCCACCACGGCGCGCACGTCGCTGCAGATCCAGGGGCTGCGCCAGGGGTGGCTGCCGACGCCGTACCCGCCGACCCGGATCGACATCCTCGGCAACTGGCTCTACGACGAGACCACCCTCAACGTGGTGGGCGACGACGTCGAGACGACCGAGGGCCTGCGCTACTCGGTGCAGCACCTCATGGTCGAGCCGGACCCCGAGGTGCTGGCGGCCGCAGGCCCGGCGCCGGCCGACATCGTCGCGCGCTGGACGGCCCTGCCGGCCGGCACGCCGGAGACCATCGGCGCCACCGCGCGCACCGTGGCGGGCGAGGGCACCGAGCTGGACCAGGCGACCCGGCTGCAGAGCTGGTTCCGCAGCGGCGGCGGCTTCTCCTACTCGCTGGACGCGCCGCCGCAGAACGGCTCGTCCGCGGTCGCCGACTTCCTCGAGCGGCGCAGCGGCTACTGCGTGCACTTCGCGTCCGCGATGGCGCTGATGGCGCGCTCGCTCGGCATCCCCGCGCGGGTCGCGGTCGGCTGGCTGCCCGGCGAGCAGCTGGACGACGGCAGCTACCGGGTCTCGCAGCGCGACGCCCACGCCTGGCCGGAGCTGTACTTCGAGGGCGCCGGCTGGATGCGGTTCGAGCCGACCCCAGCCACCCGCGCGGGCACCGTGCCGGGCTGGGCCGCCCCGACCGCTCCCGAGCCGAGCGCCGCGCCGACCACCGCCGCCCCCAGCACCTCCGCCTCGGCGGCCGCACCGACCGCGGTCCGGGAGGCCGAGGGCGGCGAGACCACCACCGACCGCGACCTGATGACGGTGCTGCGGGCGATCCCGTGGCGCGTGGTGCTGGCCGTCCTGCTCGTGCTGGCGCTGCTGGCGGCGCCGGCCGTGACGGCGGTGGTCGTGCGCCGCCGCCGCTGGGTACGCGCCACGACACCCGGCGAACGGGCCGAGGTGGCCTGGACGACGCTGCTGGAGGAGCTCGGCGACCGTGGGGTGGTGGTGCCGCCCGCGCTCACGGTCCGGCAGGCCACCGCGGTGGTCGGCGACCGGCTCGACGAGGGCGCCACGACCTCGCTGCTCCGGGTGGGCCGCGCCGTCGAGCGGCAGCGGTACGCGCCGCCGCCCGGCACCGCCGTCCCCCGCCGGTCGGCAGCGGGCCGCGAGGGCGGCGTCGCCGTCCTCGACCTGGACACCGCCACCGCGGCGCCCGCCGACCCGCTGTCGGACCGCGGGCTGCGCCACGACGTCAAGGTGGTGGTCAAGGCGGTCGGCGACAAGCGGCCCGCGGCCGACACCTGGCGGGCCCGGCTCGCTCCGCGCTCCGGGGCGGCGCACCTGCGCGGCTACCTGCAGCGGCTCGGGCTGGCGGCCGACCGGCTGGACCGGCGGGTCACCGCACGGTTCACGCGGCGGCGGCGCGGCTGACCGTCCTGGCCTGATCGCGTCGGGTCGTCAGACGAAGGTGGGCGCGGGCACCTGCGAGGCGGCGTGGGCGCGGTCGCGCCCGGCGCGCTTGGCGGCATAGAGCGCGAGGTCGGTCGCCTTGAGCAGCTCGTCGAAGTCGACGGCCTCCGGCGGCAGGGTCGCGACGCCGGCCGACATCGTGATCGGCAGGCCGCCCACCGGCTCCTCGCGCATGTCGGCGAGCATCCGCTCGGCCACGACCATCGCCTGGTCCTCGGTCTGGCCGGGCAGCAGGACGAGGAACTCCTCGCCGCCGAGCCGGTAGACCATGTCGAACACCCGCAGCGTGCGGCGCATCCGGTACGCCGCCTCGCGCAGGACGATGTCGCCGACGTCGTGACCGTGCTCGTCGTTGACCCGCTTGAAGTGGTCCAGGTCGCACATGATGAGCGAGACCGGCGCCCCGATCAGCTTGGCCTGGGCGGCGGCCTCGGTGAAGCGTCCGTGCAGGGCCTTGCGGTTGAACAGGCCGGTGAGCTGGTCGACGACCGCATCGCCGCGCGAGGCCATCTCGGCCGACTGCAGCGTCACCGCGACGGCGACCAGGCTCGCGAGCAGCGCGAGGTAGGTGGCCAGGCCGACGGGCCAGGGGGTGGCGGGCGCGGGCGGCAGCAGCTCGGCGCCGACCATCACCGAGGCCGACAGCGCGAGCGCGGTGCCGACGCCGACGACCACGACGGCGGGGCGGAACCGGGCGGCGAGCATCAGCGTCGGGACGGTGAGCGTGGGCAGCATCGGGCTGGTCGCGCCGCCGGTGCCGAGCACCGCGAGCGCGAGGATCAGCTGCAGCACCCAGATGCTGACCCAGCCGGCCACCTCGGGGTGCGGGGTGCGCCGGTAGACCTTCTCCAGCACGACCAGGGTCCCGACGGCGGCGACGACCAGGACCGCGAGCCACCAGCCGTACCAGAAGGCCGCCACGACCGCGGCGAGGCCGAGCGAACCGCCCTGCACCCGGCGGGCGGTGCGGACCCGGTCGTTCATGTCGGCGAAGCGCATGCGCGACATCTCGGTCGGGCAGAGCCAGCCGGCGAGCGCTCCCACGGCGCGTGACACGTCAACGTGCATGAGGACGTGTCGGCACGAACACGGACGTCCTTGACATCCGGGGGCGTCGACGGGTGACGCGCGTCACCCGCAGGGATCAAGCGGCAAGGTCAGGAAGGGGGTCGGGCCGAGCAAGGTCAGGCCGAGCAGGTCAGGCTGAACGGGTCAGCGCCACTCGCCGCGGCGCTTCTCCCAGCGCTCCTCGAGCCGCTCCATCAGGCCGCGACCGGAGGAGGCGGGACGGGGTCCGCTACGGGGACGGGTGGAGCCGTCGGCCCCCACCACCCCGACGGGTCCTGTCGTGGCGGTCGTCCTGGGCCGCGAGAACGCGTAGGTGACGCCCGCGAGCATCATCAGGAAACCGGGGATGGCCAGCCAGATGATCTGCGAGACCACGGCCAGCACCAGCAGGCCCAGGCCGGCGACCACACCGAGACCGCCGAGCGCCATCCGCTGGCCGGCTCGCGCACCGCGCGCGGAACCGCGCATGGTCGAGGCGAACTTCGGGTCTTCCTGCAGAAGCTGCTGCTCCATCTGCGAGAGCAGCTGCTCCTCGTGGTCTGACAGTGGCACGGTGCCTCCTGGAGAATCGTGCGCACCTGGGGTTCGCGGCCGGGTGTTGCGTTCATGGTAGGTCGCCATCGGTCGGGTGGAAACCCGAACCCCGCGCTTGGTGCCTGACAGGCCAACGACTCAGGCGGGCGGAGGGTTTCCTGGCTCCCCCGCACCGTCCTGCCCGGTGCCCCCCGCGCCCCGCCGCGGCGTCGACCCGGGCCGGATCAGCGATGCCGGCCGGACCACGTCCGAGCCGAACCGGGCGACCGCGCGGTCGCCCGCCTGCTCGGCCTCGCGCCACCCCTGCGGCCGCTCGTCGAGCATCAGCTGACGGTGCTGGCCGCCCGACTCGACCAGCCCCTCGACCCGCACCCCGACCAGGCGGATCCGGGCCCGCTCGAGGTTGAGCGCCTCGTACAGCGCCCGCGCGGTGGCGTACACCTCGCGGGCGACGTCGGTGGTCTGCGGCAGCGTGCGCGAGCGGGTGATCGTGGTGAAGTCGGCGAACCGCACCTTGAGCGCGACCGTGCGACCGGACATCCCGGCCCGCCGCAGCCGGCGGGCCGTGCGCTCGGACAGCCGCAGCAGCTCGCGCAGCACCACCTGCGGGTCATCGACGTCGGTGCCGAAGGTCTCCTCGGCGCCGATGCTCTTCTCCGACTGCTCCGGCACCACCCGGCGCGGGTCGCGTCCCCAGGACAGCTCGTGCAGGTGGCTTCCCGTCGCCTGGCCGAGCGCGCGGACGAGCGTGGCGCGCGGGGTGTGCGCGATCTCGCCGACGGTGCGCAGGCCGAGCCGGTGCAGCTGCTCGGCGGTCTTCTCGCCGACGCCCCACAGGGCGCCCGCGGGCAGGGGGTGCAGGTACTCGATCGTCTGCGCCGCCGGGACGACGAGCAGCCCGTCCGGCTTGCACCGCGAGGACGCGAGCTTGGCGACGAACTTGGAGGCGGCGACGCCGACCGAGCAGGTGATCCGCTGCTCGTGCTCGACCTGGGCCCGGATCCGGCGGGCGATCTCGGTGGGGCGGCCCAGGCGCCGCACGGCGCCGGAGACGTCGAGGAACGCCTCGTCGAGGCTGAGCGGCTCGACCTCGGGGGTGACCGACCGGAACACCTCCATCACGTTCTTGGACACCTCGGCGTACCGGGCGTGGTCCGGCGCGATGACGTGGGCGGCCGGGCACAGCCGGCGGGCGCGCGACATCGGCATCGCCGAGTGCACCCCCATCCGGCGCGCCTCGTAGGTCGCCGAGAGCACCACGCCGCGACCGCCGCCGGCGCCGACGATGACCGGCAGGCCGCGCAGCTCGGGCCGGTCGATCAGCTCGACCGAGGCGTAGAAGGCGTCCATGTCGACGTGCAGGACGTGGCAGCCGGTGTCGTCGGTGGTCAGGCCCTCGCCCTCTCGGCGGCCGTCGAGCCAGCCGCCGGTGCGGCCGAGCTGGTCGCGGCTCACGGGGTCACCGGCCGCTGCTCAGGCGTCGGGACCCCCGGCAGGGGCGGCGTGCACGTGCAGCTGGGCGGCGACGTCGCGGAAGGCGTCGTCGCCGGCGGCGAGCTGCTCGAGCCGCTGCAGGAGCGCCTCGGCGGTGCCGTCCTCGGCGGCCGCCGCGCGCGGGGCGAGGTCGGCGAAGACCCGCAGCCCCTCGGTGCCGAGCACCTCGAACCCGGCCGCGCGGACGAGGTCGAGCACCGCGGCGTGGTCGAAGCGGCGCAGCAGCGGGTCGCCCGGGCCCCACCGCCCGGCGGGGTCGGTGAGCACGTGGGTGGCCGCGCGCAGGTGGCCCGACGCGACGCGTGCCAGCACGGCGGCGTGCCGCAGCGCGACCACGAGGCTGAGCCGGCCGCCCGGCCGCAGCGCGGTGCCGGCGGCGGCCAGGGCCTGGGCCGGGTCGTCGACGACCTCGAGGACGCCGTGGCAGAGCACCAGGTCGACGCTGCCGGTGTCGACCAGGTCGGCGAGGTTCTCGGCGTCGCCCTGCACCCCGCGCAGCCGGTCGGCGACGCCGTTCTCGTCGGCGCGGCGGGCCAGCGCGGCCAGGGCGTCCGGGCTGGGGTCGACCACCGTGACCCGGTGACCCGCGGCCGCCAGTCGCACGGCCTGACCGCCGGTGCCGCCGCCGAGGTCGAGCACGTCGCGCGAGGAGCCGGTGGCGGGGCCGCACTGCGCCAGCAGGCGGTCGATCCCGGCCGCGAGCACGGGTGCGTGGTCCACGGATCCAGCCTAGTGACCGCCGGGGTCGCTCCCGCGGCGCCGAGCCGGGCGCGGCCGGGGCCACGCCCGCGTCCCGCGCTCAGCGCAGGGCCGGGGCCGCGCTCTCCCCGACGGTGCGGCGGCAGACCTCGTCCCACGGGGTCGGGACGATGCCCAGCACCTCGGTCGTGCGCGATCCGTCGACGACGAAGTCGGCGTCCCACTGGTGCCTGATCGCGACGATCTCGCGCACCTGCGGCACGGCGAGCCCGGCGGCCCGCAGCAGCGGCCACGGCAGGCCCGAGACGCGCGCCGGCCGCGCGCCCATCGCCGCCGCCAGGTCGGTGAGCGCCTGCCGCTGGCTGCGCGGCGGGGTGCTCGGCACCATCCACGGCCGGCCCCAGGCACGCTCGTCGGTCGCGAGGGCCACCAGGGTCGCCGCGACGTCCGGCAGGTACGCCCAGCTGTGCAGCACGTCCGGGTCGCCGACGACCCAGGCCCGGCGGCCGGCCCGCAGCGGCTCCAGCTGGCGCACCAGGTGCGACTGCGCCGGCGGCACCGTCGGCCCGACGAAGTCGGAGGCCCTCGCCTCGGCGACCCGCACCCGGTCGGCCTCGTGCGCGGCGAGCATGTCGGTCCACATCCGCGCCCGCACCCTGCCCTTGGTGTCGGTGGCAGCGAGCGGGGTGCCGGCCGTCATCGGGCCGGTCGGACGGCCGTAGCCGTACAGGTTGCCCATCGCCATCAGCACCGCGCCGGAGCGCTCGGCCGCACCGAGCAGCGCCGCCGCGACCGGCGGCCAGTCGGTGGCCCACCGGTGGTACGGCGGGTTCACCGCGTTGTAGAGGGCGTCGGCCCCCGCTGCCGCGGTCGCCAGCGCCGCCGCGTCCGAGGCGTCGACCGCCCGGTGCTCGACCGCGTCGGTCGAGGTGCCGCCGCTGCGGGACAGCACCCGCACCCGGTGCCCCGCGGCCACCAGCGCCTCGGCGGTCGCGCTGCCCACCGGTCCCTTGCCCACCACCACGTGCAGTGCCATCGGTCGCCCTCTCGGTTCGCGAGAGCGGTGCTCTCGTCCGAGAGCAACTGTCACTCCTCGATGAGCGATTGTCAAGAGCGGTGCTCTCGATTCGGAGCGGTGCTATCTTTCCGGCATGGTGAGCACCGCGCGGGAGCGCGCCCGGGCCGAGCTGACCCAGGAGATCCTGACCTCGGCGCGCGAGCAGCTGGCGACCGTGGGTGCGCCCGGCCTGTCGCTGCGGGCCGTCGCCCGCGACCTCGGGCTGGCGTCCTCGGCGCTGTACCGGTACTTCCCGAGCCGCGACGACCTGCTCACCCGGCTGATCATCGAGGGCTACGACGCGCTCGGGGCCGCCGCCGAGGGCGCCGACGAGCCGGGACGGGCGCCGCGCGAGCGCTGGGGCGCCGTCTGCGCGGCGGTGCGCGGCTGGGCGCTGGCCCACCCGCACGAGTACGCCCTGCTCTACGGCTCCCCCGTGCCCGGCTACGTCGCTCCCGCCGACACCGTGCCGTCGGCGGCGCGGGTCGGGGTGGTGCTGGGGACGATCATCGGCGACGCCGCGCAGGCCGGCCTGCTGCCGGAGGCTGGCGTGGGAGCGGGTGCGGGCGGCCGTGCGACGCGGACGGGGGGCGCGCCGCTGGTGACCGAGCAGGCGGCCGCCGTGCTCGGCGGGGAGCACCCCTCGCTCGACGACGCCGTGCGCGCCCGGGCGCTGCTGACCTGGAGCTCGCTGCACGGGCTGATCAGCTTCGAGCTGTTCGGCCACTTCGTCGGGTCGGTCGCCGACGCCGACGCGTTCTTCGCCGCCCAGGTCGGCGAGCTGGCCGGGCTCCTCGGCCTCTGAGCGCTGCTGCACCAGCGCGCGCTCCCTCACCGCTCCTCCGGACCCGGGGTCGCGGTCACCACCCCGGGCTCCCGGGGCTGGCGTGCCACAGGCGACGTGGTGCGGCCCGGCGCCGTCGGCGCTCCTCGGTGTCGACCTCGGACTGCTGCGCCAGGCCGCGGGTCGAGCGCACGTCGTCGCCCGCGGGCCTGACGTCGGCGTAGGGCGACTGGCGGAAGCCGCTGACGTGCACCAGCACGCGCCGGGTGCGGGGCGGCTCCTCCGCCGCCGCGGCGGGCGTCGAGACCAGCACCGGCACGGCGGCCGGCGTCGCGACCAGCACCGGGGCGGCGGCCGGTCCACGTGCGACCGGTCCGGCTGCGGCCGGCACGGACGCGACCGGCACGGACGCGACCGGGACGGGCGTCGGGACGGGCGCCGGTGTGTTCGGCGTGGGGCGCAGCGGCGGCGGGTCGCCGGCCCGTGCGGCGATCGCGAGCCGGTGCCGGGCCGCGGCGGCGCGATCGGCCTCGGGGCCCTGCCCGTCGGCCGGGCCGCGGTCGTCGCCGTCGTCGCGACCGGTGCCCGTGACCCGGGCCGGGCCGTCGTCGCGGACGAACCCGGGCTGCGAGACCGCCGCGGCGTCGCCGGTCGCGTCGATCACCGCCAGCACGGCGTCGAGCCCGCCGTCGGCCCAGGCGTCCCAGAGCGTCGGCAGGTCCCACGCCCCGGTGGCCCGAAGCGACACACCGCGCGGACCGGTGCGGCGCAGCTCTCCGCGCACGAGCAGGAGCCACGAGCCGAACACCGTGGTGGCGTACGGGCCCTGGGCGTCCTCGAAGAAGGTGGCGTCGGCCGGGCCGGTGGAGTCGTCCAGCGTGAGGAACACGACCCGGCGGCCGGACCGGATCGGCGGCGTCTGCGTCGCGACCTTGACGCCGGCGACGACCACCTCGCTGCGGCTGCGGCGGCCCATCAGGTCGCGCGCCGGCGTCGCGCCGAGCGCCCGCAGCAGCGGCACGTAGTGGTGCACCACGTGCTGGGTGGCGTCGAGCCCGAGCACCTCGAGCTCGGCCCGCACCACCTCGGCGCCGGTCATCTCCGGCAGCCCGCTCGGCACCGCCCGCTCGGGGGCGTCGCCGAGGTCGAGCGTCGTCTGCACCGCCTGGTCGGCCGCGGCGGTCACCTGCGCGGCCGCCTGCGACTGGCGCGCGGCGGCCTCCCGCACGCCGCCACCACGGTCGAGGTCGCCGCCGCGGAGGGCGCGCAGCGGGACACCGCCCGCGGCGGCCTCGTCGGCGGACCCGCGCCGGCCGCCGTCCGGGCGCAGCGCCTGGTCGACGGTCTCGTCGTGGCTGCCGTCGCGACCGGTCGGCCGTCCGGACAGCCGCGCCGGCGGACGGCTGGGGCGCAGGCCGGCGCGGCGCGCGCCGACCGCCAGCGAGCGCGACCAGCGGTCGAGGTCGGCCACCTGCAGCAGCAGGTCGCGGCGGGTGAGCGAGCGGCGCGGACGCACCGGCAGCGACGTGCCGAGGCCGTGCACGGCGTCGAGCGCGCCGGTGAGCACCAGCCGCTCGGCGACGGGGCGACTCGGTCGGGCGCGGTGCCACAGGTCTGCCAGCGAGCGGTACGGTTGCCCGGCCACGACCCGCTCGACCTCCGCCGCGCTGATCCCCTTGACGTCAGTGAGCGACAGGCGGATGCCGTACCCGCGGGCGTCGGGGACCCCCGCGTCGAAGCGCAGCCCCGTGCCCGGCAGCGGCTCGAGCGTGCCGCGGTTAGGACGGTCGCCGTCGCCGGTCACCGTTCCCGGCGGCAGCGGCACCTTCTCGACCCGGTAGGTGGCGCCGGAGGCGTTGACGTCCAGCCCGAGCACCGTGATGCCGAGCGTGCGGGCGTCGTCGAGGATCAGGCGCTTGGGGTACATGCCGGGGTCGTGGGTGAGCACGCCGGCCAGGAAGGCCGCGGGGTGGTGCGCCTTGAGCCAGGCCGTCTGGTACGTCGGCAGCGCGAACGCGGCGGCGTGCGCCTTGCAGAAGCCGAACGAGGCGAACGAGCGCAGCACCTGCCAGATCCGCTCGACGTCGTCGGGCCCGTACCCCCGGCCGGCCGCCCGTTCGCGCAGCCACGGCCCGACCTCGGCCTGGCCGGCGGGCGTCCCCATCCGCCGGCGCACCTCGTCCGCCTCGTCGAGCGGGACGCCGGCCACGACGTGCACGATCCGGATCACCTGCTCGTGGAAGACGACGACGCCGTGGGTCTCCTCCAGCGCGGGGATCAGCGAGTCGTGCAGGTACTGCACGTCGTCCCAGCCCTGCCTGGCGCGCAGGAACGGGCTGATCATGTCCGACTTCACCGGCCCCGGACGGAACAGCGAGATGTCGATGACGAGGTCGGAGAACGCCTGCGGCGCGAACTTGCCCACCAGCTCGCGCTGCCCCGGCGACTCGATCTGGAAGCACCCGAGCGTGCGCGTGGACCGCACGAGCCGGAAGGTCGCCTCGTCGTCGAGCGGGACGGCGTCGAGGTCGATCCGGCCGGTCGCCGGGTCGAGGTAGGCGGCGTCGGCCTCGTGCCGGCCGGCAGCGAGGGCGTCCGGGCCGTCGACCCGCTCGACCTCGTCGAGGGCGTGCGCCATCGCGGACTGCATCCGGACGCCGAGGACGTCGAGCTTGAGCAGGCCGAGGACCTCGACGTCGTCCTTGTCGAACTGGCTCATCGGGAAGCCCTGCCAGCTGGCCTCGACCGGCGTGCGGTCGAGCAGCGTGGCGTTGCTCAGCAGCACGCCGCAGGGGTGCAGCGCGATGTGCCGCGGCAGGGCGTCGAGCCGCTCGACCAGGTCGAACAGCAGGTCGAACCGCTCGTGCCCGAGGCCCGAGCGTGCCAGCTCGGGCAGCTCGCGCAGGGCGCTGCGGGCGTCCTTGGCGCGGATGTGCGGGAAGGCGGTCGCGATCGCGTCGATCTCCGAGGGCGGCAACCCGAGCGCGGCGCCGGCGTCGCGGACGGCGTGCCGCACCCGGTAGGTGTCCATCATCGACACGCAGCTGACCCGCTCGCCGCCGAACCGCTCGAGCACCCACTCGTAGATCTCGGTCCGCCGGTCGGACTCGACGTCGATGTCGATGTCCGGCAGCTCGGCCCGCAGCGGGGTGCAGAAGCGCTCCATCAGCAGGCCGTGGGCGATCGGGTCGACGCCGCTGATGCCGAGCAGGTGGTTCACCAGGCTCCCCGCACCGGACCCGCGGGCCGCCACCCGGACGCCGCGGTCGCGGACGAGGTCGCACACCTCGGCCACGGTGAGGAAGTAGGTGGGGTAGCCGAGGCCGCCGATGGTGGCGAGCTCGGCGTCGAGCCGCTCCTGGACGGTGGCGAGGTGCCGCTGCGACGCCCCGGGGTAGCGCCGGCCGATCGCCGCCTCGCACCGCGCGCCCAGCACGCCGTCGGCCTCGGTGTGCGTGCGGGCGAGGCCCCGGGTGACCAGACCGGGCTCCGGCAGGTGCACCGCGCCGATGCCGAGGTCGTGCGCGGGGTCGAGCCGGCAGCGCTCGGCCACCCGGTCGGTGCCGCGGAGCAGGTCGCGCGCGCCGTCGGCGCCGAGGCCGGCGGCATCGGCCACGCGCCGTGCCACGGCGGCCATCTCGTCGGTGCCGGCGAGGTAGCCGGCCGCGGTGGTGCGGTCGAGGTGGCGGGTGCCGAGCGGCACGAGGCGGCGGGCTGCGTCCAGGACGTCGGCCGTGGCGGCGCCGTCGGGCGTGGCGTACCGCACCGCGGCGGACAGCACCACGGGCACACCGGCCTCGCGGGCGAAGCCGAGCATCCGGGCGGCGTGGGCGAGGCTGCCGGGCGTGCCGTCGGGACCCTCGTGGCAGACCACCTCGACCGCGAGCGCGCCGAGCGGCAGCAGGTCGTACCAGTGCGCGAGGACGGCCCGCGCGAGGTCGGTGCGCCGTGCGAGCAGCGCGCGGCCGAGCTCGGAGGTCGGGCCGAGCAGGACGGTCAGCGCCCCCGGTTCGGGCAGCACGTCGGCGAGGTCGGGGACGGCGAGGGTCTGCAGGGTCGTGCCACGGGCGGCGGGGCGGCGGGTGGCGGCGGTCACCGGCGCGGCGAGGGGCGGGAGCGACCGGCTCGGCTCGCCCGGGAGGCCGTCGCGCAGCGCGCCGGGCAGCAGGTGCTCGCCGCGGGCGTGCCGCGCGACCAGCGCCGGCGTGGTGACGGGCGCGCCGCGCGACCCGCGCAGGTGGGTGGCCGACACCAGCCGGCACAGCGCCGACCAGCCTGGCGCGACGGCACCTCCGGGACCACCGAGGTCGGGACGGGCGAGCAGGTCGGCCGGGGCGGCGGCCGTGGCCGTGGAGTGCGCGAGCACCGTCACGCGGGGGTGCCGCGGGTCGACCACCCCGCCGCCGCGCGCCGGGGTGCTGCGGGCGAGCCTGCGGGCGGCGTCGGCTGCCGGGTCGGCCCACCCTGGCACCCCGGCCAGCAGACCGGTGGGCTCCACGGCGAGGTCGACCCCGAGCAGCGGGTCGATGCCGGCCGAGCTGCACGCCGCGGCGAACTTGACCGCGCCGTAGAGGCCGTCGCGGTCGGTGAGCGCGAGCGCGTCGAGCCCGAGCTCGGCGGCGCGGGCGACGAGGGCGTCGGGGCTGGAGGCCCCGTACTGCATCGAGTACCCCGACGCGACGTGCAGGTGCGGGAAGCTCACGCCACCTCCGGCTGTGGTGCGGTCGAGGGCGGGCGGGTGCGACGCGCGACCGGCTCAGGCGGAGTGCGCCGCCGGGGGCAGCACCCCCAGCAGGTCGGCGACGACGTCGGCGAAGGTCGAGGCCTCGCGGACCAGGTCGTCGGCCTGACGGGTCGAGACGGCACCGGCCAGACCGGCCTCGACCGCCGCACGACGCGGCGCGCCGGAGGCGAAGAACACCGCCCACTCGGCGAGCTCGGGCGCCACCCGCGGCAGCACGTCCCAGACGTTCAGGGTCGACCCGCGCTTGGGTCGGCCCCGGACGGCGAGCACCGCCGCGGCCGCCCGCAGCGCGGCCAGGTGGGCGGCCACGTACCGCTCCCCCGCGTCGTCGGCGCGGCGCGCGGTGCGCAGCCCGGCGTCCGAGCGCAGCAGCAGGTCGACCGCGGCCGAGGGCGCCGGCGCGGACGTGCGCGCGTGCGCCACCGGGGCGGTGCGCGGGCGGTGCATCAGCTGGGGACTCATCGGAGCTCCTCTCGGGACGGGCGGGCAGGTCGTCGTGCGGTGCTGCGGGTCGGTCGTGGTGCTGCGGGTCAGTCGCAGACCTGCAGCAGGCGCCAGGTGCCGGCGGCCGCCTGGCGGGGTGTGGCCGTGGGCGAACCGGCGTCGCGGGCCAGGTGGTAGACGCCGCGGTCGGCGGACCGGCCCGCAGCTGCCTCCACCCGCCAGACCTCGCGGTCCGCGCCGACCTGGGCTGCGCGGGACCCGGCCGGCGGACGGGACGGCGCGGAGCCGGCGCCCACCCCGGCCCCCGGCCCAGCGAGCCCGTGGACCGCCTGGGCCGGCTCGAGGGACCACCACGCCTGCCGCTCGCGCCAGTAGCCGAGCACCTCGTTCACCAGGTACAGCCGGCCGCGCCACAGGAACTGCGCCGGGGCGTCGCGCCCGTCCGGGCGGGCCTGGTCGGCCAGCCGGACGTGGACGGTGTCGTCGTAACCGCGGGTCATCCGGTGCTCCTCCTGCTCGGTCGGTCGCGCGAGGTGTGGGGTCACGGGGTGGGGTGGGGACGGTGCGGGGTGGGCCGCTGAGGACGGCGGAACGGGATGGACCGGGAGGGTCGGGGTCGAGGTCGACCCTCCCGGTCTGTCCCTGCAACGGTGCGGTCGCGACTCCGGCACCGGGCTCGTCGTTCGAACGCCTGTTCGAACACTGCGAATGTACACCGGGCCTCCGACAGCCCGTCAACCCTCCGTCGCCGGATCGCTACGGGGCCGACGGCCGGACCCGGGGCCGCCCCTCGGCGACCCCGGCCCGACCACCGCATCCCACCAGCCGGCACCGACAACCGCCGTGGCCGCGACCGGTCGAGCCGCCGCAGGATGCCGAGGGGAGCGGTTGTCGGAGGTCGAACGTATGTTCGAACCATGACGTCGGGCAGCGCTGCAGCAGCACCGGTGGTCGCTGCTGCCATCAGCGCGCAGTCGGCCGTCGAGGGCCTGCTCGTGGTGCCGCTGCTGGCCGCGTCACCCGCAGAACGGCTCGAGGCGCTGTGCCGCGCCGAGGTGCTGTCGCGCCAGGTCGAGGCCTTCCGGCTCCGGCTCGTGCGCGCGCTCGACATCCCGGCAATCGGGACGGACGGGCTCACCGCCCTCGGTGCCACGACCCTGCCGGGCCTGCTGAGCGCGGAGCTCGGCACCGGAGCCGCCCGGGCCCGCGCCGACGTCGCCGCCGCCCGCGCCACCGACGCCGAGGCGGCGCTCGACCCCGTCGCCGGGCAGGACCGCGGGACCCTGCCCGGATTGGGTGCCGCGCTGGCCGCCGGCGAGGTCTCGCGCGGGCACGTCGACACCGCGGTGCGGACGATGGACAAGGTGCCGGTGCGCATCCGGCGCGCGGCTGCACCGGTGGTCGACGGGTTCTTCGTCGAGGTCAGCCGCCGGCACCCGCCGCGGACCTGCGAGAACCTCGCCGCCGAGCTGCTCGACCGGCTCGACCCCGCCCGGGCCGAGCGCGGCTACGACCCCGACGCGCACCTGCGCCGGCGGCTCGACCTCGTGGTCGACGGCACCGGCATGGTGCTGGTCCGGGGCCAGCTCGACCCGCTCACCGGCGCCGCCGTCAAGGCCGCCATCGACCACCACAGCGCCCCCGACCCGACCGTCCGCGACCAGGACGGTGCCGTCGTCGCGTGGGACACCCGCACCCCGTCGCAGCGACGCGCCGACGCGCTGGGGACGGTCGCCTCGGCGTCCATGGCGCGGGCGGGCACCCGGGCGGGCGAGCCGCCGCGCGTCGTCGTGCACACCACCGTCGAGCAGCTGGCCGCGCTGTCGGCCGCCGAGCCGCGCGACCGCAGCCCGGCGGGCCGGGCGCGCTGCGAGCAGACCGGTCCGCTCGACGCCGCCACCCTCGAGCGGGTCGCGTGCGACCCGGTGCTGCAGCGCGTCCTGCTGTCCCGCGGTGGTGCGGTGCTCGACCTCGGCCGCACCGTGCGGCTGGCCTCCCCTGCGCAACGGCGTGCTCTGGCCGCTCGTGACCGTGGGTGCGTGGTCCCCGGCTGCGCGCGGCCGCCCTCGTGGTGCGACGCGCACCACGTGCAGCCGTGGCACCGCGGTGGCCGCACCGCCCTGGGCAACCTGGTGCTGCTGTGCCCGGCGCACCACTCCGCGGTGCACGCCGGCTCGGTGGCGGTGCGGGTGCGGGACGGCGTCCCGTGGGTCCTGACGGGTGCACAGCTCCCGGCGGCCGTCCGGACGCCGTGGGCACCGGCACGTGCGACCGCCGACGACGAGCCGGTGCGGCGGGCTGCCGCGCAGACCAGGCTCGCCCTCGACGTCCCTGCGCCCAGGCCCCGGCCGCACCCGAGGACGTAGACCGGCCCGGCTGCAGCACACCGGCCGACCACGGCTGGAGACGAGCGAAGGGGACGCCTCCTCGCGGCGGAGGGGTTCGAGGAGGTTCCGGCGGGAGCGCCGCTGCGCTAGAACGAGGCCGTGCTGCTCACCGTGCTCGTGCTGCTGTCCCTGCTCGGGTCGGGCCTGATGGCCGGGCTCTTCTTCGCCTTCTCCGTGGCGGTGCTGCCGGCGCTGGCGTCGGAGCCGGGTCCGGCGGGGATGGCTGCGATGCAGCGGATCAACGTCGTCATCGTCCGGCCGGTGTTCCTGCTCGTCTTCCTCGGGACGGTGGTGGTCGCGCTCGCTGCGGTGGTCGTCACGCTGCTCGCCGGCGGGTGGCCGAGCCGGCCGCTGGTGGTGGCGGGGACGGCGGGGTACCTGGTCGCGTCGATCGGGCTGACCAGCGGCTACCACGTCCCGCGCAACGACCGGCTCGCGGCGGCGGACCCGGCGACGCCCGAGGGCGCGGCGACCTGGCAGACCTACGTGCGGGAGTGGAGCCGCTGGAACCACGTCCGGGCGCTCGGCTGCCTGCTCGCCACGGCGTGCTTCGCCGTCGCCCTGGCGGTGCGCTGACCACTACGCTCCGGCCATGTCGACGACGCCCGCGCCGGAGCCCGCGAGCACCGCACCGACCGGTGTCGCTGGGCACCCCGCGGTGCTGCGGGTGCAGGACGCACTGGTCGCGCTGGGCGCCGCCGGCACCGTCACCGTGCTCGACGACCACGCCCGCACCGCCGCCCAGGCCGCCGAGCAGCTCGGCATCGAGGTCGGGGCGATCGCCAACTCGCTCGTGTTCGCCGTCCCCGGGCCGCGGGGACGACGAGCGGTGCTGGTCATGACCAGCGGTGCGCACAAGGTCAACACCGCGCGCCTGGCGGACCGGCTGGGCGTCGAGGCGCTGGACCGCGCAGACCCCGAGCTGGTCCGCGAGGCAACAGGTTTCGCCATCGGTGGGGTCGCCCCGGTGGGTCACAGCCAGCCGCTCGACACCTACGTCGACGTCACCCTGGCGCAGTACGAACGGATCTGGGCCGCGGCGGGGCACCCGCGTGCGGTGTTCCCTACGCACTACGACGAGCTGCTGCGCATCACCGCCGGTCAGCCGGTCGAGGTGACCTGACGCCTGGGCCGCGCCAGCCAGGTGGCCGCGAGCCCGGCTGCCAGGACCAGCAACGCCACCGCCGGCGTCACGGTGGTCACGAGGAACACGCGCTCCGGACCGGCGACGACGTCGATCCCGGTGACCGACACCATCATGACGCCGGCGACGGTGACGAGCGTCCCGACGGCGGCGAGAGCGCCGGTCCACGACCTGTTCTCCGCGAACGGCTCTCGGGAGGTCGGCCTCGGTGCGTCGAACCGCCGCATCACCCTCACGAGCAGCAGCGTCGGCAGCACCAGGACGACGACCCACAGCGGGCGGGTGAGCCACCAGGTCGCGGTCCCCGGCTCGGGGAGGTCGGCGCCGACCAGGCGGGCGCCCAGCATCACCACCATCAGCGCGGTGAGGTGCCACAGGAACGCCGTCATGGCCACCGCGCCGGCCACGACCACGGCGCCCCAGACCCGCGGCCGGGCGAGCAGCCGGGTCATCGGTCCACGCAGCAGCACGGCGAGGCCGCAGACCACGAGCCCCTGGCAGAGGAGGGCGACGGTGGGAGGCGCCATGTTCGAGACCGCCTCCCCCGGCACGCCGACCATGCTGACCGGGTAGGGCCCGACCGTCACGGCCACCAGCAGGCCGGACGCGCCCAGGCCGACCATCACCCCGGCGACGCGACGGGTGAGCATCCCGTCCTTCCAGCAGTACCCGAGCTGGTGCAGCGCGAGCCAGACGAGCGCGAAGTTCAGCGTCCCGACCAGGGTCTGGCCGGTGCCGAACCGCACCAGGTCGACCACGCCGGCACCGGCGACGAGGAGCACCACCGCGAGCGCCGGGGACCGGCGGTGCCACGCGTGCGTCGCCGGCGCGAGGGCCGCGACACCGAGGTAGACGCCGACGAACCAGAGCAGCTGGGTCGAGAGCTGGAGCACGGCCGTCACCACCGGGGCGGCACCGCTCGCGGCGAGACCGGAGACGTGCGCGAGCACCCCGAGCAGCAACCAGACGACGAGGTAGGCGAGCGTCGGCCGCAGCAGCCGGCCCGCCCGGCCGCGGACGAAGGCGGCGTAGCGGCCCCGCGCGGTCCCGCCGACGCGCGCCGCGGAGGCCAGCGCGTGCGCGTGGGCGACGCCCCCGACGAGGAAGAACAGCGGCATCACCTGCAGCAGCCAGGTGAGCGGCTGCAGCGCCGGTACCTGGGCCAGCACGTTGGTCGCCTCGCCCTGCGGCGTGAGCGCGCCCATCAGCCAGTGCCCGAGGACCACGACGAGCAGCGACCCCACCCGCAGCGCGTCGACCCAGCGGTCGCGGGACCCGGGCGTCGCGGCGGCGACGTCGAGCGCGACGTCGAGCGCGACGACGGCGTTCGTGGCGGCGGGTGCCGCGGCGGCAGGGACCAGCGTCGGCGTCATGCCTGGATCGTCGTCGCGGGACGGGCCGGGCTGACCCCGGTGCGGTACTCAGCCGGCCGTGCCGACGTACTCAGCCGGCGGCGGGCCCCGGGCCCACCGACGGCCGCGCCGCGTGCGAAGGTCGTGCCGTGACCGACGCGGCCGCCGTCCCCACCGTGCTGCTGCACGTGTGGCGCGTGCGGCGGCCGCTGCCCGCGTTCGTGCGGATGGGGCTCGACCCGTTGCAGCTGCGGCGGCGCGGCGGTCCGCAGTTCTGGCAGCTGCTCGGCACCGCCGGCGACGGCTTCGGCCTGCGCGACGCCGACCTGCACCGCTGGGCGCTGCTGACCTGCTGGTTCGGTCCGGACGCGGCCGCCGACCCCGCCGGGTCCGCCGCGGCCGCCGACGGGCTGGCGACCGTCCGGCGCTGGGACGCCCTCGCGACCGAGCGCGCCAGGCTGGTGCTGCGTCCGGTCGCGACCCGCGGCCGCTGGGGCGGCCGGGCGCCGTTCGGCCCGGACACCGACGCGCCGCCGCCCGGCGAGCTCACCGGCCCGGTCGCGGCGATCACCCGAGCCCGGGTCCGCGGCGGTGCCGCGCGCAGCTTCCGCGGCGACGTCCCGCCGGTGGCGCGCGACCTGGTCACCTCACCGGGCCTGCGGTTCACGATGGGCATCGGCGAGCGCCCGACGGGGCTGCTCGGCACGTTCTCGCTCTGGGACGATGACGCCGACCTGCGCCGGTTCGCCCACCGGTCGGCGGCGCACGTCGCGGTCGCCCGCCGCAGCCGCGAGCACGAGTGGTTCGGCGAGGAGCTGTTCGCACGGTTCTCGGTGCTGTCGGCCGACGGCACCCTCGACGGGCGCCCGGCCTCGTCGCCCGCGGCGCTGCGCGACGCGTCCGGATCCCCCTAGCCGCCGCACCTCCGCCGGTACGATGGGACCGACGCCCGCGCAGCGGGCGCGGCGAGAGGGGGCGCAGGTGGAGCTGCTGCCGTGGGTCTTCACGTCCGGCTGGGCCAGCGGGATCAACGCCTACCTCGTGGTGCTCATCCTGGGCCTGGCCGACAAGCTGTTCGCGCTGGCGCAGGTGCCGGACGCGTTGCAGCGCACCGACGTCCTCGTCGTGGCGGGGGTGCTCTTCCTCGTCGACGTCGTCGCCGACAAGGTGCCGTACGTCGACAGCACCTGGGACGCCGTCCACACCGTGATCCGGCCCGCCATCGGCGCAGCGCTCGGCGCACTCATCGCCGGTGACGCGAGCTCGTTCGAGCAGGCGGTCGCGGCCACGGCGGGCGGCGCCACGGCGCTCGCCAGCCACGCCGTCAAGGCGGGTCTGCGCGCCGCGGTCAACACCTCGCCCGAGCCGGCCAGCAACGTCGCCGTCTCCGTCGGCGAGGACGCCGCGGTCGCCTCGGTGATCTCCCTGGCCGTCATCGCGCCGTGGGTCGCGGCGGGCATCGCCGCGATCCTGCTGTTCGTCGGGATGACCGTCGTCATCGTCCTGATGCGGCGGATCCTCGCCTGGCGCAGGTCGCGCCGCGACCGCACCGCGGTGCGCGAACGCGCCGGCACGACCAGCGCCTGAGCCGCGCTGGTTGGATGGCCGCGTGACCGACCTCGCCACCGTCCCCCTGCCGCTGCGCGAGCAGGCCGCGGTCCGCGACGGGTGGCTGCGCACCAGGCTGCGCACGCTGCTGCCTCCGCTGATGGACCGCGCCGGCGTCGACGCCTGGGTCGTCGTCGGCCGCGAGTACAACGAGGACCCGGTGCTGGCGAGCCTGCTCCCCGCCGAGTGGCTGTCCGCCCGTCGCCGCACGGTGCTCGCGTTCCGGCGCACCGCGGACGGCGTCGAGGGGCACAGCCTCACCCGCTACCCCGTCGGCGACTACCGGCCCGCGTGGGACGCCGACGGCGGCTCGCAGCACGAGGCGCTGCGGCGGCTGCTCGAGGGCTGGGGCCCGCAGCGCATCGGCGTCGACGTCTCGGAGACCACCGCGCTGGCCGACGGCCTGTCGCACACCGAGCACCGGCTGCTCGTCGAGGCGCTCGGTCCGCTCGCCGAGCGGTTCGTGCCGGCGGACGAGCTCGCGGTGGGCTGGCTCGAGACCCGGCTGCCCGAGGAGATCGGGGCGGCCCACCACCTCAACCGGCTAGCGCACCAGGTGACCGCGCAGGCGTTCTCGCGCGAGGTCGTCACGCCCGGGACGACCACCGCCTCGGACGTCGCGTGGTGGATCCGGCAGCGCTTCCACGACCTCGGTGTCGAGCCGTGGTTCCAGCCGTCCGTGCTCGCCCAGCGCGCCGGCGCACCGCTGTTCGACCAGCGCGGGCTGCCGTCCGGTGGCGTCCCGCCCGACGCGCCGGTCGAGGCCGGCGACCTGCTGCACTGCGACGTCGGCCTGGTCAGCCTCGGCCTGCACACCGACACCCAGCGCAACGCCTACGTGCTGCGCGACGGCGAGACGTCCGCGCCCGCCGGTCTGGTCGGGTCGCTGCGGGTCGGCAACCGGATGCAGGACCTCACCACCGAGGCGTTCGTCGTCGGGCGCACCGGCAACGAGGTGCTCGCAGCCGCACGGGCGGCCGCAGCCGCCGAGGGGATCGACGGCGACGTCTACTCCCACCCGGTGGGGTACCACGGCCACGCCGCCGGGCCGACGATCGGCCTGTGGGACAACCAGTCCGGCGTACCGGGCGCGGGCGACCTCGTCCTCCACGACGACCGTCTACGCGCTCGAGCTGTGTGTCCGCACCGCCGTGCCGGAGTGGGACGGCCAGGTCGTCCGGATGGCGCTGGAGCAGGGAATCGCGCTCAGCGGCGGTCGGGTCGAGTACCTCGACGGCCGCCAGACCGCGCTGATCCTGCTCTGAGGCACGGCCACCCCGAGCCGTCCGACCGGCCGCACCTAGACTCGGCCGGGTGAGCAGCGTGGCCGTCGTGGGCGCCGGGAGGCGCCGGCCGGGAGCCCGGCAGGTGCCGCTGCTGCTGGCGGTCCTGATGGTCCTGGTGCAGGTCCCGTACCCGCTGCTGGACGGCGAGCCGCTGCGGCTGCTGACGATCACCTCGGTCCTGGTCACCACGGCCGCGGCGCTGGCCCACGCCACGGTCGTGCACGGCGCGCGGACCGCGGCGGCCGTGCTGCTGGCGGTCGGCGGCACCAGCCTGGTGCTGGAGGCGGTCGGGGTCCGCACCGGGTACCCGTTCGGGTCCTACGACTACACCGGCACGCTCGGGCCGGAGCTGCTCGGCGTGCCCGTCATCGTCCCGCTCGCCTGGACGATGCTCGCCTACCCGCTGCTGCTCGCCGCCCGCGTGGTCTGCGGCGGGCGGTCGGTCCTCGCGGTGCCGGCGACCGCCGGCGCGCTGGCGGCCTGGGACCTCTACCTCGACCCGCAGATGGTGGACGCCGGCCACTGGGCCTGGGACTTCCCCGAGCCGCACCTGCCCGGCATGGACGGCATCCCGCTCACCAACCTGGCCGGCTGGCTGCTCGGTGGCCTGCTGGTCGCGTTCGTGCTCGACCGGGTGCTGCCGTACACCCCGACCGACCGGCTCGACCCCGGCCCCGCGCTGGTGCTCGGCTGGACCTGGCTCGGCTCGGCGCTCGCGCTGGCCGTCTGGCTCGACCGCCCGGGCGCGGCCCTGTGGGGCCTGGTCGCGATGGCGCCCGTCGTCGCGCCGGCCCTGCTGCGCACGCTGCGCGCCGGCCGGACGACGACCTCGTCGCCGCTCGCACGCGCCGGTACCGCGCCGTGACGGCGCTCCCCCGCCGCACCGGGCGGACGCTCGTGCGCGCCGGTGCCCTGGCGGCGGCCGCGGTGTCGGCGCACTCGGCCCTCAACCTCGCCCTGCTGCGCCGTCCCGACCCGCACCCGGCGGCCGTGGCCGAGCGGGTCAGCGTCCTGGTGCCCGCCCGCGACGAGGAGCGCGTGGTCGGGCTGCTGCTCGCCGACCTGCGCACCCAGACCGGCGTCCCCGACCTCGAGGTGCTCGTGCTCGACGACGGCAGCACCGACGGGACCCGCTCGGTGCTCGACCTGGCGGCGCAGGCCGACCCGCGCGTCCGCGTCCTCACCGGCGAGCCGCCGCCGCCCGGCTGGCTCGGCAAAGCAGCCGCCTGCCAGCGGCTCGCGGACGAGGCGGACGGCTCGGTCCTGGTGATGGTCGACGCCGACGTGCGCCTCGCCCCGCACGCGGTCGCGGCCACCGTCGACCTGCTGCGCCGCCACGGCCTCGACCTGGTCAGCCCCTACCCGCGCCAGCTCGCGTCGACCACGGCCGAGCGCCTGGTGCAGCCGCTCCTGCAGTGGTCGTGGGCGAGCCTGCTCCCGCTGCGGCTCGCCGAGCGCACCCGCCTCGCGTCGCTCAGCGCGGCCAACGGGCAGCTGATGGCGGTCGACGCCGCGGCCTACCGCCGCGCCGGCGGGCACGCCGCGATCGCGGCGGAGGTGCTCGACGACGTCGCCCTCGTGCGCCGGGTCAAGGCGACCGGCGGACGCGGCGGCGTCGCCGACGGCACCGACCTGGCCACCTGCCGCATGTACGAGGACACCGAGGACCTGGTCGAGGGCTGGTCCAAGTCCCTGTGGTCGGCCACCGGCCACCCGGCGGGCGCGGCCGCGATCGTGGCGCTCGCGCTGCTCACGTACGTCGTGCCGGCGCTCGCCGCGGTGCGCGGGTCGCGGTGGGGCGCAACGGGTTACCTGGCCGCTGTCGCCGGCAGGGCGCTCGTCGCCCACCGCACCGGCGGACGGGTCGCCGACGCCTGGACCCACCCGGCCTCGGTGCTCGCCTGGTCGGCCCTGGTCGCACGGTCGTGGAAGGGCCGTGGCGACGGCAGCCTGCGCTGGAAGGGCCGCCCGCTCGCCGACGCGCACGACACCGGCACGGGTGACGACGCCACGGCCACCGGCGCGGCCCCAGCCGGCAGGACGGCCCGCTGATGGCCCGGGTCGTCGTCGTCGGTGGCGGCATGGCGGGGCTCGCGACCGCCGTGCGGCTGCGCGCCGCGAAGCACGACGTCGTGGTGCTGGAGCGCTCGGGCTCGGTGGGGGGCAAGAACTCACGGCTCGAGCTCGACGGCTTCGCCTGGGACCTCGGCCCGACGCTGCTCACGCTGCCGGCGGTTCACCGCGACCTGTTCGCCACCACCGGTCCGGCGCTCGAGGACTGCCTCGACCTGTCCCCCGTCGACCCCGTCTGCCGCTACACCTTCGCCGACGGCACCCGGCTGGACATGCCCAACGCCTCGCGGGGCCGGATCGGCGCCGCGCTCGACGACGCCCTCGGCGCCGGCACCGGCGAGCAGTGGCTCGCCCTGCTGTCGCGCGGCGGCGCGATCTGGCAGGCCACCCGCGACACGTTCCTCACCGTGCCGCTGCGGGGGCTGCGGGCGGTGCCCGCGCTGGCGCGCGACCGGTCGGCGTTGCGCACGGTCTCGCCGCACCTGTCGCTGCGGCAGGTCGGCGCGCAGTACCTCCGGCACCCGCACCTGCGCACCCTGCTCGACCGCTACGCCACCTACTCCGGGTCCGACCCGCGCGAGGCACCGGCCGCCCTCGCGTCCGTGCCGTACGTCGAGCAGGCCTTCGGCGCCTGGACGGTGGCGGGCGGCCTGCAGCGGCTGGCCACCGCGACCGCCGACCGGGCGAGGCTGCTCGGCGCCGAGGTGCGCACCGGCGTCGAGGTCGCCGAGGTCGTGGTCGAGGGCTCGGCCGTGCGCGGCGTGCGTCTGGCCGACGGCAGCACCGTGCCCGCCGACGTGGTGGTCAGTGCCGTCGACGCCCACGTGCTCTACCGCGACCTGCTGCCCGGACGGCGCACCGCCCGCGAGCTCGCCACCATCCGCAAGCAGCCGCCGTCGTCGTCCGGGTTCCTGCTGATGCTCGGACTGCGCGGCCGCACACCGGGTCTGGACAAGCACAACGTGCTGTTCGGCCCCGACTACGACGCCGAGTTCGACGCCCTGTTCGGCACCGGGACGCACGCCGGGCGACCCCGGCCGCCCGCCGACCCCACGCTCTACCTGCACCGCCAGGACCCGGTCGACGGCGCGGACGAGGTAGACGCCGACCGCGAGTCGGTCAGCGTGCTCGTCAACGCGCCCCCGCACCTGCCAGACCAGCCGACCCGCGGGATCGACTGGGACGCAGCGGGTCTGGCGTCCGCCTATGCCGACCGGGTGCTCACGCTGCTCGCCGAGCGCGGCATCGACCTGCGTGACCGCGTCGTCACCCGGACGTGGCAGACCCCGGCCGACCTGGCGCGCCGCGCGGGCGACGTCGGCGGCTCGATCTACGGCACGGCGACGCACGGCGGGTTCGGCCCGCTGCGGCGGCCGTCGAACGTCGGGCCGGTGCGGGGGCTGTACCTCGTCGGCGGCTCGTCGCACCCGGGCGGCGGCCTGCCGATGGTCGGGCTGTCAGCCGAGGTGGTCGCCGGGCTCGTCGGCCCCGCCTGAGCCAGAGCCTGAGCCAGAGCGCGAGCCGCGGTCCGCGCCAGGGCCTGAGCCACGGCGGCGGCCCGCCGCGGCGAGCTGCACCAGTCCCGCCGCGCACGCGGCCGCCCACACCCCCGCACCGAGGCCCGCCCACGGCAGGTCCGACCACGCCGACGACCAGCCGGTCGTGACGCCGGCCGCGAGCGCGAACATGCCCCCGACCACCACGCGGGTGGGCCTCTCTCCCACCGTCGCAGGCCGGGCGGCACGGCCGGCGCGCCGGTCGGCCGCGCGCACCAGCTCCACCGCGGCCCCGAGGGCGAGCGCGGCGAGGACGAGCCACCACGGCGCCCCGAGCAGCACCAGCGCGACGCCCGCCGCCACCTCGCCGACCCGGTCGGCGGCACGGTCGAGCACGGCACCGTGGGCCGAGGAGCTCCCGGACGCCCGCGCGACCGCGCCGTCCAGCCCGTCGACGAGGCCGGACAGCAGGACGGCGACCCCGGCGAGCACGCCCTGGTCGGTCGCCGCGGCCGGGACCGACAGGCAGGCCAGGACCGCCCCGCCCACCGTCACGGCGTCGGCGGGCACCCCCGCGCGGGCCAGCGGGGAGGCGATGCCGTCGACCACGCGCAGCCACCCCGCCACGAACGGCGAGGGCTGCAGCCCGCCGTGCTGGTGGGACCAGTCCTGCGCGCGTCGGCCTGCGGGGAGGTTCAGCCCAGCTCCCAGGTGACCCGGACCTGCACGACGACGTCGACGCCCCCGGGCTCGACCGACACCTCGGCGGCCATCACCTTGAGGCCGCGGCCCGCGAACGGGACGACGTCGCCGGGCTGGTGCTCGACCACCTCGGCCACCGCGCCGAGCCCGGCCCCGGCGGCCTCGGCGTGGGCGTTGGCCCGGTGCCGGGCGTCGTCCCACGCCGCGGCGCGGGCGCGGTCACGCAGCGTCGTGGCGTCGGCGACGTCGTGGTCGACCCGGTCCAGCGCCAGGTCGTCGCCGCCAGCGGCCAGCACCGCGGTGAGCACCGCACCGAGCCGGACGACGTCGCGCACCTCGACGCGCAGGCCGTGCCCGGCCCGGAAACCGGTGCGCCGGCGCACGTTCTGGCCCGTGCGCGGGTCGGGCTCCCACGTCTCCTCGGCGTGCAGCGACAGCGTCGTCGAGCCCGCAGGCGCGTCGTCCGCGGCCTCGCGCAGCGCCGCACGGACCCGGTCGACGCAGTCCTGCGCCGCACCGACCGCCTCTGCGGCGGTCGGCCGCAGCACGTCGGCGCGCAGGTGCACCACAGCGAGATCTGGTGCGGCGGTGGCGGTCCCGGAGCCCGTCACGGTGACGGTGCGACGGCTCACTGCTCCGCCCCTGCGGGCGGCGATCCGACGGGAACGCCGGGCCCCAGCTCGAGCGTCCGGTAGATCTCGCTGGTCACGGTGGAGCGGTTCAGCGTGTAGAAGTGCAGGCCCGGCGCCCCCGCGGCCAGCAGCTCGGCGGCCAGGGTCGTCGCCGCCTCCATCCCCGCCGCACGGAACGCCGCCTTGTCGTCGGAGTGCCGCATCAGCCGGTCGACCAGCCACGTCGGAACGGCCGCCCCGGACAGCAGCCGGAACCGCTCGATCTGGCCCAGGTTCGTCAGCGGCATCAGGCCGGGGATGATCGGCACCCGCACGCCGTGCCGGTCGGCGCGGTCGACCAGCTCGAGGTAGCGGTCGAGCTCGAAGAACATGTCGGTGATGGCGTAGTCGGCGCCGGCCGCGACCTTGGCGGCCAGGACGCGGGCGTCGTGCTCGAGGTCGGGCGACTCGGCGTGCCGGTGCGGCGAGGCCGCGACGCCGATGCTGAAGTCGCCCAGGCCCTTGAGCACCTCGACCAGCTCGACGGCGTAGCGGAAGCCGCCAGGGGTCGGCTCCCACGGCGTGCCCGGCCCGCCGGGTGGGTCGCCGCGCAGGGCCAGGATGTTCCGCACGCCGTTGTCGACGTGCTGCGCCACGACCTGCCGCACCTCGGTGCGCGTCGCCTGCACGCAGGTGAGGTGCGCGACGGGGGTCAGCGAGGTCTCGGTGGCGATCCGCCGCGTGACCCGGGCGGTGCGGTCACGGGTGGACCCGCCGGCGCCGTAGGTGACCGAGACGAAGGTGGGCGACAGCCCCTCGAGCCGGCGGATGCTGTTCCACAGCACCTCCTCGCCCTCGTCGTCCTTGGGCGGGAAGAACTCGAACGAGAACGACTGGTGGCCGGCGGCGAGCAGGTCGCGGACGGTGGGCGCCGCCGTGCCCGGCAGGGCGTCGGGGCGGGCCAGGACCATGGCCCCAGCGTACGGTCGCCCGCCGACCCCGCGCGCTGCCGGTCCCCCGGGCCGGCAGCGGCGCCTCGTGGTCGGCGGACCGCCCGAGGAGGGTCAGCCGACGTTCGCGACCGCCTCGTCCAGGGCGGCGACGAAGTCGTCGAGCCCCCAGGTGAGCGACAGGGCGGTGGGCGGGGACACCGACGAGATCAGCGAGGCGCCCTCGACGCTGGCCACGGTGCCGTCCTGGAACTGCTGCATCGCCTGCAGCTCGGGGGCGCTCGCGACGCGCTCGGCGTCCTCGGGCGTCTCGGAGTACGACAGCAGCACGTCGGAGGTGAGCTGGTCGACCTGCTCGGTCGACAGCGTGTAGAAGAACGTCGACTCCTCGGTGTCGAGCTCGTCCACGCTCGGGGCGAGGGTGAAGCCGAGGTCCTCGAGGAACTGCACCCGCGGGTCGGCGCCGCGGTAGACGTAGAACGTGGTCGGGTCGACCGCGACAGCCGCGATGGACTTCCCCTCGAACTGCGGGTGCTCGGCCGCGGCCTCGGCCACCGCGGTGTCGATCTCCTCGAGCAGGTCGGCGGCCCGGTCGCTCCTGCCGAGCACGTCGCCGACGGTGGTGATGACGTCGCGCCACGGCGTCGACCACGGCTGGTCGGGGTAGGCGATGGTCGGGGCGATCTGGCTGAGCTTGTCGTAGTCGGCCTGGGTGATGCCGGAGTAGTTGGCCAGGATCACGTCGGGGGCGGCCGCGATGATCTCCTCGAACGGCGGGGCGCCGTCGTCGGTGAGCATCGCCGGGGTCTCAGCTCCCTGCGCGTCCAGCTCCTCCGCGATCCACGGCATCAGGCCGGTCTCGTCGGCGCCGTAGACCTGCTTGGGGATCGCGACCGGCACGACACCGAGCGCGAGCACCGCGTCGGTCGAGCCCCAGCCCCAGGTGGCGACGCGCTCCGGCCGCTCCTCGAGAGTCGTCTCGCCGAAGGCGTGCTCGACGGTGACGGGCGAGAAGTCCTCGGCCGGCGCCGAGGACGAGGTGGTCGTGGTCGGCTCCTCGCCGCCGCAGGCGGCCAGCAGGGCGGCGACGACCGGCACCGCGACGGCGCCGAGGACGGCGCGCCGGCGGGGGCGACGCAGGGGGGTGCGGGACGGCACGATCGGGCTCCAGGGTGAGGCGGGCTGCCGCCGAGGAGGCGGCCGGGTAAGTGGAGCCTAACCTAATGCGAGCGCGGTGATCGACGGGCCTCCGGCACCACCAGGGGCGTGCCCGTCACCGGGTCGGGCAGCACGCGGCAGGCGAGCCCGAACGCCTCCTGCACGACCTCGGGCGTCAGGACCTCGCCCGGCGCACCTTCGACGAGCACGCGACCGCGGCACATCACCACCAGGTGCTGGGCGTACCGCGCTGCGAGGTTGAGGTCGTGCAGCACCATCACCACGGTCGTCCCGTGCTCGCGGTTCAGCTCGTCCAGCAGGTCCAGGACGTCGACCTGGTGGGCGATGTCGAGGTAGGTCGTCGGCTCGTCCAGCAGCATGATCCGCGGGTCCTGCGCGAGCACCATGGCGATCCAGACCCGTTGGCGCTGACCGCCGGACAGCTCGTCGACGCGTCGTCCGGCCAGCTCGTGGGTGTCGGTGGCCGCGAGCGCGCGGGCGACGACGTCGCGGTCGCCGGACGACGAGCGGGCGAACACGCCCTGGTGCGGGTAGCGGCCACGGGCCACCAGGTCGCCGACCGTGATGCCCTCGGGCGCCACCGGCTGCTGCGGCAGCAGGCCCACGACCTCGGCCACGTGCCGGGGTCGGAGCGAGGCGATGTCCGCGTCGCCGAGCCGCACCGTCCCGGACACCGGTCGCAGCAGCCGGCCGAGCCCGCGCAGCAGGGTCGACTTGCCGCAGCCGTTGGCGCCGACGACGACCGTGACCTCCCCCGGGCGCACCTCGAGGTCGACCTCGTGCACCACCGGCCGGCCGTCGTAGGCGAGCGTCAGCCGCTCGGCGGCCAGCCGGGGGGCCGGCGCGTCGTCCCGCGTGTGCGGTGGCGTGCCCGGGGTCGCCTTCGAGAGCGCGGCGGAGCCGGCGGCGGGGCGCGCGGGTGCGGTCATGCGGGGTCCTCCGTGGTGCGGCGGTGCGTGGCGAGCAGCCAGATCAGGTACGGGCCGCCGACCGCGCCGGTGACGACGCCGACGGGCACCGCCTGGGCGAGCGGGAGCAGGTGCTGGGCGACGACGTCGGAGCCGGCGACCAGGACGGCCCCCACCAGCGCCGAGGCGAGCACCGCGGACGAGCCGCCACCGAGCAGCCGTCGGGCGATCGGGGCGGCGGTGAGGGCGACGAAGGCCACCGGCCCGGCGGCTGCGGTGGCCACCGACGCGAGCGCGATGCCGAGCAGCACCAGCAGCAGCCGGACCCGCTCGGTGCGCAGCCCGAGCGCGGCGGCGGTGTCGTCGCCGAGCAGCAGCACCTGCAGCCGGGGGCCGACCAGCGCGGACAGCGGCAGCAGCACCGCGAGCGCGGCGGCGAGCTGCAGGTCGAGCTCCCAGCTCGCCTGGGCCAGGCTGCCGGAGAGCCACTGCAGCGCGGTCTGGGCCTCCTGCACCTGGGCCCGGGTGAAGACGTAGCCGACGACCGAGGTGGCGAGGTAGGCGACGCCGATGCCGGCCAGCACGAACCGGTGGCCGGCCATGCCCCCGCGCCAGGCCACCGCGTAGAGGAGGAGCCCGACCGCCAGCCCGCCCGCCAGCGCCGACAGCTGCAGCAGGGGCCCGGTCACGCCGGCGAGCAGCAGCGCGGTGACCGCGCCGGCGCTGCCCCCCTGGGTGATGCCGATGACGTCCGGGCTCGCGAGCGGGTTGCGCAGCACCGACTGGAACACCGCGCCCGCCGCGCCGAGGCCGAGCCCGACCAGCAGCCCGAGCAGCAACCGCGGCAGCCGCAGCTCGCGCACGACCAGGACGTCGACCTGCTCGCCCCGCCCGACCAGCACCGCGAGCACCTGCCCGGTCGACATCCGGTAGTCACCGAGCCGCAGCGCGAGGACCGCGACGACCACCACGGCCACGACCAGGCCGACCGTGGTCAGGACGGCGCGCGTGCGCCGGGCCCGGTGCGCGCGGTCCATCCGCGTGCGGGCCAGGCCGGCGCGGGCGTCCGGGCCGTCCGGCACCGGCGGGGCCTCGTCCTCGTGCACCGACGGCGGCCCGCCCGGCACCGCGGGCGCGGTCACGACGCGACCTGCTTGCTCGAGCGGACGAGCAGCACCAGCACCGGCGCCCCGATGACGGCGACCACGAGCCCGGCCTCGAGCTCGGACGGGCGGGCGACCAGCCGCCCCACCACGTCGGCGGCCAGCAGGAGCGCAGGACCCAGCACCGCCGACAGCGGCACGATCCAGCGGTAGTCCGGCCCGGTCAGGAAGCGCACCACGTGCGGGACGACCAGGCCCACGAAGGCGATCGGCCCGACCAGGGCGGTGGCGCTGCCGCACAGCAGCACGACCGCCACCATCACGACGCCGCGACCCAGGGCCAGGCTCTGGCCGAGGCCGCGCGCGACGTCGTCGCCGAGCGCCATCAGGTTGAGCATCGGCGAGGCCACCAGCGCCAGCACCAGCCCGACCACGACGAACGGCACCAGCGTCAGCACCAGGGACGGCGAGCGGCTGAGCAGCGAGCCGACCTGCCAGAAGCGGAACTCGTCCAGCGCCCGCAGGTCGGTGAGCAGCACCAGCGTGACGAGCGAGGTGGCGACGGCCGTGAAGGCCGCGCCGACGAGCGCGAGCTTGACCGGCGTGACGCCCTCCCAACCCATCGAGGACGCGCCGTAGACGACCACCGCGGCGATCGCCGCGCCGCCGAAGGCGAACCAGACGTAGCCGCCGACGCTGGTGACGCCGAGGAAGGCGATCGAGACCACGACGAGCAGCGAGGCGCCGGCGTTGACGCCGAGGAGCCCGGGGTCGGCTATCGGGTTGCGGGTCACCCCCTGCATCAGCGCACCGGCGACGCCCAGGGCCGCACCGCCGACGAGGCCGACGAGCGTGCGCGGCACCCGCAGGTCCTGCACCACCAGGTGGTCGTTGTCGCCGGCGACCGGTGCGCGCAGCGCGTCCCAGACCGTGCCGAGCGGGATGTCGCGCGCGCCCCAGACGAGGCTGTCGACCACGACGACCGCGAGCACGACGAGGCAGCCGACGACGACAGCCGTCCGCCACCAGGGGGATCGCGTGAGGTGAGCCATACCTAACCGAGCGTACTGTGCGATCCCGCGCCCGGGACCGCTCCGCGCCCGCTGCTGACGGCCGGGAACGCGGGTGGCAGGCTGACCCCCATGGACGCCGGCCCCCTCGACCGCGACGGGCTGCGGGCCAGGGTCCAGGAGGTGCTGGACCGGGTGGTCGCCCACCAGCGCGGGCTGCTGCTCGAGGTCGACCCCGCCTGCGCCGACCTCGCCGACGCCGTCGGCCGGCTGGTGTCCGGCGGCAAGCGGCTTCGCGCGGCCTTCGCCTACTGGGGGTGGCGCGGGGCGGGCGGCGACGACCGTCCCGAGGCGGTCGAGGTGGGTGCCGCGCTCGAGCTGTTCCAGGCCGCCGCGCTGCTGCACGACGACGTCATCGACGGCTCCGACACCCGCCGCGGCCGGCCCGCGGCGCACCGCGAGTTCGAGGCGCAGCACCGCAGCGGCGGGTGGGACGGCGACAGCGAGCGGTTCGGGACGGCGGCCGCGGTGCTCGCCGGCGACCTGTGCCTGTCGTGGAGCGCCGAGCTGCTGGCGCAGGCCACCGCGCAGCTCCCCGCGGTCCGCCGCAACGCCGGCCGGCAGGTCTTCGACCGGATGGCGACCCAGCTGATGGGCGGTCAGTACCTCGACGTCCTCACCCAGGCGCTGCCCGCGCTGGCTCCGGACCAGGCGCTGGAACGCGCGCGCCGGGTGATCCGTTTCAAGACCGTGCACTACACCGTCGAGCACCCGCTCCACCTCGGCGCGCACCTGGCAGGCGGGTCCGACGAGCTCGTCGGGGCGCTGTCGGGCTACGCGGCCGCCGTGGGCGAGGCGTTCCAGCTGCGCGACGACGTCCTCGGCGTCTTCGGCGACCCGCGGGTCACCGGCAAGCCGGTCGGCGACGACCTGCGCGAGGGCAAGCGCACCGTCCTGCTGGCGCTGGCGCGGCGGGCGGCCACACCGTCCCAGCGCGAGGTGCTGGACACCCTGGTCGGCGACCCGGCGCTGGACGCCGCGGGCGTGGACCGGGTCCGCGACACCATCACCGCCACCGGAGCACTGGGAGAGGTCGAGACCATGATCGACGAGCTGGCCGAGCGAGCACACCGGGCCGTGGCCGCCGCGCCGCTGCTCCCGCCCGCCGACGAGGTCCTCGCCGACCTCGTGGGCACCGCCACCCGCCGGGCCGCCTGATGGGCCTCCTGCCGTTCCGCGACCAGACCGTCTCCGGGCCTACCGACCGCGTCGTCGTCGTCGGGGCGGGGCTGTCGGGCCTCAGCGCCGCGATGCGCCTCGCCGGCGCCGGCCGCACCGTCACCGTCCTCGAGCGCGAGCCGATCGTCGGCGGTCGCGCGGGACAGCTGCGCGTCGAGACCGCCTCGGGCACCTACCGTCTCGACACCGGCCCGAGCGTCCTGACGATGCCCGACCTGGTGCACGACTGCTTCGACGCGCTCGGCGAGGATCCCGCCGACTGGCTGACAATGGACCCGGTCGAGCCTCTGTACCAGGCGCAGTTCGCCGACGGCTCGTCGATCGACGTCGTCACCTCCGCCGAGAAGATGGCGTGGGCGATCGAGGAGCTGAGCGGGCCCGAGGAGGCCGCCGGCTACCTGCGCTACGTCGAGTTCGTCTCCGAGCTGTACCGGCTCGAGATGCGCGACTTCATCGACAAGAACATGGACTCCCCCGCCAGCCTCGCGACCCCGTCGCTGGCGCGGCTTGTGGCCGCCGGCGGCATGCGCCGGCTGGCGCCGACCGTCGCCAAGTACATGCGCGACGAGCGGCTGCAGCGGCTGTTTTCCTTCCAGTCGCTCTACGCGGGCGTCGCGCCTCAGCGCGCGCTGGCCATCTACGCGGTCATCGCCTACATGGACTCGGTCGCCGGCGTGTTCTTCCCGCGCGGCGGCATGCACGCCGTCCCCACCGCGATGGCCGCCGCCGCCGCGGCGCACGGCGTCGACATCCGGTGCAGCACGGAGGTCGTGTCGGTCGAGCGGTCCGGCGGCCGGGTCACCTCGGTGACCACCGCGGACGGCGACCGCGTCCCCTGCGACGCGCTGGTCATCACGGCCGACCTGCCGGTGGCGCGGCGCGAGCTGCTCGGCGACCCGATCAGGCGGAAGCTGGAGCTGTCGCCCTCGTGCTGGCTGCTCCTCGGCGGCGGGGCCGCCGACCCGTCCGGCCCGGACGGGCCGCGTCACCACACGATCGCGTTCGGGTCGGCCTGGGACCAGACCTTCGAGGAGCTCGGCTCCGGACGGCTGATGAGCGACCCCAGCCTGCTGCTGAGCGTCCCGACGGTCTCCGACCCGGGCCTGGCGCCGGAGGGCCGGCACGCGTGGTCGCTGCTCGCCCCGACCCCGCACCTGGCGCACCGCGACCCGATCGCGTGGGAGGACGTCGCGCCGCACTACCGCGAGCACGTGCTCGGCGTGATGCGCAGCCGCGGCTACCCCGACCTCGGCACCGACCTCGAGGTCGACCACGTCACCACGCCGCTGGACTGGGAGGCGCAGGGCATGGAGGGCGGCACGCCGTTCGCCACCGCGCACACCTTCGGCCAGACCGGGCCGTTCCGGCCGTCCAACCGCTGGGGCGAGAACGTCGTGTTCGCCGGCTCGGGCACCACGCCCGGGGTCGGCGTGCCGATGGTGCTGATCAGCGGTCGGCTCGCGGCCGAGCGCGTCACCGGCCCGGACGCGTCCTACCGCTCCCGGGCGTGGCCGTGACCGGTGCCGACGCCGCGCCGGCCGCGGACGTCCGGCTCCCCCGCACGACCGCCCGCTGCCTGGACGCGGCGGGGGTGCACGACCCGCAGCTGCGTGCCGACGTGGAGGTGTGCCGCCGGCTGCACGCGCTGCACGGCCGCACCTACTACCTGGCGACCTGGCTGCTCCCGCCGGACCGCCGCCCCGCGGTGTGGTCGCTCTACGGGTTCTTCCGCACCGCCGACGAGCTCGTCGACGCCGTGCCGACGCCCGACCCGCGGCTGCTGCCGGCCTGGACGGCGGACGCCCGGGCGGCGGTGGCCGGCGGGTCCTCGGACGACCCCTCCACCCGCGCGCTGCTCGACGTGCTGCGCCGCCACGACCTCGACCCCGCGCTGGTCGAGTCGTTCCTGCGGTCGATGGAGATGGACCTGCACGTGCGCGACTACCGCACCTACGACGACCTGCTCGAGTACGTCGAGGGCTCGGCCCGCGTCGTCGGCCTGATGATGCTCCCGGTGCTGGGCACTGTCCGCGGCGTGACCCTGCACGAGGCCGCGCCCAGCGCCGCCCTGCTCGGCGAGGCCTTCCAGCTGACGAACTTCGTCCGGGACGTCGGCGAGGACCTCGAGCGGGGCCGGGTGTACCTGCCGCTGGAGGACCTGGCGGCGTGCGGCCTGACGCGGGAGGACCTCGAGGACGCCCGCGCCGAGGCGCTCGCCGACGCCGCCGCCGGCCGGTCGCCGCGGCGGCCGCGCCGGGAGGTCGTCGACCTGCTCGACCTGGAGATCGAGCGCTGCCTGGACCTGTACCGCCAGGCGGAGCCCGGGATCGCCATGCTCGACCCCCGCACCCGGCCCGGCGTCCGCGCCGCCCGGACGCTGTACCGCGACATCCTCGACCGGGTGCGCCGCGAGGACTACCCCGTGCTCGCCCGCCGCGTGCGCGTGCCCAAGGCCCGCCGCGCCGCCGTCGCGGGCGGGACGATCAGCACCGGCGTCCGCGCCCGCGTCGCCCACCGCGTCGCTGCAACCCGTACGGCGTAGGCGGACGCGAGCCCACCGTGCAGAGCCGGCCCGCGGTGGGTGGTCGCCGGGCGCGTCGTGCGCCCACCGGCTCGCCGGCCCCCTGGTCGCGGACGACGCGCCCTCCGGGCGGCCGCCCGCAGCGGGCGACGAGGCTCAGAAAGCCAGAGCCTGCGCGAGGCGGCGGATCTCAGCGCGCTGGCCGGCGCGCATCCGGGCGACCGGGGTGTCCTGGCCGAGCGTCGGCTGCGGGCTGAACAGCCAGCGCAGCGCCTCCAGGTCGTCGTAGCCGGCGTCGCCGAGGACGGTCAGCGTCCCCGCCAACCCGGGCAGCGGCTCGGGCTCGACCAGCGCCGCCGGCACCGACAGCACGCGCGGACGGCCGCGGCGCACCGCCAGCAGCGCGCCGTCGTCGAGCAGCGAGCGCACCCGGGTGACGTCGGCGTCGAGGACCTCGGCGACCTCGGGCAGCGACAGCCACCGGCCGACCAGCTCGTCGACCTCCCGGCGCAGCGGGTCGCTCTCGGCGGTCGCGGCGGTGTCGTCCGGGGTCCCGGTGTCCTGGGAGCGCTCGGGTCCGTGCTGGGGCTCGTGCTGGTGCTGCGTCACGGACCTAGCCTGCCACTGCCGGGCGCAGCGCCGACGCGGGCGTGCGCCGAACGGATGACGCACCGTGACCGCAGCCCTGGCTCCGTGCTCGGCCCCGCACCGGAGCGACGAATTACATCACTGTGAGTAAGCCCCCGGACGCTCCGTGTCCGCTAGATTCCCTCCCGTCACAGCAGTCCCACGAGCACCACGGGTGACGGCCGAGCCGTCGTCGTCCCGCTCCCTGCGCCCCCGAGGACCCGCCATGCCCGCGCACCCGCTCCGCCGTCCCACCACCGTGGCGCTCGCCGCCGCGCTCGGGACCTGCGCCCTGCAGGCCGCCCCCGCCGCCGCGGCCGAGGACGCATCGGACGACGCCCGCCGCAGCGCCCCGGCCGCCGCGCCCGCGCGCGCCACCGGCGGCACCGCCCCGGCCACCACCACCGCCGGCACGGCCGCCACCGCGCGGCCCGTGGTCACCCTGGCCGCGCCGGTGCGGGGCCAGACGACGTACCGGGTGCGCAGCGGCGACACCGTCAGCCACATCGCCCAGCGCCTCGGCGTCACCCAGGCCGCGATCCTGGCCGCGAACGGCCTCGACGCCCGCGGGTTCATCCGCGAGGGCCAGGTGCTCGTCGTCCCCGGCGCCGCCTCCGGCACGCGCGGCGCGGCCGCACCCGCCGCGACGAGCAGCACCTACACCGTGCGGTCGGGCGACACCCTCGGCCACATCGCCCAGCGCACCGGCACCACGGTCGCCGCCCTCACCGCGGCCAACGGCCTGGACTCGCGCGGCTTCATCCGCGAGGGCCAGCGGCTGTCGGTCCCCGGAGGCCGCACCGTCTCGGCCGCCACCGTCGCCGCGCGCGGGTCGGGCTCCTCGGCCGCGTCCGGTGGGTCGTCGTACACCGTCCGGTCCGGTGACACGCTGTCGCACATCGCCGCCCGGTCCGGGGTGAGCCTGAGCGCGCTGCGGGCCGCGAACCCCGGTGTCGGCGACCGGATCCAGGTCGGCCAGCGGCTCACGGTCCCCGCCGCGGCCGGCCGCACCGGCACCGTCGGCAACACCTTCGCCGGACGCACCTACCCCTCCGCCACCGTCGCCGCCGCGCAGGCCAACAAGGACGCGCTGGCTGCCCGGTCGGTGCCCAGCAGGGGGAAGATGCAGGCGATGGTCGCGTCCACCGCCAGCGCCAACGGGGTCGACCCCGCGCTGGCGCAGGCGATCGCGTTCCAGGAGTCCGGCTTCGACATGCGCGCGGTGTCGCCGGCCAACGCCGTCGGCGTCATGCAGGTGATCCCGTCCTCGGGCGTGTGGGCCTCCGAGCTCGCCGGACGCCGGCTCGACCTGCTCGTGCCGCAGGACAACGTCCTGGCCGGGGTGCTCATCCTCAAGGCGAACCTGCGCGCGGCGGGCGACCAGGACACCGCGATCGCGGCGTACTACCAGGGGCTGCGCTCGGTGCGGGCGAACGGCATGTACGCCGACACCCGCCGCTACGTCGCCAACGTGCAGACCCTCACCGCCACCTTCCGCTGACCTCCCGCCCGGCCCGGGCGGAGGGCGAGCCTGCGCCGTCCGCCGCCCCGGCGTCCTTATGCTCGTCGCCATGAGCCAGGGCATGCGGACGTGGGCCGACCACGTCGTCGGCCGCGCCCTGGACGGCCGGTACGTGGTGACCGAGAAGATCGCCCGCGGGGGCATGGCCACCGTGTACCTCGCCACCGACACCCGGCTCGACCGCGAGGTCGCCGTCAAGGTGATGCACCCGCACCTGGCCGACGACGAGCAGTTCGTCGCCCGGTTCAACCGCGAGGCGCGCTCGGCGGCCCGGATGTCGCACCACAACGTCGTGGCCGTCTACGACCAGGGCATCGACGACGACGTGGTCTACCTGGTGATGGAGCACGTCGCCGGGACCACGCTGCGCGACCTGCTCGACGAGGCCGGCGCCCTCACCGCCGGCCAGGCCCTCGGCGTGATGGAGCCGCTGCTGGAGGCCCTAGCGGCGGCCCACAAGGCCGGCATCGTGCACCGCGACGTCAAGCCCGAGAACGTCCTGCTCACCGACGACGGACGGGTCAAGGTCGCCGACTTCGGCCTGGCCCGCGCGGCCACCACCTCGCAGACCGGCACCACCACCGGCCTGCTGATGGGAACCGCCGCCTACCTCGCGCCCGAGCTGGTGCTGCGCGGGGTGGCCGACGCCCGGGCGGACGTCTACGCCGCCGGCATCGTCCTGTTCGAGATGCTCACCGGGCGCCAGCCCTACACCGGCGAGGTGCCGGTGCAGGTGGCCTACCAGCACGTGCACGGCCAGGTGCCCGGCCCGACCGAGATCGACCCCGGCGTGCCGGACGGTCTGGACGCGCTGGTCACCTGGTCGACGGCCCCGGACCCCGACGACCGCCCCGTCGACGCCCGCGAGCTCCTGCAGGAGGTGCGGGAGGTGCACGCCTCCCTCAGCGAGGACGACCTCGACCGCGAGCCCCTGGGCGCCGGCGCCCGCGAGCTACCGGCCGCGGACCGCGACCTCGGGAGCGACGTCGCCACCGACGGCGCCGGGACGCCCGTCGACACCCGCCACGCCACCCGCGTCGTCGGCCCGCACCTCGGCCTCGACCGGCCGCAGCGCACCCCGCGCGGCGCGCACCCGGCCCGCACCCGGCCCGCGGCCACCGGGGAGGTCGCCGAGCCGGTCCCGCCGGGCGGCACGGACCCGTCCGCGTGGGGCTACGGCCCGTCGGGCGGCCGGCGCCGCCGGGGCCTGTGGGCTCTGGTCGCACTGCTGGTCCTGGCCGTCCTCGGCGGTGGGGTCGGCTGGTACTTCGTCACCGGGCCCGGCGCGTACACGGTGACGCCCACGGTCTCCGGCACGGTCGACGACGCCCGGCGCACCCTCGACGCCGCGGGCCTCGGCATGCGGGTCACCGAGCAGTACGACGAGCAGGTGCCCGCCGGGTCGGTGGTCGCCACCGACCCCGCCGCGGGCGAGCAGGTCCGCAAGGGAGCGACGGTCAGCGTCCTGGTGTCGCGCGGCACCGCCTTCACCCCCGCGACCGACGTCGTGGGCCTCACGGTGGACGACGCCACCGCGGCGCTCGCGGGAGACGACCTCGCGCTGGCCCCGGAGCCGGCCGAGGAGTTCAGCGAGACCGTGGGCGCTGGCCTCGTCGTCAGCCAGGTGCCCGCCGCCGGCGAGACGGTCGAACGCGGCTCCGAGGTCGCGGTCGTGGTCTCCAAGGGTCGTGAGCCGCTGCCCGTCCCGTCCGTGGTGGAGCAGGAGCGCGGGGACGCCGAGGAGGCGGTCACCGACGCCGGCCTGGTGCCCGAGGTGACCGAGGAGTTCAGCGAGAGCGTCGCGGCCGGCGTCGTGATCAGCCAGTCGCCTGCCGACGGGACGCTGTTCCGCGGCGACCCGGTGCAGCTGGTGGTGTCCAACGGTCCGCCGCTGGTCGAGGTGCCGGCGGTGCGCGGCAAGCAGGTCGACGAGGCCAGCCGGCTGCTGACCGAGGCCGGGTTCGAGGTCGAGGTGCGCCGCCTGGTGCCGAACGGCTTCGGGACGGTGCTCAGCAGCGACCCTGGCGCCGGGGCGCAGGCGCCCAAGGGCAGCACCGTCACGATCAACGTGGTCTGAGTGGCCGGGCACCTGCCGGGCCGCCCGGCCCGACGGCGGTGAGCGCGCGCGACCGGTGGCTGCCGACGCTGGCGATGACGGCGATGACCGCCGTCTGGGGCTCCACCTTCTTCCTCATCAAGGACGTCCTCGACACGTTGCCGGCCGCCGACTTCCTCGCGGTGCGGTTCTGGGTCGCGGCGGTGGCGATGCTCGTCCTGCTGCGGCGGCAGACCGCCGCCCTGGACGCCACCGCCCGCCGTCGCGGCGTGGTGCTCGGTGTGGTGTACGGCGTGGCCCAGCTGCTGCAGACGCAGGGGCTGGCCACCACGCCGGCGTCGGTGTCGGGGTTCGTCACCGGCATGTACGTGGTGCTGACGCCGGTGCTCGCCGCCGTGCTGCTGCGCCAGCGCACGCCGACCTCGACCTGGCTCGCCGTCGGGCTGGCGACGGTGGGGCTGGCGGTGCTCAGCCTGCGCGGCCTGTCCGCCGGCACCGGTGAGCTGCTGACGCTGGCCGCCGCGGCGTTGTACGCGCTGCACATCGTCCTGCTCGGACGGTGGTCGTCGTCCTCGACCGCGCTCGGGCTGTCGACGGTGCAGATGGTCGTCATCGCGCTGGTGTGCACGGTGGCCGCCGTCCCGGGCGGGATCACGCTGCCGTCCGGCACCGGCTCTTGGGTCGCGGTCCTGTACATGGCGCTGGTGGCGGGGGCCGCGGCGCTGCTCGTCCAGACCTGGGCGCAGGCCCACATGTCCGCGACCCGCGCGGCGATCGTGATGACCACCGAGCCGGTGTTCGCGGCCCTGTTCGCCGTGCTGTTCGGCGGCGAGGTGCTCGGCCCGCGGGTGCTGGTGGGGGGCGTGATGGTGCTGGCGGCGATGTACCTCGTCGAGCTCGCACCGCGCCGCGACCCGGTGCGGTCGCGCGCGCTGGCCGCCGACGACCCGCCCGCGGAGGCGCTGCACCACGAGCCCTGAGGTCGTTCGTGCCTGAGTTCAGGCCAGCGCCCGCGCAGTCTCGAGGTCCGCGACCAGGCCGGCCAGCGCCGCGTCGCGGTCGTCGCGCGCCCGCAGCACCGCGGACGGGTGCGCGGTGGCGAGGAAGGTGACCGCGCGGCCGCCGACCTCCCCCGGGATCGCCTCGCCGCGCCGCGCGGTGAGCCGGAAGTCCTTGCCCAGCAGCGACCTGGCCGCCGACGCGCCGAGGCACACCACCACTTGCGGCCGGACGAGCGCGAGCTCCGCGTCCAGCCACGGCCGGCACGCCGTCAGGTGGGCGAGGTCCGGCGACTGGTGGATGCGGCGCTTCTTCGGCGCCTCGGTCTTGAACCGGAAGTGCTTGACGGCGTTGGTGAGGTAGACCTGATCGCGGTCCACACCCGCGGCCTCGAGCGCCTGGTCGAGCAGCCTGCCCGCAGGCCCGACGAACGGCTCGCCGCGGCGGTCCTCGACGTCGCCGGGCTGCTCCCCCACCAGCGCCATCGCGGCCGACCGGCTGCCGGTGGAGAACACCACCTGGGTGGCGTCGCGGTAGAGCTCGCACCCGCGGCACGACGCCGCCGCCTCGTGCAGCGCCGTCACCGACCGGGCGCCGGTCGGCACCCACTCCTGCGCGCCCGGCCTGTCGCTGCGCCGCGTGACCATCCGGGCACGCTACGACCGTCCGGGACCGCTCGCAGGCCGAGCCGGACCACACCCTGCAGCCTCCGGGTCACCCGCGCAGTCCCTCCTGACGCGTCGCCCCCACGCCGATGAACACCCTGAGATCGGGGGATCCCACGAACTGAGCGAGGTAGCGGTGCGCAAGGCGATCTGCACGACGATGATGGTGCTGGCCCTGACGGCCGGCGGGGCGGCCTCGGCCGTCGCCGCCAACGGGGTCCCGCAGCGTCCGAGCGGGCCGGTCGTCCCGGTCGCGCCCTCGGACAACGGCGGCGACAACGGCTGGGGCAACTGCGGTCACAACTCCAGCCGCGGCAACCCGCACAGCGACCCCGCGGGCGGCGGCAACGGCGGCTACAAGAAGGGCGACTGCGTCGGCGTCACGCCTCCCGGCGGCGGCGAGGAGCCCCCGGGCGACGGCGGCGGCGAGGAGCCGCCCGTCGACAACGTCTGACAGCGAGCGGTTCTCGGCAGCGGCCGGGACGTGGCACCCGTGCCGCGTTCCGGCCGTCCGTCGTGTGCTGTTCGACCCGCGGTGGGCGTGCGGCGTGCGCGGCGGCGGATATCGAGCCATCATGCTGCCAGGGCCGCTGACCCCAGGGACGGCCAGAGAGGGAGGCCGCTGTGACGACCCAGGACGTCGACTTCGACGCGACCCTCGAGGACCTGCTCTTCCACCAGGCCAGACGGCACCGCGACGAGATCCTCCAGTTCCAGGACGCTCTCGCGAGGAGCCGGCAGGTCAACATGGCGATCGGCATCGTGATGGGTCAGGAGGGGCTCGACCCGGACGACGCGCTGGAGCTGCTGACGATGGCCGGCGACAGGGCCGGCAGGCCCCTGGGCGACGTCGCCGCAGAGGTGGCCGAGACCGGGCGGCTCGTGTTCTGACCGGGCGCCGCGGTCGGTCACGGCGTGGGTGCTCACTCCTGGTAGGAGTACCGCTCCTCGCGCCAGGCGTCGCCGACCAGGTGGTAGCCGCGTTCCTCCCAGAACCCGCGCGACGGACCGCGTGAGTACTCCAGGCCGCGCAGCCACTTCGGACCCTTGAAGCCGTACAGGTGCGGGACCACGAGCCGCAGCGGCCAGCCGTGGTCGGCGGTGAGCGGCTCGCCGCCGAGCTCGTCGGCGAGCAGCGCGCGCGGGCTGGCGACGTCCTCGATCCGCAGCGTCGCGGTGTAGCCGTACTCCGCCCACGCCAGCACGTGCGTCACACCGTCGGCCGGCGGCACGAGGTCGAGCAGCGTGCGCACCGGGACACCGCCCCACTCCAGGTCGGTCACCGACCACTTCGACGCGCAGTGCAGGTCGCCGCGCACGCGGGTCCGCGGCAGGGCGCGCAGCTCCTCGAGCCCGAGCTTGCGGGTCGTGCCGTCCGCGGTCGCGCCGGTGACCGTGAGGTCCCACGTCGCCAGGTTGATCCGCGGCACCCGGCCGTAGTGCTTGACCCGCAGGCCGTCGGCCCGGCGCTGCCCGGGAGGCAGCACCCGGTGCCCCGGGTCGCTCGGACCGCGGCTCACGCCAGGACGCCTCCGGCCGGCTCGGACGCGCGGTCGCGGTGGTGGCGCAGCACGTCGGAGAGCACCGCGGCGGCGCGCTCGATGCCCTCGTCGTCGACGTCGAGGTGGGTGACGGCGCGGACGACGGTGCGCGCCATCGCCGAGACCCGCACGCCCTGCTCGGCGGCGTCGACCACAACCTCGCGCGCCTCGATGCCGGTGCCGGCCAGGTCGAGCACGACGATGTTCGTCCGGGTCGCGCCGGGGTCGACCGACGTCGGCACCGCCTCGGAGCACGCCTGCGCGAGCAGCCGCGCGCGGCGGTGGTCGTCGGCCATCCGGTCGATGTGGTGGTCGAGCGCGAAATGGCCTGCGGCGGCGAGGATCCCGACCTGCCGCAGCCCGCCGCCCATCCGCTTGCGCCACACCCGGGCCCGGGCGATCCGCTCGGCCGACGCGACGAGCACCGAGCCCACCGGGGCGCCGAGACCCTTGGACAGGCAGACCGAGACGGTGTCGGCGAGGGCGCCGTACTGCTCGAGCGGGACGCCGTCCGCGACGTGCGCGTTCCACAGCCGCGCGCCGTCGAGGTGCACGCCGACACCGTGCTCGGCCGTGCCCTCGCGCAGCCGGCGCAGCGCCGCGAGCGGCTGCACCGTCCCGCCGCCGAAGTTGTGGGTGTTCTCGACCGCGACGGCCCCGGTGGACACCAGGTACGGGCCGCCGTCCGGGACCATCATCGCCAGCGGCAGCTCGGGGTCGAGCAGGCCGACGGGCGCGCCCGGACGAGCAGCGGCCCAGGTGCGGGTGGTGACGCCGGACGTCACGGCGTGCGCGCCCAGCTCGGCGCGGACGACGTGGGCCAGGCTGTCGCACAACAGCTCTCGTCCCGGCTCGACCAGCAGCCGGACGCCGAGGACGTTGGCCAGCGAGCCGGTCGGGCACCACAGCCCGGCCTCGTGCCCGAGCAGGGCGGCGACGCGCTCCTCGAGCGCGTTGACCGTGGGGTCCTCGGCGTAGACGTCGTCGCCGACCTCGGCGGTGGCCATCGCCTCGCGCATCGCCGGACCGGGCCGGGTCAGCGTGTCCGAGCGCAGGTCGACCACGGGAGAGCTGGACGGCATCGGCTCAGCGGCCCCGCAGCATGTCGGACGCCAGGAAGGCGAGCTCGAGGGACTGCTGGTGGTTCAGCCGCGGGTCGCACAGGCTCTCGTAGCGGGTCGACAGGTCCGCGTCCGAGATCTCCTCGAACCCGCCGAGGATCTCGGTGACGTCCTCGCCGGTGAGCTCGACGTGCAGGCCGCCGGGGACGGTGCCGACGGCGCGGTGCACCTCGAAGAAGCCACGGACCTCGTCGATCACGTCGTCGAAGCGCCTCGTCTTGTAGCCGCTCGGCGAGCTGAAGGTGTTGCCGTGCATGGGGTCGCACACCCACACGACCTGCGCACCGCTGGCCTGCACCTTCTCGGCCAGGCCCGGTAGCACGTCGCGGATCCGCTCGGCACCCATCCGCGTGATGAAGGTGAGCCGCCCCGGCTCCCGGGCGGGGTCGAGGCGGTCGATGAGCGCCAGCGCGTCATCGGCCGACGTGGTCGGGCCGAGCTTGACCCCGATCGGGTTCCGCACCCGGGACAGCAGGTCGACGTGCGCGCCGTCGAGCTGGCGGGTGCGCTCGCCGATCCACAGGAAGTGCGCGGAGACGTCGTACGGCTCGCCCGTGCGCGAGTCGATCCGCGTCATGGCCCGCTCGTAGTCGAGCAGCAGCGCCTCGTGGCTGGAGAAGAACTCGACCGTCCGCAGCGCGTCGAAGTCGGCGCCGCAGGCGTCCATGAACTGCATCGCGCGGTCGATCTCGCCGGCGAGCGCCTCGTACCGCGCGTTGGCGGCCGAGCCGGCGAAGCCCTTGTTCCACTCGTGCACCTGGCGCAGGTCGGCGAAACCACCGGTGGTGAAGGCGCGGATGAGGTTCAGCGTCGACGCGGCCGTGTGGTACGCCTTGAGCAGCCGCTGCGGGTCGGGCGTGCGCGACTGCTCGGTGAACGCGTAGTCGTTGACGGCGTCGCCCCGGTAGGCCGGCAGCGTGACACCGTCGCGGGTCTCGTCGTCGCTCGAGCGCGGCTTGGCGAACTGCCCCGCCATCCGGCCCATCTTGATGACGGGCATCGACGAGCCGTAGGTGAGCACCACGGCCATCTGCAGCACCGTCTTGATCCGGTTGCGGATCTGGTCGGCGGTCGCGCCGGCGAAGGTCTCGGCGCAGTCGCCGCCCTGCAGCAGGAACGCGCGGCCCGCGGCGGCCTCGGCCAGCCGCGAGCGCAGCAGGTCGGCCTCGCCGGCGAACACCAGCGGCGGCAGCGACGACAGCTCCTCGCGGACGGCGCGCAGCGCCTCGGCGTCCGGCCACGCCGGCTGCTGCGCGGCGGGCAGCGACCGGTAGGCGTCCAGGCCGGCCAGCACCTCGGGGGTGGCCACGGCGGACGTGGCGGCGGCGGGCGGGAGCGGGGTTCTCACCTCTCCAGGGTAGGACCGTCCCAGCAGGTGGTTGCGCGGGCGTCCGGGAACCGGACGCCGGGCTCGGCGCTGAGACGGCCGTCCCACGATCCGGGCGACGGTATGACGCAGGTCACGGCTGGCTACGATCGTCGCGCACCACGGGCGACGGAGCCCTCAAGACGACCTCATCCACCGTCCCTGGAGAACCGCCATGACCGTCCGACGCGTCGCCCTGCTCACCGCCGGCGGCTACGCCCCGTGCCTGTCGTCCGCCGTCGGCGGGCTGATCGAGCGTTACACCGAGCTCGCGCCGGACGTCGAGATCATCGCCTACAAGCACGGCTACCACGGCCTGCTCACGGGAGACAAGATCGTGGTGGACGAGGCCACCCGCGCCTCGGCCTCGGTGCTGCACCGGTTCGGCGGCTCCCCCATCGGCAACAGCCGGGTCAAGCTCACCAACACCGCGGACTGCGTCAAGAAGGGCCTGATCGCCGAGGGGCAGGACGCCCTGCAGGTCGCCGCGGAGCGGCTGAGCGCCGACGGCGTCGACGTCCTGCACACCATCGGCGGGGACGACACCAACACCACGGCCGCCGACCTCGCGGCGTACCTGCAGGAGCACGACTACGGCCTGACCGTCGTCGGGCTGCCCAAGACGATCGACAACGACATCGTCCCGGTGCGGCAGAGCCTCGGCGCCATCACCGCGGCGCAGCAGGCGTCGCTGTTCGCCCGCAACGTGCTCGCCGAGCACGGCTCCAACCCGCGGATGCTCGTCGTCCACGAGGTGATGGGACGCGCCTGCGGGTGGCTGACCGCCGCCGCCGCGCGCGACTACATGGCCTGGCACGCCGAGCAGGAGTGGGTGCCCGGCATCGGGCTGTCGCCCGAGCGCTGGGCGGTGCACGCGGTCTACGTGCCCGAGGTGAAGGTCGACCTCGCCGCCGAGGCGCAGCGCCTGCGCGCGGTGATGGACGAGGTCGGCTGCGTGAACATCTTCCTGTCCGAGGGCGCCGGCGTGAGCGACATCGTCGCCGAGCTCGAGGCGTCCGGCGCCGAGGTCCAGCGCGACCCGTTCGGGCACGTCAAGCTCGACACCATCAACCCCGGTGCGTGGTTCGCGCGGTCGTTCGGCGACCAGCTGGGCGCGCTCAAGACGATGGTGCAGAAGTCCGGCTACTTCTCCCGCTCGGCCGCCGCCGGGCCCGAGGACCTCGCGCTGATCCGGCAGATGACCGACCTCGCCGTCGACTGCGGGCTGGCGCGCACCCCCGGCCTCATCGGGCACGACCTCGAGCGCGGCGACGAGCTGCGCGCGATCGAGCTGGACCGGGTGGCCGGGCACAAGCCGTTCGACACCTCCGAGCCGTGGTTCGGCGAGCTGCTCGACACGGTCGGCCAGCCCCGCGGCTGACCCGCGCGTCCTTCCGGGCGGCTCCCCCGCTCAGCGGGAGGACCAGCCGCCGTCGGAGGCGATCACCTGACCGGTCACCCAACCGCTGTCGGGGCCGGCCAGCCACGACACCAGCCGGGCGGCGTCCTCCGGCGTCCCCCACCGGCCGGACGGCGACGCCTCGCGCACGGCCCGGCGCACCCGGTCGTCCGCCCACCCGGTGTCGGTCGGCCCGGGGTCGACGCAGTTCACCGTGACGCCCCGCGGCGCGAGCTCGACCGCCAGCGTCGCGGTCACCTGGTGCACCGCCCCCTTGGACGCCACGTACGCGAGCTCGCCCGGCATGCCGCCGTGGTACTGCCCGGAGGTGAACAGCACCACCCGGCCGCCGTCGGGTCCGACCTGCGCGGCCATCGCCCGGACGAGCAGCACCGTCGCCCTCGCGTTCACCGCGAAGCTGAGGTCGAGCTCGTCGGCCGAGACCTCGGTCAGGCCGCCCTCGCTGGACCGCGCGTGGTTCGCCACCAGCACGTCCAGCCGGCCGAACCGACGCACCGCCGCGTCCACCACGGCCTGCGGCGCCGACGGGTCGGCGAGGTCGGCCTCGACGAGCTCGACCTGGCGACCCCGGCCCGCCAGCTCCTCGACCAGCGCCGCGGCGCCGCCCTCGTCCGCGCCCCACGGCTGCTCGGCGTCGTGCGGCTCCCAGCCGTGAACCAGGACGGCGCAGCCGTCCGCCGCCAGCCGCCGCACCACCGCCGCGCCGATGCCGCGCGCCCTGCTCGCGCCCGTCACCACCGCCACCCGCTGCCCCACCGGTCGGTGGCCGCGGTCCGGACGCGTGAGGCCGAGGTCGAGGACGTAGCCGGCAGCAGCGGCGATCCGCTGCAGCTGCTCGGTGCCGGGCACCCGCCGGCCCTTCTCGAACGCCGACACCGCGCTCTGCGGCAGCCCGGACGCGGCGGCGAGCTGCGCCTGGCTCAGCCCGGACAGCCGGCGGGCGAGCCGGACGAGCTCGGCCGGCGAGGTCTCGCGCAGCGCGTCGTCGTCGTCCACGCCGGCCTCCGTCCGCATCGGTCGCACCGTCCGGGCCACCGGCCCGGGGCCCTCGGCACCGCGACCGCTCTGCGGAGCATTATCGCCACAGGAGATGTCCGCGGCGGCGATCGACCGCCGATATCTCCTGTGGTGATATCCGCCTGTCGTCGCACTAGGGTGCGGCGCATGCCTGTGCAGCGTCGCGCGGTCCTGGCCATCGACGAGGGCACCACGGGGGTCACGGCGCTGGTCGTCGACGACACCGGCGCCGTCCTCGGCAAGGGGTACGAGGAGTTCCCGCAGCACTTCCCCCGGCCGGGCTGGGTGGAGCACCAGCCGGAGGAGATCTGGCAGGCGACGCTGTCGTCCGGCCGCGACGCGCTCGAGGCGGCCGACGCGCTGCCGGGCGGCTCCGTCGAGGTGGTCGCCGTCGGCATCACCGACCAGCGCGAGACCGCCGTGGTCTGGGACCGCGAGACGCTGGCGTCGCCGCGCCGCGCGATCGTGTGGCAGGACCGGCGCAGCAGCGGCATCTGCACCCGGCTGCGCGAGGACGGGCACGAGGCCCGCGTCGCCGAGCTCACCGGCCTGCGGCTCGACCCCTACTTCGCCGCCACCAAGCTGACCTGGCTGGCCGAGAACGACGAACGCACCTGGTCGGGGGTGCAGGACGGCTCGCTCGCGGTCGGGACCGTCGACTCCTACCTCGTCGCCCGGCTCTCCGGCGGGCGCCGGCACGTCACCGACGCCTCGAATGCCTCGCGCACGCTGCTGCTCGACCTGCGCACCGGCGGGTGGTCGGACGAGCTGTGCGAGCTGTTCGGCGTCCCACGTCACGCGCTGCCCGAGGTGGTCCCGAGCTGGGGCGAGGTCGCCCGCACCGACCCGCGGGCCTTCCTCGGCCTCGACGTCCCCGTCGCGGGCATCGCCGGCGACCAGCAGGCTGCGCTGTTCGGCCAGGCCTGCTTCACCGTCGGCGACACCAAGTGCACCTACGGGACGGGGTCGTTCGTCCTGGTGAACACCGGGTCCGAGCCGGTCCCCGCACCGCTCGGCGAGGACGGGACGGGGCTGCTGTCGACCGTGGCCTGGATGTCGCCCGACGGCGCGATCACCTACGCCCAGGAGGGCTCGATCTTCGTCACCGGTGCGGCGGTGCAGTGGCTGCGCGACGGGCTGCAGATCGTCGGCTCCGCGGCCGAGACCGAGGCGGTCGCCCGCACCGTGCCGGACACCGGCGGCGTCGTCTTCGTCCCCGCCCTCACCGGGCTCGGCGCCCCGGACTGGGACCCGCAGGCCCGCGGCGCCATCGTCGGCATCACCCGCGGCACCACCCGCGCGCACCTGGTGCGGGCCACGCTGGAGGCGATCGCCTACGAGGTGCGCGACGTCCTCGGCTCGATCGACCACGAGGTGCCGGTGCTGCGCGTCGACGGCGGCGCGAGCGGCAACGACTGGCTGATGCAGTGGCAGTCCGACCAGCTCGCCGTGCCGGTGGAGCGCCCGACGGTGCTCGAGACCACCGGCATGGGCGCCGCGTTCCTCGCCGGCCTCGGCACCGGGCTGTGGGGCTCGCAGGACGAGGTGGCGCAGACCTGGGCGCTGGACCGGCGGTTCGAGCCGGGCGAGCGCGACGAGCACGGGTACCGGCGGTGGCGGTCGGCGGTCGAGCGCTCGAAGGGCTGGGCCGACCTCGTCGACTGATCGGGGCTAGGGCGCGACCCGGCCGTTCTTCTCGAACGCCGCGTGCGTGAGCGGCATCAGCGCCGCCCACGCCTGCTCCATCTGCTCGGCGCACATCTCGATCTCGCGCTGCGGGAACGAGGGGAAGTGCGCGTCGTCGCGCTTGGTGCGCAGCGACAGGAAGTTCATCAGCGAGCGGGCGTTCAGCGTCACGTACATGGACGAGTAGATCGTCACCGGCAGCACGATCCGGGCGACCTCACGGGCCACGCCGGCCTCGAGCATCCGCTGGTACGAGGCGTAGGCGGCCTCGCAGACGGCGCGGGTCTCGCGGCCCACCAGCTCGTGCTGCTCGGCGCTGCCCTCGACGAACTCGTAGGCGCCCGGCTTGCCCTGCTGCACCAGCCGGCGCTCGGGCCCCGGCACGTAGAACACGGGCCGCAGCTCGCGGTAGCGGCCGGACTCCTCGTTGTACGAGGCGATCCGGTGCCGCATGAACTCGCGGAACACGAAGATCGGCGCCTGGACGTAGAAGGTCATCGAGTTGTGCTCGAACGGGCTGCCGTGCCGGTCGCGCATCAGGTAGTTGATCAGCCCGGTGGAGCGGCTCGCGTCGGCGTCGACGTCCTCCAGGCTCGACTCGCCCTTGGTCGACACCCGCGCCGCGAACAGCACGTCGGCGTCCTGGGCGGAGGACCGCACCAGCTCGACGGCGACGTCGGACCGGAAGGTGATCTCGGCCGGGTCGGCAGCAGGTTCGCTCACGCCGGGAGCCTAGCCAGCGGCCGCGACGGCACCGCGCAGGCGCACCCGCACGCCGTCGTCGTCCGCCACCAGCTCGACCTGCGACAGGTCGTCGACGACCAGGTCGGCGTCGAGCTCGTCCCGGCCGCTCGTCGTGACGACGGCCAGGGTCGCGCAGCCGGCCGCGCGCGCGGCGGTCAGGCCGTTGGGGGCGTCCTCCACGACCAGGCAGCGTGCGGGGTCGAACCCGAGCCGCTCCGCCGCCAGCAGGTACGGGTCGGGCGAGGGCTTGCCGTGCTCGACGTCGTCGGCGGTCACCAGCACGTCCGGCGCGTCGAGCCGGGCTGCGGCGACCCGGGCCCGGGCGAGCGCGGTGCCGCAGGAGGTCGCGATCGCGGCCCGTCCGGACGGCAGGGCGGCCAGCGCCTCGAGCGCGCCCGGCAGCGGGACGATGCCCTCGGTGTCGCCGAGCTCGATCTGGTCGATCCGCGCGGTGGCCGCCTCGGCCCGGTCGGCGGCGACCAGCGCCGCGACGATCGCCGCCGACGGGACGCCGTGGAAGCCGCGGAGCCGCACCGGGTCGACCTCGTGCTCCTCGGCCCAGCGGGCCCACGAGCGGCGGACGGCCGCGGTGGAGTCGACCAGGGTGCCGTCGAGGTCGAACAGGACGGCGTCGAAGACGGTGGCCTCCACGCGGGAGGCGGTGGGTTCGCTCACCCGGCGAGCCTAGGAGGGGCGCTGCTGGCCCTGGCCGAGGCCCCTCTTCACGTCCGACGGCGGAGCGGCGGCGAGCCGCTCGGCCTCGTCGCGCTCGATCCGCGAGGTGGCACCGCACATCGCGCACTGCATCGCGTAGCGGGTGCTGACCGGGAAGATCGGGACGAAGAACAGCGTGAACTTCGTGACGTGCTTCTCGATCCGCTGCGCGGCGGGGTTCCCGCACACCCGGCAGACGAGGGTGAGCACCGCGAGGACGGTGCGGTAGGCCTTGGTCCCGAAGATGAACAGCACCCGCCCACCGTAGCCCGCCGGACGCCGCCCGGCCCGGCGGCGGGGACCGTCGTCCGGGGCTGAGAGGATGCGCGTGTGGAGACGCCGGACCTGCTCGGGCCCGCCGGGGCGGACGCCTCGGTGCGCCCCGCGACGGCCGCCGACGTCGACGCCGTGGGCGCGGTGCACTCGCGGTCGTGGCGGACGGCGTACGCCGACCACCTGCCGACCGAGGTGCTCGAGGCGCTCGACCCGGGGGCCCTGGCGGGCGCCTGGTCCGGCGCCGTGACCTCGCCGCCCTCGCCGCGGCACCACCTGCTGGTCGCCTGCGCCGGCAGCACCGTCGTCGGGTTCCTCGCCCTCGACGACGCCGGCGAGCTCGTCGGCCTGCACGTCGACCCGGCGCACCAGCGCCGCGGGCACGGATCGCGGCTGCTCGCCGCGGCGGCGGACCTGGCCCGCGAGGACGCCGTCCCGGCACTGACCGCCTGGTGCCCGCTGGTCGACCCCGCGCGCCGCGAGTTCCTGGTCTCGGCCGGCTTCGGCCCGGACGGGGCATGGCGCGAGCTGGAGGTGCCCGGCGCCGACGGGCTCCGGGAGGCACGGCTGGTCGCCGCCCTCGACCCGGCCCCGTGACCGAGGAGGAGGTCGACGACCGCCCGGACGGCCCGGCGCAGGTGCGTGCTGCCACCCGCCAGGGCATCTCGGTCGGCCTGGCCACCGGCGTGTACGGGGTGTCGTTCGGCGCTCTCGCCGTCGCGGCCGGGCTCGACGTCTGGCAGGCGTGCGCCCTCAGCCTGCTGATGTTCACCGGCGGCAGCCAGTTCGCCTTCGTCGGCGTCGTGGGTGCCGGCGGTGCCGGTGCCGCCGCCACCACGGCGGCGGCCCTGCTCGGCGCCCGCAACGCCCTCTACAGCCTGCAGGTCGCGCCGATGCTCGGCCTCGCAGGCCCCTCGCTGCGGCACCGCACCGGACGGCTGCTGGCGGCGCACCTCACCATCGACGAGTCGACCGCCGTCGGGACGCTGCAGGAGGACCCCACCGCGCGCCGGCGCGGGTTCTGGGTCACCGGCCTGGCGGTGTTCGTGCTCTGGAACGCCACGACGCTGGCCGGCGCGCTGCTCGGCGACGTGCTCGGCGACCCCCGCCGGTTCGGCCTCGACGGGGCCGCGGCCGCCGCGTTCCTCGGGCTGATGTGGCCGCGGCTGCGCACCGGTGACGCACGCGCGGTCGGTGTCGTCGGCGCGGTCCTGGCGGTGCTGGCCGTGCCGGTGGCGCCGCCCGGCGTGCCGGTGCTGGTGGCCGGTCTGGGCGCGGCCGTGGCGGGCGCGGTGCAGCTGCGCCGGGCCCGGGCCGCCGGCACGCGGGTGGCGCGATGAGCCTGTGGGGCTGGGTGCTGCTGGCCAGCGCCGTGTGCTTCGGGCTGAAGCTGGCCGGCCACCTGCTGCCGCAGCGGCTGCTCGACGACGACCGCGTGGCCGGCGTCGCGGGCGCCATGACCGTCGGCCTGCTCGCGGCGCTCGTGGTGACCCAGACCGTCGCCGACGGCCGCTCGGTCGTCGTCGACGCCCGGCTCGTCGCGGTCGCCGCCGCCGCGGTCGCGCTGCTGCTGCGGGCGCCGTTCGTCGTCGTCGTGCTCGTCGGTGCCGCGGTGGCGGCCGGGCTGCGGGCGCTGGGGTGGGGATGACGCACGCCGCGCCCCCCGCCGCGCCGGCGGCCACCCAGCGGCTGGTCGGCGTCGACGTCGCCCGCGGGGTCGCGCTGCTCGCGATGATGGCGGTGCACGTCGTCCCGGCCACGTCCGGCGGCGAGGTGCACCCGCTGCACCTGGCGTTCGGCGGCCGGGCGTCCGCGCTGTTCGCCGTCCTGGCCGGTGTCTCGCTGGCCCTGGTGGCGGGCCGCGAGGTCCCCGTCCGCGGTGCCGCGCACGCCGCCGCCGCCCGCGGGCTGCTGGCCCGCGCGGGGGTCGTCGCGGTGGTCGGCCTCACCCTCGGGACGGTCTCGACGACCATCGCGGTGATCCTGGTGAACTACGCGGCGCTGTTCGTCGTGGCCACCGCGTTCCTCGGGCTGCGCGCGCGGGTGCTGTGGCCGCTGGCCGGTGCCTGGCTGCTGCTCTCACCGGTGCTCAGCCAGCTGGTCCGCCCGCACCTGCCGCCCGGCCCGGGTGCGGTGCCGAGCTGGCTGTCGATGGCCGACCCGGTCGGTTTCCTCACCGAGCTGTTCGTCACCGGGTACTACCCGGTGCTGACCTGGACCGGCTACCTGCTGCTCGGACTGGCCGCCGGACGCAGCGGCCTGCTGCGGCGCGGCAGCACCGCCCAGGTCGCCGCGGTGGGCGCGCTCGGGCTGCTCGTCGCGGTGGCGGCCAGGTTGCTGTCCGCCGTGCTGCTGCGGCTGCCCGGCGTCCTCGACCGGCTGTCGGTCCCTCCCGGTGCGCCGATGGACCCCTCGCTCGACCTCGCGCTGCAGACCTCGATGTACGGCGCCGCACCGACCACCAGCTGGTGGTGGCTCGCCGTCGCGGCCCCGCACTCCGGCACACCGGTCGACCTCGTCCACACCGCCGGCTGCGCGCTCGCCGTGCTCTGCGCCGCCACCCTGCTGGTGCGGGTGGCGACCGCCCGCCGCCTGCTGGTGCCGCTGGCCGCCGCCGGGTCGATGACCCTCACGCTGTACTCCGTGCACGTGGTCGTGGAGGCGGTGCGGCACTCGGTGGTCGCCGACCCGGCGGCCGACGCGGTGCTCGTCTGGGCGGTGCAGGCGGTGGCCGCCCTCGCCGTCGCGACCCTCTGGCTGGTGGTCGCGCGCCGCGCCGGCGTGCCGCCGCGAGGACCGCTCGAGGCGCTGGCGACCGAGGCGTCCAGGACCGCGGCCGGGCACCCCTAGGCCGACGTCGGGGGCTCCGGCCGGGCCCACACCCGCAGCGGACCGAGCGTCGTGAACCCCTGCGCCGCAGCGGCGTCCAGCGCGGTACCGTGCTCGTAACCGACGACGGGCAGGGCACCGAACCGGTCGCGCAGACCGGCCACGAGGGCGGCGAACACCTCGCCCAGAAGGCCCGCGTCGTCGGCGTCGTCGACCTCGACGTTCGACAGCCCGACCACCCCGCCGTTCCGGTGCCCGGTCCCGCGACCCACCACGGCGCCCCCGACCAGCACGTCGAGCACCACGACGTCGGGGACGGCGGGCGCACCCTGCGAGGGGCGCACGGTGGCGCGCGAGGCGCCGGCCGGGCCGTCGAGCCCGATCCACGACGCCTCGAACAGCACCTCGAAACCCGTTGCAGCCAGGTCGATCTCGGCGTAGGAGTCCTTGACGCCCGCCGGGTGCCGCCCACCCACCCGGGCGAGCACCTCGTCGGCGGTCGTCCCCGGCACCAGCGTCATCGCGTCGGGGTGGAACGGCGGCGGCGGCCCGTCGGACCACCACACCCGGCCGTCGTCGGTCGATGCCGTCCCGTGCCGGTCGCACACCAGCGCGCACCAGGACGCGTTCTCCCGCACCGCTTCCCGCAGCAGGCCGTGCGCTCCGGTGGTGCCGGCGGTCACCGGGCAGCCCCGTGCAGCCGGGCCGCGTGCCGCATCGACTCCCGCGCCCGCCGGCGGTCACCCGCCGCGTCGTACGCGCAGCCGAGCCGGAACCACGAGCGCCAGTCGTCCGGCGCCTGCTCGGTCTCGACCCGGTACCGGCTGAACGCCTCGTCGGCCGCGGACCGGACCACCCGGCCGCCCGGCGTCCGCGGCAGGTCGTCGACGGGCAGCCCGTCCTCGGCCTCGAGCACCCGCGCCATCCGCTCGGTCTGGAGCCCGAAGCGCACCTCGCGCAGCACGCCGGCGCCGACCAGCAGGGGGACGACGAGCAGGGCCGCACCCATCACGACCCCCACCGGCTCACCGGACGCCAGCAGCAGCACCGCCCGCTGGCCCAGCAGCACGACGTAGAGCAGGCAGAGCGCCACCAGGACGAGGGCGACGACCTTGGGGCGCACGGGGACCGGCCCGCTCAGAGGTCGAGGTAGTGCTCGAGCCCGACCGTCAGCCCGGGGCGCGAGCCGACGGTGCGCACCCCGAGCAGCACGCCGGGCATGAAGGACGAGCGGTCGAACGAGTCGTGCCGGATGGTGAGCTGCTCCCCCGGACCGCCGAGCAGGATCTCCTCGTGCGCGACCAGGCCGCGCAGCCGCACCGAGTGGACGGGGACGCCGGCGACCCGGGCGCCCCGGGCGCCGTCCAGGGCGGTGGTGGTGGCGTCCGGCGGGTCGCCGAGGCCGGCCTCGCGGCGGGCGGCGCCGATCTGCTCCGCGGTGTGGCGGGCGGTGCCGGACGGCGCGTCGACCTTGTCCGGGTGGTGCAGCTCGACCACCTCGACCGACTCGAAGTGCGGTGCGGCCAGGGCGGCGAACCGCATCGCGAGCACGGCGCCGAGCGCGAAGTTGGGTGCCACCAGCACCCCGACGCCCGGGTGCCCGGCCAGGTCGGCGCGGACGGCGTCGAGCCGCTCGGAGGTCCAGCCGGTGGTGCCGACCACCGCGTGCACGTCGTGCGCGACGCAGAAGGCGACGTTGCCCGGGGCCGCGTCGGGCACCGAGAAGTCCACCGCCACCTGGGCGCCGGCGTCGACCAGCGCCTGCGGGTCGTCGTCGGCGTCGACCCGCGCGACCAGCTCGAGGTCGGCGGCGGCCTCGACCGCGGCGCACGCGGCGGTGCCCATCCGCCCGGCCGCGCCGAGCACGGCGACCCGGGTCCTGCTGCCTGCGCTCACGTCACCAACCCTAGCCGCGGCCCTCAGAGCTGCAGGACGCCCACCGCCGACGCGTAGGCCCCGGCGACGGCAGTCGGGTCGTGCAGGTCGTCGTCGTGCGCCGCGGACGCGGCGTGCGCGCGGACGGCCGCGCCGGGGTCCTCGGCGGCCAGGTCGGCGCACAGGCCGGCGACCACGGACGCGCGGTCGTGCTCGTCCAGGCCGTCCAGCGCCAGGCCGTCGTGCAGGAGCACCGCCGCCTCGCCGAACACCTCGCGCGCCATCTGGCGGTCGACGTCGGCTCGCGCGTCCGCCACGGCGTCGGCGGCGGCGAGGAACTGCTCCAGCGGCGGGCCGGACGGGGCGGACGGGGCGGACGGGGTCGAGGTCATGCCGCGATGCTCGCAGCACGGACCGGGAGGGTGCGAGCGAGTTCGCGCCGCCCGGAGCCCGACCCCCGTCAGACCTCGAACCGCACGCCCTGGGCCAGCGGCAGCTCGCCGGAGTAGTTCACCGTCGTGGTCATCCGCCGCATGTACGCCTTCCACGAGTCCGAGCCGGACTCGCGCCCGCCGCCGGTCTCCTTCTCGCCGCCGAAGGCCCCGCCGATCTCCGCTCCCGACGTGCCGATGTTGACGTTGGCGATGCCGCAGTCCGACCCCGTGGCGGAGACGAACAGCTCGGCCTCGGCCTGGTCGCGGGTGAAGATGCTGGACGACAGCCCCTGCGGCACCGCGTTGTTGAGCGCGATCGCCTCGTCGAGGGTGTCGTAGCGCAGCACGTAGAGCACCGGGGCGAAGGTCTCGGTGCGGACGACGTCGACCTGCTCGGGCACCTGCACGACGGCGGGCTCGGCGTAGTACGCGTCGGGGGCCTCGTCAGCCAGCCGGCGGCCGCCGCCGACGAGCACCTCGCCACCCGCGGCGCGGGCGGCGTCGAGCGCCTCCTGCATGCCGGTCCACGCCCGCTCCCCCACCAGCGGCCCGACCAGCGTGCCCTCGGCGAGGGGGTCGCCGACCGGCAGGCGGCCGTACGCCTCGACCAGGCGCCCGACCAGCTCGTCGGCGACCGAGGTGTGCGCGACCACCCGGCGCAAGGTGGTGCAGCGCTGGCCGGCGGTGCCGGCCGCGGAGAAGACGATGCCGCGCACGGCGAGGTCGAGGTCGGCCGAGGGCGCGACCACCGCGGCGTTGTTGCCGCCGAGCTCGAGCAGGCAGCGGCCGAACCGGGCGGCCACGCGCGGACCGACCTCGCGCCCCATCCGGGTCGACCCGGTCGCCGACACCAGCGCGACCTGCGGGTGGTCGACCAGCCGCCCGCCCACGTCGGCCGCGCCGAGCACGACCTGGCCGAGGTGCTCCGGCGCCCCGACCTCGCGCGCGGCGCGGTCGAGCAGCGCGGCGCAGCCGAGCGCGGTGAGCGGCGTGGTCTCGGACGGCTTCCAGACCACCGTGTCGCCGCAGACCAGCGCGACCGCGGTGTTCCACGACCAGACCGCGACCGGGAAGTTGAAAGCGCTGATGACGCCGACGACGCCGAGCGGGTGCCAGGTCTCGCCGAGCCGGTGGCCGGGACGCTCCGAGGGCATCGTGCGGCCGTAGAGCTGGCGGGACAGCCCGACCGCGAAGTCGCAGACGTCGACCATCTCCTGCACCTCGCCGAGGGCCTCGGAGCGGATCTTGCCCGCCTCCAGCGACACCAGGTCGGCCAGGTCGGCCTTGTGCTCGGTGAGCAGCTCGCCCAGCCGCTTCACCAGCGCGCCTCGCACGGGAGCCGGCACCTCGCGCCACTGCCGGAACGCGGCGGCCGCCCGCTCCACGGCCTCGCCCACCTGCTCGGGGGTGTGCCAGGCGATCTCGGCCAGCGGCGTGCCGGTGACCGGGGTGCGGACGACGTGCTCGCCCGTCGGGACGTGCGCGCCGAGGCGGCGCAGCCGGTCGGTGGCGAGCTCGCGCAGGGACTCGGGAGAGGGCAGGGAGCCGTGGTTCACGGCGGTCACTGTGCCACGCGTGGCAGGCTCGCCGCCGTGCACCCCGACGCGGCCGGCGGCCCGCCCGAAGGCCCGCCCGAAGGCCCGCCCGACGCCCGGTCCGAGGACCACCCCGGCGCGGGCCGCGCGGTGCCCGTCCGCGAGCCGTTTTCGACGCGTCCGGTGCTCGCGGTCGCGGCCGGCCTGCTGGTCGTCCTGCTGGCTCTGGCGCAGCGCTGGGGGTGGCACCGCGACGAGCTGTACTTCCGCCTGCTCGACCCGGCCTGGGGCTACGTCGACCAGCCGCCGCTGCTGCCGTTCCTCGTGCGCACCCTCGCCGGCGTGGTCGACGAGCCGTGGGCCGTCCGGCTGCCCGCCGCCGCGCTCGCCGCCGCCTCGCTGGTGGTGCTGGCGCTGGTGGCCCGCGAGCTGGGCGGCGGCCGGGCGGCCCAGGTGCTCGCCGCCGTGGCGGCCGCCACGGGGACCCTGACCCTGCTGCCCGGCCACGTGATGCTGACGACCTCGGTCGACCTCGTGGTCTGGCCGCTGGTCTGCCTGTTCGTGCTGCGCGCGGTGCTGCGCCGCGAGCCGCGCTGGTGGGTCTGGGCGGGCGTCGTGGTCGGCCTCGGCACCTGGAACAAGCTGCTGCTGGCGATGCTGCTCGTGTCGCTAGCCGCCGGCCTGCTCGTGACCGGGCGCGGCAGGGCCCTGCTCGACCGGGGCGTCATGGCCGGCGGCGCGGTCGCGGCGGTGCTCGCGGCGCCGAACCTGGTGTACCAGGCGACCCACGGCTGGCCGCAGCTCGCGATGGGCGCCGCGCTGGCCGAGAACAACGCCGACGAGGTGCGGGTGATGACGTTCGTCTTCCTCGTCATCGGCTTCGGCCCCCCGCTGGTGGCGGTCTGGGGTGCGGCCCTGGTCGCGCTGTGGCGGCGCCCGCAGTGGCGGGACGCGCGCTTCCTCGGCGCCGCGCTGCCGGTGCTCGTCCTGCTCACCGTGGTGGCCGGCAGCCAGCCGTACTACCCGAGCGGGCTGCTCGCCGTCCTGGTGGCGGCGGGGTGCGTGCCGGTCGCCGGGCTGGTGGCGCGCTCGCGCGGCTGGCGGGTGGCGCTCACCGCCGGCCTCGTGCTCAACGCCGCCGTCTCGGCGCTGGTCGCGCTGCCGGTGCTGCCGCTGGGCGTCTTGGGGCGCACCCCGGTGCCCGGGCTCAACCAGGTGGCGGCCGACCAGGTCGGCTGGCCGCGCTACGTCGAGCAGGTGGCCGGCGTCTGGGGCGGGCTGGACGAGCAGGACCGGGCCGAGGCCGTGCTGCTCGCCTCGAACTACGGGGAGGCCGGTGCGCTCAACCGGTTCGGTCCCGCCCACGGGCTGCCGGCGGCGTACAGCGGCCACAACGCGCTCGGCGACCGGCCGCGACCGGCGGACACCACCTCGGTCGTCGTCGTGGTCGGCGGCCAGCTGCGCACGCTCGAGCCGCTGTTCGCCCGGTGCGAGGTGCGCGCGCGGCTCGACAACGACCTGGACGTGGACAACGAGGAGCAGGGCGTGCCGGTCGCGGTGTGCCGCGACCCGGAGCTGCCCTGGCCGCAGCTGTGGGAGCGGGTGCGGCACCTGGACTGACGCCGCGACCGCGCTCCCGTCAGGCCTGCGGCCGCTGCGGCAGCACGTCCGCCAGCGCGACCGCGGTGGCGACCGCGGCCTGCGCGGCCTCGTACCCCTTGTCCTCGGACGACCCCGGCAGGCCGGCCCGGTCGAGCGCCTGCTCGTCGGTGTCGCAGGTGAGCACCCCGAAGCCCACGGGCACACCGGTCTCGACGGCCACCTGGGTCAACCCGGTGGTGGCCGCCGAGCAGACGTACTCGAAGTGCGGTGTGCCACCGCGCACCACGACCCCGAGCGCGACCACGGCGTCGAAGCCGCCGCGCGCCAGCCGGGATGCCGCCACGGGCAGCTCGAACGTCCCGGGCACGCGGACGACGACCACGTCGGCGCCGGCCTCATCGAGCGCCCGCGAGGCGCCGTCCAGCAGCCCGTCCATCACCGTGGTGTGCCACTGCGCGGCGACGACCGCCACCCGCAGCCCCGGCGCCGACGGCGTCGCGAGGTCCGGCGCGCCTTCCTTCGTCATGGGGTGACTCCTTCCAGCAGCGGGTCCGCGCGGCTCTCGCGCGCGGGGGTGGACGGGACGTGCGGCAGGTCGTGGCCCATCCGCTCCTGCTTGGCGCGCAGGTACCGCAGGCTGTCGGCGGTGGGCTCGACGAGCAGCGGCTCGCGCCGCACGACCTGCACGCCGTGCCGACCGAGCCCCTCGACCTTGTCCGGGTTGTTGGTGAGCAACCGCACCGGGCCGACCCCGAGGTCGGCGAGAACCGCTGCGGCGACGGCGTAGTCGCGCGCGTCGACCGGCAGCCCGAGGTCGGTGTTGGCGTCGACGGTGTCGCGGCCCGCGTCCTGCAGGGCGTACGCCGCGAGCTTCGGGACCAGCCCGATGCCGCGGCCCTCGTGCCCGCGCAGGTACACCACGACGCCGCGCCCGGCCCGCTGCACCGCTGCCAGGGAGGCGTCCAGCTGCGGACCGCAGTCGCAGCGCCGCGAGCCCAGCACGTCGCCGGTGAGGCACTCGGAGTGCACCCGCACCAGGACCGGGTCCGCGCCGCCGACGGCGGTGACGTCGCCGACGACCAGCGCCACGTGCTCGGTCCCGGCGGCGTCGCGGTACCCGTGGGCGGTGAACTCGCCTGCGCGCGTGGGCAACCGGGTGGTCGCCGCCCGGGCGAGCACGGGCCGCGAGGGCAGCGCCGCGGCAGCGGCGTCGCCGCCGAGGTGGGCCACGAGGTCCTCGATCGTCACCATCGCCAGGCCGTGCTCGTCGGCGAACTCCCGGCACGAGGCGGCGCGGCGCATCGAGCCGTCCTCGTCGACCAGCTCGACGATGACGCCGACCGGGGCGCACCCGGCCAGCCGCGCCAGGTCGACCGCCGCCTCGGTGTGGCCCGGGCGCGCCAGCACCCCGCCGGGCCGCGAGCGCAGCGGCGCGACGTGGCCGGGGCGCACCAGGTCCGACGCCGCGGTCGCGCCGTCGGCCAGCAGCCGCACGGTGCGGGCGCGGTCGGCCGCGCTGATGCCGGTGCCGACGCCGTCGCGCGCGTCGACCGTGACGGTGAAGGCCGTGCCCATCGACTCCTCGCCGCGCGCGACCATCAGCGGCAGCCCGAGGTGGTCGGCGCGGTCGTCCTCCATCGGCGCGCACACGTACCCCGTGCCGTGCCGCACGAAGAAGGCCATCCACTTGGTGCTGACGTGCTCGGCGGCCATCACCAGGTCGCCCTCGTCCTCGCGGTCGGCGGCGTCCAGCACGACCACCGGCCGCCCGGCGGCGATCTCCTCGACGGCCCGCGCGACCGTGTCGACCCGCACGCTCATCGCCCCTCCCCCGCCCGCTCCTGCGCGGCCGGCGCCGCGGCGAACGCCGCGATCCGCTCCACGTACTTGGCCAGCACGTCCACCTCCAGGTTGACCGGCGTCCCGACCGGCGCCCGGCCGAGGGTGGTGAGCGCGAGCGTGGTCGGGATCAGCCCGACCTCGAACCACGCCGGCTCCTCGCCCGGCTCGCTCACGGCCGTGACGGTGAGCGAGACGCCGTCGACGGTCACCGACCCCTTCTCGACCAGGTAGCGCGCCAGCCCGGACGGCACCTCCACCCGCACGCGTTCCCACCGGTCGCCGGGCACCCGCAGCGCGACGCTGCCGACGCCGTCGACGTGCCCCTGCACGACGTGCCCGCCGAAGCGCCCGCTGGCCGGCATCGCGCGCTCGAGGTTGACCCGGTCACCCGGCGCCAGCGCGCCGAGCGAGCTGCGTGCCAGCGTCTCGGCCATCACGTCCACGGCGAACCGGCCGCCGGCCGGTCGCTCGTCGGTGACGGTGAGGCAGACCCCGTTCACGGCGATGGACGCCCCGTGCACGGCGTCGGAGGTGACCAGCGGCCCCTCCACCTCGAGCCGGGCCGAGCCACCCTCCCGGTCGAGGCGCACCACGGTGCCCAGCTCCTCCACGATCCCGGTGAACATCAGCGTGCGACCTCCTGCTGGTCGGTCCCCTGCGCGGGGCGGTCGGCGGCGGCGCGGGGCACCGCCGTGATCCTCAGGTCCGGGCCGGTGCGGACGACGTCGACGACGTCGAGCCGGGCGGCCCGGTCGATGGTGGTGATGCCGAGGTCGGCGACCGCGGCCGGACCGGCGCCCAGCAGCACCGGCGCGAGGTAGACGACGACCTCGTCGACCAGGCCGGCCCGCCAGAACGCGCCGGCGAGCACCGGGCCACCCTCGACCAGCACCCGCCGGGCGCCGCGCTCCCACAGCGCGTCGAGCACCTGCGCCGGGTCGTGCGTGCCCAGCAGCAGCGTGGGGGCGGCGTCGTCCAGCACGGCGGCGCCAGGGGGCGCCGGACGGCGCCCGACGACGACGCGCAGCGGCTGCTGCTCGCGCGGCAGGTCCGTCCCGGCGTCGTCGCGGGCGGTCAGGCGCGGGTCGTCGGCCAGGACGGTGCCGGTGCCGACGACGATCGCGTCCAGCCGGGCGCGGTGGGCGTGGGCGTCGCGGCGCGACTCGACCGAGCTGATCCAGCGGGCGGTGCCGTCGGCGGCGGCGACCCGCCCGTCGAGGGTGGGCGAGAGCTTCCAGGTGACGTGCGGGCGGCCGAGCCGCGCCGACGCCAGCCAGGCGGGGTCGACCGCCGTGGCCTCGTCCACGAGCACGCCGGTGACCACCTCGACGCCCGCCGCCCGCAGCACCTCGGCACCGCCCCCGGCCTGCGCCCCGGGGTCGAGGGCGCCGACGACGACCCGGCGCACGCCGGCGTCGAGCAGCGCCTGCGTGCAGGGGCCGGTGCGTCCGGTGTGGCGGCACGGCTCGAGGGTCACGACCGCGGTGTGCGGGGACCCGAGGGCGGGGTCCCAGCCGGCGAGCGCCTCCACCTCGGCGTGCGGGGTGCCGGCGCCGCGGTGCCGTCCGGAGGCCCGGGCGACCCCGGCGGCGTCGAGCAGGACGCAGCCCACGCGCGGGTTGGCGCCGGGGCGGACGGCGGGGTCGGCGGCCAGCGCGATCGCGCGGCGCATGGCGGCCACCTCGCCGGCCCACACGGGCGCGACGGGGCGCGAGGCCAGGGGGCCGGGGGTGCCCACCGCTGCTCCGTCCGCTCGGGCGCGGGCACCGGGGTACGTCGGCGAGCGGTCGCGCGGACGACCGGGACGGCGGGTCCGCACCTGCTGCGGGACGGGTCGCCGCACCGGCCGACGGCGACCCTCGGCGTGCTGCCTCCCATCCGGACTCTCACCGTCGGTCCTGGAGTTCCACCAGGTCAACCGGCCGCTGGCTGCGGTCGGGTCGCGGACTGTCACCGCCGGTTCGGAATTGCACCGACCCCGGAGCACGCGCAGATCTGTCGTCTGCCGATCACGGGCCGTGCGGCCCGCCCTGCCAGTATGCACCCCCCGCCGCGCCCTTCCCGGGCCTGCGAGTGTGACCGCGGCGACAGGACGCGCCGACGGGTCGCGCGCGACGCTCACACTCGCGGGTGGTGCGGCACCGGGCGGCGCGCGCGCAGCCCGGTCACGGGCGGAGGTGGTGCCGGCGGTGCCATGCTGGACCGTGCCCAGCGCCGGGGGTCAGGACCGCCCCGCCGACGACGTCGAGCGCCGGATCCGTGCGGCGCTGGACGGACGCACCCTGCAGGTGCACCACCAGCCGATCGTCGACCTGCCGTCGTGCCGGGTGGTCGGCACCGAGGCGCTGGTGCGGTGGTCGGCCGACGACGCCGGCCCGCCCATCTCCCCGGCCGAGATCGTGGAGACCGCCGAGCGTGGGCCGCTGATCCGCGAGCTGGGGGCGTTCGTGCTCGACCAGGCGGTCGAGGACCTCGCCCGCTGCCTCCCGGACGAGAGCGACCGCGTCCCGCTGTCGATCAACGTCTCGGCCGCCCAGCTCGTCGACGACGAGCTGCTCGAGCAGGTGCGCGACCTGCTCGAGCGCGGGCGGTGGGACCCCTCGCTGCTGTGCCTGGAGATCACCGAGACCGTCGCGCTGCAGGACATCGGCCAGGCGGCCCGCCGGCTCGCCGCGCTGCGCGACCTCGGCTGCCAGGTCTCGCTGGACGACTTCGGCACCGGCTGGTCCTCGCTCGGCCTGCTGCGCGACCTGCCGATCGACACCGTGAAGATCGACCGCTCGTTCGTCGAGCACGTGCACGCCTCGTTCACCGACGCCGTGCTGGTCCGGTCGATCATCGAGACCGCCCACGTGCTGGGCCAGCGGGTCTGCGCCGAAGGCGTCGCCCTGCCCGAGCAGGCGCTGCAGCTCACCGCGATGGGCTGCGACCGCGCGCAGGGCTGGTGGTTCGGGCGGCCGCTGCCCGCCGGGCCGGAACTGGTCGAGGCCGTCACCGGGGTGCGGCACGGGCTGTCGACGGACCGGCCGCCGCCGCTGCGGATCGGCGAGCGCGACGAGCTGGTCGTGGTGACCGACGACCGGCACGTGGTGCGCTACGCCTCGGCGGGCAGCATCCCGCTGCTGGGCGTCTCCCCCGCCGTGATGGTCGGTCAGCGGCTGGAGTCCTTCGTCGCCGACGAGATCGGCGAGGAGGGCGAGCACACCGTCCGGGTGCACCACGCCGACGGGCACCCGCACTGGCTGCGGGTCACCACCCAGCGGCGCCGGGTCGGCCCCGCGGCCGACGGCAGCCCGCGCGAGCAGGTGCTGTGGGTGGCGGTCGACGTCACCGCGGCGGTGCAGGGCCAGGGTGCGCTGACGACGTCCGAGACGTGGTTCCGCACCGTCTTCGAGGCCGCGCCGGTCGGCATCGCGATCACGACGATCGACGGCCGGTTCGTGCGGGTGAACGCGGCCTTCGCCGCGATGGTCGGACGCCCGGTGCCCGAGCTGCTCGCCTCGAGCTACCAGGACCTGAGCCACCCCGACGACCTGCCGGCCGCCCGCCGGGCCATCGAGGGGCTGCTCGCCGGGGAGCCGGACAGCCCGACCGTGCCGTGGCGGTACCGGCACGGGGAGGGCCACCACGTCGGGGTCGACCTGCGGCCCGCGCTGCTGCCGGACGGCCAGGGGCGCCCGGCGTACGTGGTCGTGCACGTGGTCCCGGTCGGGCCGCCGGCCTGAGGCCGCCGCCCCGAGCGGGGTGGGGACCGGCGCAGGGTCAGGGCAGGGTGGCGACCGGGTCGGCGTCGAACGGGCCGACCACGGTGAGCGAGCGCGGTCGCGCGAACAGCTCGGCGGCCAGGTCGCGCACCTGCTCGGCGGTGACGGCGCGGATCCGGGCCAGGGACTCGTCCAGGCTGACGAACTCGCCGTAGACGAGCTCGGCCTTGCCCAGCCGCGACATCCGCGAGCCGGTGTCCTCCATGCCCAGGACGAGGCCGCCGCTGAGCTGGCCGATGCCGCGCTCGAGCTCGGCGTCGCTGATCAGTTCGCTCGCCAGCCGGCCCCACTCGCTGGTGAGCAGGTCGACGACCTCGCCCACCCGCGCCGGGGTGCAGCCCGCGTACAGGCCGAAGTAGCCGGAGTCGGAGTAGGCCGAGGAGAACGAGTACACCGAGTACGCCAGGCCGCGCTTCTCGCGCACCTCCTGGAACAGCCGGCTGCTCATGCCGCCGCCGAGGACGGCGTTGAGCACCGACATCACGTAGCGGCGCGGGTCGGTGGAGCAGATGCCGAGCCCGCCCAGCAGCAGGTGCGCCTGCTCGGTGGTGCGGCGCACGGTCAGGACGCTGCCGGTCCCGTCGCCGGCGGGCTCGAGGCCGCCGCTGCCGTCGCCGGCGGGGCGCGCGGGCAGCGGCTCGACGCCGGGCTCGACCGGCCAGCCGTCGTGGCGCAGCGCCTCGACGACCTGCTCGCAGAGCTGGTCGTGGTCGACGCCGCCGGCCGCGGTGACGAGCAACCCGCGGGGCACGTAGTGCTGCTGGTAGTGGTCCCAGACGGCGTCGCGGGTGACCGCGCGGATCGACTCTGGGGTGCCCCCGATCGGACGCCCGAGCGGGTGCGCACCGAGCACCTGCTCGGCGAACCGCTCGTGCGCGACGTCCGCGGGGTCGTCGTCGTTCATCGCGAGCTCCTCGAGGATGACGCCGCGCTCGGCGTCCAGGTCCTCGGGGGTGATCGTCGCGGAGGTGACCATGTCGCCGATGACGTCGACGGCCATCGGCAGGTCGTTGTCGAGCACCCGGGCGAAGTAGCAGGTGTGCTCCTTGCCCGTCACCGCGTTCGCCTCGCCGCCGACGGCGTCGAAGGCCTCGGCGATCTCGAGCGCGCTGCGGCGCGCGGTGCCCTTGAACAGCAGGTGCTCGAGGAAGTGCGTCGAGCCGTGGTGCCCGCTGGTCTCGTCGCGCGAGCCGACGCCGACCCAGGCGCCGAGCGTCGCCGAGCGCAGGCCCGGCATCTGCTCGGTGAGCACCCGGACGCCGCCGGGCAGGACGGTGCGGCGGACCCGTTCGTCGGAACGGGTCCCCGCGTCCTGCTCGGCGGCGTCGGGCTGGTGGTGAGATGCCACCTCAGGCGTTCGCGTCCGCCGACTCCGTGGCCGACGCGTCGGCCGCAGCGGCCTCCTCGTCCAGCACCGGCACCAGCGACAGCTTGCCGCGCTGGTCGATCTCGCCGATCTGGACCTGGACCTTCTGGCCCACGCCGAGGACGTCCTCGACCGCGTCGATCCGCTTGCCGCCGACCATCTTGCGGATCTGCGAGATGTGCAGCAGGCCGTCGCGGCCCGGGGTGAGGGAGACGAACGCGCCGAAGCTCGTCGTCTTCACCACGGTGCCGACGTACCGCTCGCCCACCTCGGGCATCTGCGGGTTGGCGATGGCGTTGACCATCGTGCGCGCGGCCTCGGCCGACGGGCCGTCGGTGGCACCGATGTACACGGTGCCGTCGTCCTCGATGGAGATCTGCGCGCCGGTCTCCTCCTGGATCTGGTTGATCATCTTGCCCTTCGGGCCGATGACCTCGCCGATCTTGTCGACCGGGACCTGCACCGAGATCACGCGCGGGGCGAACGGGCTCATCTCGTCCGGGGCGTCGATCGCCTCGGTCATGACGTCCAGGATGTGGAGCCGCGCGTCGCGGGCCTGGGTCAGCGCGCCGGCCAGGACCGACGCGGGGATGCCGTCGAGCTTGGTGTCGAGCTGGATGGCCGTGACGAACTCGCGGGTACCGGCGACCTTGAAGTCCATGTCACCGAACGCGTCCTCGGCGCCGAGGATGTCGGTCAGCGCGATGTACTCCGTCTGGCCGTCGACCTCGTCGGAGACCAGGCCCATCGCGATGCCGGCGACCGGGGCGCGCAGCGGCACACCGGCGTTGAGCAGCGACAGGGTGGACGCGCAGACCGAGCCCATCGAGGTGGAGCCGTTGGAGCCCAGCGCCTCGGAGACCTGCCGGATCGCGTAGGGGAACTCCTCGCGGCTCGGCAGCACGGTCATGAGCGCCCGCTCGGCGAGCGCCCCGTGACCGATCTCGCGGCGCTTGGGCGAGCCCACGCGGCCGGTCTCGCCGGTGCTGTACGGCGGGAAGTTGTAGTTGTGCATGTAGCGCTTGCGCGTCTCGGGCGACAGCGTGTCCAGCTGCTGCTCCATCCGGAGCATGTTCAGCGTGGTGACGCCCATGATCTGGGTCTCGCCGCGCTCGAACAGCGCCGAGCCGTGCACGCGCGGGAGCACCTCGACCTCGGCCGACAGGGTGCGGATGTCGGCCAGACCGCGGCCGTCCATGCGGACCTTGTCGCGCAGCATCCGCTGGCGCACGGCCGACTTGGTCAGCGAGCGGAACGCCGCCGAGACCTCCTTGTCGCGACCCTCGAACTGCTGGGCCAGGGCCGCCTTGGCGGCGTCCTTGATCTCGTCCAGGCGCGACTCGCGCTCCTGCTTGCCGGCGATCGTGATCGCCTGGGACAGGTCGCCCTCGACCTGCGCCTTGACGGCGTCGTAGGCGTCCTGCTGGTAGTCCAGGAAGCGCGGGAAGTCCTGGGTCTCCTTGGCCGCGGCGTCGGCCACCTGCTGCTGCGCGTCGCACAGCTGCTTCAGGAACGGCTTGGCGGCCTCGAGGCCCTGCGCCACGACGTCCTCGGTCGGCTTCGGGGCGCCGCCCTGGATCAGGTTCCAGGCACCCTCGGGGGCCTCGGCCTCGACCATCATGATCGCGACGTCGTCACCGACCACGCGGCCGGCGACGACCATGTCGAAGACGGCGTTCTCGAGCTGGTCCCACTTGGGGAACGCGACCCACTGGCCCTCGATCAGCGCGACGCGGACGCCGGCGATCGGGCCGGAGAACGGCAGGCCGGACAGCTGGGTCGACAGCGACGCGGCGTTGATCGCCAGCACGTCGTAGGGGTCGAGCGGGTTGAGCGCCAGGACGGTGATGACGACCTGGACCTCGTTGCGCAGCCCGGAGACGAACGACGGCCGCAGCGGCCGGTCGATCAGGCGGCAGGTGAGGATCGCGTCGGTGGACGGGCGGCCCTCGCGACGGAAGAACGAGCCGGGGATCTTGCCCGCGGCGTACATCCGCTCCTCGACGTCGACCGTCAGCGGGAAGAAGTCGAAGTGCTCCTTGGGGTGCTTGCCGGCGGTCGTCGCCGACAGCAGCATCGTGTCGTCGTCGAGGTAGGCCGACACGCTGCCGGCGGCCTGCCGGGCCAGCCGGCCGGTCTCGAACCGGACCGTGCGGGAGCCGAAGCGGCCGTTGTCGATGACGGCTTCGGCGAAGGTGATCTCGGGACCCTCCATGCGGGGGTTGCTCCATTCTCTGTGCGGAGCGCAGGCGTCCCGGCCGGTGGTGCACCGGTCTTCGATCGAGGCCCTCGGGTGCCGGGGTTGGTCGGTCCCGGGGGCCACTACCGAGGACCCGTGCGAGCCGTGTGGCCGACGCTCCTGGTGTGTTCGCTGGTTCAGTTGTGCGATCTGGCGATCGGTCGTGCGGCCGGTCGGCGACCGGCGGACGCGCGGGCGGCAGGGCCACCGACGCGAAGGACGCGGCCGCTCCCGGGGGAGAGACCGCGTCCGGAGGTCATCGACGCAGGCCGAGCCGCTCGATGAGCTTGCGGTAGCGGGCGATGTCGGTCTTGGCCAGGTACTTCAGCAGCCGACGGCGCTGGCCGACGAGCAGGAGCAGACCACGACGGCTGTGGTGGTCGTGCTTGTGCTCCTTCAGGTGCTCGGTCAGGTCCTTGATCCGCTGGGTCAGCATCGCGACCTGGACCTCGGGGGAGCCGGTGTCACCCTCGACCGTCGCGTAGTCGGACATGATCTTCGCCTTGGTGGCGGCATCGAGCGGCACGTGCTCTCCTCTGGGTCGTTGCGCGGCGCACCGGGGCATTCCCACCCGGGCACTCTGGGTCCGCGGCCGTTCTGACGGCACCGCCCAGGCTACCAGCGCACCGACGAGGCACCGAATCGGTCGTCCGGGCTCAGCGGGGGGCTCGGTGCTCGTGGAGGTGGTGGTCGGCCAGCACGTCCTGGCCCCAGTCCGAGCGCACGTCGCGCCAGACGTCGTGGACGTGGTTGCCGCCCGCCTGCACGCAGTCGTGCTCCAGCAGGAACGACTCCCCCCGCACCGCGTAGTAGTAGGGCTGCCCCGCGGCCGGGCCGCCGGTGCCGCCCTGCCAGGCGAAGGTGACCCCGCCGAGCCCCTCGTCGACCAGCGCGCGCCAGGCCGAGGCCGCCAGGTCGGGGTGCAGCCGGTCGAGGTGGCGGCGCACGAGCAGCTCCAGCAGCCGCGCCTGGCCGGCGTCCAGCCCGTCGTGGCGCACGCCGCGCGGCACCAGCCCGGGGTCGGCCAGCGGGTCGTGCCGGGTGGCGACGTCCGACGGCGCCTGCTGCGCCACCACCGCGAGCGCACGCTGGTCGTCGTCGAGGGCGGCGAGCAGTGCCTGTCCGAGCAGCTGCTCGGCCGGCAGCGTGCGGTGCCCGCGCGGCGGGCCGCCCGCGAGGCCGCCCGGCACGCGGGCGGGGTGGGCGCCGAGGAAGCTGGGCGTGCCGCTGACCGCGTCGCCGAGCACGCGGGCGTGCACCACCACGTGGTGGCCGCTGACCCGCAGCAGCCACGGCGCGTCCTCGCGGGCCGGGTCGCCGAGCACCCGCCACCAGTAGCGGTCGGGGTGGCGGCGGCCCGCGCCGGGGTTCCCGTCCGCCTCCTCCAGCCGGCGCAGCACGCCGTCCAGTGCCATCACGTCGCGGACGGCGCGGGCACCGGCGGCCGAGCACACCGTCCCCACGACGGCCGTCGCGAGGTCGCGGGCCGGGCCGTGCATCTCGACCAGGGCCAGGCCCGGTCGCTCGCCGGGCAGGTAGGTCCACTCCCGCAGCTCCGGCCCGCCGGTCCCCGCCGAGGCGTCCTGGGCCCGGGCCCGCTGGTCGCCGGGCAGCGCCTCGAGCCAGGCGGTCACCGACGCGCGCAGCGCCTGGGCCAGCACGGGTGACCGGGCGGAGGGCACGGTCCATCGAAGCACGGACGGGGTCGGCTCAGCCCGTCCGGACGTCCGGCTCCAGCCCGCGCGCCGCCCAGCAGCCGCCGGTCGCCGGCGACGCGCACCGTCGCGCCCGCCGCACACCCCCGGCCGGGTGCGTGAGGCGCGGGGGTGTGCGCGAGGCACCGCGGTGTGCGCGAGGCACCGGGGTGTGCCCGAGCGGGACGACGGGGCGCTGTGGTCCGATGGGCGGGTGCGTCCCTCCCAGCCCCTGCCGCTGCGCACCCGCGCCTTCGTCCGCGCCCTGCACGTGTCCGGTCGCTTCGACGTCGCCGGCATGGACCAGCAGCGGATCCGGCGCACCCGGGCCACCGAGCACCGGTGGCCCGTCACCGCCGTCGTGATCGGGACGCGCGCCCGCGGGGTCCGCACCGAGGACCGCGAGGTCGCGGGCGTCCCGGTGCGGGTCTACCGGCACACCTCGACGCCGGCGGCGGGGGCGCCGCTGGTGCTCAACCTGCACGGCGGCGGGTGGGTGCTCGGCAACCTGCAGCACTCCGACTGGTCGTGCAGCGTGCTCGCCGCACGGCTCGGCGCCGTGGTCGTCTCGGTCGACTACCGGCTGGCGCCGGACCACCCGGCGCCGGCGGCCTTCGAGGACTGCTGGGCCGTGCACGCGCACCTGGCCCGCGACGCCTCGGACGTCGGCGGCGACGCGACCCGGGTGGCCGTCACCGGCGACAGCGCCGGCGGCAACCTCGCCGCGCTGCTGGCGGTCGCGCACCGCGACGCCCTGCGCGCCGGCGGCTCGGACGCCCCCGCCGCGCCGCTGCGGCACCAGGCGCTGGTCTATCCGGCGGTCGACCTCACCCTGTCCTCGCCGTCGATCGCCGCGCGGCCGCACGCCCCGGTGCTGCCCGGCCGCAACATCGACCGCTTCCTCGAGCACTACACCGGCGGCACCGGGCTGGACCCGGCCGACCCGGCGCTCAGCCCGCTGTTCGCCGACCTCGAGGGCGTCGCGCCCGCGCTGGTGCAGACCGCCGACAACGACCCGCTCGAGGACGACGGCGAGCGCTACGCCGACGCCCTGCGCGCCGCGGGCGTCCCCGTCCGGTACACCCGCTACGAGCGGGTGCCGCACGGCTTCCTGTCCTTCCCCGGTGCGGCGCCCGCCGCGCACCAGGCGGTGGCCGAGATCGTCCAGGAGATGGGCGCGGCGCTGCGCTGACGCACCGGCCAGGGGACGGGATGCGGCGTCAGCGCAGGGCGCGGTAGACCGCCCGGACGCCGACGGCGTGCTCGAGCTCGGTGGTGATCTCGGTGAAGAACTGCTCGCGGTAGCCGGGGTCGGTGACCGCATAGACGGTGAAGTAGAGCCCCGAGAACGCGGCCAGGAAGATCGAGACCTGCAGCAGCTCGGTGCTCAGCGCCCCGCCGGTCGGCGGGCTGCCGACCCACGACTCGACGATCTCGGGCCGGATCGCCACCACGCCGAACAGGGTGAAGAAGGCGAACACCGCGATCGCGAGCAGCAGCACCTGGGTGGCCTGCACGACGAGCAGGACGAGCATCAGGTTGGCCCGCTGCAGCCGGGTGAGCGGCACGTCGAGGTCGGCCCGCTGCTGCGGCGACAGGTCGCCCAGCACGCGCTCGCACGCCTCCTCCACCGGGGTGCCCCGGCAGGCGCGCCGCAGCGTCGCGCCGTCGGTCTCCTCGTCGACCGCGCCCACCACGCGGTCCACCTCCTCGGGCAGCCGCGCGACGAGGAACAGCACCGCCATCAGCGCGAACAGCAGCACCGCCAGCCAGAGCACGCCGACGGGCAGCGACGAGGCGACCTGCCACACCTCGGTGTTGATGAAGAAGAACACCGTGAAGATGAGCAGCAGCGGGAGCGCGCGGGTCACCAGCGGCACCAGCAGGCCGATCTGGGAGCGGGTGCGTCGCAGCGCCCACCCGAGCACCGGCCCGAACCGCAGCCGCCGCAGCGCCCACGCGAAGACGACCAGGCCCGCGACGGTCGCCGCGATCGCCAGGCCGCCGGACGCCTGCCGGAACAGGTACCCGGACCCCACACCGAAGGCCACCGCGACCAGGGCGGCGACGAGCGCCACGGTCGTCAACCGGCTGCGCACGAGCAGGGCCTGGACGCGGGCGTGCTCGGAGTCGACGAACCACGGCAGCCCCTGGCTGAGGAACCAGCGCTCGGCGGCGGCCCGCTCGGTGCCGGCCTGCACGGTGGCCGCCTGCTCCTCGCCGCTCATCCGGGCGAGACGACGGACAGCACCTGCCGGCACCGCTCGACGTCGCGCCCCATCTGCTCGACCAGCGGCTCGATGCCGGTGAACGTCACGGTGTCGCGCAGCCGCTCGACCAGCTCGACCGCCACGGTCTCGCCGTACAGGTCCAGGTCGGTGCGGTCGAGCACGTACGCCTCGACCCGGCGGACGGTGCCCTCGAAGGTGGGGTTGGTGCCGATCGACACGGCCGCGGGCAGCACCCGGTCGGGCACCTCGTCGTCGAGGTCCAGCCGCACCAGCCACCCGGCGTAGACGCCGTCGCGCGGCACCGCTCCGGTGGCCTGCGGCGACAGGTTGGCGGTCGGGTAGCCGAGCTCGCGGCCGCGGTGGTCGCCGTGGACGACCTCGCCGACGACGCGGTGCGGCCGGCCCAGCACGTCGGCGGCGGACGCGACGTCGCCCTCGGCGAGCAGCTCGCGCACCCAGGACGAGGACCAGCGGCGGCCGCCGGGCGGCTCGCCGTGCACCGGGCCGGTGACGTCGTCGAGCACCACGACGTCGAAGCCGAGCTCGGCCCCGAGCTCCTGCATCGTCGACAGGTCGCCGGAGTTGCGGACCCCGAACCGGATGTCGTGACCCACGACGACCGCGGACGCGCCGAGCCGACCGACCAGCACCTGCTCGACGAACTCGCGCGGGGTCATCGCGGCCAGCTCGCGGGTGAACGGCATCACCAGGGTGGCGTCGAGCCCGGTGGCCGCCAGCAGGTCGAGCTTGGTGCCCGTCCCGGTGATCAGCTCGGGGGCGCGCTCGGGGTGCAGCAGCGCCAGGGGGTGCGGGTCGAAGGTGATCGCCACCGCGCGCGCCGCGCGCGCCCGGGCCTCGTCGATCAGCCGGACGAGCACGCTGCGGTGCCCGCGGTGGACGCCGTCGAAGTTGCCGATGGCCACGACCGAGGGGCCGTGGCCGGACGGCACGTCGTCCAGGCTGGTCCACCGGTCCACGGCGCACAGACTACGGGCGGCGCCGCCCCGTGGAATCAAGGGCCGCCCGCGCGGGTTCGCCCAGGGGTCAGGACGTCACGACGACGTGGTTCTGCCGCCCCGCCCCCGCACCCGAGGAGAACCCCGTCGTGACCGCCGAGGCACCACCCGTCCCCGCGCCGCCGGGAACCGTCGCCCCGCCGCGCCGCCGCCGCGCCCCGCTCGGGCTCGGCCTGGCCGCGCTGGCGCTCGGCGGGTTCGGCATCGGCACCACCGAGTTCGTCTCGATGGGACTGCTGCCGCAGATCGCCGGCGACCTCGGCGCCACCGTGCCGCAGGGCGGGCACCTGGTCTCCGCCTACGCCCTCGGGGTCGTCGTCGGCGCGCCGCTGGTCGCCGTCGGCGCCGCCCGGCTGCCCCGCACCGCGCTGCTCGTGGTGCTGATGGCGGCGTTCGCGCTCGGCAACGCGCTGTCGGCCCTGGCGCCGACGTTCGGCTCGCTGGTCGCCGCCCGGTTCGCGGCGGGCCTGCCTCACGGCGCCTACTTCGGCATCGGTGCCGTGGTGGCGGCGGGGCTCGTGCCGCCGGACCGTCGCGGCCGCGCCGTCGCCGTGGTCATGTCCGGCCTCACCGTGGCGAACCTCGTCGGCGTCCCGGCGAGCGCGTGGCTCGGGCAGGCCCTCGGCTGGCGCGCCACGTACTGGTTCGTCACGGCCGTGGCGGTCGTGGCCGCCGTCGCCGTGGTCCTCACCGTCCCCCGCGTGCCGGCGTCGACCGGCGCCGGGCCGCGCAGGGAGCTGTCGGCGCTGGCGCGTCCGCAGGTGTGGTTCGCCCTGGGCACCGGCGCAGTCGGGTTCGGTGGCGTGTTCGCGGTCTACAGCTACGTCTCGCCGCTGGTCACCGAGGTCACCGGGTGGTCGGTGCGGTCGGTCCCGCTCGTGCTGGCCGTCTTCGGCCTGGGCATGACGCTCGGGATGCCGGTCGGCGGGCGCCTGGTCGACTGGTCGGTCGGCCGCTCCGTCGTCATCGGGATGGCCGGCATGCTCGTCCTGCTCGCCACCCTCCCGCTGGCCGCGGCCACCGGCCCGGTGCTCCTCGTGTGGGTCTTCGCGCTGGCGTTCGCCTCGTCGGTGGCGGTGCCCGCCCTGCAGACCCGGCTGATGGACGTCGCCGGCGACGGCCAGTCCCTCGCCGCGTCCCTGAACCACTCCGCGCTCAACGTGGCGAACGCCGCCGGGGCGTTCGGCGGCGGGCTGGTGATCTCCGCCGGTCTCGGCTGGACCTCCCCCGCCCTGCTCGGCGCGGGCCTCGCCGCGGCGGGCCTGCTCGTCGTCGCGGTCGGTCGGGTCGTCGAGCGCCGGGCCGCCTCCATGCCGGTCACGCTCGGTGACCGGCGCCGCGCCGCGTAGGCCGCCCGGGCGCCGTGCCGGGGACGCGACCCGGTGGCGAGGCCGTTCGCCGGACAGCCCGCTGGGGCCCGACCTAGCATCGGCACCGCTGCCCCCGGAGCCGGACCGACGACGGTCCCCGACCCGGGCCCGCGGCCCCACCCCCGCGCGGACGACGCGCGACCCGCCGCCCGGTCCCGTCGCAGGGAGCCGGGCCCCGACACCGAGGACCGTGCGATGACCCAGCACCAGACCCCCGACGCCCTGACCCCCGCCGCCCCCACCTCCGACGCCGCCGCGGCTCCGGCCGAGCGCGTCCACCGCCGCACCGCGCTGCGGGCCGGCGCGGTCGGCGTCGCCGCCGCCGCGGCCGCCGTCGTCGCGACCTCCACGAGCGCCCAGGCGGCCCCGGGGCAGCCGGTGGTGCAGGGCGCCAACAACGTGGCGGGCAGCGCGACGACGTTCCTCACCACGAGCGGTGCGACGGCGACGCTGCAGGTGCGCAACAACGGCGTCGGTGCCGCGGCGTTCTTCTTCAGCCAGAGCGGCAACGGCTTCGCCGGCGGCACCGGCAGCCCGTCCCGCTACGGCCTGTCGGCCGCCAACACCGGAGGCGCCGGCACGGGCGCGGGCATGGCCGCGTCCGGCGGCAATAACTCCGGCATCCTGGCGAACACCGCCAACGCCGACCGGTTCGCCGTGCGGGCGACCAACGCCGCGACCGCCGAGGGCTCGGGCGGTGCGGTGATCGCCGAGGGCGGCCAGGGCGTCGGCGCCGTGGCGCTCACCGAGAACCCCGGGGTGGCTGCCCTCGTGGTCGGCGGTGCGACCGTCTCGTTCGGCGACACCGTCCTCGGCGACGGCTTCCTGGCCGTCACCGTCACGCCCTCGGCCGTCGAGCTCTACGGAGTGGTCTCGGCGGAGCGCCCGGCCGTCACGCTGGCCGGCAACGTCACCCTGACCGCCGGGGGCGGCGCCACCTTCAACCTGCCGGCGGACCTCGTCGCGGACGCCGACATGGCCGACGCGAGCGTCGTGGTGACGCCGCGCAGCGGGTCGATGCCGAACCTGTTCGCCTCGGTGAGCGCCGCGGGCGTCGTGACCATCAGCGGCGGCGCGGCGTCCGGCACGGTCGGCTACCAGGTCACCGTGCACCAGCCGCTGCTGCAGCAGCTCGGCCAGAGCACCGGCGCCGGCGGCACCGTCCTCGGGCGCGCCCGAGCGGTGGTCGAGGCCGCGCGCGGCTGACGCGGGTCGGCCGGCCGGTCAGCCGGCGGGGGCCAGCACGAGCACCGGGCGCGCGCTGCCGCCGGTCTCCGTGAGCAGCGCGACCAGGGTGCCGTCCGGAGCCAGGGCGGCGACCGGCCCGTCGCCGCCCTGCCCCGTGGCCGGCAGCCGCTTGCCGTGCGACAGCGCGGTCGCCTCGTCCTCCGTCAGCTCCCGGACGGGGAACGCCGCGCGGGCCGCGTCGGCGGCCGGCAGCAGCGCGAACGAGGCCTCGAGCTGCTCCAGGGTGCTGGTGCGGTCCAGACCGTAGGGCCCGACCCGGGTGCGGCGCAGCGCGGTCAGGTGCCCGCCGACCCCGAGGCCGGCCCCGAGGTCGCGCGCCAGCGCGCGCACGTACGTGCCCGACGAGCACTCCACCTCGACGTCGACGTCGAGCACCGGCGTGCCCTCGTGGTCGCCCGGGCGCAGCGCCAGCACCTCGAGGCGGTGCACCGTGACCGGGCGGGCCGCCAGCGCGACGTCCTCGCCCGCACGCACCCGCGCGTACGACCGCTTGCCGTCGACCTTGATCGCGCTGACCGAGCTGGGGACCTGCTCGATCGCGCCGGTGAGGGCCGCGGCGCCGCGGCGCACGGCGTCCGGGTCGACCGCGGACGCGTCCGCGACCGACGTGGGGTCGCCCTCGGCGTCGTCGGTGACCGTGGCCACGCCGAGCCGGACCGTCGCGGTGTAGGTCTTGTCGGCGCCGACCAGGTAGGTCAGCAGGCGGGTGGCGCGCTCGACGCCGAGCACCAGCACGCCGGTGGCCATCGGGTCCAGGGTGCCCGCGTGGCCGACCCGTCGGGTGCCGGCGAGCCGGCGCACCCGGGCGACCACGTCGTGGCTGGTCCAGCCGGCCGGCTTGTCGACCAGCACCAGGCCGCCGGCCGACGGGCCGGACCCGCCGGCAGCCGCCACCTCAGCGGGTCCCGGTCGCGTCGTCCTCGTCGGGGCCCTCGTCGGAGCCCTCGTCGGACGCGTCCCAGTCCTCGTCGTCCTCGTCGTCCTCGTCGTCGTCCTCGTCGGGCGCGACGTCGTCGAGCTCGGGGTGGCGGTACGGGTCCGCCTCGCCGGCGTAGGTCTTGCCCTGGGCCAGGGCCGCCACCTCGGCGTCCTTGGCGGCCGCGACCGAGAGCAGGTCGGCGATCGAGGCGGCCGTCTCCGGCATGGCGTCCGGGACGAACTCCAGCGTCGGCGTGAGCCGGATGCCGACCGCCTTGCCGACCTCCGAGCGCAGCTTGCCCTTCGCGCTCTCCAGCGCGGCGGCGGTGCTGGCCTTCTCGGTCTCGTCGCCGAACACCGTGTAGAAGACGGTCGCGTGCTGCAGGTCGCCGGTGACCCGGGTGTCGGTGACCGTGATGAAGCCCAGGCGGGGGTCCTTGACCCGTCGCTCGAGCGTCTCGGCCACGACCACCTTGATCCGGTCGGCCAGCTTCCTGGCGCGGGCGGGATCGCTCATCGCCTGCTCCTCCCTCGCATCACGCGGCCCACGGCCGGTCGCCGGCGCCGCTCACTCGTCCTCGTCGTCCCACACCCGCAGCCGCGCCGAGAGCAGCTCGACCTCGGGGTTCGCGGCGACCACCCTCTCGCACCGCTCGAGCACCTGCCGGACGTGGGTCGCGTCGCCGCCCACCACGCCCACGCCCACCTCGGCCCGCCGGTGCAGGTCCTGCCCACCGGTCTCCGAGGCACTCACCTCGAACCGCCGCAGCTCGGCCAGCAGCGGCCGCAGCACCGCCCGCTTGTGCTTCAGCGAGTGGACGTCGCCGAGCAGCACGTCGAGCCGCAGAGATCCCACGAACACTGTGCCTCCTCGTGCGCACGCGGACCGCCGCCCAGAGGGCGGGTGCTCCGGTCCAGTGCGTCGGCGGGCGTCCGGAGCACCCGCCCGGCGACGGTCCTCGCGCGCACCCGCTGTGCTGCCTGGCCCGACCCCTACCCGTCCGTCGGCCGAGCAACCGGGCCACCTCGCCGACCTGCGCGAGGTGACCCGGCCGCTCAACCGGACCACTCAGGAACGAGCTTTCTCCTGCATCTCGTACGTCTCGATCACGTCGTCGACGCGGATGTCGTTGAACGACCCCAGGCCGATACCGCACTCGTAGCCCTCGCGGACCTCGGTCGCGTCGTCCTTGAACCGGCGCAGCGACTCGATCGCGAGGTTCTCGCTCACGACCGTGCCGTCGCGCACCAGACGCGCCTTGGCGTTGCGGCGCACCAGGCCCGAGCGGACCAGGCAGCCGGCGATGTTGCCGAACTTGGAGGAGCGGTAGACCTCGCGCACCTCGGCGGTGCCGAGCTGCACCTCCTCGTACTCCGGCTTGAGCAGACCCTTGAGCGCGCTCTCGATCTCCTCGATGGCGTTGTAGATCACCGAGTAGAACCGCAGGTCGACGCCCTCGCGGTCGGCCAGCTCGGCGACCCGCTCGGCGGGACGCACGTTGAAGCCGATCACGATCGCGTTGTCGACCGTGGCCAGGTTGACGTCGTTCTGGGTGATCGCACCCACGCCGCGGTGGATGATCCGCAGCTCGACGTCGCCCTCGACCTCGATCTTCATCAGCGACTCCTCGAGGGCCTCGACCGAGCCCGCGCCGTCACCCTTGAGGATCAGGTTGAGGGTCTCGACGTTGCCCGCGGCGAGGGCCTCGGTGAGGTCCTCCAGGCTGATCCGCTTGCGGCGCTTGGCCAGGACCGCGGCGCGGTCGGCGGCCTCGCGGCGCTCGGCGATCTGCCGGGCGGTGCGGTCGTCGGGGGCGACGATGAACGTGTCGCCCGCGCCGGGCACCGACTGCAGACCCAGCACCATCACCGGACGGGACGGACCCGCCACCTGGACGGCCTCGCCGTGCTCGTCGAGCATGGCGCGGACGCGGCCGTGGGCCGCACCGGCGACGATCGCGTCGCCGACCCGCAGCGAGCCGGACTGCACCAGGACGGTCGCGGTGGCACCGCGGCCCTTGTCCAGGTGGCCCTCGATCGCCACACCGCGGGCGTCCTTGTCCGAGATCGCCCGCAGGTCCAGCGCGGCGTCGGCCGTCAGCAGGATGGCGTCGAGCAGCTGGTCGATGTTCTGACCCTGCTTGGCCGACACGGGCACGAACATCGTGTCGCCGCCGTACTCCTCGGCCACGAGGTTGTACTCGGTCAGCTGCTGCTTGACCTTGTCCGGGTTGGCGCCGTCGACGTCGATCTTGTTGATCGCCACCACGATCGGCACGTTGGCCGCCTGCGCGTGGTTCAGCGCCTCGATCGTCTGCGGCATCACGCCGTCGTCGGCCGCCACCACGAGCACCGCGATGTCGGTGACCCGCGCACCACGGGCACGCATGGCGGTGAACGCCTCGTGACCGGGGGTGTCGATGAAGGTGATGGCCCGCTCGGCACCCTCGTGGTCGGTGCGCACCTGGTACGCGCCGATGTGCTGGGTGATGCCGCCCGCCTCGCCCGACAGCACGTCGGCCTTGCGGATGGCGTCCAGCAGCCGGGTCTTGCCGTGGTCGACGTGACCCATGACGGTGACGACCGGCGGCCGCGACTGCAGGTCCTCGTCGCCCTCGGCCTCGGCCTCGGCGACCAGGTCGATGTTGAACGACTCGAAGAGCTCGCGCTCCTCGTCCTCCGGAGAGACCAGCTGGATGTTGTAGCCCAGCTCGACGCCGAGGAGCTGGAAGGTCTCCTCGTCCAGGGACTGGGTGGCGGTCGCCATCTCACCGAGGTGGATCAGGACCGTCACCAGCGCCGCGGGGTTGGCGTCGATGCGCTCGGCGAAGTCGTTGAGCGACGAACCGCGACGGATCCGGATGACCGTGCTGCCGTCACCGTGCGGGACGCTCGAGCCGGCCATCGACGGCGGTGCCTGGGCGTCGAACTCCTGACGCTTCGCGCGCTTGGACTTGCGCCCGCGCACCGGACGGCCGCCGGCGCGCCCGAAGGCGCCCTGCGTGCCGCCGCGGCCGCGGCTGCCCTTGCCGAAGCCGCCACCACCGCCGGGGGGACCACCGGGACGGGCACCGCCGCCGCCGAAGCCACCACCGCCGCCACCGGGACGACCGGCGCCACCGGCACCGGGACCGCCACCGGGACGGCCGCGGCCGCCGGGACCACCGGGGCCGGACGGCGCACCGGGACGTCCCACGGTCGAGCGGCCGGGCATCATGCCCGGGTTCGGGCGCGGACCACCGGGACGCGGGCCACCGGCACCGGCCGGGGGACGCGGGCCGCCGGGGCGCTCGCCGCCGGGGGCCGGCCGCTGGCCGGGACGCGGCATGCCCTGCGAGGTCGCGAACGGGTTGTTGCCCGGACGGGCGGCACCGGGGCGCGGGCCGCCGGGACGCGCGTCCGCGGACGCCGCGGGGGCCTCGTCGTCGGCGGCCGGCGCGGGGCGCTGGCCGGGACGCGGCATGCCCTGCGAGGTCGCGAACGGGTTGTTGCCCGGACGGGTCGGCTGGCGCGGGCCGGGACGGTCGGTCCCAGGCGCGGACGTCGACGCCGCGGCGGGGCGCTCGGCCGGCTGGCCGGGGCGCGGGGCGCCGGGGCGCGCCGCGGGGGTGGCCGACGGAGCGGCCGGGGCGGCCGGGGCGGGGGCCGACGGCGCTGCGGCGGCGGGTGCCTGCTCGGCGGGGGCCGACGGGGCCGCGGGGGCCGCCGACGGGGTGGGGGCGGCGGCCTCGGCGGGAGCCTCGACCGGCGCGGGGGCCGCCTTCTGGGCGGCGGGCTTGGGGGCCGCCTTCTTCGCGGCCGGCTTGACGGGGGCGTCCCCGCCCGCAGGGAAGGCGTCCTTCAACCTGCGCACGACGGGCGCCTCGATGGTCGACGACGCCGACCTCGTGTACTCGCCCATCTCGGTGAGCTTGGCCATCACGGCCTTGCTCTCGACCCCGAGCTCCTTGGCGAGCTCGTAGACCCGGACCTTTGCCAAAGTTCGTCCTGTTCCCGGCCCGGCTGGGAACAGCGCGGACCGTCGTTAGTGCTGGGGGGCGTTCATTGCTGGGAGCTCATCGGGTGCCCATCAGATGCTGACCCGCTTCCGATCTCGACGGTCGTGGAGGTGGTGCTGTCTCGCTGTGGTGCTCACTCGCTGGTCGTGCCGGTCGTGCTGGTGGTGCCGGGTGGTGCCGGTGGCAGCTGGGCCAGGTGGTCGTGCACCGCGGTGAGGTCGACCGGGGCCTGCAGGCGCAGGGCCCGGGCGAACGCCCGGCGGCGCACGGCGAGGTCCAGGCAGTCCGGTGCGGGGTGCAACCACGCACCTCGTCCGGGGAGCCGGGTCCGGGGGTCGGGGACGAGCACGACGGCCCCCGAGGGGGTCACCTGCCCGGCTCCGGCCGCCACCACACGCAGCAACCGCGACCGGTCGGCCTTCCGGCGGCAGCCCACGCAGGTGCGCTCTGGGGCGGCACGCGACGTGGGAGGCTGCCGGACCTCCGGCCCGGTCCCGGACAGTCTACCGCTCTTCGTGCTCGGGACCCGCATCGGAACCCGGCGCCGCCGCTGCGGCCCGCTCGGGTGCCGCCTCCGCGTCCGAGCGGATGTCGATCCGCCAGCCGGTGAGCTTGGCGGCCAGGCGCGCGTTCTGGCCCTCCTTGCCGATGGCGAGCGAGAGCTGGTAGTCCGGCACGACCACCCGGGCGGAGCGGGCCTCGGCGTCGACGACGGTCACGCTGCTCACCCGCGCCGGCGACAGCGCGTGCCCGACGAACACGGCCGGGTCGTCGCTGTGGTCGACGATGTCGATCTTCTCGCCGTGCAGCTCGCTCATCACCGCGCGCACCCGCTGGCCCATCGGCCCGATGCACGCTCCCTTGGCGTTGACGCCCGGCACGGTCGAGCGGACGGCCATCTTGGTGCGGTGCCCGGCCTCGCGGGCGAGCGCGACGATCTCGACGGTGCCGTCGGCGACCTCGGGCACCTCCAGCTCGACCAGCTTGCGCACCAGCGCCGGGTGCGTGCGGCTGATCGTGATCGAGGGGCCCTTCATGCCCTTGCGGACGGCGACCACGAGCGCCCGGATCCGCGCGCCGTGCTCGTACCGCTCCCCCGGCACCTGCTCCTGCGGGGGCAGCACGGCCTCGATCGTGCCGAGGTCGACGTGCACCATCCGGCGGTCCGGCCCCTGCTGGATCACGCCGCTGACCACCGCGCCCTCGCGGTCGCGGAAGTCGCCGAGCACCTGCTCGTCCTCGACGTCGCGCAGCCGCTGGATGATCACCTGCTTGGCCGTCGTGGCCGCGATCCGTCCGAAGCCGGTCGGGGTGTCGTCGTACTCGCGGACGACCTCACCCTCCTCGTTCGTCTCGGCCGCCCAGACCACGACGTGGCCGGTCTTGCGGTCCAGCTCGACCCGCGCCTTCTCGGTGGCGCCGTCGGAGCGGTGGTACGCCACGAGCAGTGCAGCCTCGATCGCCGGCACCAGGACGTCCATGGGCACGTCCTTCTCGCGCTCGAGCATCCTCAGCGCCGCCATGTCGATGTCCACGTCAGTCCTCCTCCGCCTCGTCGTGCCCGTCGTCGGGCAGGTCGTCGTCCGTCTCGTCCAGCTCGTCGTCCAGGTCGTCGTCCGTCTCGTCGTCCGCGGCGTCCGGGCGGCGGAACTCCACCTGCACCCGGCCGGTGCCCAGCTGCTCCCACGGCACCGTGCGCCGGGCGCCGTCGACCTCCAGCTCGACGCCGTCGTCGGCGACCGCCTGCACCCGTCCGGTGAGCACGGTGCCGTCGACGGGCACCTCGACCAGCCGGGTGCGGGCTCGCGACCAGTGCCGGCGCTCGGTGAGCGGGCGGTCGACGCCGGGGGTGCCGACCTCGAGCACGTACGGGGTGCCGCCGAGCACGTCGGAGGCGTCCAGCGCGTCCGAGACGGCCCGCGAGACGTCGGCGACCGCGTCCAGGTCGAGGCTGCCGGTGCGGTCCTCGGGCAGGTCGACCACCACGCGCACGACGCGGCGCTTGCCGGCCGGGGTGACGGTGACGTCCTCGAGCACCAGGCCGGACGCCTCGACGACCGGCGCGAGCAGGGAGGTGACGGGGCCTGCCGCCCCGGAGGGCTGCGCTGACGGAGCCATGGTTCCTCCCTGCTGTGGTGTTGTGGGGCCACAACCCTATCCCGGTCGGTGGCCGGCCTCGACCGCCGCGAGCGGGCCCCGTGCGAGGATCGCGCGGTGCCGTCCGCCCCCGTCCCGCGCGCGGCCCGAGGTGGTCCCTGGGGCGGCGTGCTGGGACGGCGGCAGCTGCTGCGGACCGGCAGCCTGCTCGCCGCGGTCGCCGGGCTGGGCGCCTGCGGCGTCCGCTGGGACGACGTCCGGCTCGACGACGTGCCGACCCCCGACCCTCCCTCGCTGTCCGCCGACGACCTGGCCCGGTTCGACGCCGTCGTGGCCGTCCGCGCCCTGCTCGACCTCGCCGCGGTGGTGCCGGACCCGGCGGGGGCGGTGGTGGCCGCGCGGCACCAGGTGCACCTCGACCGGCTCGGACCGCTGCCCGGGCGTGTCCCGTCACCGTCCGCGACACCGTCCGGGTGGCCCACGACGTCCCCGCCGCCGGCCGGCCCGGTCGACGCGGCCGCGCTGGCCGCCGCCGAGACGGCCACGGCCGACCGGCTGCTCGCGTCGGCCGCCGGCCCGGACGCCGCCGCCGGCGGCCCGCTCGCCCGGCTGCTGGTCGTCGTGGCGGCGAGCTGCCGTGCCACGGCCACCGGGCTCGGGGCCGAGGTCGCGGCGCCCGCTCCCCTGCCTGCTCCCGACGCGCTCGGTGCCGGCGAGCCGGGCGGGGCCGGCGCCGTCGGTGTGCTCGTCGAGACGCACCGCGCCGCCGCGTACGGGTACGGGGTGCTGGCCGTCCGGCTGGCCGACGCCGGTCGCGACGCCGCCCGGGTGGCGATCGACGCGCACACCGACGCGGCGTCCGGGCTCGTGAACCTCGCCGCTGCGGCAGGTACCGATCTCCCGCCGGCCCAGCCGGCGTACGTGGTGCAGCGGCCGGCCGACGCGGCAGCGGCCGCCGCCCTGGCGCTCGGGCTGGAGCTCGACGTCGCCGCCGCGGCCGGGTCGCTCGTCGCCGCGGCGACGGGCGGCTGGCGCACCCTTGCGGCCGACCAGCTCACCGGCGCCGTCGCGACCGCGCTGGCGTGGGGCCCGGTGCCCGACCTGCCGGGAGCGCCCGACCTCTGAGCGCCGGTCAGCCCCCGGTGAGCACCTGCCAGCCGAGCCGCAGCACCAGCGCGCCCACGACGACGAGGAAGAACACCCGGACGAAGCGGCTGCCGCGCGCGATCGCGGTGCGGGCACCGAGGTAGCCGCCGAGCAGGTTCGCCAGCCCCATCGTCAGCCCGAGGCCCCACAGCACCGCGCCCTGCGGGACGAACACCAGCAGCGCGCCGAGGTTCGTCGCGAAGTTGACGATCTTGGCCTTGGCGCTGGCCTCGAGGAACGCGTAGCCCATCAGCCCGACCAGGGCGAAGACGAGGAACGAGCCGGTGCCCGGGCCGAGGATCCCGTCGTAGAACCCGATCGCCAGGCCGGCGCCGCCCGCCGCCACGAGGTGCCGGTGGCCGGAGAACCGCAGCGCCGTCTCGTCCCCGAGCGAGGGCCGGGCGATGGTGTAGACCGCGACGGCGAGCAGGGCCACCACGATCACCGGACGGAACACCGCCGCCGGCAGGAGGCTCGCGCAGAGCGCGCCGAGGGCGGCACCACCGCAGGCGAGCGCGGCCATCGGGAGCGCCGTCCGCAGGTCGGGGTGCACCCGGCGGTAGTAGGTGATCGAGCTGGTGACGGTGCCGCAGATGCTGCCCATCTTGTTCGTCGCCAGCGCCTGCACCGGGGAGATGCCGGGCACGAGCAGCAGCGCCGGCAGCTGGATCAGCCCGCCGCCGCCCACGACGGCGTCGACGAACCCGGCCAGCACCGCGGCGAGCAGCAGCAGGGCGACGCCCCACCACGGCAGGCCGCCGAACAGCTCGGCGAGCACGTCCTCCACGAGGGGCTCAGCGCCAGCGGTCGACGACGTCGAGCAGGTCGCCGAGGCGCTGCACCACCGCGTCCGGCACGACGTCGTCGCGGCCGTGGCCGGCCACCTGCTGGTCGAGCGGGATGTCGGAGTGCGGGACGAGCACCGCCCGCATGCCGACCGCCTGCGCGCCGTGGACGTCCTCGAACGGCCGGTCGCCGACGTAGACGGCGCGGCCCGGGTCGGTGACTTCGACGGCGGCGAGCGCGGCCGCGAACGCCTCGGGGTGCGGCTTCACCCACGGGATCTCGCTGGAGTAGACGTCGCCGTCAACCAGGTCGAGCACGCCGTCGCGCGCGAAGATCGCGCGGTGGTAATCGCGGGTCCAGATCGTGTTCGACAGCACGCCGACCTTGATCCCACGCTCGCGCAGGCCGCGCCACAGCCCCGGGACGTCCGGGTCGGTCAGGGTGTGCGGCTCCCAGAACTCCTGGTACGCCGCCAGCGCCGGCTCGTGGCCCTCGTGGTCGGTGAGGACGCCTGCGTCAGAGAGGATCTCGGCGATCCGGGCGCTGCGGCCCTCGGTGCGGCCGGCCTTCCAGGCGGCGTCCTCGGCCTCCCAGATCCGCCGTGCCAGCTCCTCCGCCTCGTGCGCGTGCCCGCCGTGCGCGGCGGCGTAGCGGGTCCACTGCGCGTCCAGCTCGATCTGGTGCCAGGGCGTGATGGTGCCGCCCCAGTCGAAGACGACCGCCTCGACCGGCCCGAGCTCCCGCGCGTCGCGGGCGTCCTCCCCGCTCACGCCTCCAGCCCGCACAGCCGGCGCAGGTGGTGCACGGCGTCGCCGACCGCGACGTCCTGGCGCTCGCCCGTGGCCCGGTCGCGCACCTCGACCACGCCGTCGGCCAGGCCCTTGCCGACGGTGAGGATGGTCGGCACGCCGATCAGCTCGGCGTCCTTGAACTTCACGCCGATGCTCACCTTGAACCGGTCGTCGTAGAGCACCCGCACGCCGGCCGCGTCCAGGTCGGTGGCGAGCTGGTTCGCCGCGGCCCACACCGCGTCGTCCTTGCCGGCGGCGACCAGGTGCACGTCGGCCGGGGCGATCTCCCGCGGCCAGACGATGCCCTGCTCGTCGTGGCTGTTCTCGACGATCGCCGCGACGGCGCGCGAGACGCCGATGCCGTACGAGCCCATCGTCACCGTGACGAGCTTGCCGTTCTCGTCGAGCACCTTGAGCCCGAGCGCCTCGGCGTACTTGCGGCCGAGCTGGAAGACGTGGCCCATCTCGATGCCGCGGGCGGTCTCCAGCGCGCTGCCGCAGCGCGGGCAGGGGTCGCCGTCGCGCACCTCGGCGGCCTCGATCGTGCCGTCCGCGCCCTCCTCGCCGGCGGCGGCGAAGTCGCGACCGGCGACCAGGTCGAGCACGTGCCGGCCGGCCTCGTCGGCGCCGGTGACCCACCGCGTCCCCGCCACGACGCGGGGGTCGAGCAGGTAGCGGATGCCGGTCTTGCCGGTGCTGCCGAGCGCGCCGGGGCCGATGTAGCCCTTGGCCAGGTCGGGGTGCGCGGCGAAGTCGTCCTCGGTGAAGGCCTCGACCTCGGCCGGCTCGACCTGCGCGCCGAGCCGCTTCGGGTCGACCTCGCGGTCCCCCGGCACGCCGATCGCCAGCGGCTCGCGGGTGCCGTCCGGGTGGCGCAGCACGACCAGCACGTTCTTCAGCGTGTCCGCCGCGGTCCACGGGCGGTCCTCGCGCGGGAACCGCTCGTTGAGGTGGTCGACCAGGGTCTCGATCGTCGGCGTGGCCGGGGTGTCCTCGACGTGCGCGGCCGGCAGGCCCTCCAGCGGGATCTGGTCGGGCACGGCCACCTGGACAGCCTCGACGTTGGCGGCGTAGTCGCACGCCGTGCAGCGCACGAAGGTGTCCTCGCCGTTGACCGCCGGCACGAGGAACTCCTCGCTGGCCGAGCCGCCCATCGCCCCCGACATCGCCTTGACGATGACGTACTGCATGCCGAGCCGGTCGAAGGTCTTCACGTAGGCGTCGCGGTGCCGCTGGTAGCTGCGCTCGAGGCCGGCGTCGTCGACGTCGAAGGAGTAGGAGTCCTTCATCACGAACTCGCGGCCGCGCAGCAGCCCCGCGCGGGGACGCGCCTCGTCGCGGTACTTGGTCTGGATCTGGTAGATCGCGAGCGGCAGGTCCTTGTACGAGGAGTACAGGTCCTTGACCGCGAGGGTGAACAGCTCCTCGTGCGTCGGGCCGAGCAGGTAGTCGGCGCCCTTGCGGTCCTTGAGCCGGAACAGGTTCGGGCCGTACTCGGTCCAGCGGCCGGTGGCCTCGTAGGGCTCGCGCGGCAGCAGCGCCGGGAAGTGCACCTCCTGGAACCCCGCGGCGTCCATCTCCTCGCGCACCACCCGCTCGACGTTGCGGTAGACGCGGTAGCCCAGCGGCAGCCAGGTGTAGATGCCGGGGGCGTTGCGGCGGACGTACCCGGCGCGCACCAGCAGCCGGTGGCTCGGCACCTCGGCGTCGGCCGGGTCGTCGCGCAGGGTGCGCAGGAACAGCGAGGACATCCGCAGCAGCATGCCGCCGAGCCTAACGGCCACCCGCCGACCGCCTCTCCCGCGTTCTGCCGGGCCCACGGCGAGGAGTGGCGGGCTGAGCTGCACCTCCAGCCGTCCACAGGCCGCCGGTACCTCGCGGTGTGCACAGAGGCGGCTGCGACGAGGACGACGCCGGCGCACGAGGAGCCACGGTCGGCGTGTGGATACCGAGCGGTTGGTGCAGGCGGCGGTGCGGCGCACCGGCACGATCACCTACCGGGAGCTGCGGGCGCACGGCTCGCGCCGAGCCATCGAGCAGGCGGTGGCCGAGGGCGCCCTCGTGCGAGTGGCTCGCGGCCGCTACACGCTGCCGGCCACCCCCTCCGCACTGTCTCGGGCGCACGCGTTGAACGGCGTGGTCTCGCACGAGTCGGCCGCGCAGCTGTGGTTCCTCGAGACGCTCCACCCGCCAGGGATCCAGCACGTCACCGTGCGAGCGGGCTCCGACGTTCGCGGTCCGCGAGGGACGCGGCTGCACTGGACCGACCTGGAGGAGCACGAGCGCTCGGGCCTGGTGACCACCCCGCTGCGAACGGTCATCGACTGCGCGCGCACCCTGCCGTTCGCCGACGGGCTCGCGGTCGCCGACTCGGCGCTGCGTCGGCGTGAGGTCAGCAGGAGCGACCTGGTCGCGGCGGCACGGGCGGTGAGAGGGCGGGGCAGCGTCGCTGCACGCCGCGTGGCAGGGCTGGCCGACGGCAGGGCGGCGAACCCGTTCGAGTCGGCTCTGCGCGCGACGGTGCTCGATCTGGGCCTGCACGGGTTCACCCCGCAGGCGCCGTTCCGCACACCGCGCCTGCGCGGCTTCGTCGACCTCGGTGACCAGGAGCGCAAGGTCGCGCTCGAGGCCGACAGCTTCGCCTTCCACGGTGCGCGCGACGCGCTGGACCGCGACTGCCGGCGCTACGACGAACTGGTGAGGAGCGGCTGGGTCGTCCTGCGCTTCTCCTGGGAGCAGGTCATGTACGACGCCGGGTGGGTGGCGAGCACGGTCGAGGAGACGGTCCGTGTGCACACCACGAGGATCGGGCGACGACGAAGGCGCTGACCTTGCCGTGGAGCGGTCGACGCCTCGTCGTGTGCACGCGCCGGTCAGAACAGGACGGTGGCGAAGGTGCCGACCTGCTCGAAGCCGGCGCGGCGGTAGGCCGCGAGCGCGGGGGCGTTGAAGGAGTTCACGTAGAGGCTGACCGCCGAGACCCCCTGCTCGAGGGCGAGCGCGACGACGGCGGCCATCGCGGGGGCGGCGACGCCGCGGCCGCGGCAGGCGGGGTCGACGTAGACGCCCTGCACCTGGGCGACCTGCCGGCTGACGGCGCCGAGGTCGGCCTTGAACACCACCCGGTCGCGGTCGGACCCGCCATCGGGGTCGCGGTCGACCCGCACGAACGCGTGGCCGTCGTCGACGAGCTGGGCCACCCGCATCCGGTAGGCGGTGCCGCCGTCGGCCTGCAGCGGGGAGTACCCGACCTCCTCGGTGAACATCGCCACCGCGGCGGGCACCAGCGCCTCGAGGTCGCCGCGGCCGGCCCGGCGCACGGCGGGGTCCGGCGGCAGCGGGCTGGGGTGGTCGATCACCATCAGCGGCTGGTCGCCCCGCACGTCGCGCGCCGGTCCCCAGCGCGACTCCAGCGAGGACCACATCGCCAGCACGGCGTCGGCGGGCCCGACCAGCGAGGAGCAGCGGCGGCCGACCTGCAGCGCGTGCTGGGTGAAGGCCCGCTGCGCCTCGGGCACCGCCTCGACGGGCACCAGGTTGGCGCCGTACCAGCAGGCCGAGACCAGCTCGCCGCGGGAGAACCAGCCGTACAGCTCGCCGCGCACGCCGGGCGGGTCGATCCCGTAGCGCTCGACCCGCGAGGCCACGAAGACGTTGGTCACCGGGTCGCGGCCGCACAGGTCCAGCAGCTCGGTGGCGTCAGCCGGCCCGAGCGGGCGCAGGTGCTGACGTCGGAACAACAGGGCGCCCCTTCGAGCCGTCGACGGTGGGTGGGGCCGACGCCCCGCTGCGAGGGAGCGGTCAGCCCACGGTCACCGTAGGCGATGCGGGCACCGCGTCGGCGTCCGGATCCTCCATCTGCTCGGCGATCCGCATCGCCTCCTCGATCAGGGTCTCGACGATCTTGGACTCGGGCACGGTCTTGATCACCTCGCCCTTGACGAAGATCTGGCCCTTGCCGTTGCCGGACGCCACGCCGAGGTCGGCCTCGCGGGCCTCGCCGGGACCGTTGACGACGCAGCCCATCACGGCCACGCGCAGCGGCACCTCCATGCCCTCGAGGCCGGCGGTGACCTGCTCGGCGAGGGTGTAGACGTCGACCTGCGCGCGCCCGCACGAGGGGCACGAGACGATCTCGAGCTTGCGCGGCCGCAGGTTGAGCGACTGCAGGATCTGGTTGCCGACCTTGACCTCCTCCACCGGAGGGGCCGACAGCGAGACGCGGATGGTGTCGCCGATGCCCTTGGACAGCAGGGCGCCGAAGGCGGTGGCGGACTTGATCGTCCCCTGGAACGCCGGGCCGGCCTCGGTGACGCCCAGGTGCAGCGGCCAGTCACCGCGCTCGGACAGCAGCTCGTAGGCGCGCACCATCACGACGGGGTCGTTGTGCTTCACCGAGATCTTGAAGTCGTGGAAGTCGTGCTCCTCGAACAGCGAGGCCTCCCACACCGCCGACTCGACCAGCGCCTCGGGCGTGGCCTTGCCGTACTTCTCCAGCAGCCGCGGGTCGAGCGAGCCGGCGTTGACGCCGATCCGGATCGAGACGCCGGCGTCCTTGGCCGCCTTGGCGATCGCGCCGACCTGGTCGTCGAACTTGCGGATGTTGCCCGGGTTGACCCGGACGGCCGCGCAGCCGGCGTCGATCGCGGCGAACACGTACTTGGGCTGGAAGTGGATGTCGGCGATCACCGGGATCTGCGACTTGCGCGCGATGGCGGGCAGCGCGTCGGCGTCGTCCTGCGAGGGGCACGCGACCCGGACGATGTCGCAGCCGGACGCGGTCAGCTCGGCGATCTGCTGCAGCGTCGCGTTGATGTCGGTGGTCGGGGTGGTGGTCATCGACTGGACGCTGACGGGCGCGTCGCCGCCGACCTCGACCTTGCCGACCTTGATCTTGCGCGTCTTGCGGCGGGGGGCCAGCACGGGCGGCGGGGCCGCGGGCATGCCGAGCGAGATCGGGACGGAGGCCATGCCCCCAGTATCGCCCAGCCCCACGGGCCGCCGACCGCGAGGTCGCCGGACCCCCGAGGCCGTCAGCCGCGCAGCGTGATCGGCCGGACGATGTCGGCGTACAGCAGCATCAGCGACATCGCGATCAGCGCGATCGAGACGACGTAGACCACGGGCAGCGCCTTGGCGACGTCGACCGGCCCGGGGTCGGCGCGTCCGCGCAGCCGCGCGACCTGGCGGCGCAGGCCCTCCCACAGCGCGCCGGCGACGTGGCCGCCGTCGAGCGGCAGCAGCGGGACCAGGTTGAACACGAACAGCGCGAGGTTCAGCGAGCCCAGGATGCCGATGATCGAGCCGGCCTTCTCCCGGGTCTGGATGTCGTCGAGCGCGGCGATCTCGCCGGTGAGCCGCCCGACGCCGACGATGCCGATCGGCCCGGTGGGGTCGCGCTCCTCGGAGCCGAACGCGGCCTGGGTGACGTCGACCATCCGGGCGGGCAGCCGCACGACCAGGCCGGCGGTCGCGGTGAAGTTGTCCCAGACGAACGCCGGGACGGCCGTGACGGGCTGGGGCTCGAGCACCCGCACGGGCGTCAGGCCGAGGAACCCGGCGCGCACCGTGCGCGGCTCGCCCTCGCCGTCCAGGACGACCTCGCCGTCGCGGATCTCGGCCACCTCGTTCTCGACCGGGGTGACCTCGAGGTCCAGGCGCTCGCCCTCGCGCTCGACCACGAGCGGCACCTGCTCCCCCGCGCTGTCGCGGATGAGCGCGCGCATCTGCTCCCAGTCGGTGATCTCGGTGCCGTCGAAGGAGACGACCCGGTCCCCCGGCAGCAGCCCCGCGGCGAACGCCGGGGTCTTCGGCAGGCCGTCGTCGGAGTCCTGCAGGCACGGCTCGGAGGAGGCGCCGCCCTGGTCCATGCAGATCTGGACCTCCTCGACCACCGTGGTCGTGCCCGGCGAGCGCGGGTCGCCGAAGCCGAGGAGCAGGATCGAGAACAGCGCCACCGCGATGAGCAGGTTCATCATCGGGCCGCCGAGCATGACGACGACCTTCTTCGGCACCGACAGCTTGTAGAAGACGCGGTCCTCGTCCCCCGGCACGACCTCCTGGGCGCTGGCGTGCCGGGCGTCCTCGGCCAGGGTCTGGAAGGCGCCGGTCGAGGAGGCGCGCAGGTGGTGCTCGTCCTCCCCCGGCCGCGGCGGGAACATGCCGATCATCCGGATGTAGCCGCCGGCGGGGATCCACTTGATGCCGTACTCGGTCTCGCCCTTCCTCCGCGACCACAGTGTCGGGCCGAACCCGACCATGTACTGGGTCACCTTGACGCCGAACCGCTTGGCCGGGACGAGGTGCCCGACCTCGTGCAGCGCGATCGAGGCGGCGAGGACGACCACCACGACCAGGATGCCGAAGACGTACTCGACGACGTCGTTCACCTCGCGCCCACCCCTTCCAGCAGCTCGTCGGCGCGACCCCGCGCCCAGGCCTCGGCGGCCAGGACCGCGGCGACGTCCAGGTCGGCGTCCCCGTCGGGCACGTCGGCCCGGTCGTGCACCACCCTGGCCACAGTGTCCACGATCGCGAGGAACGGCACGCGGCCGTCGAGGAAGGCGTGCACGGCCTGCTCGTTCGCGGCGTTGTAGACCGCCGGGTAGGTGCCGCCCGCGGCGGCCACCTCGCGCGCCAGCCGTACGGCCGGGAACGCGTCGTCGTCCAGCGGCTCGAAGGTCCAGGTCGAGGCGGTGGTCCAGTCGCACGCGGGGACGGCACCGGGGACGCGGTCGGGCCAGCCCAGGCCGAGCGCGATGGGCAGCCGCATGTCGGGCGGGGACACCTGCGCCAGGGTCGAGCCGTCGGTGAACTCGACCATCGAGTGCACCACCGACTGCGGGTGGACGACGACGTCGACGCGGTCGAGCGGGATGCCGAACAGCAGGTGGGCCTCGACCACCTCGAGCGCCTTGTTCACCATCGTCGCCGAGTTGGTCGTGACCATCGGGCCCATCGCCCAGGTGGGGTGCGCGAGCGCCTGCTGGGGCGTGACGTCGGCGAGCTCGGCGCGGCTGCGTCCGCGGAACGGCCCGCCGGACGCGGTGACGAGCAGCCGCGCGACCTCCTCCATCCGCCCACCTCGCAGGCACTGCGCCAGGGCGGAGTGCTCGGAGTCGACCGGGACGACCCGGTCGGTGGCGCCGGGACCGGAGCCGCCGGCTCGGCGGGCGGCCTCGAGCACCAGCGGGCCGCCGACGATCAGCGACTCCTTGTTGGCCAGCGCGAGGGTCGACCCGGCCTCGAGCGCGGCCAGGGTCGGTCGCAGGCCCACCGAGCCGGTCATGCCGTTGAGCACGACGTCGGCGCGGTGCCCGGCGACCTGCACGACGCCGTCCTGGCCGCCGACCACCTCGGGCAGCCGGCCGCCGTCGGCCAGCACCGCGATGGCGGCGGCCAGCTCGTCGACCGCCTCCTCGCGGGCGACGGCGACGACCTCGACGTCGAGCTCGACCGCCTGCCGCGCGAGCAGGTCGACGTCACCGCCGCCTGCCGCCAGCGCCACCACCCGGAACCGGTCGGGCGCGGCGCGCACGACGTCCACCGCCTGGGTGCCGACCGACCCGGTGGACCCCAGCAGCACGACGTCTCTCACCGCGCCATTGTCACCGACCCCCGCGTCCGGTCCGACCGCAGCACCGCCGGCCCGACCCGCCGCCTGCCGAGAAATGTCCGGCTTGCCCCTGTTCAGGCGGTCCCGATCGTCCTAGCGTCTGGGGATCGCGGCGCCGCCGCGGGTCCCGTCACCGAAAGGGTCACCCCGATGACTCGACGCACCACCACCGCCGCGCTGGGCGCGGCAGCCGCCCTCGCGGCCGCGCTGCTGACCGCCGGGCCGGCCGGCGCCGCCCCCTCGGACGTCGCCACGCAGCGTGCCGCCACGACCAGGGCCGAGCACCAGCGGATCGTCGACTACTGGACGCCGGAGCGGATGAAGGCGGCCAAGGACGCCTCGGTGCTCGCGCCGGCGCCGACCGACAGGCCGAAGGGCCAGGTCGCGGCAGGTTCGCCGAAGGTGGTGCCGGCGGCCAAGCCGACCAAGCCGCCGACCGGTGGCAGCGGCAGCAGCACGGGTGCCTTCTGGACCAGCGGCGGCCAGGTCGTCGCGACCACCGGCAAGGTGTTCTTCTCCCTCGCCTCCGGCAACTACGTCTGCTCGGGCAGCGCGGTCTCGAGCGCCAACGAGTCGACCGTCCTGACCGCCGGGCACTGCGTCTCCGACGCGGGCACCTTCGCGACCAACTGGGCCTTCGTGCCGGCCTACGACGACAACGTGCGCCCGTACGGCACCTGGACCGCGAGCCAGCTGTCGACCACGACGCAGTGGCGCACCGGCGAGGACTTCGACTACGACGTGGGCTTCGCGAAGATGAACACGCTCAATGGTGCGACCCTCACCGACAGGGTCGGCGCGCAGGGCATCGGCTTCAACCTGGCCCGCGGCCAGGCGACGCACGCCTTCGGCTTCCCGGCGGCCACGCCCTACGACGGCAGCGAGCTGGCCTACTGCGCCGGCACCGTCCAGCAGGACACCTACTACGGGAGCCAGGACCAGGGGCTGGCCTGCAACATGACCGGGGGCTCGTCCGGCGGCCCGTGGATGGTGGGCTTCAACGGCTCGACCGGGACGCTGAACTCGGTGAACTCGTTCGGCTACCGCGGCGTCAAGAACATCATGTGGGGCCCGTACTTCGGCTCGGTGGTCCAGAGCCTGTACTCCTCGGTGCAGGCCTCCTGACCCGGTCACGGGCTGACGCCGGCCCGCGGGGTGGCCGGCGCGCAGCAGACAGGGCCCGGCCGGACGCGAGTCCGGCCGGGCCCTGCTGCGTCCCGCCACGGACCAGGGGGTGTCCGGTGCGGTCGCGGGTGGCGCGCCCGTCCTCGGGGGACGGGCGCCGTCAGGTGCTGAGGCCCACGTACTTGGTCTCCAGGTACTCCTCGATCCCCTCGGCGCCGCCCTCGCGCCCGAAGCCGGAGTGCTTGACGCCGCCGAACGGCGCGGCCGGGTTCGAGACGATGCCGGCGTTGAGGCCGACCATGCCGGTCTCGAGCCGCTCGACCACCGACAGCGCGCGGTCCAGCCGCTGGGTGAACACGTAGGCGACCAGCCCGAACTCGGTGTCGTTGGCCATCGCGACCGCCTGGTCGTCGTCGTCGAAGGTCACGACCGGCGCCACCGGGCCGAAGACCTCCTCGGCCAGCAGCCGCGCGTCGTCCGGGACGTCGGACAGGACGGTGGGCGCGTAGAAGTACCCGCGTTCGCCCACCTGCTCCCCACCGACCCGGACGGTGGCGCCGCGGCCCACCGCGTCGCCCACGAGGTCGGCGACCTTGTCGCGGGTGGCGGCGTCGACCAGCGGGCCGACCTGCACGCCGTCCTCGGTGCCGCGGCCGACCTTCATCGCGCCCATCCGCTGCGCGAGCCGGGCCGAGAACGCCTCGGCGACCTCGCGGTGCACCAGGAACCGGTTGGCCGCGGTGCAGGCCTCGCCGCCGTTGCGCATCTTGGCCTGCATCGCGCCCTCGACCGCCTTGTCGAGGTCGGCGTCGGGGAACACCAGGAACGGGGCGTTGCCGCCGAGCTCCATCGAGACCCGCAGCAGCTGCTCGGCCGACTGCTCGACCAGGCGCCGCCCGACCTCGGTCGACCCGGTGAACGACAGCTTGCGCAACCGCGGGTCGCGGATCAGCGGCTCCATCACCTCGCCGGTGGTGGAGGTGGTGACGACGTTGAGCACCCCGTCGGGCAGGCCCGCCTCGGACATGATCTGCGCCAGCGCCAGCATCGACAGCGGGGTGGACGACGCCGGCTTGACCACCATCGTGCAGCCCGCCGCGACGGCCGGGCCGATCTTGCGGGTGCCCATGGCCATCGGGAAGTTCCACGGCGTGATGAACAGGCACGGACCGACCGGCTGCTTCATCGTCAGCAGCCGGGACGCCCCGTTCGGCGCCACGGACCAGCGACCCGAGATGCGCACGGACTCCTCGGAGAACCAGCGGAAGAACTCTGCAGCGTAGGCGATCTCGCCCTTGGACTCCGCGACCGGCTTGCCCATCTCGAGCGTCATCAGCAGCGCGAGGTTGTCCGCGCGCTCGGTGATCAGCTCGAACGCCCGGCGCAGGATCTCGCCCCGCTCGCGCGGCGCGGTGGCCGCCCAGCCGGCCTGCGCGGCCACGGCGGCGTCGAGCGCGGCCCGGCCGTCGTCGGCCGTCGCGTCGGCGACCGAGGCGAACACCTCACCGGTGGCCGGGTCCTCGACGTCGATGCGGCCGCCGCCCGCGCCCTCGCGCTGGGCACCGCCCACCACCAGCCCGGTGGGCACCGCGCCCACGACCTCCTGCTCGCGCCCGCTGAGCGCCATCAGCCGCCCCCCTCCTCGTCGTGCCACCGGTCCCGGCCCGCCGCCATCCAACACCGGCGCCCACCAGGGCGCCAGCCCGTACCCGGTGCGGATTCCGTCGCCGGATCCGCGTCCGGACGGCGCGATCGGCCCTACTCTGGCGCCATGAGCGACGTGATCAGCGGTACCGACGTCATCGACGCACCGGCCGGCGGCCGGCGGCTCGTCACCGACCTGCCCGGCCCCCGGTCGCGCGAGCTGACCGCGAGGCGCGGCGCGGCCGTGGCGTCCGGGGTGTCGACCGTGCTGGGCGCCTGGGTCGATCGCGCGTCCGGCGCGCTGGTCACCGACGTCGACGGCAACACCCTGCTCGACCTCGGCTCCGGCATCGCGGTCACCGGCGTCGGCCACGCGCACCCGCGCGTCGTGGCCGCCGTGCGCGAGCAGGTCGAGCGGTTCACCCACACCTGCTTCATGGTCTCGCCGTACGCCGGCTACCTGGAGGTCTGCGAGGCGCTGGCGCGCCTGACGCCCGGGACGCACGACAAGCGCAGCGTCCTGCTGAGCTCGGGCGCCGAGGCGGTCGAGAACGCGGTGAAGATCGCCCGCACGGCGACCGGCCGCGACGCGGTCGTCGTGTTCGACCACGGGTACCACGGCCGCACCAACCTCACGATGGCGATGACGGCCAAGGTGATGCCGTACAAGAAGGGCTTCGGCCCGTTCGCGGGCGAGGTGCACCGGGTGCCGATGTCGTACCCGTTCCGCGACCCGGAGGGCATGACCGGCGAGCAGGCCGCCCGGCGCGCGCTCGACCTGGTCGAGAAGCAGGTGGGGGCCGACGAGGTCGCCGCCGTCGTCATCGAGCCCGTGCAGGGCGAGGGCGGTTTCGTCGTGCCCGCCCCCGGCTTCCTCCCGGCACTGGCCGCCTGGTGCCGCGAGAACGGCGCGCTGCTCGTCGCGGACGAGATCCAGACCGGGTTCGCCCGCACCGGGGCGATGTTCGCGAGCGAGCACGAGGACGTCGTGCCCGACCTGGTCACCACCGCCAAGGGCATCGCCGCCGGCCTGCCGCTCGCCGGCGTCACCGGGCGCGCCGAGGTGATGGACTCGGTCCACGCCGGCGGGCTGGGCGGCACCTACGGCGGCAACCCGGTGGCCTGCGCCGCGGCGCTCGCGGCGATCGAGGTCTACGCCGAGGAGGGCCTGGTCGAGCGGGCGCAGGCGATCGAGGGCGTCATCGGGACGGCGCTGCGCGACATCCAGCGACGGCAGCCGCGGATCGGCGACGTCCGCGGGCGCGGTGCGATGATGGCGCTGGAGCTCGTCGGCGACGACGGCATCTCGCCCGATGCCGCTGCGACAGCGGCGGTCTCGGCCCGCTGCCACGCCGAGGGCGTCCTCACCCTGACCTGCGGCACCTACGGCAACGTGATCCGGCTGCTGCCCCCGCTGGTGATCAGCGACGCCCAGCTCGACGACGGCCTCGAGGTGCTGGTCAGCGCCCTCGACGCGGTGCTGGGCGCGTGACCGGGGTCGACCCCGCCCGCGTCGCGGAGCTGCACGCGAAGGAGTCGGCGCGCCTGGCAGCCGACCACCCGCGCTGCGAGGCCGAGCACGCGCGCGCCCGCGAGCACCTGCCCGCCGGCGTCCCGATGAGCTGGATGGCCAAGTGGGCCGGGCCGTTCCCGCTCTGCGTGGTCGAGGCGCAGGGCTCGTCGTTCACCTGCCTGGACGGCGTGGAGGTGGCCGACCTCTGCCTCGGCGACACCGGCGCGATGACCGGGCACAGCCCCGCCCCGACGGCCGCCGCCGTCGCGCACCGCGCCGCGCGCGGCATCACGACGATGCTCCCGAGCACCGACGCACCGGACGCCGCCGCAGAGCTGGCGCGGCGGTTCGGCCTGCCGCAGTGGCAGTTCACCCTGTCGGCGACCGACGCCAACCGGCACGTCGTGCGGTACGCGCGGCACCTCACCGGCCGGCCCAAGGTGCTGGTGATGGACTACTGCTACCACGGCAGCGTCGACGAGACGTTCGCGACGCTCGACGAGCAAGGACGGGTGGTCCCCCGGCGCGGCAGCATCGGACCGCCGGTGCCCCCGTCGCTCACCACCGCCGTCGTGCCGTTCAACGACGTCGCCGCGCTCGAGCGGGCGCTGGCGACCGGTGAGATCGCCTGCGCGCTGGCCGAGCCGGCGATGACGAACATCGGCATCGTGCTCCCGGACGACGGCTACCTCGACGCCCTGCGGCGCCTGACCCGCGAGCACGGCACGCTGCTCGTCCTCGACGAGACGCACACGCTGTGCGCCGGCCCCGGCGGCATGACCGCCCGCGACGGGCTCGAGCCCGACGTCGTCACGCTTGGCAAGGCCATCGGCGGCGGCGTGCCGTCCGGGGCGTTCGGGATGACCGCGGAGCTCGCCGAGCGCGTGCTCGCCTCGGTGGAGCTCGAGGACGTCGACCTCGGCGGCGTCGGCGGGACGCTGGCCGCCAACGCCCTGTCGCTCGCGGCGGTCAGCGCGACCCTCGCCGAGGTGCTGACCGAGGAGGCGCACGCCCACATGGAGCGGCTCGCGACCCGGTGGACCGACGGCGTGCAGCAGGTCATCGACCGGCACGAGATGCCTTGGCACGTCACGCAGCTGGGCGGCAGGGCCGAGTACGCCTTCAGCCCCACCCCTCCGCGCGACGGCGCCGAGGCCGCCGCCGCCGACGACTTCCCGCTCCAGACCGTGCTGCACCTGGCCGCCCTCAACGACGGCCTGCTCCTGACCCCGTTCCACAACATGGCCCTGATGGCACCGACCACCACCGAGGCCCAGGTGGATGAGCACACGCTCTCGCTGGAGAGGACGGTCAGCGAGCTGCTCGCCTAGCGTTCCTGCAGCTCCCACGGGCTGCCGTAGCCGTCCTTGAGCAGGTCGAGGAACGGCACGGCGTCGAAGGCCTCGGGGCCGAGCACGCCTGCGCCCGACCAGGTCCCGTTCGCGAGCAGCTCGAGCGCCACCACCGGGTTGATCGCGGTCTGCCACACCACGCACTGGGCGCCGTACTCGGCCATCGACCACTCGTTGTCGACCGCGTGGTACAGGTACACCTCGCGCGGCGAGCCGTCCTTGCCGGTGCCGGTGACCCACAGGCCGGCGCACGTCGTCCCGGTCATCCGGTCACCGATCGTCGCGGGGTCGGGCAGGCACGCGGCGACCAGGTCGCGCGGTGAGACCTCCACGCGGCCGGCCGAGCTCGGCACGCTGACCGGCGTCGTGCGGTCCAGGCCGAGGGCGTTCAGGGTCCGCAGCACGGCGATGAACTCGTCGCCCAGACCGTACTTGAACGTCACCCGCTTCGCGTCGACCCAGCGCGGCATGAGGAGCACCTCCTCGTGCTCCACGTTGACGCACTCGACCGGCCCGATGCCGGCCGGGAAGTCGAACACCTCCGGCTCGCTGAACGGCGCGGTGGTGAACCACTCGCGGTCCTTCTCCCACACCACCGGCGGGTTGAGGCACTCCTCGATCGTGGTCCAGATCGAGAACGACGGCGCGAACGACGGCTCGCCGTCGCGGCCGGCCACGACCAGGTTGGAGCCGTCCCGCGTGCCGAGCTCGTCGATCTCGGAGAACAGGTGGTCGGCGGCGTAGCGCGCGAACACGTCCGACAGGCCGGGCTCGACGCCGATGCCGACCAGGGCGAGCCGTCCTGCCGCCTCCCACTCGGGCGCGGCGGCGAACTGCTCGTCGCCGAGCTTCACCCCGGGCAGCTCGTGCGGGCGGTCGGGGTGCGGCGACGACAGCGACATCGCCATGTCGAGGTAGTCGGCGCCGGCGGCGATCGCGCCGCGGAACACGGGCATGACGAAGCGCGGGTCGACCGCGTTCATCACGTGCGTGACCGAGTGCTCGCGCGCCAGCGCGGCCACCGAGGACTCGTCCGAGGCGTCGACCCGGGCGGCGACGAGCCGTGACTCGTCCGGGTGCCGCTCGGCGACCGCGGCGACGGTGCGCTCGGCGCGGGCGAGGTCGTAGTCGGCCACCACCAGGTGCTCGAAGAAGCCGCGCCGGGCCGCGATCCGCGCGAACGCGTCTCCCACGCCCCCCGAGCCGACCAGCAGGATCCTCATCGTCGATGCACCTCTCGTTGTGCCGCCCGCGAGGGTCGCGGGGCGGCGGTCCAGGGTCCCGGACGGCGTGCTGCCGCGGCTAGGCCTGCTCGGCCAGCTGGCGGCGCCGGCGGGCGGCGAGCAGCTGCCCGCCCACCACGACGGCCAGTGCGAGGAAGAACATCGCCGAGCCGATCACGTTGGCCTGCGCCGGGATGCCGCGGGTCGCGGCGACGTACACGAACTTCGGGAACGTGTCGGTGTTGCCGGAGTTGAAGTTCGTGATGATGAAGTCGTCGAAGCTGAGCGAGAACGCCAGCAGCGCGGCGGCGGCGATGCCGGGCAGCAGCAGCGGGAACGTCACCCGCCAGAACGCCGCCTGCGGCGAGGCGTACAGGTCGGCCGCGGCCTCCTCGAGCCGCGGGTCGAGCCCCGCGACCCGCGCCTTGACGGTCACCACGACGAAGCTGATGCAGAACATCACGTGCGCCAGCACGATGGTCGCGAAGCCCGGGTTCACCCGCAGGTTGAGGAACTGCGCCAGCAGCGCGGCGCCGAGCACGACCTCCGGCGTCGCCATCGGCAGGAACAGCAGCAGGTTCATGCTCGAGCGGAACCGGAACCGGTACCGCACCAGGCCGATCGCGATCATCGTGCCGAGGACGGTCGCCACCACGGTTGCCAGCACGCCGATCTGCAGGCTGTTGACCACCGACTGGCACACGTCCGGCGCGCCGCAGGGGCTCCTCCAGTTGTCCAGCGTGAAGCCCTGCCACACCAGGTTGGTGCGTCCGGCGTCGTTGAACGAGAACGCGAACGTGTACGCGATCGGGGTGAGCAGGTACACCAGCGCCAGCCCGGCGTAGACGGGCAGCACCCAGCGGCCGAGCGACACACGGCTCACAGCAGGTCCTCCGTCCCGGAGCGGCGCACGTACAGACCCACCAGCAGCAGGATCGAGAGCATCAGCAGCACCGACAGGGCCGACGCCGTCGGGTAGTCCACGACCCGGAAGAACCGCGAGTCGATGACGTTGCCGACCATGGACGTGCCGGCGTTGCCGAGCAGCGCGGAGTTGACGTAGTCGCCTGCCGCGGGGATGAACGTGAGCAGGGTGCCCGAGACGACACCGGGAAGCGACAGCGGCAGCGTGACGTGCCGGAAGGTCTGCGCCGCACCGGCGTACAGGTCGCCGCCGGCCTCGACCAGCCGCAGGTCGAGGCGTTCGAGGCTGGCGTAGATGGGCAGCGTCATGAACGGCAGGAAGTTGTAGGTGAGCCCGGCGACGACGGCGATCGGCGTCGCCGTGAGGCGGGCGTCGTCGGGCAGCAGCTGGATCGTCTTCAGCACCCCGACGACGACGCTCTCGTCGGCCAGGATCTGCTTCCACGCGATGGTGCGCAGGATGAAGCTGGTGAAGAACGGGGCGATCACCATCACCAGCAGCAGCCCCTGCAGCAGCGGCTTGCCACGGGCGCGGACGCCGATGACGTACGCCAGGGGGTACCCGATCGCCAGCGCCAGGACGGTGGCCACCAGCGCGTAGCCGAACGACCGGCTGAACTGGGGGCCGTAGGCGGCGATCGCCTCGGTGTAGTTGGCCAGCCGGAACGCCGGCTGGGTGGCGCCGACCGGGCCGCCCGGGACGCGCTCGTACAGCGAGGTCAGCAGCAGCGCGCCGACGGGGGCCACGAAGAACAGCAGCAGGTACAGCAGCCCCGGCAGCAGGAGCAGGTAACCGGTGCGGCTGCGCCGCTTGCCCTCTCGCGCCGCCGCCTCGCCGGGGCCGGACCCGACCGGTGGCGGAGGTGTCGCCGTGTGGGCGACCCCCGCGATGCTCACGCCCCTACCTTCTCGACCGTGGCGTCGCGGTCGAGGACCTCCTGGCCGGCGTGCGAGTCCTCGTCGCCGGCCAGCCCGAAGGTGTGCCGCGGGTGCCAGGCCAGCCGCACCGTGTCGCCGCGCGAGGCCCGCACGACGGCGTCGAGGTTCTGCGCGAAGACGCTCATCGTCCCGAGGCCGGGCACCTCGACCAGGTACTCGGTGCTGACGCCGGAGAACGACGCGTCCAGGACGGTGCCGGGCCCGATCTCGTTGGTGCCGGACGGCACCTCCTCGTCGCCGGCGACCAGGTGCACCTTCTCCGGGCGGAAGCCGACCAGGACCCGGCCCTCGCGGCTGACCGCGCGAGCGGTGGGCACGTGGACGCGCGACCCGGCGACGTCGACGCCCAGGACGTCGGGGCCGCTGTCGACCACGGTGCCGGGCACCAGGTTCGACCGGCCGAGGAAGTTCGCGACGAACGCGGTGCGCGGCAGGTCGTACAGCGCCTGCGGCGCACCCATCTGCTCGATCCGCCCGGCGTTCATCACGGCCACGGTGTCGGCCATCGTCATGGCCTCCTCCTGGTCGTGCGTCACGTGGACGAAGGTGAGCCCGACCTCGTCCTGGATCCGCTTCAGCTCGACCTGCATCTGCCGCCGGAGCTTGAGGTCGAGCGCGCCCAGCGGCTCGTCGAGCAGCAGCACCGCCGGGTTGTTGACCACGGCGCGGGCCAGCGCCACCCGCTGCTGCTGGCCGCCCGACAGCTGGGACGGCTTGCGGCGTGCGAGGTGCTTCAGCTCGACCAGCTCGAGCGCCTGCAGGGCCTGCTGCTCGGCGTCGCGGACCCCCTTGCGCCGCAACCCGAACGCGACGTTCTCGAGCACGTCGAGGTGCGGGAACAGGGCGTAGCTCTGGAACACCGTGTTGACCGGGCGCTGGTGCGCCCGGGTGGTCGTGACGTCGTCACCGCCGATCAGCACCTGCCCCTCGGACGGGTGCTCCAGCCCGGCCACCATCCGCAGCGTCGTCGTCTTGCCGCACCCGGACGGGCCGAGCAGGGCGAAGAACGACCCGGAGGGGATGGTCAGCGACAGGTCGTCGACCGCGACGAAGTCGCCGAACCGCTTGGTGACAGAGCGCAGCTCGAGGTCGCGGCCCTCGTCCGACCGCTTCGTCAGCCCCGGCACGGGCTCAGTTGCCGATCGCGGTCTGGAACTGCCCGCCGAACTCGGTCTCCTCGTCGGCGCTCAGCGACCGGATCACCTTGACCGTCGAGAGCGTGGCCTCGTCGGGGAAGATGCTGGTGTCCTCGGCGAGCTCGGGGTCGATCTCGACCATCGCCTCCTTGGCCCCCTCGACCGGGCAGATGTAGTTGACGTACGCCGCCACCTCGGCCGCGACCGCCGGGTCGTAGTAGTAGTTCATCAGCGTCTCGGCGTTCTTCTTGTGGGGCGAGCCGATCGGCACCAGCATGTTGTCGCTCCAGAGCGTCCCGCCCGTCTCGGGGATCGCGAACTGCCACTGGTCGCCGTTCTCGAAGTTGATCTGGGTGATGTCGCCGGACCACCCGATCACCGCCAGCGCGTCGCCGGAGATCAGGTCCTCCTTGTAGGAGTTGCCCTTCACCTGGCGGATCTGGCCCGAGGCGATCTGCTCCTCCAGCACCTCGACCGCGGCGCCGAACTCGTCCGCGCCCCAGTCGCTCGAGATGTCCACCCCCTGCGACGACATGATCAGGCCGATCGTGTCGCGCCACTCGTCCAGCACCTCGACCCGGCCCTTGAGCTCCGGGCGCCACAGGTCCTCGACCGTGCTGAGCCCGCCCGGCACCTCGGCCTTGTTCCAGGCCAGGCCGGCGAAGCCGGACTGCCAGGTCAGCGAGTGCTTGCGACCGGGGTCGAAGTCGACGTCGGCGAGGGAGTCGAGGATGTTGTCGGCGTTGGGGATCCGCGACCGGTCGAGCTCCTGGGTGTAGCCCAGCGAGATCATCCGGCCGGCCATCCAGTCGGTGAACACCACGATGTCCTGGCCGATGTCGTCGCCGTTGGCGAGCTGGCCCTGGATCTTGCCGAAGTAGGTGTCGTTGCCGTCGATGTCCTCGCTGTAGGACACCTCGATCCCGGTCTCGTCCTGGAACGCCTCGAGCGTCGGGTAGGTGGTGCCGTCCTCGGCGAGGTCGAGGTACAGCGTCCAGTTCGCCCACGCCAGGGTCTTGTCCTGGTCCGAGCGGTCCTGGGCCGGCTCGAGGTCGGCCGAGCTCGGTGAGCCGCCGCCCGTGCCGGACGTGCCGCACGCCGCGAGGAAGGCGCCGAGGCCGAGCAGGCCGGCCCCCTGCAGCGCGGCCCGCCGCGAGATCTGGGAGGAGGCCCGGGTGCGGGCCTGCATCGCGACGAGGGCGCGCACCTCGGGCGGTGCGGCGGCGAGGCGGGCCGCGCGGGCGGCGGGGTCGAGGGGACGGCGACGGGTCATGGGGGCTGGGGTCCTTCCTGGTCCGCCCGAGGAGGGTGGGGAGGCCGCTGCGCGGGGTCTTCGCAGGGCTGAAGCGGTGAGGGGGCGTCAGTCGAACGCGATCATGACGTGCTTGATCCGGGTGTAGTCCTCCAGCCCGTACATCGACAGGTCCTTGCCGTAGCCGCTGTGCTTGAAGCCGCCGTGCGGCATCTCGGCGACGATCGGGATGTGGGTGTTGACCCACACGCAGCCGAAGTCGAGCGCGCGGCTGACCCGCATCGCCCGGCCGACGTCGGTGGTCCACACGCTCGAGGCCAGGCCGTAGCGCACGCCGTTGGCCCAGCGGACCGCCTCGTCCTCGTCGCCGAACCGCTGCACCGTGATGACCGGCCCGAAGATCTCGTCCTGCACGGCCTCGTCGTCCTGGCGCAGGTCCGAGACCACGGTGGGCTGCAGGAAGAAGCCGCCCGCGTAGGCGTCGCCCTCGACCCGTCCGCCACCGGCACGCACCTCGGCGTGGTCGGGCAGCCGGTCGAGGAACCCGGTGACCCGCTCGAGCTGGGCCGGGTTGTTGACCGGGCCGAGCGCGGCGTCCTCGTCGTCGGGCAGCCCGACCTTGGTGCTGCGCGCCTGCTCGGCGAGCGCGGCGACGAACTCGTCGTGCACCCCGGGCGCCACCAGGACGCGGGTGGCGGCGGTGCAGTCCTGGCCGGCGTTGAAGTAGCCGGCGCCGGCGATGCCCTCGGCGGCGGCCTGGACGTCGGCGTCGTCGAAGACGATGACCGGCGCCTTGCCGCCGAGCTCGAGGTGCACCCGCTTGAGGTCGGGCGCCGCCGCGGCGGCCACCTCCGAGCCGGCGCGCACCGAGCCGGTGATGGCGACCATCTGCGCGGCCGGGTGCCCGACCACGGCCCGGCCGGTGCTGCGGTCGCCGGTGACGACGTTGAAGGTGCCGGGCGGCAGGAACTCCGAGGCCAGCTCGGCCATCAGCAGCGTCGTCTCCGGCGTGGTGTCGGACGGCTTGAGCACCACGGTGTTCCCGGCCGCGAGGGCGGGCGCGAACTTCCAGACCGCCATCATCATCGGGTAGTTCCACGGCGTCACCTGGCCGACGACGCCCACCGGCTCGCGGCGCACGTAGGAGGTGTGGCCCGCCATGTACTCGCCGGCCGACTTGCCCTCCAGCACCCGGGCCGCACCGGCGAAGAACCGGATCTGGTCGACCATCGGCGGGATCTCCTCGCTCGCCGTCAGGGCGTGTGGCTTCCCGGTGTTCTCGGCCTCGAGCCGGATGAGGTCGTCGGCCCGCGCCTCGATGGCGTCGGCGAGGCCGAGCAGGGCCTTCTGGCGCTCGCTCGGCGTCGTGCGCCCCCACGTCCCGAACGCCTCCTCGGCGGCCCTGTAGGCGGTGTCGACGTCGGCAGCCGTGCCGATCGGTGCGGTCGCGACCGTCCGGCCCGTGCTGGGGTCGACGACGTCGAGACGCTCGTCGCCCTCCGGCTCGACGTACCGTCCTGCCACGAAGCTGCGGAGCTCGCGCACCCTGTGCCTCCTCCTGGTCGACTCTTCCCGCGCCGCACCGGCCCCGGCCGGCGGGCGACGGACCACCCACCGGGCGGTCCGTGCGCGCAGCGTAACCACGGACCCTGCCGGATGGATACGGGATCGCGCGAGATCGACACCCGGATGTGACGGAAAGGCCACCCGACCGGCCCTCCGGCAACGGAATCCCTTGCCACCGGCTTGCCTGCCCCCACCGCGCGAGGACAGGATGACCCGGTGCCGACCGGAACCCGTCCGCTGCTCGACGACGTCTCGAAGCGGATCATCGAGCAGCTCCAGGAGGACGGCCGGCGCGCCTACGCGACGATCGGCAAGGCGGTCGGCCTGTCCGAGGCGGCCGTGCGCCAGCGGGTGCAGCGCCTGGTGGACTCGGGCGTCATCCAGATCGTCGCGGTCACCGACCCGCTCCAGGTCGGCTTCACCCGCCAGGCCATGATCGGCGTCCGCTCGGACGGCGACCTGCAGGCCGTCGCCGAGGCCCTCGGCCAGATCGACGAGGTCGACTACCTCGTCATCACCGCCGGGTCCTTCGACATCCTGCTCGAGGTCGTCTGCGAGGACGACGACCACCTGCTCGACCTGCTGACCCACCGGATCCGGACCACGCCGGGCGTCCGCAGCACCGAGACCTTCGTCTACCTCAAGCTCCATCAGCAGCACTACGACTGGGGAACCCGATGACCACGACCCCCGCCCACGTCACGGGCGACGCGAGCGCGAGCACCTCCACCCCGAGGGGGACCGCCCGCACCGACGCGGCGCGGGACCACCTGTGGATGCACTTCACCCGCCACTCCACCTACGACACCTCCCCCGTCCCGGTGATGGTGCGCGGCGAGGGCGTGCGCATCTTCGACCAGCAGGGCCGCAGCTATCTCGACGGGCTGTCCGGGCTGTTCGTCGTGCAGGTGGGCCACGGGCGCCAGGAGCTCGCGGAGGCCGCCGCCAAGCAGGCCGCCGAGCTCGCCTTCTTCCCGCTGTGGTCCTACGCGCACCCCTCGGCCATCGACCTGGCCGAGCGGCTGGCGGCCTACGCGCCGGGCGACCTCAACCGCGTCTTCTTCACCACCGGCGGCGGCGAGGCCGTCGAGACCGCCTGGAAGCTGGCCAAGCAGTACTTCAAGCTCACCGGCAAGCCGACCAAGCACAAGGTGATCTCGCGGGCCGTGGCCTACCACGGCACCCCGCAGGGGGCCTTGTCGATCACCGGCATCCCGGCGGCCAAGGAGCCGTTCGAGCCGCTCGTGCCAGGCGCCTTCAAGGTCCCCAACACCAACGCCTACCGCGCCCCCGAGCACCTGCGCGACGACGACAAGGCGTTCGGCCGCTGGGCGGCCGACCGCATCGCCGAGGCGATCGAGTTCGAGGGTCCCGACACCGTCGCCGCCGTGTTCCTCGAGCCGGTGCAGAACTCCGGCGGATGCTTCCCACCGCCGCCCGGGTACTTCGAGCGCGTGCGCGAGATCTGCGACGAGTACGACGTCCTGCTGGTCAGCGACGAGGTGATCTGCGCCTTCGGCCGGATCGGCTCGATGTTCGCGTGCGACGACTACGGCTACGTGCCGGACATGATCACGTGCGCCAAGGGCATGACGTCCGGGTACTCGCCGATCGGCGCGATGATCGCGTCCGACCGGCTGTTCGAGCCGTTCTCCAAGGGACACACCAGCTTCCCGCACGGGTACACCTTCGGCGGGCACCCGGTGTCGGCGGCGGTCGCGATGGCCAACCTCGACATCTTCGAGCGGGAGGGCCTCAACGCCCACGTGCACGAGCAGGCGCCGGCGTTCCGCAGCACGTTGGAGAAGCTGCTCGACCTGCCGATCGTCGGGGACGTCCGCGGGGACGGGTTCTTCTACGGGATCGAGATGGTCAAGGACAAGACCACCCGCGAGACCTTCGACGACGACGAGGCCGAGCGGCTGCTGCGCGGCTTCCTGTCCAAGGCGCTGTTCGAGGCCGGCCTCTACTGCCGGGCCGACGACCGCGGCGACCCGGTCGTGCAGCTGGCGCCGCCGCTGATCAGCGGCCAGGCGGAGTTCGACGAGATCGAGTCGATCCTGCGCTCGGTGCTGTCGGAGGCGTGGAACCGGCTGTGACGGGCGGGGTCCCGCTGACGACCCCGCTGTGGCAGGCAGGCGGCCGACCGGCGCGCCGGCCGGCGCTCGACGGTGACGCGGTCGTCGACGTCTGCGTCGTCGGCGCCGGCTTCACCGGCCTGTGGACCGCGCTGCACCTCGTCCGCTCCGACCCGTCCCTGCGCGTCCTCGTCGTCGAGGCCGGGTACGCGGGCTTCGGTGCGAGCGGCCGCAACGGCGGCTGGTGCTCGGCGCTGTTCCCGCTGCCCCTGGACGCGCTCGCCCGCCGGCACGGCCGCGACGCCGCGCTGGCCATGGCGGCCGCGTGCCGCGAGGCCGTCGACGACGTCGCCCGGCTCGCCGAGGAGGAGGGCGTCGACGCGCAGGTGCGCAAGGGCGGGACGGTGGTGGTGGCGCGCGGGCCCGCCGGGGACCGGCACGCTCGCCACGAGGTGGCGGCCGCGGCCGCCGACCCCGGCAGCGGGGTCGAGCTGCTGGACGCGGCGGGCGTCAGCGAGCACGTGCGGGTCGAGGGCGCGACGAGCGGCACCTGGACGCCGCACTGCGCGTCGCTGCACCCGTACCGGCTGGTCACCGGCCTCGCCGCCGCCTGCGAGCGGCGCGGCGTGCGCGTCGTGGAGGGCACCCGGGCGCTGGCCGTGCGGCGCGGCGAGGTGCGCACCGACCACGGCACCGTGCGCTGCGGCTGGGTGGTGCTGGCGACCGAGGGCTACACGCCGCTGCTGGACCGCAGCCGGCGCCGGTCCGTCGCGCCGGTGTACTCGCTGATGGTGGCGACACCGCCGCTGCCGCGGTCCGCCTGGGATCAGATCGGGCTCGACCGCGGCCAGACCTTCTCCGAGCACCGGCACCTCGTGGTCTACGGCCAGCGCACCGCCGACGACCGGCTCGCGTTCGGCGGGCGCGGTGCGCCGTACCACTGGGGCTCGTCGGTGCGGCCGTCGTTCGACCAGGACCCGCGGGTGCACCACGGGCTCGCGGCGCAGCTGCGTGAGTACTTCCCCGTCCTCGCCTCGGTGCCGGGCGGGCGGACGCGGCTGGCAGGCATCGGGGTCGACCACACCTGGGGCGGCCCGCTCGGCATCGCCCGCGACTGGCACCCCGCTGTCCGGCTCGACCCGGACAGCCGGATCGCCTGGGCCGGCGGCTACGTCGGCGACGGCGTGGCGCTGAGCCAGCTCGCCGGCGCCACCCTCGCCGACCTGGTCACCGGGCGGGAGACCACGCGCACCGCCCTGCCCTGGGTCGGCCACCCCGCCCGTGGCTGGGAGCCCGAGCCGCTGCGCTGGCTCGGCGTGAACGCAGGCCTGCTGGTGGCCGGTGCCGCGGACGCCCACGAGCGCCGCACCGGCCGTCCGAGCCCGCTCGGCACCGCGCTGTCGCGGCTGACCGCGCACTGACAGGTGCGAGCGGCCGGCTGTCAGACCGTGCACCCGCCGCCGCCC